>Ga0256914_1002240_pt1 | contig 16350 bp, 11 predicted proteins | sample HulkmetaG_FD_191571 | JGI IMG/M metagenome (GOLD analysis project Ga0256914, IMG submission 191571) | Hydrothermal chimney microbial communities from Main Endeavour vent field at the Juan de Fuca Ridge, Pacific Ocean - Hulk | ecosystem: Environmental > Aquatic > Marine > Hydrothermal vents ... | reverse complement strand
ATAATACACAAGATCCGAGGCGTTTGAGACAGGCAAACAGGAAGAAAGAGGTAGTCAGATGGCAAAGGAAAAATTTGAGCGGACAAAACCGCATGTCAACGTAGGCACGATTGGTCACATCGACCATGGCAAGACGACCCTGACAGCCGCGATCACCCGGGTGCTTTCGACCAAGGGTCAGGCGGAGTTCACGGCATTCAGCGAGATCGACAAGGCGCCTGAGGAGAAGGAGCGGGGGATCACGATTGCCACGGCGCACGTGGAGTATGAGACCGACAAGCGTCACTACGCCCACGTGGACTGTCCTGGCCATGCCGACTACATCAAGAACATGATCACCGGGGCGGCGCAGATGGACGGAGCGATCCTGGTGGTAGGAGCGGACGACGGTCCCATGCCGCAGACTCGTGAGCACATCCTGCTTGCTCGTCAGGTAGGCGTGCCTGCCATGGTGGTGTTTTTGAACAAGTGCGACATGGTAGATGACGAGGAGCTGATCGAGCTGGTGGAGATGGAGCTTCGTGAGTTGCTGGACAAGTACGATTTTCCGGGGGACGACACGCCGATCATCCAGGGATCAGCGCTGGAGGCGCTGGAGAATCCCGAGGATGAGGAGAAGACCAGGTGTATCTGGGAGTTGATGGATGCGATTGACTCGTGGATACCGGAGCCAGAGCGGGATATTGACAAGCCGTTTTTGATGCCGGTTGAGGACGTGTTTTCGATATCTGGTCGAGGGACGGTTGCGACAGGTCGTGTGGAGCGAGGAGTGATCCACGTTGGCGACGAGGTGGAGATTGTAGGCATCCGAGACACGGTGAAGACGACGGTAACTGGTGTGGAGATGTTCCGGAAGATCCTGGACGAGGGTCAGGCAGGTGACAACATAGGAGCTTTGTTGCGTGGCATCAAGCGAGACGAGATTGTCCGTGGGCAGGTGCTGGCGGCTCCGGGATCGATCACGCCGCACAAGAAGTTCAAGGCCGAGGCGTACATTCTGACCAAGGAGGAGGGAGGACGTCACACGCCGTTTTTCAACGGGTACCGGCCGCAGTTTTACTTTCGGACCACGGACGTGACCGGCGTGGTGACGCTCGAGGAAGGGGTGGAGATGGTGATGCCCGGAGACAACGTGCACATCACTGGCGAGCTGATCACCCCCATCGCCATGGAGGAGGGTCTCCGGTTTGCGATCCGCGAGGGAGGCCGTACCGTGGGCGCCGGCGTGATCAGCGAGATTATCGAATAGTCAGATTTTTCTCGCATCATCGGTGGTGCAGACAACGATTTGAGCAGCCGGGACCGTCCCGGCTGCTTCACTATGCAGAGATGACACAATGAGAGACATCATTACGCTGGCTTGCAAGGAGTGCAAACGGCGCAACTACACCACAACAAAAAACAAGAGGACGATTCCGCACAAGCTTGAACTGAAGAAATTCTGTCCGTTCTGCAGAACACACACGATGCACAGGGAAACCAAGTAGGGCTCCCTCCGGCTGCCTGATGGTGGATGTGGTGCAGACAGCGTGACTTTCTGCCTTTGGAGACAGACAGGTATGGGCAGGCCAGTAGCTCTAATTGGTAGAGCATCGGACTCCAAATCCGAGGGCTGGGGGTTCGAGTCCCTCCTGGCCTGCCAATTTTTATGTTCCTGAATCGGGAAGCGAATGGCTAACAAGAAGAAAGCACGCAGTGCCAAAAAAAAGGTAGCAAAGCAGGCTCAGGCTCAGGAGGCTGACAGGAGCAGGGCGCGCTTTACCCCTGCAGCCATCCGTCAGTTTGTCCAGGAGGTACAGGCCGAGTTCAAGAAGATCGTCTGGCCTGACAAGAAGGTGACCTCGGGTCTGACCGGCTTTGTCATCATCCTGACCATATTGATCTCTCTCTACCTGGGTTCCGTTGATCTGCTTCTCGGTAAACTTGTCACCCTGGTCCTCCAATAGGCTTTTGCTGCGACAGGCTGGATAATGGCTAAGAAATGGTACATCGTTCACACTCATACCGGGTTTGAAAACAAGGTCAAGGCAAGCCTCGAGGAACGCATTCGCGCTGCCGGGCAGGAAGAGTATTTCGGCGAGATTCTCATCCCCACCGAGCAGGTGGTGGAGATGGTCAAGGGAACCCGCAAGACCTCGGAGCGCAAGTTCTTTCCCGGCTACATCCTGGTGAACATGGAGATGAATGAACAGACCTGGCACACCGTGCAGCAGACGCCGCGGGTAACCGGATTTGTCGGTATCAATGCTAACCAGGCCCTGGCCGGCAAGGATCTTTACAAGCTGATTCCCTCTCTGACCGAAGAGGAGGCCATGAAGATCATAGGCCGGATACAGGAGGGGGCCAGCAAGCCGAAACCCAAGGTGGTTTTCGAGGTGGGCCAGGTGGTCAGGGTTATCGACGGACCGTTTGCCAATTTCCAGGGCACTGTGGACGAGGTTTTTCCCGACAAGGGCAGGGTGCGGGTGATGGTTTCGATTTTTGGCCGCTCTACACCCGTCGAACTCGAGTATGTTCAGGTAAGTAATGATTAGATCTCCAGGCCAGGAGCATGGGGGAGAGATGATATGGCAAAAAAAATAGTATCCTATATCAAGTTGCAGATACCTGCCGGCAAGGCGAATCCGTCTCCGCCTGTGGGACCCGCGCTGGGCCAGCACGGGGTCAACATCATGGAGTTCTGCAAGGCATTCAATGCCAAAACCCAGTCTGCGGGCGACACCATCATTCCGGTTGTCATCACCGTGTATAGTGACCGGTCCTTCTCTTTTATCACCAAGACACCGCCGGCATCCGTGTTGCTGATGAAGGCGGCCGGTATCGAGAAGGGGTCCTCCAATCCCAAGCGGGACAGGGTGGCAGAACTCAGCAAGGACAAGATCAGAGAGATTGCGGAGATCAAGCTACCGGATCTGAACGCCTACGACATCGAGCATGCCATGCGGATTGTCGAAGGTACGGCCCGCAGCTGTGGAATCACCGTACTCGACTGACAGCTGAACAAGGTTGCATTCATTTCGTTATACCTGCCTGATTCCACCCACCAGGCCAGGGAGAAAAGAGAGGGGTTGCGAGCATGGGTAAGCGAGGAAAAAAGTATAGACAGGCGGCTGAAAAGATCGATCGCTCCAAGGTGTACGAGTTGGAGGAAGGTCTCAAGACCATACTGGATTGCCGGTATGCCGGCTTCGATGAATCCGTAGATATCGCGGTCCGGCTTGGTGTCGATCCCAGGCATGCGGATCAGATGGTCCGCTCCAGTGTCATGCTGCCTCACGGCACTGGCAAGACCGTCAGAGTGCTGGTCTTTGCCAAGGGAGAGAAAGAGAGTGAGGCCCTGGCTGCCGGCGCCGATTACGCCGGTTCGGATGAGCTGATCGCCAAGATCAAGGATGGGTGGCTGGAATTCGACAAGACCATCGCCACGCCGGACATGATGGGAGAGGTCGGCAAGATTGGCCGTATTCTCGGCCCCCGCAACCTGATGCCCAATGCCAAGCTGGGAACTGTCACCTTTGATGTGGAACGGGTGGTCAAGGAGATCAAGAAGGGCAAGGTCGACTTTCGGGTCGACAAGGCCGGCGTGGTGCATGCAGCCGTCGGAAAGGCATCCTTTGATGCCGACAAGCTGGTGGAAAACATTGTCGCCTTTATCGACAAACTGATCCAGCTCAAGCCTTCCTCCAGCAAGGGGGTATACCTGCGGTCCATCGCCATCTCCACCACCATGGGGCCGGGGGTGAAGATCGATCCCCTCCAGGTCCGGACACTGAGTAAACAGTTCTGATTCCAGGAGCATTCGATAACGAATACTGCAGTATCAAAAAAGAAAAACATAACAGTTTAACAATCGGGAAGGTCTGAGACAGCAGGAACAGATGTTTAATCGTACCAGGTACGTCCTGCCGAGACCTGAGGTTCGTAATCATCCGAGGTATACAGCGACGGGTAGATTCCAGTCCTGAATTCTGCTCTCTCTGCCGTTCCCGCGATCAGTCAAGGAGGTAATCTGTTGAATCGTGATGAAAAGGCATCAAAGGTCAAGGAATTACAGGAGACCTTCAAAAATGCCAAGTTTGCGATGGTCACCGACTATCGCGGGCTCAAAGTACCTGAGCTGGAAAAACTTCGTGGCAGTTTGCGGGCGAACAACTCGCAGATCCGGGTCGCCAAGAATACCTTGCTGCGGCTTGCGGTCAAGGAGACTCCCTATGAGAACCTGAGCGAGTTTTTCACCGGTACCACGGCCATTGTTTTCGGTTTCGAGGATCCGGTGGCTCCGGCCAAGGAGGTGACCGCCTTTGCCAAGGAGTACGAGGCCCTGCAGATTCGTTCTGCCGGGCTGGACGGCAGTGTGCTCACTGCCGATGATGTTCTGGCCCTGTCCAAGCTGCCCGGCAAGGACGAACTCCGGGCCATGCTTCTCGGCACACTGGCTGCAGTCCCCACCGGGCTGGTCAGAGTACTCAGTGGTGTTCCGCAGAATTTCGTCTATGCATTGCAGGCGATCAGGGAACAGAAGGAAAACTAGGCATGGCCAGCGCTCAGTGTTCTGGATGGATTCCTGTACGGCAGAGTAAGTAACAACAATTTGGAGGAAAGATAATGGCTGTAACCAAGGAAGATGTAATCGAGTTCATTTCCAATATGTCGGTTCTGGAGCTTTCCGAGCTCATCAAGGAACTGGAAGAGAAGTTCGGTGTTTCCGCCGCCGCCCCGGTGGCCGTGGCCGCTGCTGCCGCTCCAGCCGAGGGTGGTGAGGCAGCTGCAGAAGAAAAGACCGAGTTCGATGTCATTCTGACGGCTGCCGGAAGCCAGAAGATCAAGGTTATCAAGGAGGTCCGTGCCATCACTGCTCTCGGCCTCAAGGAGGCCAAGGCCCTGGTCGAGGGTGCTCCGGCACCGATCAAGGAGGGCGTATCCAAGGACGAGGCCAACGAGATCAAGGAGAAGATCGAGGCAGTCGGAGGTTCTGTTGAAATCAAGTAGTTCAGTTCGCTGGCATTGACAGCCGTAAACAGATTCGGTCGATACGTTCCGTGACTGAGGTAACGCTACGGGGATTTTCCCCGTAGCGTTACTGTGTTTGTGGACCAATATCAGCACAGGGTTGCATCTGAAGCTTGTATTATCGTGAAAAAACACGATAATTTTTTTCTCCAGGCTCCTGGAGTCCGCGGATTGTTTCGAGGGAGACCATGAAAAGAGTACGAAAGAGTTTTTCCAAAATACACCAGATTGTGGAACCGCCTCACCTGATTGCGATGCAGAGGCTTTCGTATGAGCGTTTCTTGCAGCGGGATGTGCCACCTGATGAACGTGAAGATGTCGGTCTGCAGGCCATTTTCAACAATATTTTTCCGATCAATGATTTCAACGGGCTCTGTTCCCTGGAGTTTATCCGCTACTCTTTCGGCGAACCGAAATACACCGTAGAGGAATGCGTCGAGCGGGGCATGACCTATGATGTCCCGGTCAAGATCACGGTCCGGCTGATCACCTTTGACGTGGACGAGGAAACCGGCGTGCAGTCTGTCCGGGATATCAAGGAACAGGAGGTTTTTCTCGGTTCACTGCCTCTCATGAACAAGGACGGCGTCTTTGTCATCAACGGTACCGAGCGGGTCGTGGTGAATCAGCTCCAGCGTTCTCCCGGTCTGTTCTTTACCCACGACAACGGCAAATCCCACGCCTCCGGCAAACGTCTCTACTCAGCCAGGATCATTCCTGTGCGTGGCTCCTGGCTCGACTTCGAGTTCGACATCAAGGATATCCTTTACGTGCGGATCGATCGCCGCCGCAAGCTGCCGGTGACCATCCTTCTCAAGGCACTGGGATATGATGACGAGCAACTGCTGCACGAGTTCTATCGCACCGACCAGGTGGAGGTGGACGGTGGAGAGTATTTTGTCCGTTTTCAGGCCGACACATTTCTCGGACAACGCCTTTCCGCCGATCTGATCAATCCGCAGGACGGCGAGGTTCTGGCAAAGAAGGGGAGAAAGATCTCCCGGGCCCTGGCCAAACGCATTGCCAAGGCGGGTATCGAGCGAATCAGTGTCAGTGAAGAGGATCTTGTTGGACGGATCCTGGCCAGCAGTGTCAGCCATCCTGAAACCGGTGAAATACTTGCCCCTTGCAATACTCCGCTGACTGTGGCCCTGCTGGAACAATTCAGCGAGGCAGGTGTCGATCGGTTTGAGCTTCTGTTCATCGATGCGATCACCACCTCGGATGCCTTCAGCAAAACCCTGGACAAGGATCTTATCCGCATCTCGCAGAAAGAGCTTGATACCATCAGGGAGGAGGTCGAGCTAGAAGGACTCAGCGGCGAGGAGGCCCGGCTGGCCGTGCGGGAGCGGTGCAAGGAGCGGGTCGTGTCCAGGGCGCAGATCGAGATCTACCGACGCCTGAGGCCATCCAGCCCGCCCACCCCTGAGGTGGCCCAGTCTTTCTTCGAGAACCTGTTTTTCAACCCGGCCACCTATGATCTTTCCGAGGTTGGACGGTACAAGATCAACACCAAGCTCGGCCTGGATACACCCATCGAGACCAGGACCCTGACCAGGGAGGATATTATCAAGGGGGTCAAGCACCTGGTGGAGATCAAGGATCAGCTCAAGGATGGTGACGATATCGACCACCTTGGCAACCGGCGGGTCAGGACTGTGGGAGAGCTTTGCGAGAACCAGTACCGCATGGGATTGGTGCGGATGGAACGGGCCATCAAGGAGCGGATGACCCTGCAGGAGGTCGAGACCCTGATGCCTCATGATCTCATAAATCCCAAGCCTGTGACCTCGGCGATCAAGGAATTTTTCGGCACCAGCCAGCTCTCCCAGTTCATGGATCAGACCAACCCGCTCTCCGAGGTGACCCACAAGCGACGGCTTTCCGCCCTCGGACCTGGCGGTCTTTCCAGGGAGCGGGCCGGATTCGAGGTCAGGGACGTCCATCCGACCCATTATGGCCGTATCTGTCCGGTGGAGACACCGGAAGGGCCGAACATCGGCCTGATCGTCTCCCTGGCCACCTATGCCCGGGTCAATCCCTACGGCTTTATCGAGACTCCGTACCGGTATGTGGAGAATCGGGAGGTCAAGGAGGAGTATGAGTATCTCTCCGCCATGCAGGAACAGGCACATGTCATCGCACCGGCCAAGGTGAAGCTGGAGGGCCGGACCATTGTCGAGGATACCCTCATCGCCCGCCAGGAAGGAGAGGTTATCAAGGTATCTGCCGATCAGGTGACCCGGATGGATGTCGCTCCGAACCAGCTGGTCTCGGTGGCGGCCTCGCTCATTCCCTTCCTGGAAAACGATGACGCCAACCGGGCCCTGATGGGGTCCAACATGCAGCGTCAGGCGGTTCCCCTGCTGAAGCCGGCAGCGCCGCTGGTGGGAACGGGCATGGAGAAGTACGTGGCCTGCGACTCTGGCGCCTGTCTCCTGGCCGGTGGTCCCGGCGTGGTTGAGGAGGTGGATGCCAACCGGGTCGTGGTTCGCTACGATGAACCAGGCACCGACGGTTTTGAGACCGGCGTGGCAGTGTATCGGCTGGTGAAGTACAAGAAATCCAACCAGAACACCTGTTTCAACCAGAAACCCCTGGTCCGGCCGGGCGAGCGGGTGGAAAAGGGAACCGTTCTGGCCGATGGCCCATCCACCGAGAACGGCGAGCTTGCTCTGGGCAAGAATGTGACCATCGCCTTCATGCCGTGGCGGGGCTACAATTTCGAGGACTCGATCCTGGTCAACGAGCGATTGCTCAAGGAGGATACCTTTACCTCTGTCCACATCGAGATCTTCGAGACCATGGCCCGGGACACCAAGCTGGGCAAGGAGGAGATCACCCGGGATATCCCCAATATCGGCGAGGAGGCTCTGCGCAATCTCGACGACTCCGGCATTGTCCGCATCGGTGCCGAGGTCAAGGCCGGCGACATGCTGGTGGGCAAGGTGACCCCCAAGGGCGAGACCATGCTCTCTCCGGAAGAGAAACTGCTGCGGGCCATCTTCGGCGAAAAGGCCGGCGACGTGAAGGACTCTTCCCTGCGGGTTCCGCCCGGGGTCGAAGGGGTGGTCATAGACGCCAAGGTCTTTTCCCGCAAGGGCGTGGACAAGGATGAACGGACCCTCATGATCGAGGAGATGGAGATCCAGAGCCTCAACCGGGACATGGAGGCGGAGCTCAAGAGCCTCAAGCGGGGTGTGCGCAAGGCCCTGGCGGCCATCCTGATCGGCCGGACGGCCAAGAACGACATTCAGGACAGGAAGGGCAAGGTTCTGCTCAAGCTCGGCAAGAAGATCACCGCTGAGGTGCTCGACCAGGTGGAGTTCAACCGGCTCAGGACCATCGAGTTTTCCGAACGGAGCAAGTACGAGGACGAGATCCAGGCCATCTTCAACAGGTACCAGAAGCAGGCCGCCCTGGTCAGGAGCCGCTATGAAGGCATTGTCGAGCGGATGGAAAAGGGCGATGACCTGCCACCGGGTGTTGTCAAGATGGTCAAGATCTACGTGGCCACCAAGCGGCGGCTGGCCGTTGGCGACAAGATGGCCGGTCGTCATGGCAACAAGGGTGTGGTTTCCAAACTGCTGCCGGAAGAGGATATGCCCTTCTTTGCCGACGGTACCACGGTGGATCTGGTGCTCAATCCCCTTGGTGTTCCCTCCCGGATGAATGTGGGCCAGGTGCTCGAGTGTCATCTGGGACTGGCTGCCAGAAAACTTGGTGAACAGATTCAGGAACTGGCCGAGAAGGAAGAGGTCAGGCTCCTGAAGGAAAAGCTGCAGCGGATCTATTCCGAGGAGGAATATCAACGCCTGACCGATGGCTGCAGTGACAAGGAGCTGCTTGACCTGGCACGGAAGTACGGTCATGGGGTTCACATGGCCACCCAGGTCTTTGACGGTGCCTCGGAGGCAGAGATCCGTTCGCTCCTGGTAGAGGCGGGTCTGGACGAGGTCGGTCAGGCAACTCTGTATGACGGCCTGACCGGGGAACCCTTTGCCAACAGAGTCACCGTGGGCACCATGTACATGCTGAAACTGCATCACCTGGTCGACAACAAGATCCATGCCCGGTCCACGGGCCCCTACTCCCTTGTCACCCAGCAGCCCCTGGGCGGTAAGGCCCAGTTCGGCGGCCAGCGGCTTGGCGAGATGGAGGTCTGGGCCATGGAAGCCTACGGGGCCGCCTATACCCTGAAGGAATTCCTGACCGTGAAATCTGACGATGTGGAAGGCCGTACAACCATGTATGAAAAGATCGTCAAGGGGAACAACTTCCTGGAGACCGGGTTGCCGGAGTCTTTCTATGTCCTGGTCAAGGAGTTGAAGGGACTGTGTCTTGACGTGGAACTGCTGGAGTAAGCTGTCCGGCGTTCAGCCGACACGTTGAGAAGAAGAGGACCACAGAGTTACAACCCCCCTGAGATGGGATACGACGAGAGGACGATTTCGTGGAAGAGCTGTTCAGTTTCTTTGCAAAGCCGAAAGGACCGGTACACTTCAACAAGGTAAAGATTTCCATTGCCTCGCCGGCCAAGATCCTGGAATGGTCGCACGGCGAGGTCAAGAAACCGGAAACCATCAATTACCGGACCTTCAAACCGGAACGGGACGGCCTGTTCTGTGCCAAGATCTTTGGTCCGGTCAAGGACTACGAGTGTAACTGCGGCAAGTACAAGCGGATGAAGCACCGCGGCGTGGTCTGCGAGAAGTGCGGTGTCGAGGTCATCCAGTCCAAGGTGCGCCGGGAGCGGCTGGGCCACATCAAGCTGGCCGCGCCGGTGGCGCATATCTGGTTTCTGAAGAGCCTGCCTTCCAAGATCGGCGCCATCCTGGACATGACCCTGAAAGAACTGGAGCGGATCCTCTACTTCGAGTCCTATGCCGTGGTCCAGTCGGAACTGCAGGCCCTGCCGGTTGGCACGCTGCTCAACGAAGAGCAGTACCGCAATTTTCTTGAAGAGTATCCGGGCCAGTTCCGGGTGGGCATCGGTGCCGAGGCCATCCGCGAGATGCTGATGGATCTGGATCTGCATGCCCTGTCCCAGGAGCTGCGACAGGAGATGAAGGAGACCAATTCCAAGACCAAGCGGGCCAAGCTCGGTAAACGGCTCAACGTGGTCGAGGCCTTCAGGGATTCCGGCAACCGGCCCGAGTGGATGATCCTCGAGGTGATCCCGGTCCTGCCGCCCGACCTGCGGCCCCTGGTGCCGCTGGAAGGTGGACGTTTCGCCACTTCGGACCTCAACGATCTGTACCGCCGGGTCATCAACCGGAACAACCGGTTGAAACGGCTGTTGGAACTGGATGCGCCGGATATCATCATCCGCAACGAAAAACGGATGCTCCAGGAGGCAGTGGATGTCCTGTTCGACAACGGCCGCCGGGGCCGTACCATCACCGGACCCAACAAGCGGCCCCTGAAGTCGCTTTCCGACATGCTCAAAGGCAAGCAGGGTCGGTTTCGCCAGAACCTGCTCGGCAAGCGGGTGGACTATTCCGGCCGGTCGGTCATCGTGGTCGGACCGCACCTGCGTCTCCACCAGTGCGGCCTGCCCAAGAAGATGGCCCAGGAGTTGTTCAAGCCCTTCATCTATCATGAGCTGGAGGCCAAGGGATATGTCACCACCATCAAGAGCGCCCGCAAGATGGTGGAAAAGGGGACCAAGGAGGTCTGGGACGTCCTGGACAAGATCGTCAAGGAGTATCCCGTCATCCTGAACCGGGCGCCTACGCTGCACAGGCTTGGCATGCAGGCCTTCGAGGTGGTGCTCATCGAGGGTAAGGCCATTCAGCTGCATCCCCTGGTCTGCGTTGCCTTCAACGCGGATTTCGACGGTGACCAGATGGCGGTGCACGTGCCGCTCTCCGTGGAGGCCCAGGTCGAGGCTCGGGTACTGATGATGTCGACCAACAACATCCTGTCGCCGGCCAACGGCGGCCCCATCATCATCCCGACCCAGGACATCGTCCTCGGTCTGTACTACATGACCAGGGAGCGGGTCGGGGTCAAGGGCGAGGGGCTGGTCTTCGGTTCGGCCACAGAGGCCCGCATGGCCTATGACCATGGAGCGGCGGATCTGCAGGCCCGGGTCAAGGTACGGGTCGATGGAGATCTGGTGGATACGACCATCGGCCGGATCATCGTCGGCGAACTGCTCCCGGCCTCGGTGCCTTTTGCCCTGGTGAACAAGGAGCTGGTCAAGAAGGAATTGGCCTTCCTCATCGACTACACCTATCGGCACGCGGGTACCAAGGAGACTGTTATCCTGGCCGACCGGCTCAAGGATCTCGGGTATGAATACGCCACCAGGGCCTCCATCTCGATCTGCATCAACGACATGAAGATCCCGGTCAAGAAAGAGGAGTTTGTCGAAGAGGCGGAGCAGGAGGCGGCCGAGGTCGATCAGCAGTATTCGGACGGTCTGATCACCGATGGGGAGAAATACAACAAGATCGTCGATATCTGGTCCAAGGCCACGGACAAGATCACCCGGGAGATGATGGACGAGATGGCCGTGGAATATCGGCCTGATGGCGAGGGCCGGGTCCAGGAATTGAAGAGTTTCAACTCGGTCTTTATCATGGCGGATTCCGGCGCCCGCGGTTCCAAGGACCAGATCCGGCAGCTGGCCGGCATGCGCGGCCTGATGGCTAAACCCTCCGGCGAGATCATCGAGACGCCCATCAAGGCCAATTTTCGGGAAGGTCTCTCGGTGCTCGAATACTTCATTTCCACCCACGGCGCCCGGAAGGGCTTGGCCGATACGGCACTGAAGACTGCCAACTCAGGCTATCTGACCCGTCGACTGGTGGATGTTGCCCAGGATTCCACCATCGTGGAGAAGGACTGCGGCACCATGCGTGGCACCCTGGCCGAGCCCCTGGTGGAGGGTGGCGAGGTCATTGTCCGCATCGGCGAGCGTATCCTGGGCCGGGTGGCCCTGGAGGACGTGGTGGACCCCCATACCGGCGAGGTACTGGTCCGCATGGATGAAGAGATCACCGAGGACAAGGTGGAGGCCATCGAGGCCGCCGGCATCGACCGGGTGATGATCCGCTCGGTGCTCACCTGCGAGGCCAAGCGGGGTATCTGCGCCATGTGTTACGGGCGTGACCTGGGACGCGGACATATGGTCAACATCGGCGAGGCCGTCGGTATCATCGCTGCCCAGTCCATCGGTGAGCCAGGGACCCAGCTGACCATGCGGACCTTCCATATCGGCGGTACGGCCAGCCGGGCGGTGGAACAGGCCGAGGTGCGTACCCAGCGCGGTGGCGTGGTGCAGTACAAGAATCTCCACTCGGTCCGGAATGCTGCCGGACACGAGGTGGTCATGAACAGAAATGCCGAGATCACCATCCTGGACGACCAGGGAGTGGATCGGGAGCGGTTTCCTGTTCCCTATGGTGCTGAGCTGAAAATAGAGAACGGCACCAGGGTCGACCCGGGCACGGTGATCGCGGACTGGGATGCCTTTTCCATCCCCATCGTGGCCGAGATCGGCGGCAAGGTCAAGTACGGCGATATCGTCGAGGCAGAGACCATGCAGGAGCGGGTGGACCAGGTGACCGGCAAGGCCTCCAAGGTGATCATCCATGCCACTGGCAGGAAACAGGTCAACCCCAGGATCACCATCAAGGATGAACGGGGCCGGACCCTGAAGCTGCCCTCCGGCCTGGAGGCGCGCTATCCGCTTCCGGTGGGTTCCGTCATCACCGTGGACGAGGGCGAGGTCATCACCCCGGGCACGGTGGTGGCCAAGATTCCCAGGGAAACCACCAAGACCAAGGATATCACCGGTGGTCTGCCCAGGGTGGCGGAGCTGTTCGAGGTCCGTCGGCCCAAGGAGCAGGCCATCATCACTGAAATCGACGGCGTGGTCAGCTTCGGCAAGGAGCTGAAGGGAAAACGTCGGGTCATTGTCACGCCGGAAACCGGAGAGCCCAAGGAGTATCTCATTCCCAAGGCCAAGCACATCACGGTTCACGAGGGCGATCATGTGAAGGCCGGCGAGCCGCTCATGGAGGGCTCTGTCCTGCCCAAGGACATCCTCCGGGTCCTGGGGACCGAGGAGCTGGCCCGTTTTCTGGTCAACGAGATCCAGGAGGTGTACCGCCTCCAGGGTGTGCGTATCAACGACAAGCACATCGAGACCATTGTCCGGCAGATGCTCAAGCGGGTCAGGATCACCGATGTGGGTGATTCCAGGTTCATGCTCGACCAGCAGGTCGAGTGGTGGAAGTTCCGGGAGGAGAACGAGCGTCTCATTGCCGAGGGATTGCAGCCGGCAGCGGCAGAGCCCTTGCTGCTGGGAGTGACCAAGGCCTCGCTGTCCACGGATTCCTTCATCTCGGCCGCCTCGTTCCAGGAGACCACCAAGGTCCTGACCAATGCCGCCATTGCCGGCAAGGTGGACGAGCTGCTGGGCCTGAAGGAGAACGTCATCATGGGACGGCTGATTTCCGCAGGAACCGGCCTGTCGCGCTACAGGATTGGCAGGCAGGAGCAGTAAAGAATGACCTTGACACGATATCCCGATTTTTATATAATTGTAAATTTTGTACCGGCTTCAAAAAAGGTGCGGTGATTCCACCTTTGTTTTCTTTTGAGAGGAGCGGATTGTAATGCCCACGATTAACCAGCTAGTAAGGAAAAGGCGGAAGAAGCAGACCAAGCGGTCCAATACTCCGGCTCTGCAGAATTGTCCGCAGAAACGGGGTGTATGTGTGCGTGTCTACACCACGACCCCGAAGAAGCCCAACTCGGCGCTGCGGAAGGTGGCCAGGGTCAGGCTCACCAACGGGATCGAGGTGACCTCCTATATTCCGGGTATCGGTCACAACCTCCAGGAGCACTCGGTGGTGCTCATCCGGGGCGGTCGTGTCAAGGACCTGCCTGGTGTCCGGTATCATATCATCCGGGGGACGCTGGATACGCTCGGGGTGAGTGACCGTCGTCAGGGCAGATCGAAATATGGAGCCAAGAGGCCGAAATAAGCGGTGCAGGGCAGACCTGGAGAACTGAAACATGCCAAGAAAGAAATTACTGGATAAACGACAGATTGATCCGGATCCGCGTTATAATTCGGTTCTGGTGGCCAAGTTCACCAACGGCCTGATGCAGAACGGTAAAAAGTCTCTTGCCAGGCGGATTTTCTACGATGCCATGGATATTATCACCAGCAAGGTCAGCGACGAGGAGCCGCTGGCAGTCTTTGAGGCGGCCATGGAGAACGTCCGCCCCAAGGTGGAGGTCAAGAGCAGGCGGGTAGGTGGCGCCACCTATCAGGTGCCGGTGGAGGTGCGGCCTGAACGACGGAATGCCTTGGCAATACGGTGGATCATCGGTTTTGCCAAGAACCGCTCCGGGCAATCCATGTCTGAAAAGCTGGCTGCCGAATTGTTGGACGCCTTCAACAACAGGGGAGCTGCAGTCAAGAAGCGGGACGACACCCACAAGATGGCCGAAGCCAACAAGGCCTTTGCCCATTACCGCTGGTAGAGAAAGCCTTTTCTTCGCGAACGAGGAAAAGAGGATTGACAAGCAGGGGTAAAAGCTGTAGATAGAGCAACATTTTTCTTGGTCGATACAACCGGTAATGAAGATCAGGAGAGCAGGATACGACGGTGGCTGGAGAGGACGCATTATCCAGACTGCGCAATATCGGCATCATGGCCCATATCGACGCAGGCAAGACGACAACCACGGAACGTATTCTCTTCTATACCGGTAAGTCGCACAAGATCGGTGAGGTCCATGAAGGCACGGCCATCATGGACTGGATGGAGCAGGAGCAGGAGCGGGGGATAACGATCACCTCGGCTGCCACGACCTGCTTCTGGAAAGATCACAGGATCAATATAATCGATACCCCTGGGCACGTGGACTTCACCGTCGAGGTGGAGCGGTGCCTCAGGGTACTGGACGGCGTTGTCGCCGTCTTTTGCGCGGTAGGCGGGGTCGAGCCGCAATCCGAGACGGTCTGGAGACAGGCCGACAGGTACCGGATCCCCAGGATCGCCTTTGTCAACAAGATGGACCGGATCGGTGCAGATTTTGACAGGTGTGTCAGGGAGATCGAGGAGCGGCTCGGAGGAAACCCAGCCGTTGTAACATTGCCGGTGGGCAGTGAAGATGCCTTTTCGGGAATTATTGATCTCATCGAGTGGAAGCTCGTCCGTTTCGACGAGGCCTCCCAGGGGGTCGAGATGACCGAGGAGGCGATTCCCGAGGATTTACTGGACAAATCATCGGCCGCCCGTATGACCCTTCTCGAGAAGTTGGCCGACTTCGATGAGGAGGTCATGGAAAAATATCTGGACGACGAGGAGATCGCTCCCGGTGAGATGCGCAGGGCCCTGCGGAAGGCGACCCTGTCGCAGGAGCTGGTCCCGGTGCTCTGCGGTTCAGCCTTCAAGAACAAAGGCGTGCAGCCGCTGCTCGATGCCGTGACCTGGTACCTGCCCTCACCCGTAGATGTTCCCCCGGTGGAGGGGACGGACAAGAACGGTGCGCCGCTTGTCCGCAAACCTGAGAGGAGCGCGAAGTTCTGCGGCCTGGTATTCAAGCTGCAGGCAGACCCCTTTGTCGGCAACCTGGCGTTCATCAGGGTGTATTCCGGTGAACTCAAGGTTGGGGCAAAGGTGTTCAATCCGCTGAAGCGGAAAAAGGAAAAGATCTCGAAATTATTGAAACTGCACGCGAACAAGCGTGAAGAGGTCGATTCGATCAGTGCCGGTGACATCGGGGCTGTGGTCGGCCTGAAGTTTACGACGACCGGTGACACCCTCTGTGCGTCAGGGGACTACATCGTTCTGGAAACCATGGCCTTTCCGGAACCTGTCATCGGAGTGGCCATCGAACCGCGATCCAAGGCTGACGAGGAGAAGCTTACCGAAAGCCTTGAGAAAATCGCGATCGAAGATCCCTCGTTCAGGGTGAGCAGGGACGCGGACACAGGCCAGCTGATCATCTCCGGGATGGGCGAGCTTCACCTGGAGATCATTGTCGACCGGCTGATCCGGGAGTTCAAGGTTTCTGCCAATGTAGGCAAGCCGCAGGTCACCTACAAGGAGACCATCCGCAGGACTGTCCGGGCCGAGGGACGATTCGATACCCAGGGCAGTGGTCGCGAGCAGTATGGCCATGTGGAGCTTGAACTGGAGCCGGCCGAGCGTGGCAGCGGCGTCAGGTTCGAGGTCCTGGTGGATGAAGAGCAGATCCCGGCCGGATTCCTGGATGCCATCGAGACCGGCGTCCGGAACAGCCTGGATGCCGGGCCCCTCATCGGCTATCCCATGGTCGACGTGGTGGTCAAACTGATCGGTGGTTCGT
>Ga0256914_1002239_pt1 | contig 16351 bp, 10 predicted proteins | sample HulkmetaG_FD_191571 | JGI IMG/M metagenome (GOLD analysis project Ga0256914, IMG submission 191571) | Hydrothermal chimney microbial communities from Main Endeavour vent field at the Juan de Fuca Ridge, Pacific Ocean - Hulk | ecosystem: Environmental > Aquatic > Marine > Hydrothermal vents ... | reverse complement strand
GGACGTCTCGGGCATGTCACTGCGTTCCATGCCCGAGCCGGCCGGGGCTAACGAGAAAAATAAAATGGTCTTGCGACCCAGACCTCGGCCGGCCGGGGCTGACGGGAAAAATAGGATGGTCTTGCGGGCCGGACCTCGGCCGGCCGGGGCTGACGGGGAAAATAGATGCCCTTTGGGCCGGACCTCGGCTGGCCGGGGCTAAGGAGAAGAAGAAATCGATTCAGTCCAGGGTCCACTCCCCCGAGGAGACGGCCAGAATTCTCGGGGGCCTTCCGAATTCCTTCTCGAAGGCCTGCCGCATGGCCCCTTCGGCCGCTTCCAAGGCTCTCTTCTCCACCAGGGCCACTACGGCCCCCCCGAAACCCGCTCCAGACATCTTGGCCCCCAGGACCCCCTCCATACCCTTCACGCTCTCCACCAGAACGTCCAACTCCCGGCAACTCACTTCGTAGAGGTCCCTCAGGCTCTCGTGGGAAGCGAACATGAGTCTCCCGAAATCGGCCAGTCGGCCCTCCCGAAGGGCTTTCACCGCCCGGGCCACCCGGGCCTCCTCACCCAGGACGTGCCTGGCCCGCTTGAGGGGAATCCCTTCGAGCCCTTCCTTCTCCGCCCGTTCCAGGAGTTCCTCCCCCGCCAGGGCGAGATGCCCCGGCTCACCGAGCCCCGCCTTCCGGGCCGCTTCCTTCAACGCCGCCAGGGCGAGGGAACAACTCTCGGTGCGCTTGTTGTATTCCGATCCTGCCAGGGCACGTTTCACCTCGGTGTCCGCCACCAGGACCTGGACCCGCTCCTCGTCCAGGGGAAGGAGTTCGTGTTCCAGGGAGGCGCACTGGAGTTTCACCACCTTTCCCTTCCGTCCCGCCCAGGAAGCGAACTGGTCCATGATTCCGCAATTGAGGCCCGTGAAATCTCTCTCCGCCGCCAGGCAGAGGGAAGGCACCTCCCCGTCCAGGCCCTCGCACCCCCAGGATCGGGAGAGCGCCAGGTAGGAGGCCACCTCCAGGGCGGCCGAAGAGGAGAGGCCCGCCCTGTTGGGAAGGTCTCCGTGCACCAGGAGCCGCAACCCCGCCGGGGGAACGCACCCCTCCTTCCTGGAGAAGATTTCCTTTGCCACTCCGGCGATATAGTCGGCGAAATGCCCCTCTCCCTTGGGAACGAGGTTTCCCAGGTCCACCCGGGCCTCCTGTTCCAGGTCGTGGGCCCGGACCAACAACTCCCCTTCCCTCCACGGGCCGGCGGCGATAGAGATTCCCAGGTCCAGGGACATGGGGAGGACCGTCCCTCCGCAATAATCCGTGTGCTCCCCCAGAAGGTTCACCCTCCCCGGCGCCGAGGCCGTTAGAGCGGGCTTCTCCCCGGTCCACTCCTGGAACAACTCCCTGGTCTTCTCTGCATCCATGCGCGCCTCCCTGAGAGGATCCTTCTCGGGCTCCTACGGAAAAGCTCCAGTGTGCCCCACGAGGGTAGGAGAAGACAAGGAAAGCCGGGGGAAGGCCTTCACACCACGAGGGTGTGGAGAAGGCGGGCCAGGTCCTCCAGGTGGAAAGGCTTGGCCAGGAAGGCGTCTTCCACGACCTTTCCTCCCGAGGGAGGAAGGAAGCCGCTGGTGAGGACCACCGGGAGACCGGGACACTTGGCCTTCAGGGCCTCCGCCAGGGCCCGGCCGTCCATCCCCGAAAGGGAGAAGTCCACCACGGCGGCGGCGACATCCTTCCCCTTCTCATCCAGGATCTCCAAGGCCTTCCCGGCGCTCCCGGCGGGGAGGAACCGGTAGCCCAGGTAGTCCAGGAACACCTGGAAAAGATGGAGCACGGCCTCTTCGTCGTCCACGACCAGGATCGGCTGCCCCTTCCCCCGGGGAAGGTCCGCATCCTCACCCTCCCGCTCCCCCCCGGCCCGTACCTCATCCTCCTCCTCGGTCTCCAGGGCCCTCCCGCCCAGGAGGGAATGCTCCATGGCGGAAAGGGTCAAACCCGCCAGGAGTTCCAAGGCCCTAACAGTCCCCTCAGACGGTCTCATCCCGTCGAAAGGATCTTCCAGGACGAAGAGCCCCATGACCTTCCCCTCGTTGCCCTGGAGAGGAACCAGGAGGATGTCCCCCTCCCGCCAGGGGCTCCTGGATCTCCACGGCCCGGGATCGGCTCCTCCCGCCTCGCCCGGAAGACGGGCCTCCACGGGAATGAAGAAAGAATTTCCGATCCGGAAACGCTCCTCCCCGGCACCCTCCCGCCCCGGATCGAGGAAACCCTCGAGTTCCCCCAGCAACACCTCCTCGGGAAGGGATCCCCCCAGGGAAGCCAGGATCTTGAAACGCCTCTCCTCCCCCTCCAGCACCCCCAGGGAGACCCGCCGGAAAAGGCCCGCCTCCCGGACGGCCTTGCAGGCCAAGTAGAGCCTCTCGTTCAAATCCTCCACGCGGAAGATCCCCGCCGCCGTTCCCAAGAACCGGGCCAGCATGTCCCTCTGGCGGCGCAACTCCTTGAACTGGGAGGCCCCCTCCGTGCCCCCTTCTCCTCCCTCCGGATCCTCTCCTTCCTTTTCCACTCTCCGGACGAAGAGGATGGCCCCGCTGGGCTCCCCTCCCTTCCCCGGCAGAGGATGGGCCGAGACAAGGCACCTCCCCCCCAGGCGGGGAAGGTCCCTGTAGGCCACGGCCGAACGGCCCGAACGCAAGGTCCTCCTCACGAGGCAATCCTTGGGAGCCCGCCTGGATCCGTGGAGCACCTCCTGGCCGAGCAAACCTACCAGGTCCGAGGGGTTCTCCAGTCCCAGGGCCCGGGCCGCCGCAGGATTGGCCTGGAGGATCCGGCCCTCCTGGTCCATCACCAGGAGGGGATGGTCCAGGGCGAAGAAGACCCGCTTCCACTCCCCCTCGGAGGCCCGGGACTCCCGGTAGAGCTCCCCCATGTTGAGGAGGTCCGAAGCGGCCCGGCATACCGTCTCCAGGGATCGGAGGAGGCTCTCGGCGAAGGGCGGGAGGAACCGCCTGGTCCCTCCCAGGAGAACCCCCAGGACCTGGCCCTGGGAGAGGAGGGGAAGGAGGAGGACCCGCCGGAACCACATCCGCTCCAGAGGATCCCAGTCCCATTCCCCGCCGGATCCGGCGGGCTCCAGGATCTTCCTTCTTCCCGAAAGGGCGGTCCATCCCAGGGGGGTCCGGTCCTCGAGGGAGATCTCGCCGGGAAAGTCCTGGGAATCCTCTGTGCCGCCCAGAAGGAAAAGGGCCCTCCTGGAGGGGCTCTTCCAGTAGACCTGGACCGACTCCAGACCCGTTCTCTCCGAGACCGATCCCGCCAGGGCCCGGGCGAAGGAAGGAGGATCGCCGCTCCAGGCTCCCAGGGAGCGAAGCGTTCTTTCCATCCAGAGCCGATCCTCCCTCTCCCGGAAGAAGAGCCCAAGCTCCTCCGTAACTTCCCGGATCGTCCAGAGGAGAGGATCCATCCCTCCCAGGAAGGGAACCCGGGTCAACCGGAACCACCGCCCCCGGGTGGAGAGGAGAAAGGCCTCCCCCCCCGGGAAAGGATAGGAACTCGAAGATCCGGCCCGGTCCAGAAGCCCCTGGAATTCCTCCTTCCCCAGATTCCTCTCCAGATCTTCCCAGGAAGGACTCCAGGCGAGCCTCTTTCCGCCGGCCCGGACCAGGCAGGCCGGAAGAGGAAAGGACTCCAGGAAGAGTCTGGCCAGGCCCGGGGAGAGAGGGATCCACTCATCCCTGGGAGGCCCAGTCTCTTCGCTCCAGGAGGATCCCTTCCCCCGCCCGCGGAGAAGGCGCGGGAAGCCGGGCACCCCCCTGGATCCCCGGGGAAGGGGAGAAACGGGTCGAACCATGGAAAAAGGTCAACCGAAAAGAGGACTGCGACCCCCCTCCCGGAACTCCCACGATACGAACCGGGCTGGAAATAAAGGGGAATCGGAGGGGCGGAGTGTACCATCCCGGCCCGGAAAAGATCTACTTGAAATCCATGAAAAATTGTGTCCCATTTTCCTTTCCTCTCTTCTCCTTGCCAAACACAGAGGCGGACCCATGGGGCGTTCCTTTCCAGGTTGGTCGCTCTTTCTCCTTCTTTTTTTCCCGCCAGGACCTGCTTCCCCCCAGGATCCGCCCCGCCCGAAGCTGGAGATCCCCGGGACGGGATGGCGCCTCTGGCTGGACCGGAAGGCTCCCTGGAAAAAGGACATCCTCTATCTCCCCGGGGATCTCCCCCCCCTGGAGCGCCTGCCCGGCCACCCACCCTCCTGCGGATGGAAGGGCCTGGATCCAAGGCGGGGCATCGCCGTGACCCTCCCTTCCACTGTGGAGGAACACTTCTGGGGAGCGGCCGGCCTCCGGCCCTACACGGCCGGAGAATACGAGTACTGGCACGACGACAGGGAAGTGAAGAACGGGAACTACCTGGGCGTGAGCTGGTGGTGGAGGAAGGTCCGCTTCCCCCCCTCCTTCGCCGGCAGGAAAGTCCTTCTCCACTTCCGCGGCGCCCGTCTCAGGGCGGAGGTCTTCCTGGACGGAAAACTCGTGGGCTACCACCTGGTGGGGGAAACCCCCTTTACGGCGGACCTGACGGGCCGGATCGATCCCTCCCGCGACCAGCTTCTCGCCCTGCGGATCACCAACCCTGGAGGAAGGATGGAATGGAACGACACCACCTCCTTCCGGTGGGGCAAGTATCTCTTTCCCACGAGCCACGGATTCGGAGGCCTGGACGGGGGGATCTACGCCGAAGCCCTCCCGCCGGTCCACGTGGCCGACCTCTTCTGCATGAACCGGCCCGAACCGGGGACGATCGTCCTCCGCCTGGAAATCCGAAACGAACTCTCCCGGGCCGTCCGGGCCCGCCTGGCCCTGGAGATCCGCCCCAGGAGACTCCCGGGACGAACCCTCGCCTCCAAGGTCCTCCAGGTCACCCTTCCCCCTGGAAAGACCACCCTGGAAAGGACCCTCGTCGTTCCGGGCGCCAGGCCCTGGAGTCCGGACCACCCCTTCCTCTACGTCGCCTCGACCCGGCTGGAACCCCAAGGCGGCCCGGCCCCGGACGGCATGGACCGCCTCTTCGGTTTCCGCTGGTTCGAAGCCCGGGGAGTGGGAAAGGAGGCCCGCCTCTTCCTGAACGGAAGGCCCATCCTCCTGATCTCGGCCATCTCCTGGGGATTCTGGGCCCCCAACGGGCTTTGGCCCGACCGGGAAGGGGCGCTCAGGGAGGTCCGGGCCGCAAAGGCCCTGGGCCTGAACATGCTCAACTTCCACCGGTGCATCGGCAGGCCTCTGGTCCTGGAGGCCCAGGACGAGCTCGGGCTCCTGCGCTACGAGGAGCCCGGTGCGGGAGAGCGGATCCTGGCGCCCCGGGACAGGGAACACTGGAAACTCCTCTACTCGCCTCCCACCAAGGGGCCCGTGGACACCAGCGGGAAGGGCGGAGAGCCCAGGACCTTCGCCGAACGTTACGAGACAGCCAAGGTCCTGGCCATGGTCCGCCGCGACAGAAACCATCCCTCCCTGGTCCTCTATTGCCTCCAGAACGAAATCTGGCCGGACCTCCACAACCCCAGGATCTACTACATCCTGCGGAGGATGCACGAAATCGATCCGACCAGGATCATCCTCCTCAAGTCCGGCATCAAACCCTGGAACCAGGCCTGGGTGGAACCCTGGACGGGAAAGATCCGCGTCGACGACGGCACGGGGTATTCCGGCTGGTGGGACAAGCACACCGTGGGGGGACCGGGTGTCCTGAACGACTCCTTCTACCGCGGCCCCGGGAATATGACGCCCTGGTCCGAGAACAGAAGGGAAGTGGTCATGTGGGGGGAGATGCTGGGAGCCGCCACTCCCGACGACCACGGGGCGATCGTATCCTTCTACCGGGGGACGGGAAGGAAGGGCTACGACAGGGCCGACCACGAACGAATCCTTTCGGCATACCGCAATTTCCTGGACAGGTGGAATTTCCGGGCCGCCTTTCCCACCCCGTCGGATCTCTTCCGGAGCGCCGGTGACCGGGCCTACACCTTCTGGGGAAGGATCGTGGAGAATGGGAGGATCGGAGGGGTCACGGACGTCATGGTCCTCTCCGGATGGGAATCCACCGCAATCAACAACCACTCGGGCCTGGTGGACTCCTTCAGGAACCTGAAGGGCGACGCCGAGCTCCTGCGTTTCTACACACGCCCCCTGCACCTGGCCCTCAAGGCCCGAAACCTCGTAGTGGAGAAGGACCGCCCCTTCCTGCTGGACGCCTACCTGGCGGGCCCTCCCCCCATCCGGGGAAAGGGCGAACTCCGCCTGGATTTCCTGGACCCCGGGGGAAATCTCCGGGAAAGACACACCCTGGAAGCCTTCCTCCCGGCCGGGGGTAAGGGCACTCTTCTTTCACGGGGAACGCCCTTCACCCCACGGAGCACGGGCTTCTGGAGGATCGAGGGAAGCCTCCGCCGGGGAAACAGGATCCTCGTGGAGGGCCGGGAGGAGATCTACTGCGTGGACTGGAAGATACCGGACCTGCAGGGCCTGAAGAAGACCGCCCTTGCGGATCCCAGGGGGTTCATGGGAAAGGTCCTCGGGGAAGAGGGAGTAGAATTTCCTGCCTTCCGCAAGGATCTCCCCCCCCTGAAGGTCATCCTGGCGGCCCCGCCTTCCGGGACGGGAGGGGTCCTGGAGGTGAAACGCCCCATCGCCGGGACCAAGGACGATCCGCTCTACCGGACCGAGGAGAACGGCCCGGCCGGCGAACTCGCCTACGTTTTCACCGGCCTCCCCCCGGGGGCCTACCGGGTCACCCTGAAGTTCGCCGAGATCTGGCACAAGCGGAAGGGCGCCCGCATCTTCGACGTCGCCCTGAACGGAAAGACGGTTCTACGAGATCTTGACATCCTCGCCCTTGCGGGAGGACCGGACCGGGCCCTGGACCGGACCTTCACGGTCCACGTGGGCCCTGAAGGAAAGATCCGGATCACCTTCCCCCGGGCGAAGGCGGACCTGCCCAAGGTAAGCGCCATCCTGGTGGAAGGAAACGGAGTGATCCGGGCCGTCAATTGCGGCGGAAAGCCCTACCGGGACAGGACCGGACTCCTCTGGGGGCCCAGGCCGGCCCCCCTTTACCTGGAAGAGGAATGGGTCCGCCGGGTCCGGGAGGATGGGACGACCCTGGTCCTGCTTCCGGAAACGGACACCGCCTCGGCCGGGGCGGCCCGGGAACTCGCGGGCCTGGGGGTCTGGAGATTCCGCGGCCTCCTGGGCCGATCGAGGGCATCCTGGATGGGGGCATGGTACTTCAACCGGCCCCACCCCCTCTTCGAAGGTCTTCCCTCGGGAAAGGTCCTCTCCTGGATCTACCAGCCCAGGGGACCCAAGAACGGCCTCCTCCTGGAAGGCCCGAAGGTGGAGGTCCCCATGGGCTACGGCAGGGATCACGGAGCCACCCTGGGAGCCGGAATCGCCCTGGCCCCCTACGGAAAGGGGAGGATCGTCCTCTTCTGCATGCCCGGCCTCTACGGCTCCCTGGTCCGGAGAGACGGAGCCTTCCACACCCTCGTTGCCCGCCGGATCCTGGGGAACTCCCTTCTCTTCGCCTCCCGGTGAGAAGCCCCAGCCGCCCTCCCCGAGCCGGCGGGGAGGGCCGCTCCCCCCCGGGGGGATCCCCGATCAGTGCCGGAAGTGTCGCACCCCCGTAAAGACCAGGCTCATTCCCGCCTTCTCCGCGGCGGCGATCACCTCCTGGTCCCTCCTGGAGCCCCCGGGCTCGATTGCGCAGGTCACGCCGGCCGCCGCGGCGGCCTCCACCCCGTCGGCGAAGGGGAAGAAGGCGTCCGAGGCGAGGACCGCCCCTTCGGCCCGCTTCCCCGCCTTCTTCACGGCCAGCTCCACGGCGTCCACCCGGCTCATCTGTCCCGCCCCGACGCCGACGACCTTGCCCTCCTTGGCCAGGACGATGGCGTTGGACCGCACGTGCTTCACCACGTGCCAGGCGAAGAGCAGATCCTCCCGCTCCTCCTCGGAGGGGCTCCTGGAGGTGACCACCCGGAAATCCGGATCGGAAAGGCCCGGGGCGTCCCGGTGCTGGAGGAGGAAACCTCCCGTCACGGGACGGATCTCGAGGGGGCCGCCGGGAAATCCCCAGGAGGGTACTTCCATGAGGCGGACGTTCTTCCCCCACTTGGCTCCCTTCAGGATCTCCAGGGCGCCGGGCTGGAAGGAGGGGGCGACCACAGCTTCCAGGAAGGTCCCTTCCCCGGCCATGGCCCGGGCCGTCTCCTCGTCCACGGGCCTGTTGAGGGCCACGACGCTCCCGAAGGCCGAGACCGGATCCCCCTCGAGGGCGCCCAGGAAGGCCTGGGCGGGCGTCTCTCCCAGGGCGCACCCGCAGGGGTTGGTGTGTTTGATCACCACGGCGGCGGGCCGGCCGAACTCCGCCGCCAGGGAGAGGGCCGCGTCCAGGTCGAGGAAGTTGTTGAAGGAAAGCTCCTTCCCGTGGACCTGCCTGGCCCCGGCCACGGAAGGGCCACGGTCCTCCAGGAGGCGGTAGAGGGCCGCACCCTGGTGGGGGTTTTCGCCATACCGCAACTCCTTCTCCTTGTCCCCGACGACGGCGAAGGTGGAGGGGAAGCCGCCCTCTTCCTCCTGGCCGGCGAGCCAGGCGGCGATGGCCGCGTCGTAGGCGGCGGTGTGCCGGAAGGCCGCCAGGGCGAGCTTCCGCCTGGTGGGCTCCCCCACTTCGCCCCCCGTGGCCCGCATCTCCGCGAGGACGGCCGTGTAATCCTCCGGGTCGGTCAGGACCGCCACGAAACGATGGTTCTTGGCGGCGGAACGCACCATGGAGGGACCGCCGATGTCGATCTGTTCGATCGTCTCCGCCCGGGAGAGGCCCTTGGCGGCGGTCTCCCGGAAGGGGTAGAGGTTCACCACCACCATGTCGATGGGAAGGATCCCGTGTTCCCCCATGGCCTTCAGGTGGTCCGGGGCGTCCCGCAAGGCCAGGATCCCACCGTGCACCTTGGGGTGGAGGGTCTTCACCCGTCCGTCCATCATCTCGGGGAACCCCGTGTAGTCCGAGACCTCCCGGACGGGGATCCCCGCATCCTTCAGGGCCGCCGCCGTGCCTCCCGTGGAGAGGATCTCCACTCCCATGTCGGCCAGGCCCCGGGCGAAGTCCACGATCCCCCGCTTGTCGGAAACCGAGATCAGGGCCCTCTCCACCTTCATTTCTTCTGCCTCCGCACGCCTTTCAAGTAAGCCTCGATGAAGCCCTGGATGTCTCCGTCCAGGACCGCCTGGGTGTTGCCCGTCTCGAACCCCGTCCGGAGATCCTTCACGAGCTGGTAGGGGGCCAGGACGTAGGACCGGATCTGGTTGCCCCAGGCGATCTCGCCCTTGTCCCCGTAGAGGGCCCGGATCTCCTCTTCCTTCTCCATCTGCTGGCGCTGGAAGAGCCTCGCCTTGAGGACCCGCAGGGCTACGGCCCGGTTCTTGTGCTGGCTCCGCTCGTTCTGGCAGGTCACGACGATTCCCGTGGGGATGTGGGTGATCCTCACGGCCGACTCGGTCTTGTTCACGTGCTGGCCGCCGGCTCCGCTCGCCCGGTAGGTGTCGATCCGGAGGTCCTTGTCCAGGATCTCGATCTCGTCGTCGTCGTCGAACTCGGGGATCACCTCCACGGCGGCGAAGGAAGTATGCCTCCGGGAGGCCGCGTCGAAAGGACTGATCCTGACCAGCCTGTGGACCCCGGCCTCGGCCTTGAGGTAGCCGTAGGCGTAATCACCCTTGATCTGGACCGTGGCGTTCCGGATCCCCGCCTCTTCGCCGGGAAGGACGTCCACCATCTCGGCCTGGAAGCCCTGCCGCTCGGCCCAGCGCAGGTACATCCGAAGGAGCATCTCCGCCCAGTCGCAGGCCTCCACCCCTCCCGCCCCGGCATGGACCGAGAGGAAGGCGTTCTTGAGATCGTGCTCCCCGCCCAGCATGAGCTGGAACTCCACCTTGTCCAGCAAGGCCTCCGCCCGGGAGACGGTCTCCTCCAGGTCCGATTCCACCTCCTGGACGTCCCCGGCCTCCCGGCCCAGCTCCACCAGGACCTCCCCCTCCTCCAGGGCCTTCTCCACCTGGGAGAGGGGTTCGACCCGGCTCTTCAGGCGCTTGAACTCGGCCATGAGCTTCTTCGAACGCTCCCGGTCGTCCCAGAAGCCCTCGGCCCCCATGGCCTTCTCGATCTCGGCGATTCTTTTCTTGGCCCCGGCCAAGTCAAAGAGACACCGTCAGGTGAGCGGCCCTCTCCTTCGCCTCCTTCATGCGCGCAACGATCTCGTCCAACATGGTTCTTCCGTCCTCCTGGGTCAGCTCTCGAAAGAAGATTCCTTCCCCCCCCCACCGGACGCCGGGGAAATCTACCCGGGCCGTCATTCCGGCGCCACCACCAGGGCTCTTGCCTTCCTTCCCGGGCGGACCGGGAGGGGGCGTTCAGTCCGGAAAGCGGGGAATGCCAAGGAGGGTCCGCCTCCAGGTCTCCCTGTCTGTGCCGTAGCGGACCCAGAAGCGGTACCACTGCAAGGCGGCCCCCCGGTTCCAGTTGATGTCGTAGCCGTTCTCCCAGGGGGGCGGGAAATCCGATCCGGGCAGGACGGCCCCGTGGAATTCCAGGCCAACGCCGCCGCACATGTCCTTGAGGAGGTCGAAGTAGAGGGCCCCCCGGACCACGTCGTCCCGCCTCGTGTAGTCCAGCCGGACGATCTTGTTGATCACCGCAGGGACGGCCTCGTAGCCGATGTCGGCCAGCTTCTTGTAGGCCCGGAAGACCCGGGCCGCCGGCTCTCCCGTGCGGCCCACCGTATCTACGAGGCGGCGGATCCCGGCCTCCTCCTCGGGGGAAGTCCCCCGCGGCGGGGAGAGGAGGGGAAGCTCCTCGAGGTCCCGGGCGGTGAGGTCCTGCCACCGGATCTTCCCCACCTTGCCGTAGAAACGAGGATCCGGATAAGGCTCGTAGGTCTCCCGGCCTTGAAGGAGCAGAGGTTTGAGGAGGGCCTTGAGAAGGATGTAGCCCCGCCGGGACGGGCGGCGCCCGTCGGCGTAGAGGAGCGGCCTTGGCCGCCCCTCTTCGTCGAGCATGGCGGGCGCGAGGTCGAGGAAATTCATCCCCCACCGGCCCTTGCACCACTTCCGGAGGGCACGATCCACCTCCCGGGCCTTCTCCCGCAAGAACCAGCGTTCCGGACCCGGGAGGAGGGAGAGGAAGAAGATCCCCGTCTTCGGAAGGGCCCTGCGCACCTTGGCGGCGAAGGCCCGGAAGAGAGCGAAGACCTCCCGGGGGGACCGTCCCGAAGCCAGGTCCTCCAGGCCCGCCCGGACGACGACCATTTGCGGTTCATAAGGAATCACGAACCAGTCCGCCGCCCCCAGGATCTCCTTCATGCCGGCGCCCTCCACGCCCCGGTTCACCGCCGAGAGAGGGCGCATGTCCTGGAAGAGCCCCTTCCACGAGGCCACCAGCCCGTCTCCGATGAAGACCACCGCCCCCCTGGAGACGGGATAGGCTGCGTCTTCCTCTTCGAATCGGCGGAAGGTCTTCTCGAACCGGCCGGCCCAAGGGCGCCTGCCGGCGGGGGCCTTGCCGGGAAGTCCCGGCCCGGTGCTCACCAGCTCGTTTCCCGGCCCTCCTCCTCTCTCCCCGGGCTTCCCGGCCGCACAGGAAGAGAAGAAAATGGCCGGGAGAAGAAGGGCCGAAAGGACCGGTGCCGCCGCGAACCGCATGGTCACCTCCTGGGATCTCCCCTGGGAACCCTGCGATTCTACCCCTTCCGGCCGGGTCCGCCCTCCCCGGCGGGCCTGAAAAGAAGGGAGCCGGCCCCGGAAGGCCGGCTCCCCGTGTAGGAGGCCGCGGCAGGCTCTGCAGGCAAAGGATCGAAGTCGGCGAATTCTCGACCCGCCGCGGCCGTGTGTTCCCTGGAGGAGCCGTTTCCCGAAAGGGCCCCTCCTTCTTCCCCTTTTCCCGGGAAGATTCTCGGCCGATCCGGCTTCGGCATGAGGAAGGGAGGGGGAAAAATGCCCTTCCACCGTCCCGGGATCGATCAAAACCCTCTCGATCGGGGACGTTCCCCTCCTTACCCGGGGGTTGACGGGCCTTCCGGCAAGATGAGAATCGAAAATTCCGATTACTTTACTGGGAGGGGGAAACCTACCTCTCCCGCCGGATCCTGAACAGAAACTCCGCCCGTCGATCCAAACCGGGACGCCACTCATGAGACGAACCCTCCAGCTTCTCGGCCTCTTCCTCCTCTTGTGCGGAGCCCCTGGGCTCCGGTCCCAGACCTTGCCCGTCGATCCCAAGGTTCCCCATCCCTATTGGTTCAAGGTCTTCGCCCAGGGCGCCAAGCACCGCCTCCTCATGCCCACCTGCCTCACCTTCGATCAGAAAGGCAGGCTCTGGGTGTGCAACCTGGGAGGATCCATCCTCCGGCTGGAGGACAAGAACGGCGACGGCGTGGCCGACACGCCGGTCTACCAGTTTCCCGTGAGCGCCTCGGCCATCCCCAACATCGTGAGCATGCTCTTCGTGGGGAGCGACCTCTGGGTGAGCCTCTACGGAGCCATCGGGGTGTTCAAGGACACCAACAAGGACGGCGAGCCCGATCCCAACTTCCTCACGGTCATTCCCAAGATCCCCCACAACTACCACGAGACGAACCAGCTCGTCCTGGGGCAGGACGGGTGGATCTACGTGAGCATCGGCTCCCTCTACAACCAGGCCCCGGGCGCCCCGAACCTGGCCACGATCGTCCGCTTCAACCCGGCCGCCAAGAATCCCGGATCCACACTCCAGATCTTCGCCCGGGGGATCCGCAACTGTTTCGATCTCTGCTTCGACGACAAGGGCAATCTCTTCGGCGGCGACAACGGCCGGGACGACCTGGGCCTCCAGGCACCGCCGGAGGAGCTCAACCACTACGTGAAGGGGGGCTTCTACGGATTCCCCACGGAAGGGGCCAACACGATCCCCCCCATCGCCACCTTCCCGCCCCACAGCTCCCCCTGCGGGATCCTCTTCTATACCCACCCCAGGTTTCCCGGCTTCGCCGGCTCCCTCCTCATGGTGCTCCACAGGCCCCTCCCCGGGAACTGGGCGGTCAACACGACCAAGCGGACCCGCAAGATCGTCCGGATCCAGCTCATCCCCTCGGGCAAGACCTTCAAGACCAAGGTCTTCGACTGGGTGACGGGCTTCGGATCGGGGGATCCGCCCCTGGACATCGCCATGAACAAGGACGGCGAAGTCTTCGCCATCACCTACAACGCCTCGGCCATTCCCGAGGCCAGGGTGCTCAAGTTCTCCTACCCCTACCTGGACCTGGACTCCAAGCCCAAGATCGGCGGGAAACTCCGGATCCGGACCTGGGCCAAGTCGGGCTGGGCCGTCTTCGACCTCCTGGGCATCCCTTCCACTCCCCTTCCCACGCCCTTCGGGACGTTCTCCCTCTCTCCCTACAGGATCCTCCTGGTCCTGGCCTCGGGAGTGGCCCCGGGAAACGACATCTTCGAGAGCCGAATCCCCCTTCCCAAGGATCCTTCCCTCATCGGGGCCAAGCTGGGGGTCCAGGGCCTGGTGGGCCCCTTGACCAACCTCAACAAGCTGGTCCTGACCAACATGAAGGAATTCACCATTCAGTAGCCCTCTTCCCTGGAAGGCCCACCGGACCGCCCCTCAAGACCGAGCCTCGGCCCGCCCGAAGAAGACCAGGTGGGGAAAGCCCTTCCCGAGGGGGGAAGGGACGAGCATGGCCTGCTTGGGAAAAGGGGCGGACATGCAGGAAGAACGACTGGGGCAGATCCTCCTGGAGACGCCCTTTCTTTCGGCCGGAGAACTGGAGCGGTGTCTCCAGATCCAGGCTCTCTCTCCCAACCATCGTCCCCTGGGGGAGATCCTCATCGCGGAAGGGCTCATCTCCCGGGAGACCCTGGAGCGGGTCCTGGAAGTCCAGGAGGCCCGCCGCCGGAAGGGGCGAGCAAGGAAAGAGGGCCCCCTGCGGCCCAAGGCGGACCTGGCCATGGAGCCTTCGAGCCTCCTCTCCTACGCCAGGACCCTGGGAGCGACGGACCTCTTCCTTTCCCTGGGCAGGAGGCCGAGGTTCAAGGTCTACGGCCGGGTCTTTCCCGTTGGAGAGGCGCCCGTCACCCGCCGGGACATGGAGACCTTCCTGGCCGGGCTGACGGGAGAGGGGGTCCAGGCTCTGGAGACCCTGGAATCCGAGAACCTCGCCTGCACCACCTATTTCGGCGCCGACCCTGCAGGGGGCAGGTTCCGGGCCCTGGTCTTCAACAGTTGGACCGGCCCGGCCGTAGCGGTCCACCTGGCACCCACCAAGGTCCCTTCCTTCGAAGAGCTGGGCCACCCCCCCGTGGTGGCGGACCTCCTCCATCCTGGAAGAGGCCTGATCCTCGTGGTGGGACCGGCGGGGCACGGCCGTTCCACCACCCTGGCCGCCATGGTGGCCCACATCTGCAAGGAGAACCAAGTGGCCGCCGTGGTCCTGGACCAGAGCCTGGAGATGGATCTTCCCAAGGGGAAGGGCACGATCCTCTCCCGGGTGGTGGGAAGGGACGTCCGGAGTTTCCCCGAGGCCGTAAGGGCCGCCGCCCGGGAGGACGCCGACGTGATCGCCACCAGGGAGATCCCCGACAAGGAGGCCTTCCTGGCCGCCCTGGAAGCGGCCGAGGCGGGTCACCTGGTTCTTGCGACCCTGGACGCCCCCACGGCCGCCCACACTCTGGAGCTGATCTTCAAGGCCTTTCCCGGTCCCGGCGGGGCCGAAGCCCGCCGGATCCTGGCCACGACCCTTCGGGCCGTCCTGGCCCAGCGCCTCCTCCCCTCGCGGGACGGCAGGGGAAAGGTCCTGGCCCTGGAGATCCTCGTGAATACGCCGCCCGTGTCCGAGGAGATCCTTGCGGGAAGGACGGACCAGCTTGGCCTTCTCCTGCAACTCGAGAAGGAGAGCGGCTCCGTGGGCCTGGACGAATCCCTCACGGAACTCCTCATCCAGGGGAAGATCTCCTTCGAGGACGCCTTCGAGGCCGCCCAGGACAAGGGGCGCCTCCTGAAGAGACTGGAATCGCTTGGCGCCGCAGGCGCGGGAGTCTGACCATGGCCGCCGATCTCCACGCCCTCTTGGATGCGATGCTCCGCATGGGAGGATCGTCCCTCATGCTCAAGGCCGGCTCGCCGCCCCTCTACAGGGTGCAGGGAGCCCTGGTCCCCTCGGAGGATCCTCCTTGCGTCGAGGAGGAACTGGACAGGGTTCTGGAGGGACTCCTCTCGCCGGACCAAAAGGCCAAACTGGACCAGGAAGGGCAGGTGGACCTGATCTTCGAAGGCCCGGGAGAGACCCGCTTCGGGGCCCACGTCTTCCGCCACTCCCAGGGCCTGGGGGCGGTCTTCCATCCCATTCCCAGGGAAGTGCCCACTCCCGGTGAACTTGGCCTCCCGGATTGCGTAGTCTCCCTGGCCGGAAGGCGTTCGGGGATCAATCTCTTCACCGGTCCCACCGGGTCTGGGAAGACCACCACCCTGGCGGCCCTGGTTGGGGAAGCGGCCCGGGCGGGAAGACACGTGATCAGCGTGGAGGATCCGATCGAATACCTCCATACCGAGCCGGGTCCCGGCCTGGTCCACCAAAGGGAAGTGGGAATCCACGTGGAAAGCGCCGCCGCCGGGGCGAGGGAGGCCCTTCTCCTGGGAGCGGACGTCCTCATGGTGGGGGAAGTCCAGGACGGAGAAACGGTGCAGGCCATCCTCGAGGCGGCCAACGCGGGTCTCTTGGTCTTCGCCGGAATCTCTTCGGCCAGGACCGTTTCCGCCTTGGAGAAATTCCTGGGACTGGTTCCGCCGGACCAGGTCGAGCTGGCCCGGACCATCCTCTCCTGGCATTTGAACGCCGTCGTGGCCCAGGCCCTGGTCAAGAAGCGCTTTGGAACGGGCCTTGCCCTGGCCGTGGAGGTGCTCCTGGCCTCTCCGTCGGTGAAGGAAGCCGTGAAGAAGGGAGACCTCCACGACCTTCCGGCACACATGAAGAGGGGAAGAGGACTGGGGATGTGCACCATGGAGGCCAGCCTGGAGAAACTCCTCTCCCGGAAGGTCATCTCCAGAGACGAGGCCTGGATGCTGGCCAAGGAAAAACAACCTGCCGGCCTGCCTTTCTGAAAACACGGACATGAGCTTCCGATGCTCCCGTTAGCCCCTGCCCCCGATACCTACGTTAGCCCCTGCCCCAGATATCTACGTTAGTCCCTGCCCCAGATATCTACGTTAGCCCCTGCCCCAGATATCTACGTTAGCCCCTGCCCCCGATGCTCACGTTAGCTCCTGCCCCCGATACCTAC
>Ga0256914_1002238_pt1 | contig 16364 bp, 10 predicted proteins | sample HulkmetaG_FD_191571 | JGI IMG/M metagenome (GOLD analysis project Ga0256914, IMG submission 191571) | Hydrothermal chimney microbial communities from Main Endeavour vent field at the Juan de Fuca Ridge, Pacific Ocean - Hulk | ecosystem: Environmental > Aquatic > Marine > Hydrothermal vents ... | reverse complement strand
CATAATGATTTGGTTATGTTCGATCCGACCAAGATAGATAAAACCGATACTCTATATATAGAATCAACTTACGGCGATAGAAATCATAAAGGCATAAAAGAGAGTATAGATGAATTTAAAAAAGTAATAACAAATACTCTTTTAAATCAAGGAAATGTGCTTATTCCTTCTTTTGCTATAGAGCGAACCCAGGAAATTCTTTGTATATTAAAACAAATGTATGATAAAAAAGAGTTGCCGCTTTGTGAAATATATATAGATTCTCCTATGGCCATAAGAGCAACCAAACTTTATGATTTGTACCATGAAGAACTTAGCCAAACTTGCAATGATTATTTAAAAAGAGATGGAAATATTTTTGAATTTCCTTATGTAAAATATACTTTAAAGAGTGACGAATCCAAAAAAATCAATGAAAAAAGAAGCGGATGTATTATCATAGCAGGAAGCGGAATGTGTACCGGAGGACGGATACTTCATCATTTCAAGCATAGACTATGGAATGAGAGAAATGCACTTTTATTCGTCGGGTATCAGGCTGAGGGAACACTTGGCAGAAAGATAATTGACGGGGCAAGAAGTATAAAAGTATATCACGAAGAGATAGTAGTAAAAGCAAGTACTTATACTATAAACGGTTTTTCGGCACATGCTGACCAAAATGACTTAATCGAATGGATAGGAAATTATAAAAAGTTAGATAATATATATCTAATTCATGGCGAAAAAGATAAACAGCTTATTTTTAAAGAAGTAATCAAGGAAAAATTGAACAAAAAAGCTCATATCGTAAAGCAGGCTGAAAAGATATGGATATAGGGAGGATAAAATGGATAAAGATAAAAAAGAGAGTATTCAAAATTTGGATAATTTAAAAGGGTTAAGCAAAGAAGAGGTAAAAAAAAGAGTTCAAAAATTTGGCTACAATGAAATAAAAGAGAAAGAAGAGAGTTCTTTGCACAGACTTTTCAGAAGATTTTGGGGCCCGATTCCTTGGATGATAGAAGTTGCGGCCATACTTTCAGCAGTTGCCAAAAGATGGGAAGATTTTATCGTTATTATGATTATGCTTTTGGTAAATGCTTTTGTTGACTTTTATCAAGAGAGTAAAGCACTTAATGCCATAGCTGTTTTAAAGAAAAAATTAGCCAGAAAAGCGACTGTGCTAAGAGATGGAAAATGGCAGCAAATAGATGCAAAAGAGATAGTTCCTGATGATATCATAAAAGTAAAGATTGGAGATATAGTTCCGGCAGATTGCGAACTGTTGGGCGGGAGTGACTTTTTACAGGTTGATCAATCCGCTCTTACGGGTGAATCACTGCCCGTAGATAAAAAATCCGGAGATTTGCTTTATGCCAATGCCATAATCAAACAGGGTGAAATGATTGCCAAAGTTACGGCAACAGCACTCAATACTTACTTTGGAAAAACAGTTGGTCTTGTGGAAAAAGCGGAAAAAAATGAAAAAAGCCATTTTCAAAAAATGGTTATAAGAGTAGGTAATTTTTTGATTATTCTTACTGTTTTTATGATAGCAGTTATAGTTTATGCGGGATTAAAACGAGATGAACCGGTAGTTGATCTTCTTATTTTTGCACTTGTTTTGACTATATCGGCCATTCCTGTTGCAATGCCTGCGGTTTTGACTGTTACCATGGCTCTTGGCGCCAGAGCACTTGCGGCAAAAGATGCTATTGTTTCAAGGCTTGCCGCAATCGAAGAGATGGCCGGTATGGATATACTCTGTTCTGATAAAACAGGAACTCTTACACAAAATAAAATGAGTCTTTCAACCCCTTATATTGTAAAAGATTATAATGAAAATGATCTTATGCTCTATGCGGCACTTGCAAGTAAAGAGGAGAATAACGATCCTATTGAAAAGCCGATATTTGAATTTATAGATAAAAATAAACTAAGACAAACTCTATCTTCTTACAAGCTAAGTAAATTTTTACCTTTCGATCCGGTTCATAAAAGAACCGAGGGTCTGTATGACGGCAAAGTGTGTCATGTTTTTACCAAAGGTGCACCCCAAGTGATACTTGAGCAGTGCAATGATAAAGAATTTGATAAAAAAGAGGCTTATAGCAAAATTGAAGAGTATGCAAGCAAAGGTTTTAGAACTCTTGGGGTAGCTTATAGAAAATGCGAGGAAGAAACTTATCATTTTGTAGGTCTTGTTCCTTTGTATGATCCTCCCAGAGTTGATAGCAAAGAGGCCGTAAGTGAGGCAAAAGCAAAAGGTGTAGAAGTAAAAATGGTTACAGGTGACAATATTGCCGTAGCCAAGTATATAGCAAAAGTTTTGGGAATCGGTGGCAATATAGAAGATATAAGAGAGTTAAAAGGTGAAAGCTTTGATGAGTATCTTTTTTTGGCAGAAATATTATCAAGAGCTATTACAAAAAATTTAGAACCTAACGCAAGCCCTGATGAGATAGAAAAAACAGTATATGATATAGTTGAAAAAGTAAAAAAAGAGTTGTATAACAGGCCTTTGCCAAAAGGTACTATCAAAAAACACGAATCGGAGATTATATCTTTAATAGAAGATGCAAATGGTTTTGCTCAGGTTTTTCCGGAGGATAAATATTTTATAGTTGATGAGTTACAAAAAGCAGACCATATAGTAGGTATGACCGGTGATGGAGTCAATGATGCACCGGCTCTTAAAAAGGCAGACTGCGGTATTGCTGTCAGCGGTGCAACTGATGCGGCAAGAGCCGCAGCGGATATAGTATTGATGTCGCCGGGTCTTACAGTTATAATAGATGCGATAAAACAGGCCAGAACAATTTTTGAAAGAATGAAAAGTTATACAATTTTCAGGATAGCTGAAACTATCAGAATTATCATTTTTATGACTCTTGCCATAGTAATATATAATTTTTATCCTATCACTGCTATTATGATTATTGTTTTGGCACTGCTTAATGATATACCTATAATGACTATAGCCTATGATAATACAAAAGTGAGAGAACAGCCGGTCAGATGGGATATGAAAGAGATATTTGTGTTGGCTTCATGGCTTGGACTTGCAGGAGTTTTAAGCTCTTTTACACTTTTTTGGATACTTATCTCATATATGCATTTACCTCTTGATTTCGTTCAGGCGGCATTTTTTGCCAAACTGGTTATAGCGGGTCACGGAACGATATACAATACAAGGATAGATGACTGGTTTTGGAAAAAACCATGGCCGTCATGGACACTTTTTGATGCAACTTTCTTAAGCAGAGTTGCAGGTACTGTTATAGCAGTTTACGGATTTGGACTTATGACACCGATAGGCTGGAAATGGGCAGCTTACATGTGGGCTTATGCACTAATTTGGTTCGTATTTAATGATGTAGTTAAAATGATAGTGTTAAAATATTACAGAAAAAAACTTGGTATGGATGTGATATAAAATCTTTGATAATTTGGGAAAAAACAACAACGGAGATTTGATGAATAAAAAAGAGTATAAGAAAGAGCTTTATGATTTACAAGTGGAACTTGTGAAATTTCAAAAAGAGGTTATAAAAAGAGACTTGAAAGTTTGTGTCATTTTTGAAGGTAGAGATGCTGCAGGAAAAGATGGTACGATAAAAAGATTTTTGGAGCATTTAAGTCCGAGAGAAGCAAGAGTTGTAGCACTTGGAAAGCCGAGTGACAAGGATAAAAAGTCATGGTATTTTCAAAGATATGTGCCTTACCTGCCAAGAGGTGGTGAAATAGTCTTTTTTAATCGCAGTTGGTATAATCGTGCAGGAGTTGAAAAAGTGATGGGTTTTTGTACTGAAAAAGAGTATAAAGACTTTATGAAAGAGGTGAAGAGTTTTGAGCATCTTTTGGTACACTCAGGTATTATAGTTGTAAAATATTATCTTGATATCAGTAAAAATGAACAGTACAGGAGGCTTGAAGCAAGAAAAAAAGATCCTTTAAAACAGTGGAAGATTAGTCCTATAGATAAACAAGCACAAAAGTATTGGCAAGCATATTCTAAAGCAAGAGATAAAATGTTTGATAAAACTTCCTTTACATTTGCACCATGGTATATTGTCCATACAGATGAAAAAAAAGAAGCAAGGATAAATACCATGAAACATTTTCTCTCAATGATGGATTATCATGGCAAAAGAGAGGATATGTTTATTGGAGGTACTCATATATATAAAAATGATATTTTATGTACATTTGATCCAAATTGTTATACAAAAGGTTTAATTTTTCCATAACTGTTTTCGGATTGCTTTTGGTCGGGTGCTTATTTATAAATTTTTTTTAAAATTTATGATATGATGCCATAAGGTTTCCAAATATTAATATACGAGTAAAATATGCATATAGAAAAAAGTTTGATAGATTTTATGATAACTATTGTTTTTAGCTTTTTAATCGGATTGGAGGTAAAAACATACAAACTCCATTTTCATGAAAAATCATCCAATTATTTTTTTGGAAGTGCCAGAACTTTTACATTTGTAGGAATGCTCGGGTTTTTATTTTATCATATTAACTTATATGCATATTTGATGGTTTTGGCATCTTTGAGTATATTGTACGGTATGTTTTACTACCAAAAACTTTTAAACAACAAACAAAGTATCATTTTGTTTCTTGTTTTATTGATAGTTTACAGTTTCGGACCTATCAGTATAAACAATCCCATATGGATGACTTCACTGGTTTTTGTTTTGGTGATTTTTATCTTGAATGCAAAAGTCGGTATCCAAAATTTCAGCAATTATGTAAATAAACAGGAATTTGAGACTTTTGGAAAGATGGTTTTGCTTTCTGCTGTTATATTACCGCTGTTGCCCAATAAAGATGTCATACCTTATATCCCGATATCTCCTTTTAAAATATGGCTGGTTGTAGTAGTGGTTTCCGCTATAAGTTACGGCGGATATATAGCGCAAAAATATTTTTTTCCTTCAAAAGGATATTTTCTAACAGGTCTTATAGGAGGTATATATTCATCAACAGCTACCACGGTTGTTCTTGCAAGAAAAGCAAAATTATCCGATTATAATCCTGTTATAAACGGAGCTATCATTGCTTCAACTTCCGTAATGTATTTTAGACTTATAGTCGTAGCTTCTATTTTCAATATACAAATTGCAAAATCCATTATAGCCCCTTTTTCGGTATTTGCTTTTTTAGGCATGACAATATCGCTCTCTTTTTTATATTTCAAAAAGAAAAGGGACACAACTCATGATTTTGTAGATAACAATCCGCTTGAACTAAGAACAGCTTTTGTATTTGCAATTCTTTTTATAGTTATGATGGCTTTGACAAAATACATTACCAATGAATTTGGATCTATCGGACTCCGGATATTTTCATTTGTTGCAGGTTTTACCGATATAGATCCGTTTATACTCTCTTTGCTAACCGGAAAATATACTATAACTTCACAAGAAATATTTAATGCTATACTTATAGCAGCGGGAAGTAACAATATTTTAAAAGCTATATATGCCTTATGGTTTGGAGGATGGAAAAATACCCGTTATGCAGCTTTGTGGATATCTGTTTTAGGTACAGGAACAATAATATGGAGTTTTTTATAGGTAAAATATTGAGGAGGATAAAATGAAAACAGATAACAAAAATGAACTCCCATGGGAACATCCGAAATTAGAAGATGAAGATCCGAATGCCTTAAAGCTTATCAAAAAGATAATGAGCAATCCAAGCTATAAATTGGCGGAAGAAGATGAAGATTTTATATATGCAGATGAAGCAAGGGCGATAAGACTTGAGCTTGATTATCTAAAAGCCGATGTAATTATGAGACAATACGGCATAGAGCATACCATAGTAGTTTTTGGGAGTGCCAGGATAGTTGAAAGAAAAACGGCTCTTAAAAGATTAAAACAAATTCAGGAAAAAGTTGAGAAAAAACCTAATAACAGACAACTTTTAAGAGAATTGTATGTAGCTGAGAGAATGGTTGGCAAAAGTATATATTATGAAGATGCGAGAAGATTTGGCCAGCTTGTTGGAAAAAGCGGCAAAGGAGTAGATGACTGTAAAGTTACACTTATGACCGGTGGAGGACCGGGCATCATGGAAGCGGCAAACAGAGGTGCATATGATGTGGGAGCAAAAACTATAGGATTAAATATAAAACTCCCTCATGAACAGTATCCAAACCCCTATATTACACCCGAACTTTGTTTTCAGTTTCACTATTTCGCCATTAGAAAAATGCATTTTTTAAGTAAGGCAAAAGCTTTGGTGGTATATCCGGGGGGATTTGGAACATTTGATGAACTGTTTGAAACATTGACTCTTATCCAAACAGGCAAATCAGAAGATATTCCGGTAGTCTTGGTGGGTAGAAGTTACTGGGAGAAAGCCATAGACTTTGATTTTTTAAAAGATGAAGGAGTTATAGCACCAAACGATACCGATATATTCAAATTTGCCGATAATGCAGCTGAAGCATGGGAATATATACTTTTATGGCATAAAGGCAGGGGAAAATCATTATTTTAAATTTTATTTGAATTTGGCTCTGATATTTAAAAAATCATCAAGATTTTTGAAAAATATATCAACAAGTTTTGGATCGAAATGTTTACCTTTTTGCTCTTTTATGTATGAAAATATTTTATTATCTTTCCAAGCTTTTTTATAGACCCTGTCGCTACCGAGAGCATCAAATACATCGGCAAGTGCTGTAATTCTTCCTACAATAGGTATATTTTTTGCTTTGAAACCGTTAGGATATCCGGTTCCATCGTATTTTTCATGATGAGTAAGAGCAACAGTTGCGGCTGTTCGTATAATTTCTCTATTTGAATTTTTAAGCATTTCATATCCAAGTTGACAATGTGTTTTCATAACTTCCCACTCTTCTTGGGTCAATTTCCCCGGTTTGTTTAGTATATTATCCGGAATTGCTATTTTTCCTATATCATGCATTGGTGAAGCTATTTTTAAAAGTTCCGCTTCTTTTTTACTAAAACCATATTTAAGAGCGAGTATTTTAGAATATTCGGCAACTCTGCTAACATGATTTCCGGTTTCCCTGCTTCTTGTCTCTCCTATTGCACCCATAGTGTATATAATATCTCTTTGTGTATCTTCTATCTCTTTTTGAGCAGTAATAAGATCGGTTATATCATTTTGAACTATTACGAATTCCACTATCTTGTTTTCATTATTTATGATAGGGCGAATAGTGGTTTCCATATATATTTTATTATTATCTTTTTTATCTTTGACAAGAGGCATCAATCCTTTCCAAGATCTTTTATATTTTATCATAGCTTTTAGATTGCTAAATTCCGTTTTTAGAAAGTTTCTATCTATTATCTCTATAAATTTCTTTTTATTTACAAAATCCTTTTTTTGACATTCAAAAATAGAGCAAAATGCATCATTGACATAGAGTATGTTAAAATAAGGATCGATTCTACAAAGTGCATTACTTTCATCTATTATTGTTTCGTACTGTTTTAATATATACTCTTTTTCTTTAAGTTTATGGATATTTCCAAGCAATTTTTGCTCTTTTTTATAAGTATCGGTTATGTTATCTTTAATGGAGACAAATTCTGTTATATTGCCTTGGGTGTCAAGCTCCGGAAATATGTGAGCTTTTAGATAGTATGTTTGTCCTTTTTTATTTTTATTTTTAAGAATTCCGCTCCAGACATTTTTAGAAAGTATAGTATCCCATAAATCTTCATAAAATTTTTTTGGTACATCTTTGTGTCTTAGTATAGCATGAGTTTTTCCTATAAGTTCATCTTTTGTATATCCGGAAATTTTTTCAAAATTTTTGTTTACTTCAGTTATTATTCCGTTTATATCTGTTTTTGAAAAAATTGTAGATTGTTTTAGCATATTCTTAAAAAAGTGAAGTCTTGAAATTTTATTTTCAAGATCGTATGAAGTTTGCTGAATGAGATGTGTTAATGCTTTTAAAGTCTTTGTTTTCTTATCTGTTGTTGTAGGATTTACAGATAGGGTATTTTTTCTATCTGGATTTTCACTTAATCCTAAGAATGTTGAAGTTATGTTTAACATAAGATTTTGGGATTTGTTTGTAAAAAATTCTCCATAAGTTATAAATCCGGCTGTCGGAGCAACACTGTTTAAGAGTCTAAATTCGTCATTTAAGTGATTTTCCATTAGGTATTTTCTTGCCGAACAAGAGTAGATATATATAGATTCCACCGGATTTTTTGCAAATTCTCCCACTTGATATTTGGTATTTTTATCATTTAATTCAATATCACCAAATCCGATTTGAACTTCATATCCTTCTTTAACTTGTCCTGCAAGTATAAACTCTCCATTTTGTCCGACAGCTACGGGAGCTCTTGCTATATCCATACCGTTTTCTTTAAACATAAGGGGAAATTCTACTCCTGCGGCAGGAAGATCATCGGCTATCTCATCTCCTAAATATTTTCTGTATAAATCTTTGGGAGAAATTCCATCTATCAAATATACTATATTTTTATCGGCTTTGGTAATTTTAAATTTATTTCCTATTTTTTGCCAATTGAAAAGATAATCATTGTAAATATTTAAAATTTTTGAATCTATAATAGATACGGCGACTCCTTTGGTGGAGATTTTTTCCCCTGTCCCAACTACTGTTTTCATATCGAATTTTCTATTGTCGGCGGCATTTCCTCCCGCAATCGTTATTTTAGATGCAAGATGCTGGAGTTTTGTCAATATGGCTTGTGCATCATTTTCATAAGGGTTGTTAAAAAGTATGATGAGTTTGGAGTCTTTTGTTAAGTTTTCATATATTTTTATTGCGGTATCATTTTCATTTTTTTCTTCTATAAGAATTGTTTTAAAGTCCGAATTTTCAAATTGTGAAAGTGAGACTACAATGCTATTTTCCAGCATATTGCCATCAATTATTTCTCCAGCTGTAGATGCGGCTATGATTTGAGAATTTGGAAAAATATCATTTATCTCTTTAATTGTTTTTTTGAAAAAATCTATATTATTGTTGCCTATAAACAGTTGGATTAGATATCTTTCTTTAGTATTTACAGCATTATGTTTTAAATTTGATAAAAAATTTTCTTTATTCTCAAATTTAAAATTTAAAAGTTTCATTTTTTGCCTTGGAAAAAAATTATTAGATTATATTTAAAATGAACTTAAGCAATACTTATTAATATGTATAAACTTTTATATAAAATAATTTTTGTTTTGAAATAGCAAAAATTTATTATTATCATATAAGTTTTATATGGATAAAATAGTATATATTTTTAAAAGGAGTTATTGATAAATATTTTATTATTTGTTATCTTGTTTATTGTGATATGTTTTTTATATCGAAAAAATTATAATTTACAAGAGAAAGTATTTGAAAAAAACAAACTTCTTATAAGACAGGCAAAACTTGCTTCTATCGGTGAAATGCTTGAGCACATTGCTCACCAATGGAAACAGCCTTTGGCACAGATAAATTCTATCGTTTTAAATATAGAAAGTAGTTACGAAGATGGAAAACTGCATAAGAATTTACTTGAAAAAGAGTTAAGTCAGATAGAAAATCTTACATTTTTTATGTCGGAAACCATAGAGAGTTTTAGAAATTATCTCCATCCGGATAAAGAAAAAACAGTTTTCACTATGAAAGAGGCTATCGAAGAAACACTCTCTTTGATAATGCCTCTTCTTAAACATAAAAAAATAGAGTGTAATGTCAAGATTGAAAATGATAAAAAAGTAAAAGGGTATAAAAAAGAATTTGTTCAGAGTCTGTTGGTTATTTTAAATAATGCCAAAGATGCACTTTTGGAAAAAAATCCGAAAAATCCTTATATACAAATAAATGTTAATATGATAAATGAGAAGATAGTACTTCATATACAAGATAATGCAGGAGGCATAGAGCAAAAAAATATGGAAAAGATTTTTGACCCGTATTTTACAACTAAAAAAAAGAGCAAAGGCACAGGACACGGTCTTTCAATGGCAAAAATGATTATAGAAGGCAGTTTCGGAGGTAAAATAAGTGCTAAAAATGAAAAAGACGGTGCAAATTTTAGGATAGAATTTTGAAAGAACTGTCTATATTGTATGCTGAAGATGAAGAGATTACCAGAATAAACTATGCAAATTATCTTAAAAGATTTTTTAAAAAAGTATATGAAGCAAAAGATGGCGAAGAGGCATATATGCTTTATATGGAAAATAAGCCGGAAATTTTACTTTTAGATATAGATATGCCCAAGCTTGACGGTTTGGAAGTAGCAAAAAAAATTAGACAAAAAGATAATTCAAGCAGAATTATCATGCTAACAGCAATCAAAGATATCGAAAAACTTATAGTTGCCACAGAGCTTAATTTAACAAAATATCTTCCAAAGCCGATACGAAGAGAAGAGTTAAAAAATGCACTTAATCTATCAGTCAACCAGTATAAAAAAATAAACAGCTTAAAAAACAAAATATTGCATATTTCTAATGATTTGATATGGGATATGCAAAACAAGGAACTTTTTTATAATGCCAAGGCAATAAAACTGACAAAATATGAAAGAAGTTTTTTTACTCTCTTGCTCAGCAAAAAAGAGCAAATTTTTTCTCAGGAAAATATTATTACTTTTATCTGGGGAGATGATGCCTTGCTGGATTATAATCCGGCAAGACTAAAAAATCTTGTAAAAAGAGTCAGAAAAAAACTGCCCTTTAACTGTATTGAAAATCACTACTCTTTGGGATACAGGATAAAAATCGACAATTACAACAGTCCCATTTGAAGTTTAGCTTCGTCACTCATTTTTTCCTGCGTCCATGGAGGGTCAAATACAACTTCAACTTCAATGGATTCGATAGAATCATCTTGCATTCTGCTTGGAATACTTCTTACCAAATCAACCAAAGTTTCAGACATAGAGCAAGTTGGAGATGTCAAAGTCATAACGACTTTGCATCTGTTTAACTTGCTTGTTTCATCTTTTTTGCATTTTACATCATATATAAGTCCAAGATTGTATATAAGTACCCAACCAAAAGAAACCCCAATTAATAGCACAAAAAGAACGGTATGAATGCAAGGCAGATTTTTGCAGGACTACCCGTAGGTAATTCAAGAAAATCTAACGAAGCAGTCGTGCCGTTATCTTTGTGCCCGAAGGGAAGCTCAAAAAAATTACATTTACAACGCTCAAAACTCTTGAAGTATAACAAATACGACTGCGAGTTTTTCACCTTGTAAATGTAGCTTTTTTGAGCTTCTATTAAATGGGGTTTCTTTTGGTTGGGTACTTATAAATAAATAGCCCCCTGTTTTTGTGCTACTGCATTTTTTCTCCAAAAATATTTAATCTTTAAAATATATTAAAAATAACTGAAAAAATATAATTTTTTTATAGACTTAAATTATATTTATTATGTATCTTTATATGATATATATCAAGATTGTTTCGTTTACTATCATTTACTTTTCTTAGTATATAATTTCACATATCAAAAACAAGGAGTTTAATATGAGAAAAGGTTTGATTGTTTCAACAGTTTTGGCATCATTGGTTTTTGGTGTTACTTTGGCACAGGCCGGAGCAATGTCAAAAAAAGATTTGGTCAAAAAAGAGGTGGCGGTACAAAATAAAAATTTTAAAATTGCTTCGACAAATATTCAAAAAGGTTTAATTGATACATTAAAAGCAATAAAAGCTTTGCAAAAAAATGATACAAAATCAGCAAAAGCGGATTTAAATGATGCGTCAAAATATTTTGACAAGGCTTTAAAACTGGATCCAAAACTTGGCTTGGTTCCATTTGCAAATGAAATAGTAGTTTACAAATATGCAGGAACCCCAAAGGATATCGAAGAATCCGTAAAAATTGCTCAAAGTATGTTAAAGAAAAACAGTTTGCAATTTGCAAGAGATTTATTGGCTCCGTTAAGAGATGAGATAGATATTTCTACCCACTACTTGCCTATGGATTTATATCCGAATTCCACCAAGATTGCAGCTAATTTGCTTAAAAAAGGTAAAACAAAAGAAGCTTTGCAAGAGTTGCAACTTGGTCTAAGTACCATTGTCAGTGATCAAGTGGTGGTTCCGATACCTCTTTTGGCAGCACAGGATTTGGTTGCAACAGCATCTAAGATAGATAAGAAAAAGAAAAAAGATGCTTTGAAACTTCTTGAAAGAGCTAAAATGGAGTTGAAAAAAGCCGTATTGTTGGGATATACATCAAATGATACTAAATTGTATAAGTCTTTAAAAGATGAGATAAACAATTTGGAAAAAGAGATAAATGGCAAAAATAGAGTTGAAGAATTGTACAGCAAGTTGAAAAAACATTTTAAAAATCTGGTAAACAAAGTTAGAGGAGAAAGAAAATTATATAATTCCAAATCTGTACTGAACGGAACAAAAGCGGAGCACAAAAATGCTACCAAAGAAGAAGATAAAGATGTTATCAACTTTGTAAACAAAAGCAAGCTGGATGCATTTTGATTCTAATTTGAAAACAACACTATAGTGCATAGTGCAAGAAGAAAAGACTGCTATATCAGGGGTTGACAAACTGCTTCTTGCACTTTGCTAAATTTTCTGAATTACTTACGGACAATCCTGCAAATTTCTTTTACAAAACCTTATGTCTTGTCTGCCTTTTATGGACTATATAGGTTGATAGAGGTATCCTCAATAAAAGTCTAATACATAATTTGTGTTTAAAATATAAAATGATATGATAAAGATATTCTAAGTAGAAAATATCAAAAGGCAAACTGTTGAAAGATATAAAAAAATTAATCAAAGAGAGATATCTTATACTTGACGGTGCTATGGGTACCCAGATTCAAGCTCTTAATATACCCAAAAAGATATGGGGCAAAAATGAGGGGTGCAATGAATATCTAAATGAAGTTTATGACGAAGGTATATATAAAATTCATAAAGCTTATATAAAAGCCGGAGCCGATATTGTCAAGACTAATACTTTTGGAGCATTGCCGTGGGTTTTAGATGATTATGATATGGCGGATAAAACATATGAGCTTGCAAAAAAAGGGGCGGCATTAGCCAAAAAAGCATGTTTGGAATATGAAACAAAAGAGAAGCCAAGATTTTGTGCGGCATCACTTGGACCGGGAACAAAACTCCCCTCTTTGGGTCACATTACTTATGATGAAATGTATATGGGATATAGGATTAGCATTGACGGTTTGATTGATGGAGGAGCAGATCTTTTTTTGATAGAAACTGCTCAAGATCCTTTGCAGATAAAGGCTTGCATTCATGCTATAGAAGATAGCTGCACTGACAAAGGTGTGAAACTTCCTATAATGGTTTCAGTTACCATAGAGCTTAGCGGAACTATGTTGATAGGAACCGATGCCGTTACCATAGCAACAATACTTGAGCCTTTTGATATTATTTCGCTTGGTTTTAACTGCGGAACAGGTCCCGAGCAGGTAAAAAAGCATTTGCTTACTTTGAGTAATGTTTGGAAAAAACCTATAAGTATTCATGCAAATGCCGGACTTCCTCAAAATAGAGGAGGTTATACATACTATCCTATGGGTCCTGTGGAATTTAGCGATATACAAGAGAGTTTTGGCAAAATTCCCGGTGTTGCTTTGATGGGAGGGTGCTGCGGTACTACGCCTCAGCATATAGCAGAGCTTTCAAAAAGAATGAAAGATAAAAAGCCCATACCTCCAAAAGGTAATCAGCCAAAATCCATAGCTTCACTTTTTGAAACAAGATCTTTAAAACAAGAACCTGCCCCTTTTTTGATAGGTGAAAGAAGTAATGCCACAGGTTCGAAAGCTTTTAGAGAATTGCTTTTAAAAGAGGATTATGAGGGGACATTGTCGGTTGCACAACAGCAAGTTAGATACGGAGCTCATGGTATAGATGTCAGTGTCGGATTTGCAGGTCGAGATGAAAGTAAAGATATGAAAGAAGTTATCTCACGATATACTCAAAAGATAACTTTGCCTCTTATGCCGGATACTACTCAAATTAATGCTTTGGAGACGGCATTAAAGCTGATAGGAGGTAAGCCGATTATAAATTCGGTCAATCTTGAAGACGGTATGGAGAAATTTGATAAAGTTTGTTCTCTTGCCAAAAGATTTGGCTGTTCGCTTGTTTGTCTAACCATAGATGAAAAAGGAATGGCAAAAACAAAAAAACAAAAACTTGAAATTGCTCAGAGAATTTATGAATTAGCTACAAAAAAACATGGTATTGACCCGGCTGATTTGGTATTTGATCTTTTAACTTTTACTGTTGGAAGCGGAGACGAAGAGTACTATACTGCGGCAATAGATACCATTGAAGCTATAAGAGATTTTGCAAAGATTCATCCTGAAGTCGGTTTTGTGCTCGGAGTATCAAATATCTCTTTCGGATTGGCTCGTCATGCAAGAGAATATTTAAATTCAGTCTTTTTGCATCATTGTGTAAAGGCGGGATTGTCTATGGCAATTGTTAATGTCAAAAGTATTATTCCGTTACATAAAATGAGTGAAGAGGAGATAAAAGTTTGTGAAGATTTGCTTTTTAACAAAAGAGACGAAGGGGATCCTCTTTTTAGATTTATAGAATTTTTTTCAGAAATTAAAGAAACAAACAAAGAAGAAGAGGACGAAGAGTATAAAAAATTAAGTGATGAAGAAAAATTAAAAAAACTGCTTATTGACGGTGATAAAGAGAGAATGATACCTCTTTTGGAAAATGTCAAAGATAAAATCGAACCACAGAAGATAGTTAATGAAATTCTTATAGACGCAATGAAAGTTGTGGGTGAGCTTTTTGGGAGCGGACAAATGCAGCTTCCTTTTGTTTTGCAGTCTGCTGAGGTAATGAAAGCAGCAGTTGATTATCTAAATCCGTATTTGCCAAAAGTTGAAAAAGAGAGTGAAACTACTTTGATTTTGGGAACTGTAAAGGGTGATGTGCATGATGTTGGAAAAAATCTGGTTGATATTATACTTTCAAATAACGGATATAAAGTTATTAATCTGGGTATAAAAGTTGATATAGACGATTTTGTAAAAGCATACGAAAAATTTGACGCAAATGCCATAGGTATGAGTGGATTATTGGTAAAATCCACAACGGTTATGAAAGAAAATCTTGAAATCTTAAAGCAAAAAGGCATAAAGATACCGGTATTGCTCGGAGGCGCGGCCTTGACGGATAAATTTGTAGAAGAGTTTTGCAGACCTGTTTATGATGGAGCAATATTTTATTGTAAAGATGCATTTGAAGGCATTGAGGCAATGAGCACAATAGAAAAAGGAGATATGAATACAACATTTAAAAGAATCCAAAAAGCAGAAAATACTCCCAAGGACAAGCTTAAAAAAGAATTACCTCCGATTCCGCCATATAGCAAGATAAAAATGCCAAGTCGCAATATAAAGATACCTATTCCGCCATTTTGGGGACGAAGAGTTTTAAAAACGGATATAAAAGATATAGCTTATGAATGGATAAATCACAAAATGCTTTTTACAAGAGCATGGGGATATACCAACAAAGGAAAAACAAAAGAGGAAAAACAAAAACAAAGAGACGAAGAGCTTTGGCCTCTTTATGAAAGAATAAAAAGAGATATAGAAAAACTTGATCTTTTTAGACCTACCTTAATATATGGATATTATCCTGTTAGAGGATATAAAGACGATATATACTTCTTTGATGAAAAAGAGGGATATTTTAACGAAAAAGAGGTAAATAAAGAACCACTTGAAGCAATAAAGCAAAGAGCCACAAAAGTTTTACATTTGCCAAGACAGATAAAAAAACCATATAGATGTTTAAGTGATTATCTTTCACCACACAGGCATGATGTTCTGGCACTGACTTGTGTAAGTGCAGGAGATAAATTTAGCAAATACGAACAAGAACTTTTCAAAAAAGGAAGTTATAAAGAGTATCATTTAATTCATGGTATAAGTGTAGAGTTGGCGGAAGCTTTGGCTGAAGTTATTCACAAACAGATAAGACTTGAACTTGGTATTGCTCAAAATGAAAAACATACTCTAAGAGATGTTAAAATGTCGGCTTATCAAGGATGCAGATACTCTTTTGGGTATCCTGCCTGTCCGAATCTTGCTGATAATAGGCTGATATTTGATCTTTTGAAGCCTGAAGAATTTGGCATAACTCTCAGCCCGACATATCAAATGCATCCGGAGCAAACTACCTCGGCTATGGTATTTCACCATAAAGAGGCAATGTATTTTAATGTTAAAGGTAATTAAAAACTTTATAAAAAAGGAGAACAATTGAAAAGTCCAAGAGGTTTTGGAAAGAGATATTTTTCTTTGGCTGCGATTTTGGCATTTAGTGCCGGAGCCGTTATGGCTGCGAATACCCAAAGTGTAGTTGATG
>Ga0256914_1002237_pt1 | contig 16367 bp, 17 predicted proteins | sample HulkmetaG_FD_191571 | JGI IMG/M metagenome (GOLD analysis project Ga0256914, IMG submission 191571) | Hydrothermal chimney microbial communities from Main Endeavour vent field at the Juan de Fuca Ridge, Pacific Ocean - Hulk | ecosystem: Environmental > Aquatic > Marine > Hydrothermal vents ... | reverse complement strand
TCCATACACTGAATGCACAAACCTCTCATCCCCCCTCCACTCGAGCAGGGCCCTCTGTTTGTGGACGGGAATTATAGCAGCTTGCGTCACTCTTGTCAAGAGATTCCGGGGGCGGTGTGAAAAAGTTTCGAAAAGATTGGCGAAGTGTCTGCCGAGCGCACTTCCAAAAAGAGGTTCGAAGAGTGAAAAGGTGCCTTGGTATGGGCCAAAGAGGATCTCTAGCGGTTCGATTTGCCGGCGAACGGAAGAAGGGCGCTCCCCCAGGTCAATCCTCCACCGAACGCGTCGAGCAGCATCGTATCTCCGTACTGCAGCCGGCCACTCTCCCAGATATCGTTCATCGCCATCGGTATCGAAGCGGAAGAGGTGTTGCCATACTTTCCGACGGTGAGTACGACCTGCTCGGGTGAAAGCTTCAGGGCATCCCCCACCGCCTTGATGATTCTGTAGTTCGCCTGGTGGGGAATGAAGTGTTTGATCTGATCGGCGGAGATCTCGTTGTCGTTGAGAATGTTGACGACATCACTCGTCAACGTCCGTACGGCGATTTTGAACGTCTCGTTTCCCTTCATCTTCATCGTACAGAGCCTCTCTTCGACCACCCTTTCGGAACAGGGGTTTTTGACACCGCAGCCCGGGGTCATAAGAAGATCGCCGTAGTTGCCGTCGGCGGAGACATGGATATCCGTAATCGCTTCCGACTTTTTTCTTGTGGCGCTTACGACTGCGGCACCGGCGCCGTCTCCGAAAAGCACACAGGTCGTCCGGTCGGTATAGTCGACGATGGAGCTGAGCTTTTCGGCACCGATGATCAGAACGTTTTTTTTCATACCCGACTCGATAAACGCTTTCGCCACGGCCAGCGCGTAGATAAAACCGGTGCAAGCGGCGGAGATGTCGAAAGCGGTCACATTGGTACGCCCCAGTTTGGAGGCGATGACACAGGCGGTCGAAGGCATGCAGAGATAGTCGGGAGAGATCGTGGCGCAGACGATCATGTCGATATCGTTGATTTTGAGACCGGCACGGTGGATGGCGACTTTGGCCGCTTCAACGCCCATATCGCTCGTCAACTCATCCTCGGCCGCGATCCGCCGCTCCTTGATACCGGTCCTTTTCGAGATCCATTCGTCGGTCGTCTCGACCATCGATTCGAAATCTTTGTTGGTCATCACCCTTTTGGGAACATAGGCACCGATCGATCGCAAAGCGGCTTTCATCAAACTACCTTTTACGCATTCATCGCTTCGAGGCGCTCTCTGATCGCTCTGTTGACATCCGATTCGACGAAGCGGATCGCCTGGAACATCGCGTTTTTGATCGCTTTGGGGTTACTCTTTCCGTGGCTGATGATCGTGCACCCCTTGACCCCCAGAAGAGGGGCACCCCCATACTCGGCATAGTCGGTCTGTTTTTTCAGCTTCCTGAACACCCGTTTCATCAAAAGCGCCCCTGCAATGGCGACCGGCGAGTGTTTGATCTCGGACTTGAGGTAGTGGCTGATCGTATCGGCGACCCCTTCACTCGCTTTGAGCAGAACGTTTCCGACGAAACCGTCACAGACGACTACGTCGACCGAACCGTTGAAGATATCTCCCCCCTCCACGTTTCCGACGAAACTGTCCAGTTGGCTGATGAGCGGGTATGCCGCTTTCGTAACCTCGTTTCCTTTGGAAGGTTCCTCGCCGTTGGAGAGGAGTCCCACTTTCGCCTTCACACACCCAAGAACCTTGTTGGCGTACGCATCACCCATGACGGCGAACTGGAAAAGATTCTCCGCATTGCAGTCGACATTGGCTCCCACATCGAGAACAACCGTCATTTTACCGGTAACGGAGGTGGGCATGAAGGTGGCGATGGCGGGGCGCGAGATTCCTTTGATGCGACCGATGCGAAGTGTCGCAAGGCTCATCGTCGCCCCGCTGTGCCCTGCCGAAACCACGGCATCGGCCTTTCCGTTTCGAACCAGATCGACCGCCACATAGATCGAAGAGTTTCTTCGTTTCAAAGCATCCGTTGCATGCTCGTGCATCGATATGACATCTTCGCAATGGACGATTTCGACACGCTTTTTGAACTTGGGGGGAACGAGGGGAGCGATTTTGCTTTCATCCCCTACGAATATCGGAAGGTAGTCTCTCTTTTTCAGGGCGAAAATGGCCCCTTCCACAATCGGGTAGTGACCGAAGTCCCCACCCATTGCGTCAATGGCGACTCGAACCATCTAGGCTTTGTATTCACCTGTGAATTTGTTCATACGGTGGGGCATACGCCATGTTCCGTCTTTGTCTTTGACGGGGCGGGCCAGTGTCAGCTTGTAGTGCGTTCTTCTCTTCGCCGCGCGCGTTTTGCTGTTTCGTCTCTTCGGTACTGCCATGTTTCTCTCCTTTTACGTTTTGTATCAGAACTCTTTTTCAAAATTCTCTTCGTCTCTGCATTCGGGGCAAAGATGGTATTCACTCTGGATCGACTCGATCTCGCTTCTGCATATCGCATCGAAATCGACGATCCCGTCGAGGCATTCTATCATATCCAGCGACTCTTCCACCTTAACCGGCCGGTCGACGAGCTCGAGGGAGAACGGTTCGTCCATCGGCGCCTTGAAGTGAGCACCGCACCGGTCGCAGAGAAACTCGATCTCCCCCTCCAGTCTCCCTTCGAGCGCGACACAGTGCTTTCCGCTTCTGCGGAAGGTACCGGAACACTCCACGTCGTTCTCTTTCAGGCGGAAGTGCCTGGGCGCTTCGTGGATTTTACGGAACAGAATCTGCATCGGGTCGCGTCAGTGAATCTCTCTTTGCGCAAAGAAGAAGGCGATTTCGGTTTGGGCATTCTCGAGGCTGTCGCTTCCATGTACCGCATTGGCGTCGATACTTTCGGCAAAATCGGCCCGGATCGTTCCCGGAGCCGCCTCTTTCGGATTGGTCGCACCCATCAGCTCACGGTTTTTCGCCACGGCATTCTCACCTTCGAGCACCATGACCACCACCGGTCCGCTTGTCATAAACTCCACCAGTTCGCCGAAAAAGGGGCGCTCCTTATGGACGGCATAAAACTCCCCCGCATCCTGCTCGCTGAGTTGTACTTTTTTCATCGCCGCAACGCGAAGGCCGTTGCTCTCAAATCGGTCGACGATCTTTCCGATCACATTTTTCTTGACGGCATCGGGCTTTATAATAGAAAGCGTTCGCTCCATGATGATTCCTCATATTCATAAAATGGACGGAATTATACTGGAATTTTGTTTAAGATTCTTTAAAAGAAAGAGGCAAGGGGGAGTTTCGGCGAAAAGTTTCGCCGAAACCGTCTACCATATTATTCTACGACCGGCTTGTGTTCGGTTCGGGCATCTTCCGGAATATCGTCGCGGCATGTCGCTCCATCGGCGCAGACATCCCAGACGATACAGCCTTCGGTGGGACACGCGGTCGCACACGCGGGCTCGTCATGATAGCCTACGCACTCCACACACTTGTCGGCATATACATAATAGATCTCTTCTCCTGTCGGGTTGTCCTCGTCGTCGACGATCGCTTCTACCGGACACTCGTCGATGCAAGCACCGCAGTTAATACAGGTATCTGTAATCAATACAGCCATTCCCAGCTCCTTTTTTCAAATTTAATCATCCGTACTATAACACAACAATTTTAAAAAGCATTTAAATACCTTTCCTACAGCCCGAGACTCTTTCGGATCGCTTCGACACGGTCCGTTCTCTCCCAGGTAAACTCGGGAAGTTCGCGTCCAAAGTGCCCGTAGGCCGCCGTTTTCCGATAGATCGGGCGGAGCAGGTCGAGTGTATCGATGATCCCTTTTGGAGTCAGGTCGAAGAGTTCGTGCACCGCTTTTTCGATCGCACGTTCGTCCACCTTTCCCGTACCGTGGGTATCGACCATGATGGAGACCGGCTCGACCACCCCTATCGCGTAGGCGATCTGTATGGTCACCCTTTCGCACGCCCCCGCCGCAACGAGATTCTTTGCGACATAGCGTGCCGCGTAGGCACCGCTCCGGTCGACTTTCGTCGGATCTTTTCCGCTGAAAGCCCCACCGCCGTGGGGGCAGCTTCCTCCATAGGTATCGACGATGATCTTCCGCCCCGTGAGGCCCGCATCCCCCTGCGGTCCGCCGATCACGAAGCGCCCTGTCGGATTGATATGATAGGTGACGTTGTCGTCGATCAGCTCTTTGGGAATGATCCTGTAGATCAGCTCTTCGATGATCGCGTTTTTGAGTCTCTCGTGGGAGACATCGGGATCGTGCTGGGTCGAGATGACGATCGTCTTGACTCTGCTCGGTTTTCCGTCGACGTACTCCACCGTCACCTGCGCCTTTCCGTCGGGTCGAAGAAAAGGGAGTGTGCCATCTTTTCTCGTTCTGGCCAGCCCCTCGGTCAGTTGATGGGCCAGATAGATCGGAAGCGGCATCAGCGTGGGCGTCTCGAGGCAGGCGTATCCGAACATCAGCCCCTGGTCGCCCGCACCGATCGCACCACCGCTCTGGTCGACCCCCTGGTTGATATCCGGGGACTGTTCGCCCACCCCGTTGAGAACGCCGGCGGAGCGGTAGTCAAAACCGTAGAGGGCATCCGTATAGCCGATCTGGCGCACCACCTCCCTGGCGATATCCTGCATCGGCGCGTACGTCTTGGTCTTCAGTTCGCCGGCGATGACGCAAAAGCCGTTGGAGAGCATCGTTTCGCAGGCGACTCTCGCGTTCGGATCGCGCTCGATGATATAGTCGAGAATCGCATCGCTGATCTGATCGGCCATCTTGTCGGGATGCCCCTCCGTGACCGATTCGGATGTAAAAAGATAGCTTTTTGACACACATATCCTTTGGTTCTGGTTTGGAGCGATTATATCCAAATATTTGTAAAATATTAATGCGCCGGGGTAATCTCTTTTTTCACTTCATTGTGATATAATTTTTGCTCAATAATTCTTATCAAGGGAGAACCTCTATGCTTGTAACCAAAAAAGCACCCGACTTCACCGCCAATGCGGTCCTGGGAAACAACGAAATCGTTGACAATTTCAACCTCTACGAGAACTTCGGAGAGAAAGGGACCGTCCTCTTCTTCTACCCGTTGGACTTCACCTTCGTCTGTCCTTCGGAGATCATCGCATTCGACCACAGGCTCGACGAATTCACCAGCCGCGGTGTCAACGTGATCGGATGCTCCATCGATTCACACTTCACCCATCTCGCATGGAAAAACACGCCGGTCGAAAAGGGCGGTATCGGACAGGTCCGCTATCCGCTCGTCGCCGACCTGACCAAGCAGATCGCTTCCGATTACGATGTCCTTCTCGACGGCGGGGTCGCCCTTCGCGGATCGTTCCTGATCGACACCGACGGCACCATCCGCCATGCGGTCATCAACGACCTTCCTCTCGGACGCAACATCGACGAGATGCTCCGCATGATCGACGCGATGCACTTCACCAACGAGCATGGCGAAGTCTGCCCCGCCGGATGGCATAAGGGAGAAGAGGGGATGAAAGCCGACCCCAACGGCGTCGCCGAATACCTCGCAAAACATGCCGAAGAGCTCTGAAAAGAGGCTCGACCGCTCTCCGGGTCGAGCCCGGAGAGTCCTCTTCACGAACCGCTGATCACCAGCGCTGCGACGATCCTTTTCGCAATCTGCTCGGGCAGCAGCCCCATCGACTCTTCGACCAGTCTCGTACTGCCGTGCGGAATGAACCGGTCTTCATACTCGAACGATTCGATTTCGATCTTCTCCAGCGATTCGGGCATCAACGCTTCGGCGATGGCGGAAGCGACACCCCCCATCTTCGCCCCGTCGCTGAAGATGAACCATCGGGAAAACTCCGCAGTCGCCGATTCGAGTGTACGAATGTCGAGAGGCTTGACGAACCGCAGATCCAGGATGGCGGCCCGAACCCCCTCTTCTTTCAGCCGGTCTGCGACGGCGACGGCACGCCCGACGCCGTTGCCGTAGCCGATCAGCAGAATTTCCCCCTCTCTTTCGAGATATTCCGCTCTGCCCAGCTCGAAAGGTGTCGCAGGGAAACGCCCGTTTTCGAGCATCATCGAGCCGCGCGGATAGCGAAACGCACACGGTGTAGGAAACTTTGCCGCATATTCGACGGCGAGCTCGAGTGTCGCATTGTCCCTGGGAGCGAAGAGTGTCAGATTCGGAATGATCCTCAGATACCCGATGTCGAAAGCGCCCTGGTGGGTCTCCCCATCTTCGCCCACGATACCGGCCCGGTCGATCGCGAAAGCGACCGGAAGATTCATCAGGGCGATATCGTGGACCACCTGGTCGAAACCGCGCTGGAGAAAGGTCGAGTAGATCGCGACGAAGGGTTTGAACCCCTCCTTGGCCAGCGGCCCCATCGACGTGACGGCATGCTGTTCGGCAATTCCGACATCCCAGAAGCGGTCGGGAAATCTCTCCATGGGAAGCTTCATTCCGGTACCGCTCGGCATCGCGGCGGTCACCCCGACGATTCTCTCGTCCATCTCCGCCAGCTCAGAGAGTTTTTCGCCGAACACCTGCGTCGCGCTCCGGCCGTTGCTCTTTTTGAGGCTCTCGCCACTCTCCTTGTCGAAAGGGCCGACTCCGTGCCAGTGTTCGAAATACCCCTCCGCGATCTTGTACCCTTTCCCTTTGACGGTCTGGGCATGGACGATGACCGGTTTGTGCATCTCTTTTGCGGTTTTGAGCGTCTCGATCAGTTGCTCCATATCGTGCCCGTCGACAGGCCCGATATACTCAAGCCCCATCTCTTCGAAAAGGATGCCGGGGGTGATCATCCGGATCCCCTCTTCCAGCCGTTTGGCCATATAGGCAGCGCTATCGGGGATATGCTCCAGCATCTTCTCCGTCCGCTCTTTGAATTTCTGGTAGAAGGGGCTCGCCATCGCATGGGAGAGGATCCGGCTGATCGCCCCGATCGGTTTGGCGATACTCATCTCGTTGTCGTTGAGGATGATGACGGCGGGATACTTCCGGTCTCCCAATTCGTTGAGCGCTTCGTAGACCATCCCCGCACTCATCGCTCCATCACCGATCAGCACCACCGGTATCCGTTCCCCCTCCTCTCCTCTGAGTCGAATCGCTTTGGCCGCTCCCACCGCGAGCGACACGGATGTGGAGCTGTGTCCTGCGACATAGTAGTCGTAGGGTGACTCCGAAGGCTTGGTATAACCGCTGATCCCCCCGAACTGCCGAAGGGTTTCGAAGGCGTCCTGGCGGTCGGTCAACAGTTTGTGGGCATAGGCCTGGTGGCTGACATCGAACAGGAAAGGATCTCTTTTCGCATCGAATACGTAGTGCATCGCCACGATCAGATCGGTCGCCCCCAATGTACTGCTCAGATGCCCACCCTGCCGGCTCACTACATCAAGAATACGTTCTCTGATGCTTTGTGCCAGCGCTTCGAGTTCCGGTACTCCCATCTGCTTGATACTCTTCATCCGTTCCCTTGCTTCACGGTTCCAAAAACCGCTTCTTTGATTCTCTCGAACCGGTGCATGATCTCTCCGTCGATATTCCCGATGTCGCTCAATATGATGACGCCTCCGGCACCCACGGCAGGATCGGCGACGATCTCGAGGCCATCTTCGGAAGCCATCTGCTCCTTGACAAATTCGTAGTCGTCCGGATTGACCTTCAGCGTCACCTTTGCGGCATCCTTCACCTCGGCCAGCAGAAGTCTCGCCAGCCGCGAGGCCACCTCTTTGGAGTCGTTCTGCACCTCTTTTGCAACCACCTGTTTCGCCAGGTCGAGCGCCGTTTCGATCAGCTCCTCCTCGATCGTATCGATCTTTTCGAGGAAGATCCGCCTGCTCTGCTGCAGCGCTTCGATGGCGGCGGCCAACCTTTCGCGCTCTTCGAGCACGCTCCCTTCGAGCAGCTCGCGACACGACTTTTCTCCCGCCTCCTTTCCCGCCTCGAACGCCGATGCTTTCGCCTCCTCGATACGCCTGTCGAACTCCTCTTGCTGTCTCTCGAGCTGCATCTGCATCTTGACGAGACTGGTGGAGAGTTCGTCGGCCTTTTTGAGCATCTGCTCCATCGCCTCGTCTTTGACGTTCCCCTCCCCCGTCTCGCTGCGCTCGGCGGTTTCGTCCTTCTCTTCGGGCTCTACAGCGGAAGGCTCCTCTTCGAATGGGGGCGGCTCCTCTTCCGCCACTCCCCGCGAGAGGACCTTGAAGTGGTACTTCTGAATCACATGGCCGCTGGTTTTGTTGGGTGGGATGACGGTTTCCATCTTACTCGATCATCTCCTCGGCTTCGCCGATGCTCACGACACCCTCTTCGGCGAGTTTCTGGACCACTTCGACGATCTTCCTCTGGGCCCCTTCCACCTCTTTGACCTTCACCGCACCCATGAACTGCATCTCCTCTTCGAACGCCTCTCTGGCGCGCTGGGACATGTTGGAGAGGAACCGCTCCTTCAGCTCGTCCGGCGCGCTTTTGAGCGCGAGCATCAGATCCTTCTTGTCGACCGATTTGAGGATCTCCCGTATCGCGTTGTTGTCGAGATTGACGATATCTTCGAAGGTGAACATCATCTCCTTGATCGCGCTGGCGAGCTGCTCGTCGAGCTGCTCGATCTGCACGAGCGTCGACTTGGCCGCTTTCTGACCGAGGCGGTTGAAGATATCGGCGACCGCTCTTGGGCCGCCCACTTCGACCTTGTAGCTGGCGAGCGATTCGAGTTTGTTCTCCAGGACGGTGGAGACCCTTTTGATGATCTGGGGAGAGATATCCCCCAGGTTCGCCATCCGCATCGCGATCTCCGCCCGCAGGTCATCTTCGAAGAAGCTCAGTACGTTGGCGGCGTCGCCCGGGTCCATATGGGCGAGGATGAGGGCGATCGTCTGGGGGTGCTCGTTGACGATGAAGTCGGCGAGCTGCTGCGGCTTGATCTTGGAGAGGAAACTGAAGTTCTGGCTGCTCTGCATCGTCTTGGAGAGCCGTTCGATGATCTTCTTCGCCTCCTCGGGTCCGAGCGCCTTGTAGAGAATCTCTTTGGCGTACTCCAGCCCGCCGGTACTCAGGTACTGGTTGGACTGCATGATGGCGTGGAACTCCTCCAGGATCGCCATCGCGATCGGCCGGTCGATCGTCTTTGCCATCGCGATGAACTTGGAGATCTCCGTGATCGCTTCCACATCCAGGTGGGCGAAGATGTTGGTCGTCACCTCCTCGCCGAGCTGGATCAGCAAAATGGCGATCTTCTCCGCCATCGACAGCTCTTCGAGCTGCGCCTGCTGCTGCGGTGTCAACTGCACTCCACTCACGAGCTCTCCTTTTTGATCTTGGTGGCCGCATTCTGCTCCAATTCATTCTCGTCCCGTATCAGAGCGCTGATGAGTGCGGCGAACTCGTCGGTCTTCTCTTCGGCCATCTCTTTGACCTTTTCGAGCAATATATCATATTTGAGCTCGTCTTCGCTGAACTCTTCGGTGAGCCCAAGCTGCTCCTCCACCTTTTTGCGCATCTCGGTAAACTTCTCCGTCAGCGACTCGTGCTCCTCTTCGTCCAGGCGAAGGACGGGCTCGCCCTCGGCCGTATCCTGCGCAGGAATCTCGAGCATCCGTTCGCTGAACGGGACGATCACCTTTTTGTAGAAGAGGAACAGGACGAGGGCCAGGAGCAGATATTTCAGCACCGGGACGATCGGTTCCACATAGGAGTAGAAGGTCGAGACCGCCGACCTGTAGGCGTTGGGTGCCATCTGCTGCGCGGTCGATTCGAATTTGAAGTTGGAGACGCTCACCTCGTCGCCGCGACGCGCATCGAAGCCGATCGCCTGCTTGACGAGCGAAGCGATCTTCTCGAGCTCCTCGGGCGTTCTGGGTTCATACGCCATGCCACCCTCCTCGGAGGGTCGATACTTGCCGTCCACCACGACCGCCGCGGTGACCCGGCGGATGGAGGCGAAGGGCCCTTTGACATTGGAGACCGTCTTGGATATCTCGTAGTTGGTGGTCGTCGTCGACTTCTGGTATTTCTGTTTCTGCGCACCCGACTCGACACCCTGGACCGGACCGATATTGCTCACCGCACCGGGCACACCTCCCGTCTGCTCCGGTGCGGGCCCCTCTCTCTTCTCTTCGAGGCTCTGCTCGCTGCGGACGACATTCTCAGGATCGTACCGCTCTTCGACACTGTTTCGCTGCGCGAAGTCGAAATCGATCGTCACCTTGGCGACCACCCGCTCCTTCGAACCGATGAAGGGAGCCAGGATATTGACGATCTTCCGTTCATAGGCCGACTCGAACCGGTTCTTGTACTGGATCTGAAGCTTCGCGATCTCCCCGTCGGCCCCATCTTCGCCCCCTTCGTTGAGCGGTTCGCCATATTCGTTGACGATTTTGACGTTATCCGGCGTCAGATTCGATACGGCGGCCGCGACGATATTTTTGATCCCGCGGATCTGCTTGCGCGAAAGACGCATATCCTCGGCCGTTTTGACGACCACGGAGGCGCTTGGAGGTGTCGATTTCGAGACGAAGACGCTCTCTTTGGGAAGCGCCAGATGGACCGAAGCGCTCTCGATGGGCTGGAGGCTCTGAATCGTACGTGAAAGCTCCCCTTCGAGCGCCCGTAGAAACTTCACCTTCTGATCGAAGTCGGTCGATCCGAACTGCTGATTGTCGAAGAGCTCGAAGCCGACGTGACTCTCTTTCGGAATTCCCTGGGAAGCGACATCGATCCGTACCCTGTAGACCATTTCCCGCGGAACCTCGATCACACCGTCTTTCGGGATCTTGTAGGGAACGCCCTTCTTCTCCAACTCCTGGATCACCAAGCCGGCGTCCTTGCTGCTCAGGTGGTCGAACAGTACGGCATAATCGCTGTTTCTGGCCGAAGAGGTGTAGAGCACCAAGAAGACGATGAAGCCGATGACAGCGACCAGCGTCCCGACGATCACGAGTTTCTGTGCGCGGTTGAGGCGTTCGTAAAGCCGTGTCAGCTGGGTCGCCAGATCTTTGAAGTTCATTGCTGCCCACCCTCAAGTAGTTGCCGCATCGCCTCGAAAAAGCGGCGGTTCTCTTCCGCCTTTCCGATCGTGATGCGCATGGCGTTGATCCCGTAGCCTTTGAGATCTCTGACGATGATCCCCCGGCGAAGAAGCGCGTCGCACAGCTCGGTCGAATCGGCGATCCCGTCGAGCAGGTAGGTGATGAAGTTGGTATAGCTCTCGATCACCCCGATGCCCAGGTCGGCGGCGAACGCTTCGTACGCCTCCATCTGCCCGAAACACTCCGCGAGCGTCATCCGAACGAACGCTTCGTCTTCGAGGGCCGTTTTCGCCGCCACGAGGCTCAACGTCGTGACGTTGAAGGGGGGACGCAGTTTGTAGAGCCCTTGGACGATCTCCTCGCGTGCGATCCCGTATCCGACGCGCATCCCGCCCAGACCATAGGCTTTCGAAAAGGTCCCCAGATAGAGCAGGTGCGGATATTTGGCGATAAGCGCCGCCGGATCCACCCCCTTCACCGGGCTCTTGTACGCGGCGTACTCCTGGTAGGCGCCATCGAGCACCACCAGTGTATCCCGGTCGATCGCGTCGATGAAATTCTCGATATCGACACGATCCAGACAGTCGCCCGTCGGATTGTTCGGGGCGCAGACAAAGATGATCTCGGGAGAGTGCTCCCTGTAGAGGCGGTACATCGCATCGAGGTCGTGCGCGACTCCGGGCGCCTTGATGACGCTCGCACCGCACTGCGCCGCATAGATCTGGTACATCGCGAACGTGATCTCGCTCTGCAGTATCGAAGCGCCGCCATAGAGTTTGGCCCGGCACGCCAGTTCGATCACCTGGTCGCTTCCGGCCCCGATGATCAGGTTGGAGGGCTCCACGCCGAAACGCTCCGAAAGCGCACACTTCAACTCCCCCATCGTATCGTCCGGATAGCGGAACATCCGGTCGGCCGAACGTCGCACCGCCTCCGCCGCCTTCGGACTGCAGCCGAAAGGGTTTTCATTGGAGGCGAGCTTGACGATATCGGCCGGGTCGATGCCGAACTCACGCACCACCAGTTCGATCGGCTTGCCCGGTTCGTAGGTCTTCAGATGCTCGATGACGGGGTTGAATTTCATACTCTTCCTTAACCGTTCTGGACGTAGCTGCCCAGATATTTGATCTCCTCTTTGTGTCGTCGGAGCACCTCCTGGACATGGGGATCCTCCCTGTGCCCTTCGAAGTCGATATAGAACCAGTAGTCGAACTCCGCATCGCAGGAGGCAGGGCGGCTCTCGATCTTCTTGAGATTGATGCCCGCATCGTGAAAACTCCGCAGGAACTCGTAGAGGCTTCCGGGTTTGTCGGAGAGTTTCGCCAGGATCGAGGTCTTGTCCGATCCGCTCCGCTCGTTTTCAAAATCGCTCAGAATGATGAAGCGGGTCCTGTTCTTGTGGTTGTCCTCGATATTTTCGAACATCACCGGCACCTTGTAGAGTTTGGCCGCGATATGGGAGCAGATCGCCGCGCTTTCGCCATCCTCCGCCGCCAGGCGCGCCGCTTTGGCGGTCGATTCGACCGGCACGTACTCGATCGTGTCGAGCTCGTGCTCGAGCAGAAAGTTCCGGCACTGGTTGAAGGCGATATCCTTGGAGTAGATCCGCCTGACCTGGTGGAGGTGGTGCGCCTTGGTGACGAAGGAGTGGTGGATCGGCAGATAGAGTTCGGCGACGATTTTCAGATCGCTTTTGGCCAGCTCGTCGAGCGTTTCGCCGACGAATCCGTTGGTATTGTTCTCGATGGGTACCACGGCGAATCGGGCCCGGTCGGCATGGACCGCCTTGAAGACGGCGGGAATGGAGTGGAGGGGGATATACTCGCTCATGGCGCCGAAACGGTTCTCCGCCGCCTGGTGGGTAAAGCTTCCCTCCGGGCCGAGATAGGCGACGCGCTGGGGTTGCTCGAAGTTCCTGGAGACGGCGAAAATCTCCAGGAATATCGCCTCGATCGCCGCTTCGGTCAGCGGCCCGACATTCTGCCGGACGAGACGCTGGATGATCGCCCTCTCCCGCTCGGGCCGGTAGACGGCCGTCTTGGTCCGATGTTTGAGTTCGCCCACCTTCTGGACGATCTCGATCCGGCGGTTGAGAAGTTCGAGCAGCTGGTCGTCGATCTGGTCGATCTGTCTGCGGAGTTGGTCAAGATTCATGCCGCACCTCTCTCGTAGGATTCGAACCACTCCCCGACCGTCGAAGCGATCCATTCGGGCTTCTCTCCCAATCTTCCGGCCTCTTCGATGGAGGCGATCTTGCCGCTGAGCACCAGTGCCGTCCGCATACCCAGCGCGGCGGCCCCTTTCAGATCGCCGATCAGATCGTCGCTGATCATCACGACATCCTCGAATCCGATGGAGCGCTCCTGCATCCGAAGCATCCGCAGCGCCTCCTCGTAGAACGGCCGGCTCGGTTTTCCGACGACGCCGTAGTCGCACCCCGTAGCGAACGAAAGCATCTTCAGCAGCGCTCCCACACCGGGATAGCGGCGACCGTTTTTGGCATAGAGGGAGGTTTCGTGCATCCCGACAAGCTTCGCACCGGCCAGGATCGCTTCGATCATCGTCGCGAACTCATCACTGTCGAAACGCTCCCTGACACTCACGAGCACCGCCTCCGGACTCTCGTATTCGAGCCGATAGCCGCGCTCGCGCAGAATCTGCAAAAAGGACTCCGTTCCGTACGCCGCCACGGCGGAAGGCGGTACACGCCGCTCGAGCACCATCAGAGGATCGAGATACTCTTCGTCGGAAAAGTCGAAACCGAGCTCTCTGAGATAGTCACGGAAGCGGCCGCTCTCGAGTTTGGTGTTGTTGGTGACGAGCAGAAACGGAACGCCCCGCTCCTTCAACGACGCCACCGCCTCCAAAGAGCCGGCGATCGGGTGCTTCCGCCGGTCGTCGATCAGCGTTCCTTGCACATCGATCATGAACCCCTTTACAGACACATCTTCTCCAATCTGATCAGATCTTCGAAACTTTCCCGCACACGGATACAGCGCTCTTTTCCCCCTTCGAAGGCGACCTCCGCCGGACGGGGACGGGTGTTGTAGTTGCTCGCCATCGCAAAACCGTAGGCACCGGCACTGTGCACCACGATCAGATCGCCCGGTTCCGTAGGGGGAAGGGGGCGGTTCTTCGCGAAAAAGTCGCCGCTTTCACATACCGGACCCACGACATCCGCCGGAGTCTCCTCACCGCTTTTTCCCACCACTTCGACCCTGTGATAGGCATCGTAGAGGCTGGGGCGCAGCAGGTCGTTCATGGCACCGTCGACGATGACAAAACGCTTTCCTTCGTTCACCTTTTCGTAAAGAACCCTGGTCAGAAACCAGCCGGCGTTGCCCACCATGAAGCGGCCAGGCTCGCATACGACGGTCAGGTCGAGACCGTGCAGTGTCGAGAGGATCGCCTGGGCGTAGTCGTAGGGTTCGATCGTCTTCTCTTTCTCGTACACGATCCCCAGACCGCCGCCCACATCGAAGAACTTGAGCTCGATTCCGATCGCCAGAAGGCTGCGCACCAGATCGGCGACGATCATCGACGCCTCTTTGATGGGATCGAGCTCCGTCAGTTGAGAACCGATATGGAAATGGATTCCGACCGGATCGAGGTGCCCGGAGTTGTTGGCCCTGATATAGATCCGCTTGGCGGTCTCGATATCGACCCCGAACTTGTTTTCATGCAGTCCTGTCGAGATGTAGGGGTGCGTTCCTGGGTCGATATTGGGATTGACCCGCACGCTGACGCGCGCCGTGACTCCCTTTCGTGCGGCGATCTCCTCGACCCGCTCCATCTCCGCTTCACTCTCGAGGTTGAGCAGCAGAATATCCTCCTCGAGCGCCTCCTCGATCTCGTCGTCCCGCTTGCCCACGCCGCTGAAGATGATCCGATACTTCGGCACACCCGCCATCAGAGCGCGCCGGACTTCACCGATCGATACGCAGTCGGCGCCCGACCCCAAACGGGCCAGGTGGGAGATGACCGAGAGGTTCGAGTTGGCCTTGACAGCGTAGCTGATAAGCGATTTCCGGCCCGAAAAGGCTCTCTTCAGAGCTTCGTACTGTCGGGTGATACGGTCGAAGTCGTAGATGTAAAGCGGGGTATCGTATGCCTGGGCCAGAGCTCTGAAATCGATCAAGAAGGGACCTTTTGATGAAAATTTCTCCTATTTTATCAAAAAATCGTTAAATCGGAGATTGATTGCCAAAAAGGCTACCGGTTGGTCCGAAAGAGGTAGCTGTAGAGCGCACCCGCTCCCAAAAGTGCGACGGCGGTGACCGTCCCGAACTCCGGAACGATCACGCCGCTGAGGCTGATGCGGTAGAGGAGGTAGACGATCCCCCAGACAAACAGTGTGGTCCCAGTCAATACGAACGAAACCCACAAGAGATTGGCGCTGCGGGCATGGGGCGGTATGGAGAGAAAGAAGATGATGACCAGGCACATGGCGAAAAACGGAGAGACGACCATATGGTAGAGAATGGAGCGGACTTTCGATGTCTCCAGACGCTGCGAAACGAGCAGATTCAGCGCATCGTAGGCATCCTGGATGGTGTAGTAGCGTTTCCCCTCGAAGACGGACGTCAGAATTTTCGGTTTGAACCCCGCGAGTGTTTCGACACCCTTTTTGTACTCGATCTTCAGCCCTTCGGAGGAGAGTCCCCGGACATGGGGCTTGGTTACGATCTTCGCTTCCGCTATCCGCCATATGCCTCCGTCGAAGCGGGCGCTCTTGCCGTAGATGATCTGCACCAGATCGCCCTCGTGCATCCGGTAGATCCGGATATCCTTCGCCTCTTTCTTCGTCGGGATGAGCTGGGCGATGTAGACGAAACTGTCGTTGTACTTGACAAAAAGATTCCTCGTTACGGTAAGGTTCTGCTTCTTCTGCACCAACGCCTTGGCGTAGAGCTCGGCATTGACGAAGGTCGTGAAGTGAAGAGCGATATACAGGAGCGTCAGGAGAAAAGAGACCCAGACGAACGGGCGCAGAACCTCTTTTTTCGAATAGCCCAGCGCATAGAAACTCACCAGCGCGTTGGAGCGGATCAGCGCCATTTTCGCCACGATCATCGAAAGAACCAGGGCGATCGGAAACAGAAGGCTCAGAGCGTAGGAGCCTTTGTAGAAAAGGTAGAGAATCTTGATGTTGAACCCGTTGAGCTTTCCGGCGTTTTGCATATAGTCGAGACCGGCGAAGAAGAAGGCGAGTGCGAAAGCGATGAGAAAGAAGTGGCGGATATAGAGCCACGAGACGTAGCGAAACATTCTCATTTCGACGGGATCTCCGGCTTTCTGACCGTGTAGCGTGAAGCGACGGTATCGAGCGGGTGGCGCGTCAGCTCCAGCGC
>Ga0256914_1002236_pt1 | contig 16371 bp, 12 predicted proteins | sample HulkmetaG_FD_191571 | JGI IMG/M metagenome (GOLD analysis project Ga0256914, IMG submission 191571) | Hydrothermal chimney microbial communities from Main Endeavour vent field at the Juan de Fuca Ridge, Pacific Ocean - Hulk | ecosystem: Environmental > Aquatic > Marine > Hydrothermal vents ... | reverse complement strand
GATAGTACGTATGTTATCGCAGCTGTTAATGTCGTCTTCCCGTGGTCAACGTGCCCTATCGTTCCCACGTTTACGTGCTCTTTCTTCCTCTCAAACTTCTCTCTCGCCATTCTTTAATTTACCTCCTTAAATTTCTTAAGATTTAACTCTCAGCTTTGGCTTTAGCGCCAGCTATTTCATCAGCTATATTTTTAGGAACTTCTTCATATTTTTCAAAAACCATTGAGAATGTAGCTCTTCCCTGAGTTAAAGATCTAAGATCCGTTGCATACCCAAACATCTCCGCAAGAGGAACTTCAGCTTTTATCGTCATGGTTGTTCCTTTTTTCTCAGAACCGAGTATTTTTCCTCTTCTTTTTGATAGATCTCCCATAACATCTCCCATATACTCTTCAGGGGTATCAACCTCTACAAGCATTATAGGTTCAAGAAGAACTGGATTTGCCTTTTTAGCAGCTTCTCTGAATGCCATTGATCCAGCGATTTTAAACGCGATCTCTGATGAGTCAACCTCGTGGAAAGATCCATCAAATAGCGTTGCTTTAACTCCTATCATTGGATATCCGGCAACAACTCCACTCTGCATTGCTTCCTGAATTCCTGCATCTACGGCAGGTATAAACTCTTTAGGGATAATACCTCCTACTATCTTATCCACAAATTCATAATCCTTTTCTCCAAGAGGTTCTATCTCAATAACAGCATGTCCATACTGACCTCTACCACCTGACTGTCTTATAAACTTTCCTTCTCCAACAGCCTTTTTCTTTATAGTTTCTTTGTAAGCAACCTGTGGTTTACCAACATTAACTTCTATTCCATACTCCCTTCTCATTCTGTCAACCATGATCTCAAGGTGAAGTTCTCCCATTCCGTGAATAAGTGTTTGATTTGTTTCAGGATCAACTGTAACTTTAAATGTTGGATCCTCTTTCATAAATTTATTTAAAACCTGTGATAATTTTTCCTGATCTGACTTTGTTTTCGGCTCTATGGCCATAGCTATAACGGGTTCTGGAAATTCCATAGATTCAAGAACTATAGGGTGGTTCGGATCAGACAATGTATCACCTGTAACAGTATCAAGTCCCACAGCAGCTGCTATATCTCCTGCATGAACTTCCGTGATCTCTTCTCTCTGATTAGCATGCATTCTGAGAATTCTACCGACCCTTACTTTCTTATTCTTATTTGCAATTAATACTGTATCTCCTGCTTTTATAACGCCTGAGTAAACTCTGAAATATGTCAACTGTCCTGCATAAGGATCGGCCATAACTTTAAACGCAAGTGCACAGAAAGGCTCATTATCAGATGCATGTCTTTCTTCTTCTTCTCCGGTATCAGGATTTTCACCTTTAACCGGCGGGACGTCAACAGGAGAAGGTAGAAAGTCTATAACAGCATCCAGTAAAGGCTGAACACCTTTATTTTTAAATGCAGAACCGCAGAGCATTGGAACAAGTTCTCTGTTTACGGTTGCCTTTCTAAGAGCTTTTTTAAGATCTTCTACAGAGAGTTCTTCCCCTTCTAAATATTTTTCCATAAGCTCTTCATCTGTTTCAACTACTGCCTCAATCATTTTTTCTCGCCATTCTTCTGCTACAGGAAGAACGTCTGAAGGAATTTCATCTGTAACGTCATACTTTGCACCTAATTCATCTCCTTTCCAGATGTAAGCTTTCATCTCAAATAGATCAACAACACCCTCAAAGCTTTCTTCTGCACCTATAGGAACCTGTATGGGAACAGGCTTGGCTCCTAACTTTTCAATAATATCTTCATAAACTTTAAAGAAATCAGCTCCCGTTCTGTCCATCTTATTAACAAAAGCTATTCTTGGCACACCAAACTTATCAGCCCACCTCCAGTTAGCTTCAGACTGGGGTTGAACAGCTTCAACAGATGAAAAAACAAAAACAATCCCATCAAGAGCTTTCATAGATCTTACAACTTCAACACCAAAATCAACGTGACCCGGTGTATCAATAATATTAAGCTGGTATCCTTTCCAGTATGCCGCCGTAGTAGCAGATGTTATTGTAATACCTCTTTCTTTTTCCTGTTCCATCCAGTCCATAGTAGCAGCGCCTTCGTGCACTTCTCCTATCTTATATGTTTTACCTGTATAGAACAGGATTCTCTCCGTAGTCGTTGTTTTACCCGCATCAATATGGGCAACAATACCTATGTTTCTTAATTTTTCAATCGGCACCGGCCTTGCCATTCTCTTATTTCCTCCAAAAATTCTTTTGATTTAAAAGGCTTTTTATTTAAAATCAATTTTTTATTTATTTACCATCTGTAATGGGCAAATGCTTTATTTGCTTCAGCCATTCTATGTGTGTCCTCTTTCTTTTTAACAGCTGCTCCTCTGTTATTGTAAGCATCAAAAAGCTCGTTTGTAAGTTTTTCAATCATTGTGTAGTTTCCCTTACCGCTTCTATTTCTTGCCGCCTCAACAAGCCATCTTAAAGCAAGTGATATCTGCCTTCTAGGGGGAACTTCCATTGGAACCTGGTATGTTGATCCCCCGACCCTTCTCGGTCTCACCTCAAGTACAGGCTTTATATTCTCAATAGCTTTATGGAGAGCTGTTAACGGATCATCTCCTGTTTTCTCGGCTAAATTTTTCATAGCTGTATAAACGATCTTCTCCGCTTTGGATTTCTTTCCATCTTTCATCACTTTGTTTATCAATTTATGAACAAGCACATCCTTATATACTGGATCTGGACTTATTTCTCTTGGTTGTACAGGTCCTTTCCTTGGCATACTTCTTACCTCTTATCCTTTATTTTTCCTTAGGTTTCTTTGTTCCATATTTTGAACGTGACTGTTTCCTATCTTTAACGCCTGCAGCATCAAGGGCTCCTCTAATAACCTTATACCTGACACCTGGCAGATCTTTAACCCTTCCACCTCTAACGAGAACTATTGAGTGTTCCTGAAGATTATGTCCTATTCCAGGAATATAGCATGTAACCTCATAACCGTTTGACAGTCTTACCCTTGCAACTTTTCTTAAAGCAGAGTTAGGCTTTTTTGGCGTTGTTGTATAAACTCTTACACAGACGCCCCTTTTTTGAGGATTCCCCTCTAAAGCAGGTGCTTTAGATTTCTTTTTAACCTTTTCCCTACCTTTTCTTACAAGCTGGTTTATCGTTGGCACACTAATACCTCCTCTAAAATATAAAGACAAGCTAAAATTATAATAAATATTGGATTTTAAGTCAAATATCGTTTTTTTCTTATTTCAAAGTAGGGCAAACACCCAAAGAACAGATATTTTATCACAAGATGTAAGGATAATTAAAGAAATATATACAATTCAAAAAATTTTTCCACATAAAAAAGGGGCATAAGCCCCTATGTCTATTCAGACAGTCTTTCTATCTCTTCCCTTGGAAGTATAGCTTCTACTTCAGCGTACTGCTTTATCCCTGTTCCGGCAGGAACAATATTACCAATTATGACATTTTCTTTAAGTCCTTCAAGTCTGTCTTCCTTGCCTTCAACGGCAGCATCTGCAAGAACTCTTGTCGTTTCCTGGAACGAAGCTGCAGAAATCCAGCTTCTTGTTGATAGAGAGGCTTTTGTAATACCAACAAGAACAGGTTCTGCTTTTGGAGGTTTTCCACCCTCTTCAGCGATCCTCTGTATCTCTTCTTCAAGATCTATTCTATCAACTATCTCATTCAGAAGGAATCTGCTGTCTCCTGGATCTACTATCTTAACTTTTCTAAGTATCTGTCTTATTATTACCTCAAAATGTTTGTCATTAATATCAACTCCCTGAAGCCTGTAAACCATCTGAACCTCTTTAACAAGAAACTTTGCAAGCTCCTCAGGACCCATAATTTTCAGTATATCATGAGGGTTTGGCGTTCCGTCTGTGAGAGGATCACCAGCTTTTACAGTTTCCCCATCTTTTACAATTATAAACTTACCTTTCGCTATAGAATACTCCCTCTGAAGACCTGTTTCTTTATTAAATACAATCACTTTAACCCCTTTTGACTTCAATCTCACTATTCCTTCAAACTCAGCTTTTACAGATCCATCGTCTGTTAAATGCTGCCCTTCCTGAACATGCTGACCATTTTTCACAATAACAAGGGCATCCTTAGGAACGTCATAAGTTTCTGATTTTCCTGTTATTGGATTGTAAACAATAATATCATCTGCATCTTCGTAAATTCTGACAATACCGTCTATTTCCGAAACAATAGCCCTATTTTTTGGCTCTCTTGCCTCAAGAAGCTCTTCAACCCTTGGAAGACCCCCAACTATATCTCTAACTTTAGCAGTTTCCTTAGGTATCTTAGCAATAATATCACCTTCGTTTACTTTAAAGCCTGATTTTACTTCAAGGTAGTTATGGTAAACATCAGCTTTTTCAGCCTCAGAACATGCAGGACATTTATCCCATTTTGTCTCAAGTAGATCCCTTGAAAGCATAAGAATTGTATTTACAGGTAAATCATAAGCGTACTCTTTACCATCGTCTCCCTTAATTATCATCCTTGGTGTATGGAGAACGGCATCTTTAGGTCTCATAAAGCTTATATCCATTATAGTTTTACCAGTTATATTATCCCTTTCTTCTCTAAGTGTAACATCAAGAATAATATCTCTAAGCTCTAACGTTCCTGATTTTTCTGCAATTATAGGAATTGAGAACGGATCCCACTCAACAAGTGCATCTCCCGGTTTGACATTTTGACCTTCCTTTACTTTAAGAACACCTCCGTAAGGAACAGGAAATCTCTCTTTAATTTTTCCATCTTCATCCACTATTTTTATAGCCCCATCTCTGTTAATAACAAGCACTTTTCCTTCTTTGTCTGTGACAGTTTTAACATTCAGAAGTTTTACTATTCCTTCAACAGACGCTTCGTGTTTTGTCTGAACGGCTTTTGCTGTAGCGGCTCCTCCAATATGGAAAGTTCTCATTGTCAGCTGTGTTCCAGGCTCGCCTATAGATTGAGCTGCTATAATACCAACGGCTTCACCAATATCAACAAGTTTTTTCTGTGAAAGATCTCTTCCATAACATTTTGCACAAACACCTCTTTTTTGCTCACACGTTAAAACTGATCTTATCTTTACTTCTTCTATACCTGCATTTTCTATCTCCTGCGCTTTTTCTTCATCTATCTCATCGCCAGCTGATACAATGAGCTCTTCTGTGTAAGGATCATAAATATCCTCTGCTGCATATCTTCCAAGTATTCTCTCTTTAAGAGGAACAACTATCTCTCCACCCTCTATAACAGCCGAAACAATAAGACCATTTAAGGTTCCGCAGTCTTCGTTTGTTATTACAACATCCTGTGCGACATCAACAAGTCTTCTCGTGAGATAACCTGCAACAGCTGTCTTAAGGGCTGTATCTGCAAGACCTTTTCTTGCTCCATAAGTTGAAATAAAGTATTCTACAACTGTTAATCCTTCTCTAAAGTTTGATCTGATCGGCGTTTCAATAAACTCTCCCGAGTGTTTTGCCATAAGACCACGCATACCAGCAAGCTGTCTAATCTGATCTCTGTTACCTCTCGCACCTGATAAAGCCATCATATAAATTGGATTGAAGGTTCCAGGATATTCTTTTTCATTTTCAATCCTTTTTGAGTTTTCAATTTCGTCAAACATCATCTTTGTTACTTCATTTGTAGTCTGCGACCATATATCAATAACTTTGTTATGTCTTTCACCCTTTGTAATAATACCATCAACATACTGCTGCCATACTCTTTCAGCCTCTTTCTCTGCTTTTCTTACAATCTCCCACTTTTTAGACGGAACCACAAGATCATCTATAGCTATTGATATTCCAGCTCTTGCTGCATACTCAAAACCAAGAGCTTTTACCTTATCAAGAGTGTCAACGGCAATCTCGTTTCCAAATTGATCGTAAATCTCGGAAATTATCTTTGATATCTTTTTCTTATCAACAGTTTCATTAACAAATTTATAATCGTCAGGTAAAACGTTGTTAAATATTAATCTCCCAACAGTTGTTTCAACAACTTTACCATCCTTCTTAACCTTTATTTTCGCAAGAAGATCAATTTTTCCAAGCTCATGTGCAAGTATAGCCTCATTCTCGTCCGCAAAAACCTTTCCTTCTCCCTTAGCTCCATCTATAGCCTGGGTCATGTAGTGAGTGCCGAGAATTATGTCCTGAGAAGGCATAGTAATAGGTTTTCCATGTGCCGGAGAAAGTATATTCTGGGTAGAAAGCATAAGTATGTAAGACTCTATCTGTGCCTCAACAGAAAGAGGAACGTGAACAGCCATCTGATCTCCGTCAAAATCGGCATTGAAAGGAGGACAGACGAGAGGATGAAGCTTTATAGCTTTACCCTCAACAAGTTTTGGTTCAAAAGCCTGAACTGACATTCTGTGAAGTGTTGGAGCTCTATTTAGTAAAACAGGATGCTGTTTAACAACCTCTTCAAGACACTCCCAGACTTCAGGTGCTTTCTCTTCTACCATCTTCTTGGCATTTTTTATTGAGGTAGCATAACCCTTTTCCTCGAGTCTTCTGTATATAAAAGGTTTAAAAAGCTCTAAAGCCATTATTTTTGGGAGACCGCACTCATGCATCTGAAGATCAGGACCAACAACAATAACTGAACGTCCGGAGTAGTCAACCCTTTTTCCAAGGAGGTTTTGTCTGAATCTTCCCTGCTTACCTCTTAAAGAGTCAGAGAGAGATTTTAAAGGTCTATTATTTTGAGTAACTATTCTTCCTCTTCTTCCATTATCAATAAGAGCGTCAACAGCTTCCTGAAGCATTCTCTTTTCGTTTCTTATTATTATCTCCGGTGCATCAAGCTCTATAAGTCTCTTAAGTCTGTTGTTCCTGTTTATAACTCTTCTGTATAGATCATTTAGATCTGATGTCGCAAATCTTCCTCCATCAAGGGGTATCAATGGTCTTAGATCTGGTGGTATAACTGGTATAACATCAAGGATCATCCATTCAGGTCTGTTTCCTGATTTTATAAATCCTTCTATAAGTCTTAGCCTTCTTACAAGTTTTTTTAATTTTTGTTCTGCAACTTCCTTTAAAATAGTCTGTCTAACACTCTCTTTTATAACGTCAAAAACAGGTATATCAGGATTTTTTTCCCTGTAATCTTTATAAAGTTTTTCTAATGCTGCAGGGCCTCTATCTATATCAAATGCATCCTCTCCAAGCTCTTCCTTCAGTTTATCTGCCTCTTCTTTATGTATTATCTGACCTTTTAAAAGCTCTGTATCTTTAGGATCTATTACAGCAAAATAATCTTTTGTAAAAATAGCATCTATCTCTTTATCTGTAGGAAGTATCTCTCCAAACTTAAATCCAACTTCGGTAAGTCTTCTCGCTATCTCAGATATAACTTTTTTATAAAGTCTTTCCTGAGTATTTTTGAATTCAGGTCCAAGTTCATCATAGCCAACAGCATAAGATTTCATCTCCTTTCTGAGCTTAAATGCATAGGCCTCAAGATCAAGTCTTGATAGTATATCTTTTACCTTTTCTGCCCCCATCCCATATTCGTATTTTTCTGAATGTTCATACTCATAAGCTTCTCTAAATTCCTCCTCGGACTTAACAAACAGTCTGACGTACTTTGTCAAAGCTCCATCCATCAAAGGAATTGTACTTGGATCATTTTCAAATGCCTCTTCTTCCTCTTCTTCAGGATGCTCAACAATAAGATAAGACTCAAAATAGATAACCCTTTCTATATCCCTTGAGGTAAGTCCAAGTAAATTTCCTATTTTAGACGGTGTCGATTTTAGATACCATATGTGTGCAACGGGAGAAGCAAGTTCTATATGCCCAAATCTTTCCCTTCTAACATCAGATCTTGTTACCTCAACACCACATCTATCACATATAGTTCCTTCATACTTTTTCTTTTTATATTTTCCACATAAACATTCGTAATCTTTAACAGGACCAAATATTTTTGCACAGAAAAGACCATCCTTTTCAGGCTTTAAAGTCCTGTAATTTAATGTTTCAGGTTTCTTAACCTCTCCATGAGACCATTCTCTTATTCTTTCTGGAGAAGCAAGGGTAAGTCTTATACTTTCAAACGGCATTAAGCCTTTTGCTTTGTTTTCTTCTATCAAGGTTGTAAACCTCCTTAAAAAAGTTTAAAAGGGAGGAAGACCTCCCTTAATTAAAGCTCCTTTTTCTTGCTTTTTGAAACGATATCAACTTGATCACAGGCCTGCTTTTCACCATCTTCCATATTACACTGAACATCAAGAGCAAGTGCCTTAAGCTCTCTTACAAGAACTTTAAATGACTCGGGAACTCCAATATCGTAATAGTACCTTCCTTTAACGATTGACTCATAAACTCTTTTTCTTCCTTCAATATCATCTGATTTTACTGTTAGCATCTCCTGAAGTGTATAGGCGGCTCCGTGAGCTTCCAGTGCCCACACCTCCATCTCACCAAATCTTTGACCACCAAACTGTGCTCTACCTCCAAGTGGCTGCTGTGTAATAAGGGAGTAAGGTCCTGTTGATCTTGCATGAATTTTGTCGTCAACCATATGAATAAGTTTAAGCATGTACATATAACCGGCTGTAACTTCAAGATCAAAGGGTTCACCTGTTCTACCATCTATAAGTTTCATTTTTCCTGTATCTTTGAATCCTGCTTTTTTTAACATTGTTTTTATATCTTCTTCAGTGGCACCTTCAAAAACAGGGGTTCTAACAGGAATACCTATCTCACCAAGATCCTTAATGACAGCCTTCAGTGTCTCATCATCAAGAGACTCAAGGTATTTTCTTAGTTCCTTAATATCTTCTTCTCTATATTTTTGAGCAAGTTCGCCAGCTGTATCATTTGCTATTTCATAATACTCTATTATCTTATCAATCAATTTATCTTTAGTGCTTAATTTTTTAAGTTCTTCATGAAGCTTTTGACCCAACTTTTTAGCGGCAAGTCCAAGATGAGTCTCAAGTATCTGTCCAACATTCATACGGGAAGGAACACCAAGAGGATTGAGAACAATATCTACTGGAGTTCCGTCTTCCATGAACGGCATATCCTCTTCCGGAAGAACAACAGATATAACACCTTTATTTCCGTGTCTTCCTGCCATTTTATCTCCAACTTGGATTTTACGTTTCTGAGCTATATAAACCTTAACCAACTCATTAACACCAGGTTTTAGATCTGATCCTTTCTGGACTGCTGCTTTTTGTTTTTCATATATGTTTTCCCACAATTCTATCTGGAGTTTTGCCTTTGAAACGATTTTTTCAACATCTTCTGCAACTTTTTTATCCGCAAGGAAACCTGATGGATTTACAACAATAAACCTTAAGATAGCATCTACACTCTTCTCGGTGATTTTTTCTCCTTTTTTGACAACAACTTTACCTGCAACTTTTATATCTCTTGGAACTTTCTGTCCTATTATTAATTCTCTGACAAGTTCATCTCTTCTTGCCTGTATAAATCTTTTCTTTTCTTCAAGCTCTTTCTCAAGGCTGTTTATCTCTTCTTCAGCAAGCTGTTTTAAATATCTGTCTTCTTTTTTGCCTGTCTTCTTTCTTGCAAAAACCTGTACATCAATAACTATACCTTCAACACCTGCTGGAACTCTTAAGGAAGAGTCTTTAACTTCAGATGCCTTTTCTCCAAATATGGCAAGTAAAAGCTTTTCTTCTGGTGTAGGTTGAGTTTCTCCTTTTGGCGTTACCTTACCAACGAGAATATCTCCCGGTTTTACATAAGCCCCTACTCTGACAATTCCATGTTCGTCAAGATTTGCAAGAGCTTTTTCTGAAACGCCAACTATATTTCTTGTAATTTCCTCAGATCCAAGTTTTGTTTCCCTTGCCTCGCACTCAAACTCTTCTATATGAATAGACGTAAAAACATCATCTTTAACAAGTCTTTCAGAAATTACTATAGCATCCTCAAAGTTATATCCCCTCCACGGCATAAACGCTACAAGAACATTTTTACCAAGGGCAAGTTCACCCCTGTAAGTTGATGTTCCATCAGCTATGATCGCACCTGCTTCTACTTTATCCCCTCTTCTTACAAGAGGTCTCTGGTTCATACATGTTGCCTGATTTGAACCTTTAAATTTCATAAGTTCGTAAACATCAAGTCCGATATCAAGAGGATCGTCCTGATTGATCTCTTCTGGATTTACTTTTATCACTATTCTATTACCTGAAACAGATTCAACAACGCCACCTCTCCTTGCAACCACAGCAGCACCGCTGTTCTTAGCTACAATTTTTTCCATTCCTGTTCCAACAAGAGGATATTCCGTTTTTAGTAAAGGCACTGCTTGACGCTGCATGTTTGATCCCATTAACGCCCTGTTAGCATCATCATGCTCAAGGAAAGGAATTAACGATGCTGAGACAGAAACAACCTGTTTTGGAGATACATCCATATAATCAACTTCCTTAGGATCAACAAGACGTATATCGCCTTTTGCCCTTGCTAAAACCCTTTCTGCAAGGAAGTTACCCTCATCATCTACAGGAGCATTAGCCTGAGCTATCACATACTTTTCTTCATCATATGCAGCAAGATACTCTATCTCATTCGAGACCTTACCATCTTTAACCTTTCTATAAGGTGAAACAAGAAATCCAAACTCATTTATTGTTGAGTAAACTGTCATTGAAGATATAAGTCCTATATTCTGTCCTTCAGGCGTCTCAATAGGACATACTCTTCCATAATGTGTAGGATGAACATCCCTTATCTCAAACTTTGCACTGTCTCTCGTTAAACCTCCTGGACCAAGCGCTGAAAGCCTTCTTTTATGTGTGAGTTCTGCCAGTGGGTTTGCCTGATCCATGAACTGTGAAAGCTGTCCTCCTTTAAGAAACTCAAGTATAGAACCTGTTACGTATCTTGGATTTACAATATCTGCTGCTTTAAGATTTGGATCTTCAATATCAACAGTAGCTACTCTATCTCTAAATGCTTTGTTCATTCTCACAAGACCAAGTCTGGCTTGATTTTCAAGAAGTTCTCCAACAGGTCTGACCCTTCTATTTCCAAGATGTGCTATATCATCAAGTTCTTTTTTTCCTAATCTTATCTCAAGCAAATATTTGACAATAGCAACAACATCTGGGAGAAGTATAAATCTTGCTTCATCATCAAGATACTGTTCAACTTTTATCTCTTTAAACTTTAGCTTTTTAAGTTTTTCTATAATAGATTGGTCTATTTTTGTCCCTGCCTGTAAGATATCTTTACCAACCTTTACATCTTCAGCCAGAGCAAGAGGTGGATATTTTTCAAGAAGAGCATCAAGATCAAGAGGTTTAATGGTCTTAGGTATATCATGAACTTTAGCATTTATTTTGACCCTACCAACCTTAGATAGATCATATCTTTGATGATCATAAAATACACTGTTGAATAGTTCATTAGCTCTTTTTAAAAATGCCTTAGGATCCATAACAGCAGTATCTGTAGGACGCATCTTTCTGTAAATATCTACCCTTGCTGCATCCTGAAATGTAAACATGGCATTTATCTGAGGTTCATCTTTTTTAAGGGTTTCAATCACTATATTCCCATATGGAGATTTCCTGAAAACAAGAGGAGATATAGCAACAATATCTTCTAAGTTTATTCTGTCATCTAACAGATATTTCTCTAAATTCTGAGGTTCAACAGCTTTTTCATGTCTTATTAATACTGCGTTTCCTTTCTCATCCTGCTCTTCAACCGTATATGTTATGAATATCTCGTCATTTTCAAGCTCTTTAACAAGATCATCTATGTTGTAAACCACACCAGTATTTTCGTCTATATACTCTCCATCTTTTTTAATAAATCTCTTAACATCTGAGTAAAAAGCCTTAAGTATCTTATATGCAGAATCAAGTCCAAATGCTCTTAATATTGTTGTTCCAAGAAGTTTCCTTCTATCTATTCTTGCATTAAATATCTCAACATTAGTAGCATGTTCAAACTCAAGTCTCGAACCTTTTTCTGGAATAATACTTCCTTTATATATTATTCTTGTTAAGATATCTTTTGTTTTATCTTCCTTAGCTTCAAAAAATATACCTGAAGATCTAATAAGCTGTGATACTACAACCCTTTCACTTCCATTTATAATGAAATACGCTTTATCGGTAAGAAGAGGTATATCACCAAAGTAAACCTTATGTCTCTTTATAGTTTTTGGCGTTATCTCTCCTGTAGATGGATCAACATGATTAACTATAAGCTCAAGAAGAACTCTAAGCGGTGCACTGTATGTAAGGCCTTTATACTTACATTCCTCTATACTGTTTTTCTCCTTATAAATAAGAACTCCACCGCAGTTTGGACATGGAACATCAGGACCGCCAACAACATCTTCTGGAAGCGGTTTTCTACATTTACCACATTCCCAATCTCCTATCTCATAAGCTATATATCTTATTTCTATCTGTCCGTTTGGATCTTCAAATGGGAACGAAGTTCTAAATATATTTTCCAATCCTTTATTTTCCCTTCCATAAGGATTCCTGTTAAACTGAACAAAGTCTTCAAAAGATTTTTTCTGAACGTGTAATAGATCAGGTGGGGATATTACCTCTTTTCTTCTTGAAAGATTTTTTCTTAATGGATTGAAGGGTAAATGTTTGATATTTCTCATATTTCACCACCTTCTATGATATTGTTTATTTTAAACTGTATTAAAATGAATAAAGGCAGACCATATCATTAAAGGTCTGCCTTCTTTAGATAAACTGCCGTTATCTTTTTCCTGTATTGCAAATTACTTAACTTCGACAGTAGCACCTGCCTCTTCAAGCTTAGCTTTAATCTGTTCAGCTTCTTCTTTAGAAACACCTTCTTTAATAGCCTTTGGTGCAGAATCAACGAGCTCTTTAGCTTCTTTAAGTCCAAGCCCTGTGATCTCTCTAACAACTTTAATAACATTAATCTTTTTATCACCTGGACTTTGTAGAATAACGTCAAATTCTGTTTTTTCCTCTGCAGCGGCGCCTGCAGCAGCTCCACCTGCTGCTGGAGCAGCAGCCACCATAGCAGCAGCAGAAACTCCAAACTCTTCCTCTAATTCTTTAACAAGCTCAGCAAGCTCTAAAACAGTCATGTTTTTAATAGCTTCTTTGATCTCTTCTTTTGAGATTGTTGCCATAGTATTTAAACCTCCTTAAAATTTTTCAGTTTATTAATTAACCCTGTTTTTCTTTTTCTTCTTTAATAGCGTTAAGTACCATAACAGCTTTCTGTGGTACAGCATTAAGCACACGTACGAAGTTTGTAACAGGTGCCATCATAGTAGCAAAGAGCTGTGCAAGCAGTTCTTCCCTGCTTGGCAGCGAAGCAAGTGCATCAATTCCTTCAGCTGAAACAAACCTTCCCTCGACAAGACCTGCTTTAACTTTTGCTGCTTCATTTTCCTTTAAGAATTCTTTTAAAGCTTTTGCAGCCGCAACAACATCCTCATAGGCAAACACAACTGCAGACGGCCCTTTGAAAATATCAATTTTATCATACAACTGTGTGCCATTGCAAGCTCTGTAAAGAATTGTATTTTTTATAACTTTTATCTCTGCATTATTTTTCCTGATCTCTTTTCTAAAATCAGCCATTGAGTTTGCATCAATACCTGTAAAATCAAAAATAACCATAAGCTTTGCTTTGTCTATATTTTCCTTTATCTCCTCAACAAGCTGTTGTTTTTTTGCAACAGATCTTCTTATAACTGCTTCTGACATTTTCTATTCCTCCAATCTATGCTGCTTTAGCTTCTAAACTTCTTAATATTGAGAGCACATCAAGTTTAACAGACGGACTCATTGTGGTCTTCATCACTATATTCTTTATATACTGTCCTTTCAGTCCTGAAGGCTTGAGCTTCTGCACTGTTTCAATAACTTCAAGAGCATTTTCAACAAGCTTACTGTTATCAAAAGATATTTTTCCTATAGGAATATGTAAGTTGCCTGTTTTATCAACTTTAAACTCTACTCTACCTTTTTTAGCCTCAGCAACAGCTTTTCTAACGTCCTGTGTTACAGTTCCAACTTTTGGATTTGGCATAAGACCTCTTGGACCTAAAATCCTACCTAACTTAGCAACCTTAGGCATCATATCTGGTGTTGCTATAACAACATCAAAATCCAGCCAGTTTTCATTGAGTATTTTATTTATAAGATCTTCTCCACCAACATAATCAGCTCCAGCTTCTTCAGCTTCTTTAACTTTTTCGCCCTGTGTTATAACAAGAACCTTAAGTTCTTTACCCAATCCGTGGGGAAGAACTACAGAACCTCTAACCATCTGATCCGCATATTTTGGATCAACCCCAAGCCTAAATATAAGCTCTACTGTTTCGTCAAATTTTCTTTGAAGCAGATCTTCCATCTTTTTTAATATATCAACAGCTTCTTCAATTGAGTAAAGTTTATCTTTATCAACCAATTCAAGAGCTTTTAAGTACTTCTTTCCTCTTTTTGCCATGGCTATGCCTCCAATCCTTCTACTTCAATTCCCATTGAACGGGCTGTTCCAGCTATAATTTTCATAGCAGCTTCTATATCTTCAGTGTTTAAATCTTTCATCTTTATCTCGGCGATCTCTTTTATCTGTTCCTTTGTAACTTTCCCAACCTTTTCTCTCTTTGGATCTGAAGCACCCTTTTTTATTCCTGCTGCCTCTTTAAGAAGATATGAAGCAGGCGGCGTTTTCAGTATAAATGTAAAAGATCTGTCTGCATACACTGTAATAACTACCGGAACAATAGTTCCAGGTTTCATTTCGGATGTGGCAGCATTAAAACTTTTTACAAACTCCATTATATTTACACCATGCTGACCTAATGCGGGACCAACAGGTGGTGACGGAGAAGCTTGCTGAGCTGGAATCATCAGCTCAATCGTACCTACAACTTTTTTTGCCATAAAAAATACACCTCCTTGAGTCTTTTAGATCTTTTCCACCTGGGAGAACTCAAGTTCAACCGGTGTTGATCTTCCAAATATTGATATTGCAACAACTAATTTCTCTTTTTCAGGTATAACTTCTTCAACAACCCCTGTAAAGTTCATAAATGGACCTTCAATAATTCTTACCTGATCTCCTTTCTGGAACAGGAGTTTCTTGACCTTTGGAGCTCCTTTCTGTATCTGACTGAGCACTTTTTCTATATCCTCGTCTTTAAGAGGAACTGGCATTCCACCCGCACTTACAAAACCTATTATAAAAGGAGTTTTCTTAATTAGATCTATCAGATAATCATTAAGTTCTGCTTTGATCAAAAGATATCCCGGAAAAACTTTATTCTCAAGGACAATGCGCGCTTCTGTTTTATTTTCTTTACACTGAATTTTTTGGCCGGGCTTTGATATGGGACTGTGTGCAACACACTGCTCGTCTCCCTCAACACTTTCCAGAACTCTTACTCTTCCATCTTCTATTAGAAACTTTGTAATTCCCTTTTTTCCCATAACATCTATTTCTCTATTTGCACCCTTTAGCGAGAGCTTGTATTTTTCTTTACCGAGAGCCTTTATTACTACTTTTTCCTCAGCGGGAACAAGAACATCATCAACGAGATGCTTCATATTGTTCATCTCAAGCATCTTAACAAGATTCTCTTTCGCCCTTATTTCAAGGTTTGACTGTGTATAAAGGGCATACCATTTCTTTTTATTTTCCTTTTTTTCTTCTTTGCCCGCTTCCATATTTTCAAAATTTTCATTCTGTTTCATCTCTTCAGACATTCAGCTCTTACCTCTTTTATTTGTAAAGGAAGTTAAATATCCTATCAAAAAGGATATCTAATCCCCATAAGTAAACAGCTATTATTAAAGTAAAGACTATAACAGCTATGGTCGCAGTCCTTACAAGCTCTTTAGAAGGCCATGTTACCTTCTTAAGCTCATCTCTAACTTCCTTAAGAAATTTAATTCCTTCACCTATATTCAACATGTCTCTCCTAATATGGATACAGCGGGGCAAGGAGGACTCGAACCCCCAACCTGCGGATTTGGAGTCCGCTGCTCTGCCAAGTTGAGCTATTGCCCCTTCTAAAACTACTTTATCTCCCTGTGTAATGTATGTTTTCTACAAAACTTGCAATACTTTCTGAGCTCAAGTCTGTCAGTATGTTTTCTCTTATTTTTCGTTGTTGTGTAATTTTTCCTTTTACATTCCGTACAAGCTAAAGTTATTATCTCTCTCGGCATTACACTTTCCTCATTATTTGTTATTCAATTATTTGAGTAACTACACCAGCACCAACAGTTCTACCACCTTCTCTTATAGCAAATCTCATCTGTTCTTCTATAGCTACTGGCTCCATTAACTCTACTGTCAATTCTACATTGTCCCCT
>Ga0256914_1002235_pt1 | contig 16371 bp, 10 predicted proteins | sample HulkmetaG_FD_191571 | JGI IMG/M metagenome (GOLD analysis project Ga0256914, IMG submission 191571) | Hydrothermal chimney microbial communities from Main Endeavour vent field at the Juan de Fuca Ridge, Pacific Ocean - Hulk | ecosystem: Environmental > Aquatic > Marine > Hydrothermal vents ... | reverse complement strand
AATAGGTCTGTTTTTGTAATTATTCCACGGGGGAGGCGAAATCCCTGGAACATAACCGCAGTCTGAACCCCAGTGGAATAGTCAGTGATGAGTAAACATGAGAGAATACGATTTCTCCCTATCTATTGGCTGTCTTGATTCTTGCGTTTTACTAATTCCACAGGGCGGGGAATGACTGAGGCCCGTGGAATGCGAAGCATATTTCACCGGGGAGGTGTTAGGGTAGTTTCCTGTGCGGGGGTTGAAGATTAATGAGGGGATGGCAGTAGATGCCAGGTTGGCAAGATCGGCAAGCCGTCCGATGAGCAAGGATAATTTGAGTAAGGAAAAGAAAAAAAGGGAATTGCCGGATGGACAAGTAGACAAGAACGGTAACCCGTTAAAGTTCTGTAAGGGCCTGGACTCAGACTGGACCGTGAAGAATCTCCGGGACAGCATGTGCAGGCAGACCTGTGCCGTGGCGCAGCATATTTCACTGGTATGGTATTTAATCTGACCAGAGGGTCAAAGATCCTGGCGACAACCTGAAAGAAGAAGGAGAGGTGTGCCCGAAGCAGAAATTGGGTACGCAGAACAGGAAAAAGCCCAAAACAAGGGACAAACAGAGGGGCGTAACCACGAGAAATCCAACCAGGGAAGAAATGAATCTGAAAAGTTAGTGACAAATTTTGTCAAAAACCGCGTTCAGGAGGGGCAGTTTGTGTCCATTCCGGAAAATTCAAAGGTCTCAAAGAGAGAATGTATTGGAGTGGATATAAAAAAATCAACCAACTAACTTAAAAAACTGACATTCTCAAATAAAGGAGGAGGGGAGGAGATATGACAAGATACGCCCCATCGGTCATTATCGTTTGGCAGTTAGCCGCTTCCGAAGTCAAGATTTGCAGACAGCAGAACATCGAACGGGAACACCTGTTTATAGCCATCTTGAAACTTGCCGAGATCATACCTGGTTGTCCAGCCCATATATTGGGTATTACTAAAGAGGAAATGGGACCAATTCGTCAAGATGCACGAAAAATTGCCTCCCCCCTTATTGAACTAAGACTTCCACTTAGAGAGGTTCGTTATGCCATACGGGATCATCTCAGAAGCCAACGGCAAGACCGGCATACAGGAAAGGTAATCCACAGAAGCCCTGAGGTAAAAGCAATTTTTAAGCAGTTAGAGCTTGCATCCACTGTTTTTTGTACATTTGACCTTTTTGTTGCCCTGCTCAAGCACTTGGAAAAGCAGGCAAGTCCTCTCATTGACAAGACGCTTGAGGAGCACCGTTTTTCAGTTCCACAGATTCTTGCAGCCATGCTCGACAAAAAGGGAGGCACCAATTCCTCTAATAATGATGAGGAAACCAGACCTGACAGGCGGTCTGCAACTCCCACGCTGGAACAGTTTGGCACTGATCTTACGGCCAAGGCCCGTGCAGGAGAGCTGCCTCCTGTCATAGGCAGGGACAGGGAACTCCTTTCCGTTGTTCGAACCCTTGGAAAGAAGACCAAGAGAAACCCCTTGCTTCTCGGGGATGCAGGCGTTGGGAAAACTGCCATTGTCTGGGCCCTTGCAAACCGCATTGCGCAGGAACGCATAGTCTCTAAACTAAAGGACTGCCGGATTGTGGAACTTAATCTGGGCGTACTTGTGTCAGGAACTAAATACCGCGGTGAATTTGAAGAAAGACTTGTAGCCATTATGGATGAAGTCAAGCAGAGAAGAGATATCATTCTTTTTATAGATGAAATACATACAATGCTCGGGGCAGGAAGTGCATCAGGCACTCTTGATGCCGCCAATATTTTAAAGCCTGCACTGGCTTCTGGGGAGATCACCTGCATAGGGGCAACCACACGGAACGAATATGAAAGATATTTCAGGAAAGACCCGGCGCTTGAAAGACGTTTTCAACCCGTGGAAGTCCTTGAACCAAGTGAGGAAGACTGCCTGTTTATCCTTGAGAGTCTGAAAAAACGTTATGAAGAGCACTATGGGGTAAAAATCGAATCCGAGGCCATAAAGTCTGCCATCGGGCTTTCAGTCAAATTTCTGCCAGAACGGCGCCTGCCTGACAAGGCCCTTGATCTGTTGGAAGAGGCCTGTTCCCGCGCCAAATTTACACGGGTTACCATGCTGGAAAATTCCTCCCCGAAAGTCACTGTCCATATCATAGAAGAAACCATCAGTGAAATTACCTGCCGTCCAGTGGAAGGCATCAAAAGGAATGATATTGGGGATATAGAGGAACGTCTCTCATCCAGGGTCAAGGGGCAGGATGAGGCCATTCAGCAGGTAAGCCGGCTCATAAAGCTTGCCCAGGCAGGACTCAGGGCACAGGGCCGCCCCCTTGGAGTCATGCTCTTTGTGGGACCCACAGGCGTTGGGAAAACGGAGCTTGCAAAGGCCTTGGCTCATTCTGTTTTTGGCTCAGAGAAAAATCTCATTCGGATTGATATGTCCGAATTCATGGAGGCGCACAACGTGGCCCGCCTTGTCGGGGCTCCTCCTGGATATGTCGGCTACGAAGATGAAGGCGAGCTTACCGGTAAGCTCAGGCGGCAGCCCCATTCCCTTGTACTTTTTGACGAAATAGAGAAGGCCCATCCAAAGGTCTTTGACATCCTCCTTCAGCTCTTTGACGAAGGAAGGCTAACTGACGCCAAGGGCAGAACCGTTGATGGTACAAGTGCCCTGTTCATTATGACTTCCAACATTGGAGTAGAACACCTGGAACGGCTGAAAAGTATCAAGGCTCAGAGAAAAATAGGTTTTGCTCCAGGCCGAGAGGAAGAAGATGGAGGGCTTTCCCGGGAAGAACAAAGGAAACTTCTGATTGCAGAGGTGAAAAAAGCTTTTCGTCCCGAGTTCCTGGGCAGGGTGGATGAACTCGTGGTATTCAGGCCCCTGTCCCGCAATGCACTAAAACTCATTGGAGAATCCTTTCTGAGCACCCTTCAGGAAAGGCTCAAGGAGAAAGGGATAAACCTGGAGGTCAAGGATGATGTTATTCAATACATTGTCAGTAGCTGCCTTTACTCAGGCTACAATGCAAGGCCCATGAAAAAACTGATAGAGGATAAGATATTTCTGCCCGTGGCAGAGATGCTGCTGAAAGATGAGAAAGAGCCCTCTCATATAGTGATAACTCTTAAAGATGAAAAAATCGCCTTTGAAGCAAAATAGAAACACATAAGACTGTTATGAGCTTTTTGTCGCATGGCCATTCAAAAAGAAGGAGAAGGAGAAAAATACAGGACCTTTGAGTTATCCAGGGTAGCGAGTACTTGGTGTGGCTTCAAGGTAGAGGCAGAGGTCTAATCCAGATTAGGCATTCACTAACATTGCCTTTGTTAAGGGTTAAAGAAGATAGATAGGCGCGGACATAATACAAAAGAAATTAAATAGTTGTTTACACCTTAAATTAGGAGGAGAGGCATGAAACTTTATTCAATATGGAAAGGAGGACTTCTTATCTTCCTGATAGGCTTTTTCTTCAGCGCTTTTCCCAGTCCCGTCCAAGGACAAGATGCAAACAGCTCAGCAAAACGATCGTCTCCAGTGGAAAAGCATGCTACCCCCAAAGAGGCAAAGAAGCCCGTTTCCATGGACATTGTCCTTGTACTGGACAACTCAGGGAGCATGAAACAAAACGATCCCGATTTTCTGATAAAAGAGGTTGTCAACACCTTTTTCCGAAACTGGTACGAGAGGGCCCATATTGGCCTTGTGGTATTTGACCAGCAGGCTAAGCTTGTCCTTCCTCTTTCAGCCCTGAATGAAGAGACAGGCAAGATGAAACTCTCAGAGGTTCTGAGCACAATGAATTATAAGGGGCAGAAGACCAATATTGCCGCTGGAGTTGAAAGAGCCATCTATGAAATCAAGGTCCATGGAAGGCCTGGGGCAAAAAAGGCCTGCATCCTCCTTACAGACGGCCGCATGGACACCGGGAACATGGAACGCAATATTGAGCGGGAGCGTTGGCTCAGGAAGGACCTTGCAGAGGAGGCCAGGGAAAAAGGAATCAGGATCTATGGCATAGCATTTACAGAGAATGCAGACTATACGCTCCTTCAGGCCATTGCCATGAAGACCAAGGGTGATTATTTCAGGGCCATTAAGGCCAGCGAGCTGCAGAAGGTTTTTCAGGAACTTCAGGCATCAATATTGCGTGAAGAGCCGCCTCCTGTATCTCCCCCCAAAAAAGTGCCGAAGCCCAGGGTACCCCCCCCAATCCAAAACCCCGTCAACCCCCCGGTCCAGGTACCTGTAAAGAGAGATTATGGCCTTGGGATAAACACTATTCTGCTTGGGATAATTGCCTTGGCAGTAATTGGATTTGCTGTGCTATTTTTCTTAAAGCGCGATTCCCAAAAGACCATTGTACAGCAACTTGTTAGATCTTCCAGCGATGACAAGGAAGATGTTCCTGAAGTGAACCTCATATACTTGGGCAAAGCTCTGAACATTATGCCAGAGGAAGACCAAAATATCCCAGATCCTTTTGAACCAAACAGCAGTAAGGTGTTCAAGCTGCAAGAAATCAGGATGGGCAGAAACACAAAAAATACCTTTGTGATCCCGGATTCTGAAAATGTGGTTTCTGGTGCACACGCAAAGATAATATACAAAAGAGGTGAATTCTTCCTCATAGACCTTAAGAGTACCAACGGGACATTCCTCAATGGTCAACGTCTTGAGATGGGTCAGGAATACCTGCTCAAGAGTGGAGAAGAGTTCTCTCTTTACATCTACAGGTTCAGGTTCGTCGTGGTTGGCGATCAGCAGGAAAGGGATACTGTATTGGAAAGCGACATGACAGTGGTCAAACCCGTTTCCTCCGGGGGAGCCGATCCATCACAGTCCCGGGAAGGCTCTGATGGACAGGAAGGAGACCGGGCCAAAAAACCTGAGGATTCCCCTGATCCTGAAGCGCCATCTCCACAGAGTCAAAGGCCAGGTGGCTCAGCTGATTCTACCATTCCCTTCTTACGCATGTGCAGCATTCATCCATCAAGACAGGCTGAACATATATGTGTTGTCTGTAAAAATGTATTTTGTGACGAGTGCGTAACTATTGAAAACGGTCGAGCAATTTGCCATGAATGCAAGGATAAACACGCTTAGGGGGTGGAATCATGCAGATCAAGCTTGAGGTGATAGAGGGACCGGATGCTGGCAAGGAATTTGTCTTTCGTCAGCCAGGAACTTTTATAATAGGCAGGGGCATGGATGTCCACTTCTGCCTCGATGAAGATCCTTATGTCTCCCGCATGCACTGCAGGATAGAAGTTGCTCCACCAAGGTGCCATCTAATCGATACAGGAAGCAGGAACGGAACATGGGTAAACAACTTTGTTGTGGCAGAGGAGGAACTCCATGATGGAGATATCATCAGGGTGGGGTTTACAAGGGTCAGGGTATATATTGACGCCTCTATTGAAATGAAAAAGGGTTTATGCCCACGCTGTGGAAAGACAGTCCAGGTCACAGAGGGTGAAGAAGGAGATGTACTGTGCGAGGAGTGCTTCCGGGAAAACAGGGCCAGGATGCATAAGAACCAAAGCCGGAAGGAACCACTTGCCCCTGTGTGCTATCGCTGTGGGGCACGGTTGGACAGCAATATGCCAGAAAATTCACTGCTTGGGCCGCCAAGACCAACAGACGTATTCTGCTGTCCTGGTTGTCTGCCGGACAATGAACTTTCAGGCAAGGTGGGGCAATTTCCAATTTTCAAAAGGCTTGGAGAAGGAGGGATGGGCGAGGTCTATCTTGTCCATGAAGAAGAGAGCCACCGTTTGTTGGCTGCTAAAAGAATAACGGGAATTAGCAATAAAGACCTGATATTTCGTTTTCTAAGATCATGCCGTTTACTCGAAAAGGTGGATCATGCAAATATTATAAAGGTGTACAGCCAGGAATCAATTGATGATGTGCCTTATATGTTCATGGAATATGCGCCGCTTGGCAGTCTTGAAGACTTCATTCTCCGTAGGGGTAGCCATCTTCCTCCAGGAGAGGCGGTCCGAATAGCGATGGGAATACTGGATGGGCTTGCACATCTCCACTCAAGGAAGATGATCCATCGGGACATAAAACCACAAAACATCATGCTGCGATGTCCTGGCAAGAGAGAATATGACATAGATGCCCTTGAGAATCCCTTTGATTTCGTACCCAAAATAACGGATTTTGAACTCATCAAATATTTCAGTGCATCGGGAGGTATTACCACTACAGGAATCGCCATGGGGACAATCATTTATGCCCCCAAGGAGCTTCTCTCAGACGCCAAAAGGGTCACAGTCACCGTGGACGTCTACAGCGTTGGAATAATGCTCTACTACATGCTCTCAGGTAAATATCCATTCCATTTTCCATCACCCCTGGAAGTGAAAAGATTCCAGGAGGAAAACAGTGGACGTTTTAAAAACTCGATTGAGGCATTTAATAGGTATATAAAGGAGAAGCGGTGCATGCATCCTCAGGCCATTCCTTTCCATGAACTTCCTGAACCCCTTGAAAAGAAAACAGAAGGAACGCTTCCTTCAGCCCTTTGCCAGGCAGTGAACAAGGCCATCCAACCAGAATCCAGAGACAGGTTCCAGACCACTGATCAATTCGCCCAGGCCCTGGCATCGGCCGGAGTATAAGGTTCAGCAGGGTGGAACAGGTGCATGGCCCAACATTCCAGATGACTGTTGATTTGATAGCAGGGATGGTGATTGAAGCATCGGCCTTTGCTGATCATCATACCCAAATTTTAGCTTGGAGGTAAGAATTATGCCGTACCTCAAATGGAAAGAAGGCGACTTGGCCATAGGGCATGTGGAGATACAGAAGATATATGAAGGAGGCCTTGGCCGGGTCTATATTGGCTACTGCAACCAGCGGCAGATTGATGTGGTCATAAAGACCATCAAGGAAGACCTTTGGGACAGGTTCCAACTTGCAGATTGCTGGGCTAAGTACAAAGAGCACATCATCAAGGACATTCCCCCCTCAGGATTAGGTATAACTACTGCCGAATATTTTTATTACCTATTCTTCAGGGAAGCCAGGCTGACCTGCCAGGCACATGGGCATCCTGCCCTGGTCCGAGGTTTCAATATCTGGTGGACTGACGAAGGACAGCCCTTTTATGAGTGCGAATACGTAAAGAACGCCCTTCCGCTGTCAGAGTTCCAACAAAAGGCAGGTTCGTTGGGCGTGCTGCAGCTTGTCAATATTGCGGTCCAGTTCTGTAATGGAATGATCTTCATTACAGAAGAGATGTTAAAGAGCTTTAATGAAAAACATCCGGGAGAAGAAGCTACTGGTTTTGTTCATCGGGACATCAAACCGTCCAACCTTTTGCTGGACAGGAAGAATCAGATCAAGATCATTGATCTGGGGCTGTCAAAGTTTGTACAGCGCAGGACCCTGAGCCATTTCATTTCTTCTGCAACAAAGGCCTGTACCCCCTTGTATGCCTCACCTGAACAGCTAACGAACCAGGAGATAGTGGAGCCAAGCTCTGACATTTACTCCTTTGGGGCTACACTCTTTGAACTTGCAGGGGGAGATATCTCGCAGTTGGGCCACATGCTACAGAGGGGCCATGTCGAGTACCCTGAACACCTTCCAGCGGAATTCTGCCAGATAGTAAATAAATGCCTGCAGGAAAAACCTGCCCTTCGATACCAGGACTTCCGGGAACTCAAGGATGTCCTGGTAAAATTCATACATGATGTAAAGGAGGGGCGCATCCAGGTTTCTGATGGTCTTTATTGCGACAGGTGCGGATTCATCTGGCCCAAGGCCGGGGATCCAAAGCTATATCCGTTTGTTGCTGCTTCATTAACAGGGCCAGGAGAGGCAGGTTTTATGAAGTTTGTAACAGTGCCGGGCGGTCCATTCTGGAAGGGATGCAGGGAAGATCACATGCAGAAACTGGTGGACAAGCTCGGGCAAAATCCCTATGAAGATGAGAAATATCAACAGATTACCCTCAATACTTTCGAAATAGCGAGGTACACCGTTACCAATCGTCAGTATCTCGAATTCGTCAGAGCAACCGGATACGAAAGAATTCCTTCCCATTGGACCTCACCGGTTTCCACGGGTGAGCTGCCCTTTTCTGAAGAATGGGCGGATTTACCTGTAGTCAATGTTTCCTTTTATGATGCCGAGGCCTATTGCCAATGGGCCGGTTGTCGCCTTCCTACAGGAGATGAGTGGGAAAAGGCGGCACGCGGCACAGACGGACGTCTATATCCCTGGGGCAATGAATATGACTCCTCCTTTTGCAACAGCGCTGAATCAGGCAGGGGACGGCCCGTGGCTGTAAACGATCTCTCCCAGGGGCAAAGCCCATACGGATGTTTTCACATGACCGGCAACGTCATGGAATGGGTAAATGAACCCCATCCACAAAGTGACAAATACTGTTATCTCCGTGGAGGATGCTGGGCTGTTTCTTGTAAAATCCTGGGGCCCCCCTTTTTCCATTATGTAGCTGCCAGTAAGGATGTCACAATAGTTGGCGGGAAAAAAGATATCCTCGGGTTTAGATGCGCAAGAGACGGAAAAGATGTCAGGAGCTGGGATACAGGAGGTCTGGAGAAAGATATAACCGGGTGCTTCGGCACATCCACCCGCTTGGAAGAACAGGAAAAAGACCGGTGTCCGGTGTGCAATGAAGAGGCCAAGCCCTTTGATGTGCATTCAATCAAGGTGCCTGAAAAAAATCTTTTTACATGGAGAGGTTTTTTTGATCTGCCATAATGTAATTTTTTCAGCATATAAACATAAATGACGGGTACATGACCTCGTTTTATCAATATTCGCGATGTTTACTTTTGATCACGATCCGAAGAAAGATGAATATCTTACGTTTCGTTTTCTTGATTCGGCAATAAGTGAGACCTGAACACTCAAGCTTTGTCTTTATAGGTGAACCATCATGTTGAAGCGGTACGGCACGACTGTACAATGAAAGTCTTAACAAGATAGCAACATGCAGTACGAGACTTCCAGTAGAGTCTGCAGCCGTAAATAATTTTTTGAGTATTTTTTGTCAAAATGATTTTTTTTAGAAAAGGAGGTAAAAAAATGAAAATTACATCAGGAACATGTGTATTAGGTACAGCAAGTGTAGCCCATGCAGGCGCCCATACCAGGGCAGCATTTATACGGAAGACCTATGGCCATCTTGCAGGGGCAATCCTGGCCTTTACCGGGGTGGAGTTTCTTCTGCTTCATTCTCCACTTGCTGCCAAGATCGTTTCGGCCATGACAGTAGACAGGTTGTCTTGGATAATAATCCTTGGATTATTTATGGGCGTGTCATGGATTGCTGATGCATGGGCACGTTCAACCACCTCCAGGCTGATGCAGTACGCAGGTCTGTGCCTGTACGTGGTTGCAGAGGCAGTTATATTCGTTCCTCTGCTCTACATGGCATCCATGTATGCCCCGCAGGTAATTCCGATGGCTGGCATCATGACACTGGTGTTGACAGCAGGCCTTACCGGGACAGTGGTGATTACGAAGAAGGATTTTTCATTCCTTGGGCCTGTTCTTGCCATAGGGGGCATGGTTGCCTTTGGAATCATTCTTATCTCCTGTGTGGCCGGTTTTAACCTCGGCCTGCTCTTTTCTGGTGGTATGGTTCTCTTTGCTGCGGGTGCAATAATCTACTCTACCTCTAACATTCTTAACCAGTACAGGGAGGACCAGTATGTTGCCGCCTCTCTCTCATTGTTTGCAGCCATAGCGCTTCTGTTCTGGTATGTGATCAATATCTTACTTTCAATTGTGAACAGATAAACACGTCTTGCCTGGCGTTCAAATTCAAAAATCATTAGGAGGGGAATATGGGTTCCAGTCAAGATGATACGAAATTGACAAATAATGCAGAAACTGTTGAGTATTCCAGGGGGCGGGCCATACTGAAACAGTATATGATAGCCTTTGCTGGCGGTCTTGTCTTGACATCAATAACATTGGGGATCGTTTGGGGCCTTCATAGCATTGCCAACTCTGCAGGTTTATTGAGCGGTTTGATCGAATATATCTATTCTCTACTGTTTGAGAGAGGTGCCATCCAGTATCTAACCCTCTTTTCATTTTGGTTTACTGTCTGTCTGATTTTTATGAAACATGTTGAAATAAACAAAGAACTCGAAGCGTTCAATCTTTCCTGTATACAGGAGTTTAAAGGCCGTATCAAAAGTGAGGTGGGTGTGAAAACCATGCTTGACCTCCTCAATTTCGTGGAGAGTAGCTGTGCAGACAACAAGCATCTTTTATTGATCAATCGTCTTATAAAAGGATTGAAACAGGTTAAAATAAGCCAGAATCAGTCAGAGGTGGCTAATGTCCTTGAGACAGTCTCTGACACAGATTACTCATTAATGGAAACTTCTTATAGTTTTATCAAATTCATGATCTGGCTCATCCCCATTTTTGGTTTTATTGGAACACTTCTCGGCATGAGTCAGGCCATAGGCAGTTTTGCCGGTGTATTTCAGAGTCTGGGTCATGGGGGGTTTAGTGGGGTGTCACAGGACCTGCAGACCGTCACTCAAGGCCTTGCGCTTGCCTTTGATACAACCTTGCTCGCACTGATTCTGAGTGCAGGCTTGAATTTTGTAACGAACAATCTCCAGAAACGCGAAAATGATTTTTTGGCTGATGTGGACAATTTTACCCTGGAATACATCATCAATCGTTTTCGCACTGTTAAAAATTCTATCAGGCGAGAAGATGAATTTGCCAGCCCCGAAGAAGTTGAGCGGCTCAAGCAACATAAGGAACTCGTTGAGATTATCAAAAAACTTGGAAATAGCTTTTCAGGGGGTATGGAAAGATTGGCACGGGAGATGAAAAATTGGCAGCGCCAGCATCAGCTCAATTCAGATGACAACTTGGCACAAATTGGACGCCTGGTGGAACAGTTGGGAGAAATGCCCAAGGGGCTGTCAGGAGGAATAATACATGGCAATGAAGATGTTGAATCGCAACAGTCTGAAATCACAAATAAAATTTTAGAGGCCATGGTTTCTTCAAATGAATCCATAAAAGCCAACCTGGAAGCAATGAAAGAAGGCATAGAAAAAATTGTGAGCATTACTGCTGATTCCAACGCATCTGGCCTCAAGGAATCTTTTGAGAAGATTGCTGAGGTAATCGAGCAATTCAATAATGAATTGGCTAACCTATCGCAAGGAAGGGACTCTTCTAATTTTGACATCATAATAGAGCAACTCAATGAGCTTAACGAGAACATCAAGGTCATGGGGAACTTCGAAAAGCTGCAAGAACATTTAGAAAGTAATACCAAGGCTATTGATGAGATGGCGACCTCCATCAGAGAACTGGCAAAGGCAAACAAGGGTCTTGGGATGATGATTACAAACGCCATGAATGAAAAATTCTTCAAGGACAATGAAGAATAATAAGGAGGGGCTATGAGCAGGAGCAGAAGAGGGGCAGGAACTGTAGAGATTATTCATTCTTCATTTATAGATCTCCTATTTGGAGCCTTTGGGGCCTTTGTGTTTTTGATGATTGTATATGTCATTTACACAATGCAGCTTACACCTGAAAAGGTGAAAGATATAATTGATAAAGTTACACAACAGAACCAACAACTTCAAGAGGAATTAAAGGACTACAAGAACATTAAAGAACGTTACCACCAACTGGAGCAAAAACTGCAGGATACAGAGAAAGAGAAGACTGATCTGGAAGGAAAATATAGTAAATCACAAAAGGAAATACACGATCTGCAATCATTAATTATTGAATTAAAGGATGAAAATAATTCAATTAGTAAAGAACTGACAAAGTTCAAGGATGCCCAAAAGAACATTCTTGTCATTATGGACGAAAATAATACCTTAAAGACAAAGATTGATGAATTAAATACAATAATAATAACTATTAAAGGTGAACTCAAAGAAGCAAGAGGCCGATTAGCCATCTTGGAGAAGAAAAAGACAGAAAAAAAGAATCACCTGAAGGAGTGGTTCAAGTATTTGTTCTTTGCAGTATTATTCATCCTTGGATCAGAACTGTCGGCAGCATTGACTTCTTTGGAAATAAACAGGGGGCATCAAATACTTGCCGAAGATGGAGCCGAACTCGCCTTTGTAGCAGAAAAAAATATTTGGGAAATTCGTGGTGGCAATTCAGAAACCCTTGACAAGAGACAAAAGAATCGGCAGTTTTTTGCTGGGCTGCGCACAATTCTCTGGGTCAGCATACTCATTGCCTCTTATATCTTCTCAATAAAGATGCTGCATATCGATATAAGTATCCTGTGGATGATTGGTATTTCCGCACTGTTGTATATTTACCTGAGATTTAGATTTAATCTGTTACCCTGAATTGATTGAATCTGATACATTGTCATGAGGCTGTCCCGCAAACATAAAATGAGGGCCTGCACACTGTATATGGTGGTTTTTACCCAAAATCCATGTTGATGGGGCAGCCTTTAAGGCTATTTTGTAAACTGTGAGCAATATTGAATCAGCAATGATCCTGATGGAGTTATAATATGGCCTTTTTCAAATTTTTAAAGAAAAAAACAAAGGAAAATGATGACTCAGAAGTTACCAATCCAAGAGGAGTAGCAAGGCCACAGAATAAAAATACTGAACGTAACATAATTGAAGCTGATCTTCTCGATGAAAACCGTATCTTTGGTCTGACAGACAAGGGTAAGGTTCGTGATAACAATGAGGACTTTTTTGCAATCAATCCTGCAATAGGCATATACATGGTAGCAGACGGAATGGGAGGTCATAATGCAGGAGAAATAGCCAGTGAAGAAGCATGCAAAACTGTATTGTCATATTTCAGAAACCATTCAGATGAAATAAAATTTGATAAAAAGGACCTGGAAGATACGTTCTGGACTGCCTTGCAGGAAGCCAACACAACCGTACTCAACATGGCCAGTGAAAATACCCGGTACAGGGGAATGGGCACCACCTTGATAGTGGCCATGGTCCATGAAGACGATCTTTATGTCAGTCATATAGGGGATGTACGGGCCTATCTGTGGCATGGAGAAGACCTCGAACAATTGACCGAAGATCATTCTGTGGTTTGGCAACTGGTAAAGAGAGGAGAGATGAGCAAGGAGGAGGCAAGGCTGAGCAATATGAAAAATCAGATTACCCAGGCAGTGGGAATAGGCCCGACCATTGTGCCTTCCTTTGTTAACTGTCCCCTTGAACAGGGGGATAAACTGATGCTTTGTTCAGACGGCCTTTGGGACATGTTGTCGGATGACCAGATTGCCGAAATTATGGGCAGCAGTAAAACCGCCAGGGAACTGACTGAAGCTCTGGTCATTAAAGCAAACGAGGCTGGAGGACACGATAATATCACTGTTGTTACCTATATCCATTAATTGTGATAACTTGTCAAAATTACATTCATTTTAGGGATAAGTGCATCACACTGATCCAGTAACGAAATTCGGAAAAGGGAACTTTCAGAAGAACGGAATGTTAACGCCGACCGATGGCAACTCGGCCCGGCAGGCAAGTTGTATTTATGAATCGGGGGCCATCATGCAGCCTATACTACATTGCCCGTCAATCAAGAACATACTCGCCATTGCAAAGGGCTTCTCATGCAAGGATGCGGAAACTGCGGGAGTATCTCCTCTCCTGTCTATTGAACATATTGAAAAAGCGCTAAAAAGTTGCAGATTATCATCAGATATCCTGACTGATTTCCATGAAATTGTAACCGTAGATAACGGCCATGACATTGATCCATCGGATATTATACCGTTTAGTGACGAAATAGCCTGTACTTACCAGGTAGAGTGCATGATCGAAGAGGCAGATGCCCTTGCATCGGGGTTTGAACTTGGTGAAAATGATGATGATGAAAAAATAGCGCTCTCGGCATTTGCAGCAGCATTCCTTACTATCAAATTTCCAGGGAAAAAGTATGACATAACAAGCAAATTGTATGAAAAGTACAGGCCCAAGCCTGTTTTCCTGCGGCAGTTTGTCAACAAGATTGGTTCAACACTGCGGGAAATAATCATAGGCCAAGATCATGCCATCCGGACAGTGGAAAAGGCTTTGTTCAGACTTATGATTATGCATCATTCCCAAAACCAGGAGACAGGGCCTGCGGCTTTCTTCCTGTTTGCCGGGCCTCCAGGCACAGGCAAAACGCTGCTTGCAAAAAGCCTTGCCTCTCAGCTGCAAAGACCATTCAAGAGATTTGATCTGAACTGTTTTTCAACACCCAGTGAACATGAGGCGTTGATAGGATCCCCCAAAATTTTCGCAAAGGCTGCGGAAGGTGAGTTGACCGGTTTTGTCAGACAACATCCAGATGCCATACTGTTGTTTGATGAAGTAGAAAAGGCCCATTCCAATACCATAAAGATATTCCTCCAGATAATAGACGAGGGATACCTCAGGGACCACTACCGGGACGAAGATATTTCTTTCAGCAGTGCCATCATCATCTTTACCACCAATGCAGGAAAAGTACTTTACGATGATATGAATTATGCACCATATCTCAAAATTTTTCCTGACATTCAGCGTACTGTACTGCTTGACGCCCTTTCCAAGGAAACAGACCCTTATGGCAGGTACATTTTTCCACCTGCCCTGTGTTCCAGGTTCAGCAAGGGAAACTGTGTTTTATTCAACAGACTTGGCCCCGCTGAACTCGTTGATATCGCAGGCAAGGAAGTACAACGGGTTGTCAAAAGGTGCAGAAACCGTATTACCAAAGAAATTCTGGTGGATGATGAAGTCATAAAATGTCTCATGTTGCAGGAAGGAGGCAACATTGACGCACGAGTAATAAGTCCCAAAATCGAACGGTTCATTATGGATACCATATTCAGCCTCGCTGGTTCTACCGAGCCAGAAAGATGGGACAAAATAGGACAGATACGTTTCTGCCTTGATTACGAACACGAGTTTGGCAAAATAATCACTATATTCAGGGAAAACGATCCAAATTATGAATTTCGTATATGTGTGGCCTTGCCAGATACCGGAATTGCATCCTTTGAGAAGATGAAGGGGATCCATAGGATAGGCAGTAAAAAAATCAAGTGGATACTGGCCCTGAACAGGGATGAGCTCTATGAGCATATACGTGGTGAGGGGGTTGACCTGGTAATTCTTGATCTGCAGATTGATATGGTTCAAAACCATTTTAACACGATCCTGGCACCAACCGGGAAAAGGTGGGGGAGTCCAATATATTGGAAAGGTATTGAAGCACTTGAGAAGATATCTCTTCACAGGCCGGACCTTCCTGTAATTCTTTATTTTCCAGACCTTGATACCCATAACAACGAAAGGGTATGGGTTGAGGAAACCATCCAGCATTGCGTTGAGACAGGAGGGGTTAGAGACATAATCATTGGAGATCTTTCGGATGATAATGCTGACCAATCGGTGAATAATTTTAAAAAGATTGTAAAAAAACAGCTTGAAACAATCAGTCTTGAGAAGATTTACAGGGTCTTCAAGAGGTCCAAGAAGGTCCTGAAATTTGAACTCTCTCCCAAGATAGTTGATGATACCCTGCTGATAAGATTATGCAGTTTTAGTGAAATAACGGCATGGGAGGCATCTGTACTGGACAGTGCCGTACACAGATGTGTAATACCGGATGTAACTTTCAATAAAATATTTTGCCAGAGAAATTTAATTGACTTATTGAAACTCATTAGCCAACAGCTAAAAAACTGGTCGTCTGACATGTCAGAGATCAGGCTGCCTCGGGGCATCTTGCTTGCAGGCCCCCCAGGCAATGGCAAGACAATGATTGCCAAGGCCTTTGCCAGAGAAAGCAGTACGCCTTTTTTTACAGTTTCTGCCTCAGGTCTCATGGCACAGGATCCAAATCAGGCATCTACCATACGCGAACTTTTTGTTAAGGCACGGGAGTATGCGCCATCTGTAATCTTCATGGACGAGATAGACGCCATAGGTTATAGCCGGGATGCAGTTGACTTGCCATCCCTTGTTTTGAACGAACTTCTCGTTCAGATAGATGGATTTAGCGTTACCCCATCGCCTCCGGTAATATTGCTCGGCGCTACCAACCAGGTAGAAAGGCTTGACCCTGCTCTTATGAGAAGATTCGATCTGGTACTGCCTGTAACCGCACCAGATGTTGAAAAAATAAAGGAGTTCCTTGATTGCTTCATCCAGAAACACCAAAAATCGCTTTCTCTGCGCAATGCGGACTTTAAGAAGATAATTGAACAGATGAAAGGATTAAGCTATGCAGACATTGAAAACATTTTGAACCTTGCACTGATTTTTTCTTCCGAACATTCTCCTCAGAAAATTTCCATTGATTTTTTGGAAAAAGCCATCAAGATAT
>Ga0256914_1002234_pt1 | contig 16372 bp, 21 predicted proteins | sample HulkmetaG_FD_191571 | JGI IMG/M metagenome (GOLD analysis project Ga0256914, IMG submission 191571) | Hydrothermal chimney microbial communities from Main Endeavour vent field at the Juan de Fuca Ridge, Pacific Ocean - Hulk | ecosystem: Environmental > Aquatic > Marine > Hydrothermal vents ... | reverse complement strand
CTGTCGAGGTGGACACATTGACAAACCAAATCAAAAACTAAAACACTTTAAACTTCTCTCTATTGCTGGAGCTTATTGGCGGGGTGATAGTCATAATCCTATGCTTACTCGCATTTATGGAACTGCCTTTTTTACTCAGAAAGAACTCAACGAGTATCTTCAAAAACTAGCTCAAGCTAAAGAACGTGACCATAAAGTTCTTGGCCAAAAACTCGATCTCTTTACTTTCTCTCCTTTAGTTGGAGCTGGTCTACCTCTTTGGACCCCAAAAGGTACTTTGTTACGTGAACTGCTTGATGATTATCTTTGGAGTTTGAGAAGAGCTAAAGGTTATCAAAAAGTTGAGATACCTCACATTACTAAAAAAGAACTCTATCAAACCTCAGGTCACTGGGATAAATTTAAAGACGAACTATTTCGTATTACCACTAGAGAAGGTCATGAATTTGCTATGAAACCTATGAACTGCCCTCATCACACTCAGATTTATGCTCGTAAACTCCATAGCTATCGAGAACTGCCTCAACGCTATGCTAATACCACAATGGTGTATCGAGATGAGCAATCAGGTGAACTTCATGGGCTTTCCAGAGTTCGCTGTATCACTCAAGATGATTCCCATGTCTTCTGTCGCAAATCTCAAGTGAAACAAGAAATTATGTCTATTTGGGATATTGTTGATCAATTTTATGGCACTTTCGGTTTCAAACTTACTCCCCGTCTTTCTTTAAGTGATCCAGAGCATCCCGAAAAATATCTTGGTGATCGTCAGGACTGGGAACGAGCTGAAAAAGAACTTCGTCAGCTAGCTAAAGAACGAGGTCTAAAACCCAAGGAAGAAATTGGTGAAGCTGCTTTTTATGGTCCCAAGCTTGATTTTATAGCCGAAGACTCCCTCGGACGCGAATGGCAAGTTGCTACCATCCAACTAGATATGAATATGCCTCATCGTTTCGGTCTTAACTGTATCAACGAACAAGGCGAAAAAGAAGAAATTGTCATGCTCCACGCTGCTATCATGGGTTCTATTGAGCGCTTTGTTTCCGTTCTTATCGAACACCTTAATGGCCATTTCCCACTTTGGCTTTCACCCGTCCAACTTCTTATTCTACCCATTAACAAAACAGAATTTGACTATGTTCATCAACTAGCTAATCAACTTCAAGCTCAAAACCTCCGTTCAGAACTCGATTTAAGCGATAAAAGCCTTGCTAAAAAACTTGCTCTAGCTCAAGAAACCAGAGTTCCTTACATTGTTATCGTTGGTCCACAAGAACGTCAAACTAAAACCCTTACTCTTCGCCATTATTCCGGTCACCAAAAGCAACTTTCGCTCAAACAAGCTCTTCAACTCCTTAAACAAGAAGTTAATGACAAATCCCTTACATCTTTGTTAAAATAAATCCTATTAATTCATACAAAGGAGGTTAGCAATCAAAAAAAGGAAAGTTTTTTACCAGATAAATCAATATATCCGCGCCCCAAAACTCCGTGTTATTGATGAAACTGGTAAACAAATTGGCATTTTATCTAAATCTGAAGCTTTAAATTTAGCAACTCAACAAGGGTTAGATTTAGTTGAAGTTTCGCCTTATGCTAAACCTCCAGTCGCCAAAATTATTGACTTTAAAAAGTTTAAATATCAACAAGCCAAAAAAGAGCGAGAATCTAAGAAAAAAGCTAAAGTAGATCTTAAACAAGTCCGCTTTACTCCTTTTATCGCTGAAGGAGACTTGCTCAATCGACTTGATAAGATTAAAAAATTCTTAGATAATGGCGATCGTGTCAAAATTGTGGTAAAATTCGTCGGTCGACAGATAACTCGCAAAGAATTTGGCACCCAACTAATTAACAAAATTGTTACTTCTTTATCAGAAGTCGCAACTCCTGAAGGAGAACCCAAATGGCAAGGACGCCAACTTTATTTAATTCTAAATCCAAAAAAGAAATAAAATGAAACAAAAAACTAGAAAATCACTCGCCAGACGTGTCAAAATTACTAAAACTGGTAAAGTTCTTATCCGAACTCAAAATATGCGTCATTTAAGACGTAAGAAATCCAAATCCCAAATCCGTCGTATGAAACGCCTCAAACAACTCAAAGGTAAATTACGAATTAAAATTCTAAAAATGATGGGGTACAAATAATGACTAGAGTAAAAACCGGACCATATCGTCGTCGTCGCCATAAAAAAGTTCTCAAACGAACTAAAGGTTTTCGAATGACCAAAAACCGCCTTTTTAAGGTGGCTCATGAAGCTTTCTTGCATGCTTTTGACTATGCTTATATTGGCCGTAAACTTCGTAAACGAGATTTTCGCAAACTCTGGATTCAACGCATTAACATTGCTCTCAGACAAATTGATCCTAAATACAAATACTCCACCTTCATTCATCAACTAAACACTAAAAACATTACTCTCGATCGCAAAACATTAGCTGACTTAGCTGTTAATGACCCACAAACCTTCACTACTATCGTCAAAACCGCTTATCAAAAATAAGCCTTTTTAAAAATACTATTGACAATAACTACAATCTTTGTATAATGATGAACATGCGAGAAGCAACCACCCACATGGTGAGGTTTTTTAACAACCATTGTTAGGGAGGTTGCTTTTGGCGTATTAAGAGCAACATCCCGCCACGGCGGGATTTTTTAATGCTACAATAAAATTCATGAAATTAGATAAACAAATTAACCAGCTCAAACAACAATTTCAACAAGATCTTCAAGAAATCAAAGATCTCCAGACTTTAGAATCAGTTAAGATTAAATATCTTTCCAAAAAACATGGCCTTACTACCCAACTCCTCAAACAACTACCCAAACTTTCTCCTTCAGATAAGCAAAAATACGGGCCTAAACTCAACCAGCTTAAAAATTATCAAAAACAAACTTTAGATAAACTTCAACAAAACTTAACTATCCCAAGTTTAGAATCTTTTATTGACCCAACCATTCCTCAACCACCAGCCAATCTAGGCCGTCTCCATCCTACCACACAAGTTATCGAATCTCTCAATCAATTCTTTCGTTACTACGGCTTTTCTATCGGTGAAGGACCAGAAATTGAAACTATTGAATATAACTTTCGCAAACTCAATCTTCCTGAAGGTCATCCTGCTACTGACCTTCAAGACAGTCTTTTTATTAAAGAACCAAATCTTCTCCTTAGAACTCAAACTTCTTCTATTGAAGCTCGCATCTTAACTAAATACGATCCGCCCATGAGAGTTGTAGCTCCTGGAGTTTGTTATCGCAATGAAACTGTTAACGCTACCAATGCTGCCTTCTTCTTCCAATATCAAGGTTTTGTCGTTGAAAAAGGAATTACTATTCAACATCTCAAGGGTATCCTTACCAAACTTCACCAATTTCTATTTGGTGAAGATGTTAAACTTCGGTTTCGTTATAAATATTATCCTGAAGTTTCTCCAGGTATGGGAGTTGATATGCAGTGTCGTTTTTGTCATGGAAAAGGTTGTCCCGTCTGCAAACATCGTGGCTGGATTGAAGTCTTAGGATCTGGCATGATTCACTACAATACTCTCAAAGCTTGCGGTATTGATCCTCACGAATATACTGGTTTTGCTTTCGGTATGGGCCTTGATCGTTTAGTTATGTCTAAGTTTGGTTTAACCGACATCCGCAAACTTTATGGAGGTCAATTAGCTTATATTTAAGGAGAATTTATGAAAGTACCACTTAAATGGCTCAATGACTATCTCGATCTTAACAAATCTCCTCAAGCTATTGCTGATGATTTTACTGCCTTAGGTTTAATGTTAGATAAACCTATTGAAAACGATGTCCTTGATCTTGAACATCGCATGGATCGGTCTGATTGGCTTTCTATTATTGGTTGTGCTCGCGATCTTGCCGCTTTTGAAAACATTCCTCTTAAACTTCCCCCAATTTCCAATCAACCAGGTCTTCCGGCTACCCCAGAAACAAAAGTTAACATAGAAGTTAAAACTAATTTAGTCAGGCGCTTTAACACTCGAGTCTTTCGAAATATTACCGTAAAACCTTCACCAAATTGGTTAAAAGAACGTCTTGAAGCCTACGGGATTCCTAGTATTAACAACATTGTCGACATCACTAATTTTGTTATGGTTGAATACGGTCAACCACTTCATGCTCAAGATTTAGCTAAATTCCAAAAACGAGAAATCGTTATTAGACAGGCTAGAGAAGGGGAAACTATCACTACTTTTTTAGGTGAAACCGTAAAACTCACGCCTGAAGCTTTCGTTCTTACCCAAAATGATGAACCAATCGTTATTGGGGGAATTGTTGGAGGTCTTAAAACCGGTGTTACTACTAAAACCACCGAAATTATTCTAGATGCTGGTAATTATGATCAAAGAGCAATCCGTAAAATCTCTCGCCAACTTAAAATTCAAAATGAAACTGTCTCCCGATACGATAAATTTCTTCATCCTAAATTAACTGAAATTGCTTTAGATAGGGCTACCCAACTCATTCTTGAACTTGCTGGTGGTCAATATTATCAAAACTTCGATTATTATCCTCAACCTGTACCTCTTCAAACTCAAATCTTTCACTTAGATCGTTTAAAACAGATTAGCGGTTTTGAACTACCTTTAAAAACTATAAAACGAATTCTTACCGCTCTAGGTTACCGCCTTATCGAAGAAACCAAAACTCAATTAAAAATCGAAATCCCTTATTTTCGGACCGACATCCAAGTTGAAGATGACCTTGTTGCCGACATCTTACGCATCAATAACTACAATAAAATTCCTACCACTTTCTTAGCCAACACTCCTCCTCCAGAAATTACTCCTCCAATCTATACTTTTAGTCATCAAATTAAACAACTTATGGTCAGTATGGGACTTCACGAACATATCACTGAATCTCTAGTTCCCAAAAAACCCAATCAACCTCACCAAGTTGTCTTAGCCAACGCTCTAACTAGTGAAAAATCAGCTCTTCGTCAAACCGTTATTGAAACTTTAGATCAAGTTTCCCACACCTATTCCAAGCATGGTCTTGAAAATCAGGGTATTTTTGAAATCGGCTTCAGCTATCATCAACTTAAACCCCAACCTCAAAATCTCCACGACTTTAAAGAAATTAGAACCTTAGCCATCATAATTGCCAATCCCACTCAATCTCCTCAACAAACCTCTCGTCAACTCCGTTCCTATCTCTCTCGCCTTTTCCTTAATCTCAATCTTAAACCTCTCTACCGTCGCCATTCCTCTCAACATATTGACATTATCATCGACAATGAACTTGTTGGCTGGTTTTCTCTCGATCGAGCCGAAATCTATCTTGAAACTCTTATGAAATATAGTCATACTCTTCAATCTCCAGTCGTTTCTCAAGTCCCTAACTTTCCCAAAGAAAACTTTTCTCTCATTCTAGATTTAGATTTAGAATTTGGCCCTATTCTTCATCAACTAGAAAAACGATTTAAAACCAGCATCGTTGATTATCAAGTTTTAGAAGAATATCAAGATCAATCTCTCAAAAACCAGCATAAAAAATCTTTACTCTTGGAAATTAGTTATGCTTCCGCCAAAACAGCTAAGAAAACTCGCTCTCAACTACTTAAATTCTTAGAAAAACATCAAATCGTTCTCAAAAAATAACTATCATGATTTTTGATGGTCGCAAATTTGCTCACCAACGAGAACTTCAACTCCAAAAACAGCTCCGTCAATTACCTAAAAAACCTCGAATCTTAAGTTTTCTGGTTGGTCAAGATCCTCCCAGCCTTCTCTACACTCGTTTAAAACGTCAAGCCGCTCAACGAGTTGGTTTTGATTTTCAAGTCCTCCATTTTACCGCCAACCCTTTACCAACTTATCAAACTCTTATCGAAAAAATTAAAATTCTCGCCCCTCAATTCGATGGTCTTATGGTTCAACTACCCCTCCCAGACCCTCTCAAACCTTATACTAAATCCATTCTTTCTGCTATCCCCTTAGAAAAAGATATTGATGGGCTTAGATGGCAACAATCTCATGTTATTCCTGCTACCGTTCGAGCCATTCTCACCACTCTCGAAACTATTCAACAAAACTACCAATCTCAACTCTGGAAACAAAACTTCGTTGTTGTTGGTGCTAAAGGCACTATTGGCCAACCCCTTGTTTATTTTCTTTATCACCAAAAAGGAGTTAAGCCCAAAGAAGTTGATCTTAAAACTCCTCAACCAACCACTATTACTCGCCAAGCAGATGTTTTAATTAGTTGCACAGGCCAACCCCACCTCATCAAACCTAATTGGGTCAAACCTAACCTTATTGCCATCGATGTAGGTATTAGCAAAGTTAATGGCAAAACTGCTGGTGATTTTGATCCTCATGTCTATCAACTAGCCAAAATTGCCCTTCCTGTTCCAGGCGGTATTGGACCAATCACCATTGTTAGTCTTCTTGAAAATAGCCTAGATCTTTATCGCCAATCCATGTTATAATCACCCAGTTATTAATTACACATCTAGAGATCTTACTCCTGATTTTTATCTCTAGAGAGGTTTAAGGAGGAATCATGCCTACCACTAAAAAAAAGACTACCACTGCTAATAAACCAAAATCTTCAAAACTTTCTTCTCAAATTCAACTTCCAGATGTCAAACAATTACTCGAAGCAGGAGCTCATTTTGGCCACGCTGTCAAACGTTGGAATCCTAAAATGGCAGAATATATCTACGCCGAACGCAATGGTATTCATATTTTTGACCTTTTTAAAACTGTTGCTCAACTTGAAAAAGCTTGTCAATTTCTCCAACAAGCTGCTGCCGATGGCAAACGAATTGTCTTTCTAGGTACTAAGGGCCAAGCAGTTGAAGTAATTAAAGAAGAAGCAGAGCGTATCGGTGTCGCTTATGTTATTAATCGTTGGGTTGGTGGCACTCTAACTAATTGGTCTCAGATTAAATCTCGTATCGATCTTCTTAAAGACATGCGCGTTACTATGGAAAAAGGTGGCTATCAACAATACACTAAAAAAGAGCAAGTCCTTAAAAATCGAAAAATTGAACGGCTTGAAAGAATGTATGGTGGTCTTGTTAATCTAGAAGATAGACCTGAAATTCTTTTCGTTGTTGATCCTAACCGAGAAAAAACTGCTGTTAAAGAAGCTAATGATGTTGGGGTTACAGTAGTAGCTATTGCTGACACTAACGCCAACCCTGATCTCATTGACTATCTTATTCCTGCAAATGACGATGCCCTCAAAAGCGTTCGTCTTATCGTTAAAACAATTGCTCAAGCTATTGAAATTGGCAAGAAAGGAGCTCGAAAATGAAAATCAGTATTGAAGATATTAAAAAACTCCGTCAACTAACAGGGGCTGGCGTTATGGATGCTCGCCAAGCTTTAACCGAAAGTCAAGGAGATATGGAAAAAGCTAAAGCATGGATTAAACAAAAAGGTTTAGCTCGAGCCGCGAAAAAAGCTGACCGTGAAACTGGAGCTTACTTCGTTTTTTCTTATGTTCATCATAATGGACGAATGGGAGCTTTGCTTAAATTAGCCTGTGAGACTGACTTTGTAGCTAAAAATGACAAATTTCAACAATTAGGAAAAGAGTTAGTAATGCAAGTAGCTAGTATGGCCCCAGAAAATATAGATACCTTTCTTGATCAAGCTTACTTAAAAGAGCCTAAAAAAACCATTCGTGAGCTTATTCAAGAAACCGCCGGAGTTATCGGCGAAAACATTAAAATTCTTGATTTTGCCCGATTATGACCCTTATTATCTTTATCATCTTATTTTCTATTCTTGTTCTTGTTCACGAGTTAGGTCACTTTTATTGGGCTAAACATTTTGGTATTCGCGTAGAAGAATTTGGCCTCGGTTTACCTCCCAAAATTAAAACTTTATTTCGCAAAAACGACACCGAATATACTTTAAACTGGTTACCTCTTGGAGGTTTCGTTCGTCTTTTAGGTGAAAACAGTCAAGAAATTAATCCCAAAGACCGCCCTTACGCTTTTTCTAGCAAATCACGCTGGCAACGCACTCTAGTTTTATTAGGAGGAATTATTAATAATTTTCTTCTTGGTATTTTGCTTTTCAGCATTGTTTATGCTGTTCTAGGCGTTCCTCACATTCAGGGTAAACGAGTTATTGTTTTAAAAGTAGAACCAAATAGCCCAGCTGCTTTAGCTGGTTTAAAAGCTGGCCAAGTCATTCAAAAACTTGATGGTCAACCAGTTACCTCTGCAGATACTTTTACTAAACAGGTCAAAGCTAAAGCAGGACAAATGATTTCTCTCCAAGTTGCCTCAGTTGATCCTAATGGCCAAATCAATGATCAAGCTGAACTAAAATCTCTGATACCTCGAACTAATCCCCCAGAAGGACAAGGGTCTTTAGGAGTGGTTATTTCTGAAATGCCTCAAATCACTTACCAACCCCAACCATGGTACTTAGCTCCTTTTTATGGTCTAGTCACTGGTACTAAAGAAGCTTATCAATGGAGTCGAGAAATTATTCTTTCTTTTATTAATCTTGTCAAACAAAGTTTTCATGGACAAATGCCTAGTGATCTTGCCGGACCAGTAGGTATCTACAAAATGACTGGTGAAGCTCAGAAAGAAGGTTGGTTAACCCTCATGCGCTTCGCAGCTATCCTCTCTATTAACTTAGCTATTTTTAATCTTTTACCTTTTCCAGCTTTAGATGGAGGCCGTCTCTTATTTGTCTGGTTAGAAAAACTCATCGAACGTCGTAAGCTTGAAAAAATCGAGGCTTGGATTCATACCCTTGGTTTTATCATTCTTATTTTGTTATTATTGATAGTAACTTGGCAAGATCTCAATCGACACTAAATCATATGAAACAAAATGTTGTAGTAATGGGCGGAGGTACTGGTACCTTCACTGTTCTTCGAGGTCTCAAAGAACATATTAACACTCTCAACCTTACAGCCATTATGACTATGGCTGACGATGGAGGTTCCAACAAAGTTCTTCGTGATGAATTTGGCCTTCTTCCTACTTCAGGTATTCGTCAAGCTATCGTCGCTCTTTCTCAAGATGAAGGTTTATTAAGAGAACTTTTTACTTATCGCTATTATCAAGGTACTGGCATTTCAGGTATGACTTTCGGTAATCTTTTCATGGCCGCTTTAGCTGATATTCTTCAATCTCAAAAAAAAGCCATTGAGGAAACCTGCCGTTTAATGAAAGTTCAAGGGAAAATTCTACCTATTAGTTATGATGATGTCCGACTTTTAGCTGAATACGAAGGAGGAGAAGAAGTTTTAGGTGAACATCTCATCGATGAAGCTAATCATCGCGTTGCCCACAAAAGAATTATTAAATTTCGAACTATTCCTAAAGCTAAAATCGATCCTCAAGCAGCTCAAGCCATTAAACAAGCTAATCTTATTATTCTCGGCCCTGGAGATCTCTACACCAACACTATTGCCAACCTAGTTGTTGATGGTGTTGTCGAAAACCTTCTTCAATCCTCAGCTCGACTTGTTTTTGTTATGAATCTTATGACCAAAGCTGGCGAAACCTATGCTTACAAAGCCAGTGACTTTCTTCAAGATCTTAATCGTTATTTACCACTAAAACGTTTAAACGATGTTATTGTTAATAATAACTTTAATTTTCCTCCTAACATTCTTAAACTTTACCAACAAGAAGAAGCTGAACCTGTTCAAGACGATCTCGATCAACTAAAACATCTTTATCCTCATCTTAAAATTCATCGAGCAAACTTAATTTCTCCAGAACTTGTTAAACCAATAAAAGGCGACAAAATAAAACGTAGTATCATTCGTCACGACCATCGTAAATTGGCGCAAGTCCTAATCTCGTGTATGATGTAATTAATGAGTAAATTAATCGTAATGCATCATCATCCGGACCTTGACGCTATCGGAGCTGGTTGGCTCTTAGTCAGATTTAGGGAATCAGAATTTGGCCAAGCTAACTTCGCTTTTGTTCCTGCAGGGCAAACCTATAAACAAACTATCGTTGATATTGATCCCGACATTGTTCACGTTGACACTGGGGGTGGCCAGTTTGATCACCACGACCCCAAACGAACCGAACTTTCTGCTACTCTCCTCGTCTACCAAGATCTGCTCAAACGCCAACCCCACCTAGCTGAAGATCAAGCTTTAAGTTTACTTGTCGACTTTATTAACGAGATTGATCACTTTGGTGAATATCACTGGCCAGATCCACTTAATCCTCGCTATGCCTTCATCCTAAGTAATATCACCACTTCACTCCACGCACTAAACCGCTTCAGTAATGAAGAAGTTGTTAAACTTGTTTTTACCTACTTAGATGCCAGTTACCAATATCTTAAAGATCTCCTTAGAGCTAAAACAGAAATTGCCAAAGGTCAAGAATTCCAATCTCTTTGGGGTAAAAGCATTGCTCTTGAAAGTGGAGCTGACAGTGCTATGAAAGTCGCTCAAATGATGGGTTACGACCTCGTAATTCGTAAAGATCCTCGAACTGGTTTTACCAAAATCAAAACAGCTCCTAAAGACAACCTTAACTTAAAACCATTATATGATAAAATACTTCAACGGGAAGAGGCTGATAAATGGTTTTTTCATCCCAGTGGCCATATGTTAATCAATGGCTCAAGTAAAAACAATCAAGTTAAACCTAGTCAACTCAGTCTCAATCAAATCATTGATATAATCAAAAACCTAAACAATTAAGGGAGGAGGTGAGTGTTTTGCCTATCATTGTTAAAGCTGGTAAAGATGACCGTAATGAAGATTTAATCCGCAAATTCAAGAAGAAAGTTATTCAAGATCAAGTTTTAACTGAAATTAAAAAACGTGAGTTCTATAAAAAACCTTCACAAATTAGAAAAGAAAAAAAGAAAGAACTCCAACGTAAGAAAAAACTTCTTGAAAGGTACGGTAATAAATGAGCTTAAAACAACAGCTTCAAGCTGACATGAAACAAGCCTTAAAAGATAAAGATAGGCAAAGGCTATCCCTTTTAAGAATGCTTTTGTCAGCCATCAATTACGCTCAAATCGAAGCTAAAACAACTATGGATGATGAAGCTGTTATTAAAGTACTCAGACATGAGGCTAAAAAACGACGAGAAGCCATTACCGCCTATCAACAAGCCAATCGTCCTGAACTGGTCGCTAAAGAAGAAGCAGAACTAAAGCTTATAGAAACTTATCTCCCTAAACAACTTGATAAAAATCAGGTTAAAACTAAAGTTCAAGCTATTTTAACCAATCATCAAAACCTCACTTTTGGTCAAGCTATGGGACTTGTCATGAAAGAATTAAAAGATCAGGCTGATGGCCAACTAGTTAGTCAAGTAGTTAAAGAATTTCTTTCTTAATTAACGGTGGTGTATACCCAACAGATGCAAACAACCGTGTTCAACTAATTCATTTATAACTTTATCAACTAAAATCTGACGTTTTAAAGCATATTCGACTGCTATTGGATAGCAAACTACAATGTCACCTAAAAAATTCATTCCTTGATTTCCTTCAACTGATGGGGTAGGAGACTCGTTTAAGGCAAAAGAAAGAACATCAGTCGGACCAGATTTTCCTCTGTAAGTTTCATTCAAACTCGCCATCTTCCTTTTACCAACTATTAAAACACTTACCTCCACTTTATCTAATTTATGCAACTCTAAAACCGATTTAATTCGGTCGCGTATTTGCTGGCGGTCAACTGGATATCGAGAATCAGCTTTAATTCTTACTTTAATCATAAAATGAGTATAACATGTTTCTTGATTCTAATAATCTTAAAAACTAGCATCTTCTCAGTTCTAACTATATAATGAAATTTATGAGTCTCTATCTTAAATATCGCCCTAAAACTATCGATGAACTTGATCTTAAAGAAGTTAGAGATTTTTTCCATAACTTAATAAAATCTCAACAATTAGCTCATGCTTATCTCTTCGATGGACCAAGAGGAGCTGGTAAAACATCGTCCGCTCGTATCCTTGCCAAAATGGTTAATTGTGAAAGTTGTCATCAATCTATTTGCCAACCATGTGGCCAATGTCAGTCATGTCAACTTATTGATAGTGGTAAAGCCATTGATCTCGTCGAAATCGACGGCGCTTCCAATCGTCGTATCGATGACATTCGCGATCTTAAAGATAAAATTCGTCTAGCTCCATCTCAATTAAGAAAAAAAGTTTACATTATCGATGAAGTTCATATGTTAACCACCGAAGCTTTTAATGCTCTCCTTAAAACCCTTGAAGAGCCTCCAGAACACGCTGTTTTTATTTTAGCTACCACTGAATTTCACAAACTCCCAGAAACTATTGTCTCACGTTGTCTTCGCCTCAAATTCCGTAAAGCTTCAAAAGCTGAGATGATTCGCTCCTTGAAACGAGTCATCAAAGGAGAAAATGGCCAAATTTCTCCAGAAGCTTTAGAACTTTTAGCTGAAAGCGTCGATGGTAGTTTTCGTGACGGAGTTAAATTATTAGAACAAGCTTTAACTCAAAACAAAACCATCGAGCTTGAAGATATGCGACAACTCCTTCAAGGCAATAAACAAGATTATAGTCTTGATTTAGCTAAATTCTTAATCCAAAACCAAACTAAATCAGCCCTTGAACTTGTTAGGCAATTTAGTAACCAAGGAGGCAATCTTAGTTTTCTTCTCAAACAAGTTATCCAACTTCTTCACTCTGCTTTATTAGCTAAATATAATCTTGGTACCAACCAACTCGGATTAGAAGTTGATCAAACCGTTATCAACCTTATTAAACACATCGATCAAACTTTACGTCTCTTTGGAAATGCCACTGATGAAGAACTTTTAGTTGAACTTATGATTTTAGAACTTGATTCTCAAACTTCGTCATCTCCTTCTTCATCTCCCTCTTCTAATCAATCTTCAACTCCAACTAAACAATCAACTCCAACTCCGCCCCAATCTTCCTCAAAAACTTCTTCCAAACCAGTTTCCGAATTCGACTCTTCTCAGCTTAAAGCTCGATGGCAAAAAGTCATTCAAGCTGCTGGTCAACACTATTCCTTAGGAGCTTTGCTTTCAACTGCTAAAATTCAAGGTTTAGACCAAAAGCAACTTATTATTGGGGTTGATTTTCCTTTTCATAAACAACAGCTAGAAACTAAAAAATTTCGAGATCAAATTGAAACCTTAGTTTCCGAAGCCTTTGGTTTTCCTCTTCAAGTCAAATTTCAACTTAATTCTCAAGCATCTCAATCCATTCCCAACAATCCTAACAATTCTAACCCTGAAGATGAAGATGTAGAAGATATAACCAAACTAGCAGAAGAAATTTTTCTTAAGAATTAAAATCTATGTTAGAATTAAATCGTTAATCTAATTAAATACTGAAGGAGGTCTTTATGGCTTTTGACAAGTTTAAACAAATGGGTTCCCAGGTTAGTCAACTCAACAAGCTTCGCCAACAAGCAACTCAAATGCAAAAACAACTTCAACAAGAAATAATTGAAATTGATGAAGATGGTATTCGCATTGTGATGACAGGTGACCAAAAAGTTGAAACTATCATGATTGATGGCGAATATCAAGAAAGGTTGGTCAAAGTTTTTAACAAAGCCATCAAAAAATCTCAAAAAGTCGCTGCTAAAAAACTTCAAGAAATGAGTGGCGGTCTTAAAGGTATGATGGGTCTCTAAAAACTTCTCTCGCTCATGAAATTACCTAACGTTGTTGAAGAGCTTATTGATAGCTTTGAAAAATTACCTGGCATTGGCCGTAAAACTGCCCAACGGCTCGCTTTCTATCTTTTAAGAGTTCCTCAACGAGACCTCGATCATTTTGCTCATGCTCTTCAAGAACTTAAAACTAAAACTCATCTTTGTTCTGTCTGCCATAACTTAACGGAGTCAGATATCTGTCCTATTTGTGCTGATAATCATCGAGACCATACTAAAATCTGTGTTGTTGAAAGTTTTCAAGACGTTATTGCTCTTGAAAAAGCCGGTGGCTATGAGGGTGTTTACCATGTTCTTCATGGTTCCATCTCTCCTTTAAATAATATCGGACCAGAAGAACTCTTTATGAAAGATTTGTTCACCAGACTAAAAAATGATAAAATCCAAGAAATAATCCTAGCCACCAACACTTCTCTTGAAGGAGAGGCTACAGCCATGTATATTGCTGATAAAATCAAAGAAATGCAACAAGCTGGATTAATAACTGATATCAAAGTAACTCGTATCGGTCGTGGCTTACCTACTGGCGTCGAGTTAGAATATGCCGACGACGATACCCTCATTAACGCTCTTAACGCAAGGAGGGAAATGTGACTAAAAATAAAAAACAAATCACTGTCGAAGACGTTAAAAAACTTGCCACTCCAGATGAACTAGAACTTTACAGTTATGTGGAAGAACATGCTTGTAAAGTTAGTAAAACTATTGCTAACAAAATCCAAACAGATCCTTACGCTGGAGGTATTATTTTAGTTTACGGACCACAAAATGCTGGCAAAACTATTGTTGCCATTGAAGTTGGTAAAAAAATCACCAACCCGAAACTAAATATAATTAAAGCTCAACCAAAAGTTGATAGACCAGATGTCCCAGAAAATCTTTTTTTCTCTATAAGTAGAAGACAAGATAAAAACGTTTTTTCTTTTGCTGACAAAAGGGATATTGATCACTTGTTTACTAAATATGATGTCGTCATCGTTGATGAGATTAACTTCATTCCTCATAAACTTCAAATTTACTTTTTAAGAGAACTTATGAGATTTATTGATCGTGGTGGTTGGTTTGTAGGCATTGGTATGCTTTATACTGCTCAAGGAGGTGAATTCTTACTTCCAGCTCTTCTAAAAGAACGAGCTAAATTAACATACGAGTTAACAGCTACCTGCCAAAAATGTGGACGTAGAGGAGCAAGGTGGAATCAAAGATTAATTAATGGTTCTCCTAGTGATTTTGAAGATCCTGACTATCTAGCTCCATCTGATAAAGTCACTTACGAACCCCGTTGTGATGAATGTCATGTTACAATAGGCTAGAATAGGAGTTGCTAATCATGAAAATATATTTTACAGCTGCTATTAGCAAGGTTAATCCCCAAATAAGAAATAACTATAACCTTATAATTAACCACTTAGAAAAAATGGGTAATATAGTTATGGCTTCTCACTTAAGTGGTAAAAACGCCGCTATTATTCAACATCAAAGTGAAGAGGAAGCTTTAGCTATTCAAAAAAAATTAAGTAAGTGGAAAAAAAGAGCTGATTTAGTTGTAGTAGAAGGTTCTACTCCTTCCTTCGGTGTTGGTCAAGAAATTATGGAAGCTATTAACGACAATAAGCAAGTAGTTGTTCTCTATCAAAAAAATATGAAACCTCACATTCTTAGAGGAGCTAATCAAGATGCAATTTACATGTACGAATATACCAAAGAAAATCTTCCTACTATTCTTAAGGATGCCTTAGATTACGCTAAATCACGAAGTGATACCCGCTTTAATTTCTTCATTTCACCCCAAATCGGAGCTTATCTAGACTGGATTGCCAAAACTAAACGTATTCCTAGAGCTGTCTATCTCCGCCGTCTTATAGAAAACGACATGCGTAACAACTCAGAATATAATGGCAACGACTAAAAACTATGGCTAAAAAAAGAACTCGCAAAGAGAAAGAAAGAGTTAAATATCATCTAGAAGGAAGCCTTCTTCGTACTCAAGCTAAATGGCAAGAAAAAGACAAACAAGAATTTGCTTATCTTGAGGCTAAATATATTAAAAAAGATCTCACTAAAACCTTTGTCTACTCCCTTCTTATGCTTCTCATTCTTTTTCTTGCTAAATGGTACCTAGGTTAAAATTTTCTTATGAACTCCATTATTAAATCGGCTAGTCAACAAATAGGTCAACTCGGGCGTCATATAGGCAAACAAATTATTAAACAACCTGGTGAAATTCTCAAAAACGCTATCGGCCAACAACAACCGACAGAAACTTTAAATGAACAAGCTCTTTCTACAATCGAACAAGGCCAATCAACCTCTTCTAATTCTTCACCCAACTCTTCTGATCCAAACTCTCAAAAAATCCAACAATACGCCCAACTGGCTCAACAACGAGATCAACTTGAGCTAGCTAAAGTTCGCAAACAACTTCATCGCCAATTTGGCCTTCCTACTGATCTAGAAACCGGCATGTCTTTAGCTCGTCAAGAACGTCAACAAAGAAAAAAACAAGAAGAAGAAATTGAAGAACAAAAGAAACAACAAGAAAAACTTGCTCTTGAACAGAAAAAAGAAATTAATGATCAAGTTCTAACAGCTAAAGCCCAAGCTAACGCCGAAACTGGTATTGGCCGCCGTATTGCTGGCTAGACTAGCCTTTACTTAATCTTGTATTATGATCAATATGAAACTTTATAACTCA
>Ga0256914_1002233_pt1 | contig 16383 bp, 12 predicted proteins | sample HulkmetaG_FD_191571 | JGI IMG/M metagenome (GOLD analysis project Ga0256914, IMG submission 191571) | Hydrothermal chimney microbial communities from Main Endeavour vent field at the Juan de Fuca Ridge, Pacific Ocean - Hulk | ecosystem: Environmental > Aquatic > Marine > Hydrothermal vents ... | reverse complement strand
TGATGTGTTGGGAACGGTACAGGAGACAACGTTGATTGAGCATAAAGTAATGGTACCGCCGCATATTACGCAGGCAACGGTGGAGATGATTGCCTCCGCCGGAGAGTATACGATTGAAGATACGATTGCACAGTTGCGCAGTGATGAAGGCAATGAGGAAGAGGTGGCGATGTTGCAGTACTGGCCGATTCGCGTCCCGCGACCTGTTCATGGAAAAATCTTTCCGAAGGAGCCGTTGGTGACGGGAGGGCGCAGCATTGATACGTTTTTCCCGATTGCCAAAGGAGGTGCCGGGTGTATCCCGGGTCCGTTCGGTGCGGGAAAGACGGTGACGCAACAGAGTTTGGCAAAGTACTGTGATGCGCAGGTGATTGTATATGTTGGATGCGGAGAGCGAGGAAACGAGATGACGGAAGTGTTGGATGAGTTTCCGCATTTGAAAGATCCCAACACCGGAGAGCCGTTGATGAAGCGCACAGTGTTGATCGCGAATACGTCAAATATGCCGGTGGCGGCGCGAGAGGCATCTATTTACACGGGAATTACCATTGCAGAGTACTATCGTGACATGGGATACAGTGTTGCATTGATGGCGGACTCCACCAGTCGTTGGGCGGAAGCGATGCGAGAGATCTCCGGTCGGCTGGAGGAAATGCCCGGAGAAGAAGGGTATCCGGCATACTTGTCATCACGAACGGCGGAGTTTTATGAGCGTGCGGGAATGGTGACGTGTTTGGGAAGCGAACAACGAACCGGAGCGCTAACGGTTATCGGTGCGGTATCGCCACCGGGCGGTGACCTTTCGGAGCCGGTGACACAATCCACACTGCGAGTGACGAAGTGTTTTTGGGGACTGGATTCCGCGCTGGCATATAAGAAGCACTTTCCATCCATTAACTGGTTAACATCGTATTCCTTGTATGCGGAGAACTTTACGCAGTACTGGCGAGAGCATCTTGGAGAGGATTTTGTTCAACTGCGTGCCGACGCCCTGGAAGTGTTGCAGCGGGAAGCGAAGCTGATGGAAATTGTTCGGCTTGTCGGTATGGAGGCATTGTCAAATGAAGAAAAATTGACATTGGAAGTGGCGCGAGCGTTGCGTGAGGATTTTCTGTTTCAGAATGCGTTTGATCCGGATGATGCGTATACGCCACCGCAGAAGCAGTATGAGATTCTGAAGTCTATTATGACACTGCTGTATGCCGGGCGAGAAGTCGTTACCGGGGAAGACTTTGATTTTTCAGCGGTGCGAGCGCTGGACAGCGTTAAGAAGATTCCGCAGTTGAAGGATTTTTCCGGTGATGATCTTGCGCGGCAATACGAAGAGTTCCGTACGCAGCTGCGAGCGGAGTTGGCGCAATTGAAACAGTAATCGGCACTAACAATCAAACCTATGACAACTGTGTGCAAAGAGTACAAAACCGTTCGTGCCGTAGAAGGGCCGCTGCTGATTGTGGATGGCGTGGACGGCGCAACATATGAGGAAATCGTGGAGGTACGCGTTCCCGGAGAATCGCAAGTACGTCGCGGAAAAGTATTGGATATTAACGGTGATCGGGCAGTGGTGCAGATGTTTGCTCCGACTGCCGGTGTACAAACGGCGGAGACAACCGTACGATTTTTGGGGACGACGGCTCGGTTTGGAATGTCTCCGGAATTGTTAGGGCGTATCTTTAACGGGAACGGTGATCCTATTGACGGCGGTGAGCCGATTGTTGCGGAGACGGAAGTGGATATTGCGGGAGCGGCGATTAATCCGTATGCTCGTGAGTTTCCCAATGATTTTATTCAGACGGGAATTTCATCCATTGATGTCATGAATACATTGGTCCGTGGACAGAAGTTGCCGATTTTCTCCGGTGCCGGATTACCGCACGCACGATTGGCGGCGCAAATTGCTCGGCAGGCGAAAGTGACTGATGGTGCGGAGTTTGCCATCGTGTTTGCCACACTGGGTGTGACGTTTGAGGAAGCGGAGTTTTTCCGTCGCACATTGGAGGAGACCGGTGCGTTGGAGCGCAGCGTGTTGTTTATCAACACCGCCGCCGATCCGGTGGTGGAGCGAATTGCCACTCCGCGGTTGGCGCTATCTACGGCGGAGTACCTGGCGTTTGAGCGTGATATGCACGTGTTGGTAATCCTTACGGACATGACCAACTACTGTGAAGCGTTGCGTGAGGTATCCAGTGCGCGAAAGGAAGTACCGGGACGTCGCGGATATCCGGGCTATCTGTATACGGATCTTTCCACGATGTATGAACGCGCCGGACGCGTGAAAGGAAAGAAGGGAACAATCACACAGATTCCGATTTTGACAATGCCGGATGACGATAAGACACACCCGGTTCCGGATTTGACGGGATACATTACCGAGGGACAGTTTGTGATTTCTCGGGAACTATACACACAGGGAATTCTGCCTCCGGTGGATGTTCAGGGAAGCCTTTCTCGTCTGTGGAGTGCCGGTGTCGGTGAAGGAAAGACGCGTGAAGATCATGCTAGCTTGAAAGATCAGTTGTTTGCTTCTTATGCCACGGGGCGTGAAGCGCGAGAGTTGGCGGTGGTACTGGGAGAGTCTTCGCTCAGTGATGAGGATAAGGCGCATGTCGCTTTTGCCGATGCGTTTGAGAAGGAGTTTATCGCACAAGGAGAGATGGAGGAGCGAGAAGTCACGGCATCACTGGATTTGGGATGGAAGTTGCTAACATTGTTGCCGCGGGAGAGTCTCAAGCGTGTTAAGGAAGAGATGATTGAGAAATATCTTCCATCAAAAGATGCAAAGTAATTGTCTTCACGACTATGATCTTAAAAGTCAATCCCACACGCATTAACCTCCTTAATCTCAAAAAGGAGTTGAAAATTGCAAAGCGTGGGCACAAGTTGCTTAAAGACAAGCGGGACGGACTCATGAAGCAATTCATGGCGATGATTCGTCAGACACGGCAATTGCGTGATGATGTGGAGGCGCGGATTGGAACGGCATTTGCATCTTATGCGCGGGCGGAAGCGATGATGCCGCCCGCCGTAGTGGAGAATGCCTTTGTTCTTCCCAATGCAAATATTTCCTTGGAGGTCAGCACACGAAGTGTTATGAGTGTGGAGATTCCGCAGTTTACTGTACGGAAAGAGGGAACGGCGCTTTCTTACGGGTTCTTGGAAACAACGGGAGATTTGGATGCGGCAATCGCGGCATTTGATGATGTATTTGAGGACCTGATACGGCTGGCGCAAATGGAGCGAGCGGTAGAGAAGATGGCGCAAGAAATTGAGCGCACTCGACGTCGGGTAAGTGCGTTGGAGCATATCCGCATTCCCAATCTTAATGATACAATTCGCTTTATTTCCATGCAGCTGGAAGAGCGAAATCGGGATGCGGTAGTGGCGACAATGCGTGTGAAGGCGATGATTGAAGCAAAGTCTGTTGGTGCGTAATCTTTTCGTATGGTATACTATACTCATACGGAATACACATATGACACAAACAACATCTTCTCATGATAAGGACGTACGCCAGCGAGTACGATCGCGTCGTATCGCGCTGGTGATTTTAACAGCGCTGGTGATTTTGGGTGCCGTAGTTATTGCTCGTCGTGTTGTTCCAATGGTAACAAAAACGGCGACGACTTCCGGACCTCCGCACGCTGCGGTGATACAAGGTATGCCGGAGGGGGTAATGGATGGACCACCGGCACAAGCACGTGCCATGGTAAAATCTGTTGATGCGCCGGTTCGTGTGAGCGGTGCGGACGGTGTGCAGGATGATGCGGTAACGGTTTCCGATACCGATGCGGAAATGGAACGAAAAATCATTCGCCGGGCGGATATTGAAGTGGTTGTGGAAGATTTGGATACGTTCCGAGAAGAATTAACACATATCGCACAGCGTTACAACGGATACATTGCGACACTCTGGTTGGCGGCGGTAGATTCTCGACGGCCACACTTGACAGTGGATGTTGTTGTGGAGAGTGAGCGATTTAATGATGCTCTTCGCGATGTTCGGTCCTCTGCCGTGACGGTAAAGTCCGAAAGAGTCAGTGCCAATGATGCAACAAGGCGGTATGTGGATATGAACGCGACGTTGCGAAATCTTCACGCGGAAGAGGAAGCATTTGCCACGCTGTTGGAACGAGCCAGCGCGGCGGGAGAGTGGACAGATGTCATATCAATAATGCGAGAACTTTCTCGCGTTCGAGGAGAGATTGAACGTACCACCGCACAGTTTAAAGCGTTAAACAATCGTATAGAAACAGCAGAAATTTCCATTGTTGCAATGCAACAACTTCGTGCTGTTCCGACAGAAAACTCATGGCGTCCCGGTGATGTGATACGGTCATCTTTCCATGATTTGATTGTTCGCGCCCAGGGAATGGCAAACGCGGCGTTGCGATTTTTGACACTGTTTGTTCCGTTGTTCTTGCTCTGGATTATTGTGATTGCAGTGGTGTGGCGAGTGACACGTCCGATGCGCACATGGTTGTTCCGTGTGGTGCGCAAGGTGGCGGAACGCACTCATCGGTAAATACAATTCAAAGGAGGGGTAAACGAATAGACATATGGTACGATACCCTCGCGTTGTTGTATATATAGCCATTATTATCAGTACACTGCTTCCCGCGATGTCACGGGCGGCACTATTGGCGGACGGAACAGCACAGTGGTCAAACAGTAGTGGGATGACAGTGACATTTACGCCACTGACCGATATTCCCGCCGGTGGTACGATTACATTGACGCTGCCGGAAACAGCGACCGTAACAGATGGATTTTTGTTTTACATGCCGCCCGATACCCCGGTAACGGTAACGGGGCAATCAGCAGTGAGTTTTGTGCGCAATGCCACGGACAACAGTGTTGCAATCTCATTGAGAGATCCGGCACCTGCCGGGACATCAATAACCGTGACCATGGATGTGCGGGTTGTCAGTGCATACACGGCATCTACGTATGCACAGGAGGCGATTGCAATTAATATAACGGATACGAATGCCGCACCGCTGGATTACGGAGTGGCATTGCTCACCAATGACAACTCCACGCAAATTACCGCTACCGTTCCGTTATTGATATCAATGCGGGTGGATGATACCACAATGGACTTGGGGACACTTTCCGTATCGTCGGTAAAACATGCGCAACAAACATATACGATTAATGCAAACAATCGCACCGGTGTGCATGTGTCAATTGTCGCCGATGGTCCGCTCCGCGATAATTCCGGAAATACGATTGATGCGGTGACAGACGGGACGGTAAGTGCGGGAAGTGAAGAGTATGGATTTACACTTGCCGCTGTGGATACCGCTATTACACCGCTATTTGATACGACGCAAGATCATGCGTTGCCGTATAGTGTAACTCGATTGGCGGAAACATCACAGCCGGTGGGCAATGCAACATTTGACCTTCTCTATAAAGCGGCAATCAGCGGTGATACCGTAGCGGGTAACTATACACAGACGGTAACGGTTACAATTGCCAGCAATAGTTGAGATTTGGAATGCTCGGTTGTATTGTTGAGTATTTGATAGTACCATGGTAGTAATGTACGGACTACGTTTCATATACAATGCTCATGGATAATCATGATCGTCATCAAGCACTAAATTCGCTGATTGCGACGTGGATTTTAGAATCCACTACCCGCGCCGGAAGCGGTCATCCCACCTCATCGCTGAGTGCGCTGCACCTGATGAGTGCGTTGTTTTTTGCACGGACGGCATCGGGGGAGCCGTTATTTCGTTATGATATTAACAATCCGGAGTATTTGCATAATGATCGGTTGATTTTTTCCAAAGGACATGCCGCCCCGTTATACTATGCGCTGTTTGCCGCCGCCGGTGCGATTTCCGAGGAGGAGTTGATGACGTTGCGGACAATGGATAGTAACTTGGAAGGACATCCGACACGCCGATTTCCCTTTACGGAAGTGCCGACCGGATCGTTGGGACAAGGGCTGAGTGCGGCGGTTGGTGAGGCGCTGGCGTTGCGGGCGCAACACAGTACCGGGCGCGTGTTTGTATTGTTGGGAGACAGTGAGATGGCGGAGGGGCAAATTTACGAAGCGATGCAACTGGCGGCATATGATGCGGTAGATCATCTTATCGCGATTGTTGATGTGAATCGGTTGGGGCAGCGTGGCGAGACAATGGTGGGGCGAAATAGTGACGTATACATACGGCGGGCGGAAGCGTTCGGGTGGCGTGCGATTGCGGTAGAGAACGGACACGATATGAATGCCATTATCGCGGCGTATACGGCGGCGATGCGGGAAAATGAAGGTCCGGTTATGATTGTGGCACAGACTCGAAAGGGATATGGACTTCCGTTTGCGGAGGATCAGAACGGTTGGCATGGACGAGCGTTGACGGAGGAAGAATTACGTATCGCATTGGAGGCAATTGGTCCGGTGGATCGTACGGTGCGAGGAGAGCTCGCCGTACCATCTATTACACTATCCGACGATGATAATACAAGGAAATCTCGTCCCATCGTTCAGGAATCTTCGTTAAATAGTAACTACAGTGGGGCGGTTGCTCCGCGAGTAGCTTATGGAGAAGCGTTGGCATCGCTATGCATAGACGATGCAGCAGTTGTGGCATTGGATGCGGAAACCGGCAATTCCACCAAAGCGGCGGCGGTGCTGAAACATACACCGGAGCAGTTTTATGAAATGTTTATCGCCGAGCAAAATATGGTAAGTGTGGCGGTGGGAATGGCGCGCCGGGGGTTGCGCCCGTTTGTGTCCACGTTTGCGGCGTTTTTGACTCGGGCGGCGGATCAGATTCGCATGGCACAGTATGCGGAAGTGGATATAACGTTTACGGGATCACACCCGGGGGTTTCCATTGGCGCAGATGGGAGCAGTCAAATGGGGCTGGAAGATCTTGCGCTGTTCGGTGCATTGCGGGAAAGTGTCATTCTATATCCGTCTGACGCGGTAAGTGCGGCAGCCTGTGTTCATACGGCGCGGACGGTCTCCGGTCTTTCCTATGTACGCATGACACGAGAGGCGCTCCCCATACTCTATGACAATACGGCAGCGTTTCCGGTTGGTGGCTCTCATGTTCTTCGGCAGTCTTCAGATGATGCGGTAACGGTGTGCGCGGCGGGCGTAACGGTATGGGAGGCGTTGGCGGCGGCGGACACGTTGGCGCAAAACGGTATTGCCGTTCGTGTAATTGACTGTTACAGTATTCGTCCGTTGGATACAAAAACAATACGGACGGCGGCGGCGGAGACACAGCACCTTGTGGTGGTGGAGGATCATTATGAGCACGGTGGTCTCGGTGATCAGATTCGGCGCGCCGTTTGCGGAATGGCGGTGTCGGTAACACATCACTGCGTACGAATAGCGCCGCACAGCGGAACGCCGCAGGAACTGCGATCGGCGGCGGAAATTGATGCGGCAGCGATTGTTCGGTCCGTTCATGCTATACTGAATGTGTAATTGTATAAAAACAGAACTATGAATGCGGCATATCGGGATGAAGGAAGTATTACGATTCGCATTAACGATCAGGAACGAATGATCCCGTTCTCTCGTCAGCGAGAGATTTTGCTCAATGCGCAAGATCATGGAGAAGCGGCGTGGCATGTTCAAAAAATTACGGCGGAGTTTGTCAAGGGATATGATTTTCTGCAACGGTTCTCTCGCAGCGTGACATTTTTTGGCAGTGCGCGGCGGGGATTTCCCGATTCGGTATATCAAGAGGCGGAGCAGTTGGCGGGATTTTGCGCCAAAATGGGCTTTGCGGTATTTACCGGCGGTGGTCCAGGCATTATGGAGGCGGCAAATAAGGGAGCGAAAGAAGCGGGTGGTGTTTCCATCGGTATCAACATCAACCTTCCGAAGCAGGGCAACCATCTTACCGAACGACGAAATCCATATATTGATGAAGCGGAGAGTTTTGATTTCTTCTTTTCCCGCAAAGTGATTCTATCGTTCGCGTCGCAATTTTACATTTTCTTTCCCGGAGGATTCGGAACGATGGATGAGTTGTTTGAAATGTTAACACTTGTTCAGACAAAGAAGACCTCGCCGGTGCCGATTATCTTGGTGGGACGGGAATTCTGGGCGCCATTGGTGGACTTTATCACCAATACGATTTATCGGTATGGAAATGCAATCAGTGAAGATGATTTACAATTATTCCACGTAGCGGACGATGCCGAGGGGGCGATGCGATTTATTACCGACTGTCTGGCACACGGAGAACATACCACTCATGACCATCCAACTGCGTAAATCCACCGGTGATACACAAGCGTTTTCACCGGCGAAGTTGCAACGCTCTCTGCGTCGGGCGGGGGCGACAGCGGAGCAGGCACGTGCCATTGTTCAACAGTTGCCATTGCATGAAATGCGCAGTACCGCTGACATTCATGCCTATGCTCTTGCGCAGCTGAAAAAGATGCACCCACACCTCGCGGCACGATATAATCTCAAAGCGGCACTGTTGCAATTGGGTCCGACGGGATATCCGTTTGAAAAATTTGTAGCGGAAGTATTTCGCTCTCTCGGGTATACGGTGCGGACGGGCGTTGTGTTGCCGGGGCGATGTGTGCGACATGAGGTAGATGTACTGGCGCAAAATGACGAACGTGTGGTATTTATGGAGTGTAAATTTCATGCCCGCCGTTCCTCTCGTTCCAATATTAAGGTGGCATTGTATATTAAAGCGCGATTTGATGATCTTGCGCATACGCTCAGTTCACGGGCGAGCGGACGCAAGGTGCAGGGGATTATCGTAACCAATACGGCGTTTAGTCATGATGCGTGGCGGTATACACGGTGTGTATCGGGGTTGGGGTTGATTCAGTGGCGCCGTCCGCGCGGGTTTTCTTTGGCGGAGCTTATTGAGCGCGCCGGTGTACATCCGGTGACTGCTCTTACGACGTTGTCACATAAACAGAAAATACACCTTGTGCGTACCGGTGTGGTATTATGTCGCGACGTAACACCAACGTCATTACGGTCATTGCATTTATCCGAGCGAAAACGTGCGCGTGTCTTGCGGGAGGCGGCGGCGATTGTGGGACAACTCGCGAACCCTTGACGTTCAGTGTTTTTTGCGCGACAATAACGAGAATTGACTAGTTGTTGCGTATGCGAGTACTGGGTGTGTGTGTTGTATCGGGGGCGCTATGGTTATCGGCGGCGGTGGCGCACGCCGCTTTTGTGGATGCGGAGCTCAGTGCCGGAAATGCGATCGCCGCCGGAACGACGGACATTGTGTTGCAACAACAGACGGTGATTACGCAGAACGCATTGGAGCCGGGGCAGCATGCACAAGGTTCCGTTCGTGTTGTAAATCAAGGATCGGTAAGAACTCGCTATCATGTGCGAGTGGTGGCGAACGGAGATCAATGTAGCGCATTAACATTGCGTATTGAGCAAGGAAGCACGGTATTATATGATGGAGCGCTAACAAACGGTGCGCTTTCGGCGGCGGATGCCATCACCGGTGGTAATAGCGATACGCTGACGTATACGGCAACCGCCACCGCTCCCGCATATGGTTCGGCATGTGTGTTTGCATTGCGCATTGAAGCATCACCGCAGACGCCGGGAGTACAGCAAGGATTTTATGATATAGAGCAGACGGCCGATAGTAGTGTGGCAACATACGATCCCACTCCTCCATCACCACCAACGCCAACGGGATGGACAACAGATACATCAACAACGATTTCCTGTAACGGAACGACGGTAACGGACGGATGGACACGTGATGCATCGGCACAGTTTTCTTGGACGGCGGTAGCGACATCCACCGCCTATGTCTATACTGTTACCGCACCGGACGGAACGGTAACATCAGCACAGACAACGGATACGGTTACGCCAGGAATAGCACTCTCTGATGGAGATTGGACATTTCGTGTACGAGCGGTGCGTGGTGCGCTGGTAGGCAGTGATTCTTCACCGTGCGTGTTGCATGTAGATCGTACCCCGCCCACACCGACATCACCGGTGGTAATCAATACGACCATTCCACCCACTACACCACTTGCACGCAACTACGTTACGATGGACTTTACCACCAGTGAGGAGGCGTTTGTGGAGGTGTACTATGATACGGCGCCGGGAAACGTTTTTGACTATACAACGTATGCCCATCGGTACCCGCCCGCCGGAACATCGCCCACCTATGTAACGCAACAGAAGGTGGCGTTGCCGTTCCCGGAGCCGGGGGATTACCGATTTATTTTGCGAATGATCGATCGAGCGGGAAATGTGTTTACCACACCAACATTAACATTTAATGTGGCAAGCGTATTGGTGCCGTTGGATGTCATTTCATTAAATGAAATTATGCCCAATCCCGTTGGGTCGGATGATGCTCCCATGCCGCAGGGTGAGTGGGTGGAGTTGTTTAACCGCGGAACGGTACCGGTAGATCTTAACGGGTGGTATATCACCGATGCAACCGGACGACGGTGGACGATTCGCGCGTCCAACAGTGATGCTGATGGTGATCCATCCGATGGTGGGGAAACAATCATCGCTCCGGGCGGATATTTGGTGGTATATCGCAACGGAACAAATATGACGTTAAATAACACTACCGGTGATGAGGTGACGTTATTTAATGCATCAGGAGTAAAGATTGATAGTCATTTATATAACGTCTCCGCACATCCGGAAGGAAAGAGTGTGGCGCGATTTCCGGACGGTACCGGCATTTGGATTGATCCGGATCCGACGCCGGGGGGAGACAATACATTGGGAGAAAAAGAAACGGCAGTACTTCGTCAGGCAACGTTTGTGCAGTGTTTTAAAGAATCTGCCACATTGGTGGAACAGACTCGCGGCACGTTGTGTGACCCGGCGTTTTTGCACTACATCGGAATGATTGATCGGACGAATTCACGAACATTGGCACGAATGGAGTTGCTGGAGGATGCGACGGAGCAGGATGAATCATCAGAACACGGTGAACAAGGATCGGCGTCACCGGACTCTGATAAAGAGGCAACGGAAACACGGACCGACACCGTATCTTCTACCGATGTGACAGATGAAATGGACAAAGAAACGACAGAGCCAAATCAGACAGATTCCGATGCTGAACTGGGTCAACATGGAGACGGAAAGCCGGAGGAAACGGTGATGATTGCCGACAATGAAGAAGGGGAGGCGGAGCCCAATCCCGATGATCATCCTCGCCCTCTATCATCTACGATGGATACTACGGACGATGCAGAAGCGATATCTAAACCGACAGCTCCGGAAACAGATTTCGATGCCGGCACGTCCAAGTTAATAGATGGAACACAAGAATCATCGGAGCAGTTGGCAGCGGAAGAAAAACCAGAGAATACTACCGGTTCAACATTAGATGTACAATCATCTTCCGAGGCACTGTCTTCAAAGCCGTCCACAGATACACTATCATCGGTAACACCGGAAACATCGCAATCAGATGAACAATCACTGGTGGAGGACGCGGCGGCTTCCGCATCTCAGCAGCCCGCTACATCTGCGCCGAGTACACCGGATGCATCACCAACGCCGAAGCAGGAAACGCCGGAAGAGTATAAAAATACACCGGCAATACGAGAAGATGCGCCGGAGGATGTGGTAGACGATACAGTAGAACCATCACATGACACAATGAACACAGATGAGTCGGAAAAATCTGCAACAAAAGATACGTCCGAAACGGATACAGAAAAGAAGAAAACAAGTAAGACGTCATCAAAACAATCCGATGTTTCAAAGGATGTGAAAAAGAGCGACGCAAACAAGAAAAGCGATAAAAACAAGAAAAGCGGTGCAAAAGAAAATGACAAGGAGGATACAAAGAAGGAGAACGTAGAAAAACACGATAAAAAAGAAAAATCGGAATCTGATAAGAAAGGGGAAAAGAAATCTGAATCATCCGAACAAGAGTCGTCAACAACAGAGGTGACATCGTCATAGTCCGTGGTATACTGGTTGTATGACGCAAGAGCAGGTAACATATTTGGCAATTGCATTGGCGATTATATTTTTTGGTGGATTGATCATTAGCGGAGCAATGACAATCTATCAAGCAATCGTCCGCTAATTATACGGATAGTGCGGTTGCTTATCTTGTCGTGACGCGGTATACTATAAGCAGGGGAAGTGTGTTTTTATGACGGAAACTTGGCAGCGCGCAGGTCTGTGGATTGGCGGCATTGGCAGCAGTGGCGCGTTGGGCGCACTTTTTGTTATGACGCGTCCGGATGATCCATTGCTGATCAGTATATTTTTTATTTTGGTGTTTCTCTGCGGAGCTTCCTGGTGTACGTTATTGCTGTGGTATGGCATGCGTCGTGTCGGTATCGGTGACATACCGTTACGGTTGGGAGTTATCGGTGGAGCATTAATAACGGTATTGACAGTGTTACAGTGGTATCGTGCGCTGACGTGGATAACCGCAGCGCTATGCATAGCGGGGGCATTGGTATGGGCGCTGCGCAGTGTAATGATTGTGAAAGAATAATATGACAAAACGAACCAACGCATCAAAAAAGAAATCGGCAACATCATACAGTGCATCGTCCATTCAGGTATTGGAAGGATTGGATCCGGTACGCAAACGTCCGGGAATGTACATTGGTGGAACGGGGCCGGACGGTTTACACCACATGATTTGGGAAGTGGTGGACAATGCTATTGATGAGGCGATGGCGGGGCATGCGCGCGTATGTCGCGTGAGCCTTCTTCCCGGGAATACGGTATCTATCAGTGACGATGGACGCGGAATTCCGGTGGATAAACATCCTCAAACAAAAAAATCCACGCTGGAAACCGTACTGACGGTGTTGCATGCCGGTGGAAAGTTCGGCGGAGAAAATAGTGGGTATAAAGTATCCGGCGGTTTGCACGGTGTCGGTGTATCGGTGGTAAATGCGCTTTCGTCACAACTACGCGCGGAGGTTCGTCGCAACAATGCGGTGTATGTACAAGAGTATGCTGCGGGAGTGCCGCGAGCGGCGGTAAAAAAGGTCGGGACTGTTTCGCAAAAGGGAGAGACGGGAACAACGATTACATTTACACCGGATGCAACGATTTTTCCGGATACGACATTTAATTTTAAAACGGTGGTGGACCACCTGCGGCAACAGGCGTATTTGACGAAGGGATTTCGGTTTATTATTGAGGACTATCGCGATGAGAACGATCCCTCTCGGGAAGCGGCGGTAGTGCGTCGTCATAGCTTCTACTTTGATGCGGGAATCGTATCATTTGTACGATTTCTCAATCGCGGAAAAGCGGTTCGTAATACGGTTCCTTTTTCCGTGGAGCGCACTCATGATGATATAGAAGTGGCGGTATCGTTGCAGTATACGGATGGGTTTAAGGAGCATTTGTATGCGTTTGCAAACAATGTATACAACCCCGAAGGCGGAACACATGTTGCGGGATTTCGGGCGGCATTGACGCGAGCAATCAACACATATGCCAAGAAAAACAATATTCTTAAAGAAAAGGATGGAAATCTCACCGCCGATGATGTTCGTGAGGGCTTAACGGCGGTGATCAGTGTTAAGATTTCCGATCCGCAGTTTGAGGGGCAGACCAAAGCAAAGCTGAATAATGTAGAAGTGCGTGGCGCGGTCAATAGCGTGTTCTCATCGGCGTTTGCTCAGTATCTGGAAGAAAATCCAAAGGACGCCAAGGCGATTATTGAGAAGTGTGTATTGTCCGCTCGGGCGCGAATTGCGGCACGAGCCGCTAAAGATGCTGTTCTGCGCAAAGGGGCGTTAGAGGGCTTTACATTGCCCGGGAAATTGGCGGATTGTTCCAGTCGCAAGGCAGAAGATAGTGAATTATACATTGTTGAGGGAGATTCCGCCGGCGGTAGCGCAAAGCAGGGACGTGACCGAATGTTTCAAGCAATTTTGCCGTTGCGCGGAAAGCTTGTCAATGTGGAGAAGGCGGCACTGGATAAGATTGTCAAAAGTGAAACGTTGAAGCCGATGATTATCGCGTTGGGGACGGGAATCGGTGAAACATTTGATATCAGCAAGTTGCGCTACCATAAAATTATTCTCATGGCGGATGCTGATGTGGACGGAAGTCATATTCGCACATTGTTGCTTACATTTTTCTATCGATATTTCGAGCCGCTGTTACAAGCGGGGCATATCTATATTGCACAGCCGCCACTGTATCAAATTAAGAAGGGGAAGCGGGTATTGTATGCCTATACGGAGTCGCAAAAAGAGGAGATTCTTAAACAGCAGTGTGGAGGTGCCGATGATGAGCGTGTGTCCTCTTGCGGAGTGGTAATTCAGCGATACAAGGGTCTGGGAGAGATGAATCCGGAGCAGTTGTGGGAAACAACGATGGATCCCGCCACGCGCATGATGTATCAGGTAACGATTGAGGATGCGGAAGCGGCGGATCGCATGTTTGAAGTGCTAATGGGCAATGATGTTTCACCGCGGCGTACGTTTATTCAGACTCATGCCGCAACAGTGCAGAATCTGGACGTATAAGGTGGGCTGCGCTATACTGAAAACGATAGAAGATACGCAAATACATTCCGATGAGAGATTATGTGATTACGTTTGTGATCGCCGCCGCACTCCTGGCTTCCGGGTGGTTTTATGCGTGTGACGTTCGTGAATGGTGCGGTATGGAGCGCTCCGAGGGAGTATCGGTAACAGATGCTCTTGCAACAGCAAAGACATCATCGGAGTCTCCTCGTGCCGATACGACCGATTCAACACCAACAAAGGAGAAATCGGAAGAACGTAAAGATAAAGAATCAACAGAGGACCGAGAGTCATCGGAAAAGAAGGAGTCATCGGAATCGTCAGAAAAGACATCTTCAACGTGTGAGCCGTACTTGACAAAGGATATTCGTCCCGGAGGACGAAATGATACAAAGCAAGTAATTAAGTTAGAGAAATTCCTCAATACTTACGAAGGAGAAAAATTGGTTGAGGGCGGAGTTTATGACGGTACGGATCAGGCAGCGGTAAAACGATTTCAGGAGAAGTATGCAAAGGACATCCTAACACCCGCCGGATTATCTCGCGGAAACGGACTGGTGCTGTCCGGTACTCGCGCGAAGATTAATGAACTCTATTGCGCGGCACAAACAGAAAAACAGGAAAAAAAGACACAGTAATTTCATGATTTATGAAGGCACGCCGACGAGGATTTACTCTTATTGAACTACTCATTGTCATTGCCATTATTGGGATTTTGGCATCTGTTGTATTAGTCAGTCTCAACAGCGCAAAGAAAAAAGCGGTATCTGCGCGGAAAAAGAGTGAGTTGAGCTCAATATTTAAAGCGGTACAGCTTTATTATATTGATAAGGGCGTTGCACCATCCAATCCGAGACCCGGGCGATGGTCGGTGATTGGAACACGTAGCGGAGAGGCGCTTCGTGAACTGGTTACCGAAGGGTATGTATCGGACCTTCCGCGATCACCGGATTCTCGTCCATATTATTACTATAATTACGGGTCATTTATGATGGTGTCTACACGGCTGAATCCGCCGGAGTATGGCCCCGGGAAACGAGGATGGCACTGCTCAAACAGCGATAGTGACAAGATTTATTGTCTGAATTTTTCCACCCGATAGTAAAAATATTTTTATTCAACATAGCATAAGTGCTCCGTTGACGTTTTTGTCGTGCAATGATATGCTACTAATCAGTTGGTGATGATTATACACACCATGAATCGGGCGCATAGCTCAGTCGGTAGAGCAACGGCCTTTTAAGCCGATGGTCGGGGGTTCGAATCCCTCTGCGCCCACTAACTGTGACTTTTTTGATCTTTCCCAATTTCTTCTCGTGACAATACTATCGGTAATTTCTTACTTCTTTTTGCAAATTTTAAGTCAATTTTGCGGATTTTTTAGCGTTTCAGAATTAAAAAATTAATAGTGTTCAGTGTAAGACCAACTGTCTGCGGAGATTGTTTTTTCTTGTGTTTTTCTAGCAAAAACTATTCAATCGCTTCTTATTTATTTTTTTAAATCCCCGACTTTTTAGAAAAAGTGATATAATCTTTGATACTACGACAAGCCATTGCTGTGTATCAAGAGAACACTACACAATTCACCGGAGAAAAGGTACAGACAAACGAGTCGGAAGAGTTTTTATCTGCATCGCAAAGAGTGTGAGTTTCGCTTCAACAACAGAGCATTAACAGCGAAGGAGTTGTATGGTAAATTACTTACTATTACAAGTAGATATTATTAAGTTTGCCGGTCTTGTATTTAATTTTATATATTGACATATGGAAAATGTTATTAATCATTACGAAAAAGATGCATAGATGTTAGTATAAAAAATAGAGAGACGATTTCAGAAGATAAAAGAAGTATATGCAATCATTATTGGGACAATTTTATAATAGAATTAAAGGATCGCAAGAAGA
>Ga0256914_1002232_pt1 | contig 16387 bp, 15 predicted proteins | sample HulkmetaG_FD_191571 | JGI IMG/M metagenome (GOLD analysis project Ga0256914, IMG submission 191571) | Hydrothermal chimney microbial communities from Main Endeavour vent field at the Juan de Fuca Ridge, Pacific Ocean - Hulk | ecosystem: Environmental > Aquatic > Marine > Hydrothermal vents ... | reverse complement strand
CCGGCTGGGGGAGCTGCGGGGCCGGCTGGAGCGGGGAGAGGTGGTCGACCTTCCGACCAGCCTGGGCGAGATCGGCGAGGACGTGGCAGAAGCGTGCCTCGCGACGCTTCCGGCCGACGAGATCGCGCTGCTCCAGCGGACGGTGGAGGAGGAACTCTCCCCCTGGACGAGCCAGATGTCCCCGGAGGTCCTGGAACAGGCGAGCCACGCCGCCCTCCTTCGACGCATCCGGGAGCGCTTCCTCCTCCCGGACCTGGGACTCCTGCCGTACTTCTGACGGGCGGGTCCCGGCAGGTCCTCCCGGGGAGGGGAACGTCCCCGGCGCCGGCCTCGCGGCGCCCCGTCATCGCCGGATCCTCCGGGCATGGACCCGGGACCCCGCTCCCATCCCCCGTCGCCCCTCCCGGCCCTGCTGCCCGCCGGGTTCGCCGTCGCCCTGGCCTGCCGGGGCCACGGTCCCCGGGAGGCCGCACTCCTGCTTCTCCTCGGGACCCTGCTCGCCATCCTCGGCGCCCGCCTCCGGCGCTCCCGGGCACGGGTGGCGGGCGCGGCCCTCCTCGCCGCCGTCGGGGGCCTCGCCGCCCTCGTCCCCCCGGGTCTCCCGGAAGGCTCCCCCGGGGCGCGCGGACCGACCGTCGTCCGCGGCCGGCTGGCCGCCCTGGTGGAGCGCCCGGACGGCGTCCTCCTGCGGTTCCGGAACGGTCGGTCGGTCCGGGTGCCGCGGCACGGCATCCCCCGGCTCGACCGGCTCCCCGGGGCGGTCGGCCCGGGGGCCCTGCTCGCCGTGCCGGTCCGGCGGGCGAGGACGCCGGGGATCCCGGTCGCGGCCTGTGCCGCCTCCGTGCGGGTCGTCGAGCGGGCGGGAAAGGTGGACCATCTCCTCGCGCTTCCGGCGGAGATCCGGACCGCCTTTCTCCGGCACGCGGCACGGCGCCTCGCGGCGCCCGGCCACGATCCCGGCGTCGGCCTGGCCCTCGCCCTCGTCGCGGGAGACCGCGCGCGGCTGTCTCCCGCCGTCCGCGAGGATCTCCGTGCGGCCGGGCTCGCCCACGTGGCCGTCGTCTCGGGTCTCCACTTCGGGCTGCTGGTCGGGGGAGGCCTGCTGCTCGTGGCGCCGGGCACCGGTCCCCGCCACCCCCGGCGCGCCCTCGCCGCGATGCTCCTCGCCCTCGTGCTCCTCCTGGTGCTGCCGTCGGCGCCCCCGGTGCTCCGGGCCGCCCTGGCGGCCGTGCTCGCGGCGGCCGGCTCGGCCCTGGGGCGGGGGAGCGATCCGCTCGCCCGGGTGGGCGCCGCGGGGTTTCTCCTGCTCGCTCTCGATCCCCGCCTCGCGGCCCGCGCGTCCTTCCAGCTCACCCTGGCCGCCGCGTGGGCCCTCGCCGCCGCCGCCCGGGGGCCCCGGCGCGGCCGAGCGTTCCGCGTCGCCCTCGCCCCGTTCCTGGCCACCTGGCCCCTCGTCGTCCGGCTGGGGGGCCGCGTCTCCCCCTGGGCGCCCCTCGCCAACCTGGCGGCGGCTCCGTTGCTTCCCCCGCTCCTCGCCTGCGGCTGGGCCGCGCTTCTTGCGCCCCGCTGGCCGCCCGGGCTCGCCGCGACCCTGGCGGGCGCGACCATTCTCGTTGCCCGGGTGCTGGCCCGGGTGGCGGCCGCCTTCGCGGGGCTCCCGGGGTCCGGAGCGCTCGCGCCGCCCCCCCACGCGCTGGCGGGAATCGCCCACGGGCTGGCGCTGGCCGCGTGGCTCCTGCTGCCCGAACGGGCGCGGCGATTCCGTCCCCTCGCCGCGGCGGTCCTCGTCGTGCTCGTCGCCCGGGACGCCGGGCTCCCCGTCGTGCCCCCGCACCGCGTCCCGGCCGGGGTGCACGTCGTCGACGTGGGCCAGGGGCAGGCGGTTCTCCTCGCGGCCGACGCGGGAGGCGCCGTCCTGGTCGACACGGGGGACGACCGGGGCCGGGAGGGAACCCGCGCCCTGCTCCGGGTCCTCGCCGTCCTCGGGGTTCACCGGCTCGACGCGCTGGTGCTGTCCCACGGAGACCGCGACCACGCCGGGGGCGCCGCGACGATCCTCCGGGCCCTGCCGACGGCGAGGCTGCTCGTCCCGCCGGGCCTGCTCGACGCCCCCGCGGCGATGTCCCTCTTCCGGGGGGCGGCCCGCCGAGGGATCCCGGTGATGCCGGTCGCGCGCGGCTTCCGCGCCCGTTACCGGGGCGTCGAGATCCGCGTGCTGCATCCCGGCCCGGGAGCGCGCAGCGATTGCAACGAGACGTCCCTCGTCGTGTTCGGCCGGGCCGCCGGCGTCACGGCCCTGGTTCCCGGGGACGCGGGCCGGGTCGCCGAGCCGGAGTTCGTCTCCCGTCTCCGCGGACGGCACGCGGACGTCCTGGTGCCCGGTCACCACGGGGCCCGCGGCGCCACCGGCGAGCTGCTCCTCGAGACCGTCCCGCCCCTCGTTGCGGCGATCTCCGCGGGACGGAGGAACCGCCACGGCCACCCCGACCCGGCCACGGTCGGCCGGCTGCTGGCGGCGGGCGCACGGGTCCTGGTGACGGCGCGGTCGGGAACGCTGCGGATCGTCGTCTCGCGGGGGAGGCTCCGCGTCCTGCCCGGGCTGCCGGCCCGCGAACCGGGGAGGATCCCGGACCGGCCTAGAGCACGTCGACCGGGTCCGGCATGAAGCAGAGCACGAGGATCGCGAGGGCGAGCCAGGCGAGAAGCACTCGCCCCCTGCCGAGCCGCACCGGCCACCAGGGCACGGGCGGGTGGTTCCTGCCGAGCACCCATGTCACGCCCGCCCAGACGATCCAGGCCGAAACCCGCCCGTGGAGGATCCAGCGGAACGCCACGAGGGACGACAGGAACGTCGCCGTCGCCAGGGAGACCGTGCGGTGGGCCCGGGGAAAGAGGGCGTACAGCACGTGCCCTCCGTCGAACTGGCCCGCCGGGACGAGGTTCATCGCGGTGGCGAGGAGCCCGACCCACCCGGCGATGTACAGGGGGTCGGCGAGCAGGTCGCCCCGCAACGCCTCCGGGCGCAGCCAGGCGACCAGCCACCGGGTGAGGAGGGAATCCCCGAACAGGATCGTTCCCGGGGTCGGCGGGGTCGCCGGCACGACCTCGGAGCGAAGGATCCCGAGGGCCAGGACCGGGAGGGCGACGGCGAACCCTGCGAGCGGACCGGCGATGCCGATGTCGAAGAGAGCCCGGCGATGGGGGATCGGCCCACGGATGCGAATCACCGCGCCGAAGGTCCCGATCAGCGTCGGGGCGGGCAGGAACCACGGCGGGCTGCTGTCCACGCCCCAGGCCCGGCACGCAAGCCAGTGCCCTCCCTCGTGGGCGAGGAAGAAGCCCATCAGCGCCACGGCGTACGGCAGCCCTGCACCGACCAGCTCGAGGAACCGGGCCGGTCCTTCCACCAGGGGACCGGTGACCAGCCGCTCCAGCGCCACCACCCCCTCGCGCGACAGGAGGCCCCCGGCGACGGCACAGGTGAGAAACGTGATGCCCGCCAACAGGGCAGGAATCCACGGAGGCGCCCCGCGGCCGCGCCGGGAGGCCGCTGGCGGAACCGGGGAAGGGGGAACCCCCGGGGGCGGCAGGCTCATCGAGACCCGTCGTCAGGCATCCTGCCGGTCCAGCCCCTCCGGGACGGGCAGGTCCTTGAGATCCTTCCCGGGCTTGAAGCGGACGGTCCGGCCGGGCGGGATCTGGACGACGCGCCCGGTACGCGGGTTGCGACCGACCCCCCGTTTCCGCGGACGGACCTGGAACACGCCGAAGCCGCGGAACTCGATCCGCTCTCCCCGCACCATCGCCTGGCGGAGGGCGTCGAACAGCGTGTCGACCGCCTTCATGGCCTGGGACTTCGGGATGCGGACGGTCTCCGCGACGCGATGGACGATGTCGGCCTTGACCATGGGGTCTTCCTCCGCGCGCCCCCGGACGGGGCGGGATGGCGGAGAGTCTAGCCGATCCCGGATAATCTCCGCCATGAGCAGCCGCACGCGATCCCGGTCCCGGCTTCCCCGGGTCGCCCTGGTCGGGCGCCCGAACGTCGGGAAATCCTCCCTCTTCAACCGCCTCCTCGGGAAAAGGGAGGCGATCGTCCACGACCGTCCCGGGGTGACCCGGGACCGGATCGAGCGGGAGGGGGAGATCGAGGGGCGTCCGGTCATCCTGGAGGACACCGGGGGCATCGTCCCCGAGGCGGGGGAGGAGCTCCAGCGGGTGGTCAGCCGGCAGGCACTCTCCGCCCTCGACGAGGCCGACCTGCTGGTGCTGGTCCTCGACGGGCGGGCCGGCGTCACCCCCCTCGACGAGGAGGTTGCCGCGATCCTGCGACGCAGGGCGGACGACGTCATCGTCGCGGTGAACAAGATCGACGTCCCCCGGGTCCGGGACCTGGCGGCGGAAGCCTGGTCCCTGGGTCTCGGCGAACCGCTGCCGGTCTCGGCCGAGCACGGTCTCGGGGTCGACCGGCTCGCCCGGGAGATCGCGGCCCGCCTGCCGGGGCCGCCCCCCGCTCCTTCCGCCGACGTCGGGGGACCGGGGGAGGAGACGCCTCCCGGGTTCGACCCGGAGGGAGAACTGTCGATCGCCATCGTCGGCCGCCCCAACGTGGGGAAGTCCTCCCTGGTCAACCGCCTCGCCGGCGCCCCCCGCGTGACCGTCTCGCCGGTGCCGGGGACGACCCGGGACGCCATCGACGTGCTGCTCACCCGGGACGGTCTCCGGTACCGCCTGGTCGACACGGCGGGGCTCCGGCGGCGCACCCGGGTGGCGGACCGGGACGAGTCGGTGGGCATCCTGGTGGCCCGGCGCCGCCTCGAGCGATGCGACATCGCCGTCCTCGTGCTGGACGCGGTGGCCGGGGTCACGACGCAGGACGCCTCGATCGCCGGCGAGATCGAGGCGGCAGGACGGCCGATGGTCCTGGCGTTCAACAAGTGGGACCTGGTCGACGACCCGGACGCCCGCGCCCGGGAGCTGGACGCGGAGGTCGCACGGCGCCTGGCGTTCCTCCCGGGCCCGCCCGTCGTGCGTCTCTCGGCGCTCCACGGGCAGCGCGCCTTCCGCGTGCTCGACCGCTGCCGGGAGCTCGCGCGTCGCGGCTCCCGGCGCGTGCCGACGGGCGAGTTGAACCGCTTCGTCGCCGGCCTGACCGCCCGGCTCCGGGACGCCGGGACCGGGGCCCCGAAGGTCTTCTACATGACCCAGGTCGGGGTCTTCCCCCCGCGGTTTCTCGTCTTCGCGCGGCGGGCCGGGAAGGTCGATCCGTCGTTCCGCCGCCACCTGGAGCGCCAGCTCCGGGAGGCGTTCGACCTCGGACCGGTCCCGGTGAAGCTGGAGTTCCGGGATCCGCCCCGCCGGGGAAGCGGGTGACGTCGCGGAAGCCGACGGGCGCTCCCGGGCGGCTTTGACACGCCGCCCCCGGGCGGCCTATGTTTGCCGGGGCGGCGGGTCCCGGGCTCGACGTGCGTCCCGGAAGACCCGCCCTGGTCCCGAGGGGAGAGCAGAGCATGGCGGTCTTCAACTACTCCACGCGAGAGCTGACCACCAAGATCGTCTACTACGGGCCCGGGCTGTGCGGGAAGACGACGAACCTCCAGTACATCTACGATCACCTCAAGGAGGGGGTCCGGGGCAAGATGCTCTCCCTCGCGACGAAGAGCGACCGGACCCTGTTCTTCGACTTCCTCCCCGTGGACATCGGGGAGATCCACGGGATGAAGACCAAGGTCCAGCTCTACACGGTCCCGGGCCAGGTCTTCTACAACGAGACCCGTCGACTGGTCCTGCGGGGAGCCGACGGCGTCGTCTTCGTGGCCGACAGCCAGGAGAACATGCTGGAGGCGAACCTCGATTCCTTCCGGAACCTCGAGGAGAACCTCGCGGCCCACGGCCTGAACCTCCGCGAGCTGCCCCACGTCCTCCAGTACAACAAGCGGGACCTGCCCAACGTGCTTCCCGTAGAGGTGCTCGACGAGAAGCTGAACAGGTACAACGCACCGTTCTACGAGGCGATCGCGACCACCGGCGTGGGCGTGCAGGAGACGCTCCGCCACATCACGAAGCTGGTCCTGATCCACCTCAACGAGAGGTACGGCGGGGCCCGGAAGGACAGGGAAGAGGTCCCGGCTCCGGCTACCGACCACGAGGGGGCGCCGGCGAGCCCGCAGGTTGCCGTTCCCGGGCCCGCTCCCGCGGCCGCGCCCGGCGGAACGCCCGCGGCCACCGGGGCCCCGGCGCCTCCGCCGACGATCGAGATGCCGGCCGCCGCCGAGGCGGTCGAGGCCCCGGCCGCCGCCGCTCCCGCCCCTCCGCCTTCCAGCGGGACCCCGGCCCCCCCGCCGACGATCGAGATGCCGGCGGCCACCGAGACACCGGCGCCGACGCTCCCCGAGTCACCCCCGGCCGGCGGAACGCCCGGGGCCGGCGACGTCCTGGGCGTGTCGGCGGAAGCGGCGAGCGCGTCCCCGGCGGCCGTCGCCCAGGAGGACGACGTGCTTGGCGTGCTGCCCCAGGCGCCCCCACCTCCCCCCGCCGCCGGGAAGACCCAGAAGATCGACCGGGAGTTGCTCGGCGAGCTGTTTCCGGGGCCGACCGCCGGGGAACCGACCGCCGTGGAGGCGCCCGCGCCACCGGCGGCGGCCGCGGTGGCCGAGCCGTCGCCCCGCGCGCAGGCCGAGGCGACCGCGGTCCCCGTGGACGCCTCCGACCCGCTCTTCCAGGAGGAAGCCGTCGAGCCCACGATCCTGGAGCCGGGGGCCCCGCAGGAGATCCTCGTGCCCCTGGTGGTCCGCGCGGGCAGTGCCGAGCAGCGGTACCGCCTGGTGCTCCGTCTCGAGGTGAAGCCGTGACCGAGACGTCGACCCGCCGAGGGGTCGTCCGGACGCGGCGTTACGTCTCCGCGCCGGCGGGGACGTACCCGGCGCCGGTCCCGGCCGTCCTCGAGGCGGAAGAAGTCCCGGCGTCGATACCGGAGGACCCCCCTGCCCGGGCCGCCACGCCGGGACCTCCCCCGGTGGCGCCGATCTCCCCGCCCGAGGCACCGGCAGGCACCGGGGAGAGCACGCCCGGCACCGCGGAAGGAACCTCCCGCGAGGAAGCAGCCGTGGTCCGTTCCCCGGGCTGGGGCGGTGTCCTCCTGGGCGCCCTCGTCGGCACGGTGATCGGTGTCTCCCTCGGGATGATCCTGGTCGCCTTCTTCGGCGGATGCGAGCCCTCCCTCGCCTGGACGGACCCCCTCGCGGTCTGGCGCACGGTCACCGACCCGGTAATCCGCTTCTCGGGACTGCTCGTCGCCGCCGGGTGCGCCCTCCTCGGGGCGGCCCTCGGCGGCCGCCGGCCGGCCGCGTCTCCCGAGGACTGACGGCCCTTGCAGCCCCGGCCCGGGACCTATATTGACCGGGGGGCCCCGTGCCCCCCCGGGGAAGGAGCATGGCGACCGAGACCCTCAAGGCCCTGACCGTTCCCTACCGCGCCGGCGAGAAGATCGTCGCGGCGGGGGAACGCGGAGGGTGCCTGTTCGTCCTCCAGGACGGGCAGGTGCGCCTGTCGCGTCCCCGGCCGGACGCCGGTCCCGGGGACGAGGGACTGGAGGTGGACGTCCTCGGAAAGGGAGACGTCTTCGGCGAGGAGGTCCTCCTCGGCGAGGACGAACCGACCTACCGCTGCGACGCGGAGGCGGTGACCGACTGCCTCGTCGTCGAGCTGGGGCCGGCGACCCTCGAGCGAATGGTCCGCGGCAACCCGGAGATGGCGATCCGGATCCTCCGCAAGCTCAGCGCCAGGATCGATCGCCTGGCCGAGCGCCTGGCCGGGACCGACGCGGGGGCCGGGCCGGCCGAGGACGCCCCGACGAGCCGCTTCGCCCGCCCGGAACCGCGCCGGGCGGCCGTCGCCCGCCTCGTGGCCCGGGACGGGGGCGTCGAGTTCCCCCTCGCGGGCACGGACCTGCTCGTCGGCCGGTACGACCCGGTCACCGAGATCCAGCCCGAGGTGGACCTGGGTAGCCTCGACACGCAGCGCTCGGTCTCCCGGCGCCACGCACGCCTGGTCCGGCGGGGACAGACCTGGTACCTCCGGGAGGAGAAGGGCGCCCTGAACGGCACGTTCGTGAACGGGAAACGAATCCCGCCGGGGACGGAACACGCCCTCGCCGACGGGGACGTGGTCTCTTTCGGCATGGTCCGTCTCGTCTTCCACGCCAGGTAGCCGCCGCGCCGCTTTCCCGGGTGGCCCGCGGGCCGGGCGGGATGGTACGCTCCGGTCCGACGAGGAAGCCGGGGGTCCCGAATGTCCCACCAGCAGCAAGACGCCGGTCCGCCCGCGGGGCGGGGAGGAGCACCCACGGCCGCCGCCCGCGCGGAGGGGGGACGGGGAGCGCTCCACCTGGCGCTGGACCGCTTCCAGGGTCCCCTCGACCTGCTGCTCCACCTGGTACGCTCCCAGGAGATGGACATCCTCGACCTCCCGATCGTGGAGATCGCGCGCCAGTACAACGCCTACCTGGAACGCATGCGGGAGATGGACCTGGAGATCGCCTCCGAGTACCTGGTGATGGCCGCGACGCTGGCGCACATCAAGTCGCGCATGCTGCTGCCGCCGGACCCCGCGGAGGAAGGGGAGGAGGCCGAGGATCCCCGGGCCGAGCTCTCCCGCCAGCTGCTGGAGTACGAGCGGTATCGCAAGGCGGTGGAAGAACTCGCCGCCCTCGAGAGCGGCCGCGACCTCGTCTTTTCCCGCCCCGGGCCGCCCCCGCCGGAGCTCGCCGGGGAGGTCACGATCCGGGCCGACCTGGACGACCTGGTCCGGGCATTCGAGCGGGTCCTGCGGCGCCTCGAGGCGGACGAGCGGGTCGAGGTGATCCGCCGGGACGACTACCCGGTCCGTGGCATGATGGAACGGCTCCTCGCGCGCCTGCGCCCCGGGCGTTCCCTCTCGTTCCGGGCGCTCCTCGAGGAGTGCCGGACCCGGCTCGAGCGGATCGTCCTCTTCCTCGCGCTGCTCGAGCTGATGCGGCTCGGGGCGGTCACGGCCTGGCAGCCGGCCCTGCGCGCGGACATCCGGCTGGAGCCGACCGGTCGCCTGCCCGGGGAGCTCGACACGTCGTTCGACGCGGAACCGGCGGAGCCCGGCCCGGCCGGCTTCGCCGTTCCGGCGGACGAACCGCCGGGGACCACGCCCGGCCCGGAGGACGGGATCGAGGCATGAACGAACGGATCATCGGCGAACCGGGGGACGCGACCGCCCGGGAGGGAGAAGGCCTCGGGATCCTCGCGATCCTCGAGGCGATGCTCTTCGCGTCGCCCGAGCCGTTGACGATCGAGGAGATCGAGGCGGCGCTGCCGGGGACCGATCGCGACCAGGTCGTCCACGGCCTCGAGGAACTCGCCCGCGCCCTCCAGCGGCCGGACCGGGGCCTGCGCCTCGAGAAGGTCGCCGGCGGGTGGCGGCTGGTCACGCGGCCGGAGCTGGCGGAGCCGCTCCGGGCCCTCTTCCGGTTCCGGAACCAGAAGCGCCTGACGCCCACGGCCCTGGACGTGCTGGCGATCGTGGCCTACGCCCAGCCGATCACGGCCCCCGAGATCCAGGAAATCCGGGGCACCGACCCGTCCTATGCACTGCGCGTGCTCCTCGAGCGCAAGATGATCCGCACGGTGGGGCGGAAGAAGGTCGTCGGCCGGCCGATCCTCTACGGCACGACCCGCGAGTTCCTGCTCCACTTCGGCCTCGACAGCCTCGACGACCTGCCGCCGGTGGACGCCTACGGGACCCGGGTCGTTCCCGCCCAGGGACGGCTCTTCACCAGCCGCGAGCTGGCGGCGGAAGGGGAGGGGGAGACCGATCCCGGGCCGAGCGACGATACGCCGGCGGGCCCGGGCGAGGCCGCGGCGACGGCGTCGCCCCCGCGGGAACCGGCCCGGGAGGAGGCGCCGGATGGCTGAGGAACGGATCCAGAAGGTTCTCTCCCGCTGGGGAGTCGCCTCCCGCCGGGAGGCCGAGCGCATGCTCCTCGAGCACCGGATCACGGTGAACGGCCGCCTGGTGACCGAGCCGGGAACGAGGGTCGACCCCGAACGGGATCACATCAAGGTCGACGGGAAGCTCCTGCGACCGCCCCGGGGGCCCCGGACCTACCTGGTGGCCTTCAAGCCCCGGGAGATGATCACGAGCCTCCACGACCCGGAGGGCCGGCCGACCATCGCCGACCTGCTGCGGCGCGCGCGCGTCCGAAAACGGGTCTTCCCGGTCGGTCGCCTCGACTGGGACGCGGACGGCCTCCTGCTGCTGACCGACGACGGTGAACTGGCACACCGGGTCATGCACCCGCGCACGCACCTCCCGAAGGTCTACCTGGTCAAGGTCAAGGGACACCCCACGGAGCGCGCGCTCGACCGGGTCCGCCGGGGTGTCGTGATCGAGCCCCGGGTTCGCACGTTGCCCGCCGAGGTGACCGTCGAGAAGGCGGGGCAGAACGCGACCTGGCTGCGCGTGACCCTGGTGGAGGGGCGCCAGAACCAGATCAAGCGGATGTTCGCCCGGGTGGGGCACCCGGTGCGGAAGATTCGTCGTGTCGCCCTGGGTCCCCTGCGCCTCGGCAGGATGAGAATCGGCGAGGTCCGTCCGCTCTCGCCCGGTGAAGTTCGCCGCCTTCGCGAGGCGGTCGGCCTTCCGGTCGAGGAGACCGGCTCCGCCGGCCCGGGCCGGAGGGGTTCGCCCCGCCGGTCCCGCCGTCCCGGCCCCGGTCCCCGAAAGCCAAGAGCGAAAAAGGCTTGACCGCGCGCGTCGCGGTCTCTAGCATGGGGCCTTCGCAGGCCCGGACCGAGCACCGGGCCGACGGAAGGATTGCCGTGTCCACGGCGGACACGGCCGGGCGGGACGGGCGCCTCGGCGCCAAATCCAACGTTCCCGTCCGCACGGAGGCTGACGCGACATGGAACACCAGGACAAGAACCCCGAGATGAATCCCGACACGCCCGCCGAGGGCGCTCCCGCGCCCGCGCCGGCCGTGGACGGGGGAGCGCAGGACTTCGCCTCGCTGCTGGAACAGTACGTCCCGCGCAAGGAGATCAAGCCGGGCGAGCTGATCCGCGGTCGCGTGGTGAAGATCCTCGACGACTGGGTGCTCGTCGACATCGGCTACAAGAAGGAGGGAGCGATCCCGCGCTCCGAGTTCCAGCCGGCCGAGGACGGGTCCCCGGGCATCGAGGAGGGCACCGAGGTCGAGGCCGTTCTCGAGTCCCTCGACGAGGACGAGGACTACCTGCCCCTCTCCAAGGAGAAGGCGGAACGCCTGAAGATCTGGGAGCGCGTCGAGCGCGCCTACAAGACCGGCGAAGTGATCACCGGCCGGGTGATGGACCGGATCAAGGGCGGCCTCTCCGTGGACATCGGGGTTCGCGCCTTCCTGCCCGGGTCCCTGGTGGACGTGCGGCCGGTTCGCAACCTCGAGATGTTCAAGGACCAGGAGGTCCGCGTCCGGGTGATCAAGATGAACCGGCGCCGCGGGAACATCGTCGTCTCGCGCAAGCACGTCCTCGAGGAGGAGAACGCCGAGAAGAAGAAGGTGACCCTCGAGACCCTCGAGGAGGGCGCGGTCGTCAAGGGCGTCGTCAAGAACATCACCGAGTACGGGGCCTTCGTCGACCTCGGCGGCATCGACGGCCTCCTCCACGTGACCGACATGTCCTGGGGCCGGGTCAACCACCCGTCCGAGGTGGTCAACATCGGCGACGAGATCGAGGTCAAGGTCCTGAAGTTCGACCGCGACAAGGAACGCGTCAGCCTCGGCCTGAAGCAGCTCCAGCCGGACCCGTGGGAGAACGCGGCGGAGAAGTACCCGGTGCTCTCCCGGATCCGCGGCAAGGTCGTCAGCCTTACCGATTACGGGGCATTCGTCGAGCTGGAGGAGGGTCTCGAGGGCCTGATCCACGTCTCCGAGATGTCGTGGACGAAGCGGGTCAAGCACCCGAGCAAGCTGCTCAACGTCGGCGACGAGGTCGAGGCGGTCGTCCTCGAGGTCGACGAGGAGAACCGGCGCCTCTCCCTCGGCCTCAAGCAGACGACGCCGAACCCCTGGTCGGTGATCCAGGAGAAGTACCAGGTCGGCGACGTGATCAAGGGGGTGGTGCGGAACATCGCCGACTTCGGCGCCTTCATCGAGGTCGAGGAGGGGGTCGACGGTCTCGTCCACATCTCCGACCTCACCTGGAACCGCCGCATCAAGCACCCGAGCGAGGTGCTGAAGAAGGGCCAGGAGGTCGAGGCCAAGATCCTCAAGATCGACACCGAGAACCAGCGCCTCTCCCTGTCGATCAAGGACCTCCAGCCCGACGTCTGGGAGGAGTTCTTCAAGCGGTACCATGTCGGCGACATCCTCGAGGGGAAGATCGTCCGCCTGACCGACTTCGGTGCCTTCGTCGAGCTGACCGAGGGAGTCGAGGGGCTCGTCCACGTCTCCGAGATGGCCCACGAGCGGGTGGAGAAGCCTTCCGATCGGTTCCAGGTCGGCCAGTCGGTCCGGGTCAAGATCCTCCGGACCGACCCCGAGGAGCGGAAGATCGGTCTTTCCATCCGCGCGGCCCTGGACGAGCTCGGCGACAAGGACCTGGCCAGCTACCAGGCGGAGCGCGAGGAGGAGAAGGCCAAGGCCTCGATCACCGTCGGGGACATGGCCGGTGACCTGTCCGCCCTCAAGAAGCGCATGGAGGAGCAGGCGGCCGGCCGGAACGCCGACGCGGACGTCCCCGTCGAGGAAGCCGCCGCCGAGGACGGGGCGCAGGCGGACGCCGGCGAGACCGGCAACGATCAGCCCGCGCCCGGCACGGAGGACGCATGACGAAGGCCGACCTGGTCGCGGAGATCGCCCAGGCTGCGGGACTGACGAAGAACGAGGCCGAGGCGGTGGTGAACACCGTCCTCGGCTCGATCGTCGAGGCCCTGCAGCACGGCGACAAGGTCGAGCTCCGCGGGTTCGGTTCGTTCCGGCTGCGAATCCGCAAGCCCCGGGTGGGGCGCAACCCGAAGACCGGGGAGAAGGTCCACGTCCCCGGCAAGGCGGTGCCCTACTTCAAGCCGGGCAAGGAGCTGAAGGAGATGCTCAACCCCGAGGAGGCCTCCGGAGAAACGCCGGCGACTCCCGCGGGTGGAGAGCCCTGACGGGCGATGGAGCATCTCTACGCTCCCTGGCGGGAGGCATGGATCAAGGGCGAGGAGGGCTCTCCCCCGGCGGGGGAGGAGCCCTCCTGCCTTTTCTGCCGCGTCTTCGCGGATCCAGGCCGGGACCCGGAGAACCTCGTCGTCCACCGCGAGGACCGGGCCCTCGTGATGCTCAACCGCTTCCCGTACAACGGCGGTCATCTCCTCGTCGCACCCCGGGTCCACCGGGGCGCCCTCGAGGAACTCCTCCCGCGGGACCGGGCGCTCCTCGTCGAGCTGGCCGCCACGGCGCTCCGCCTCTTGCGCGGGCTCTACGGTCCCCACGGGTTCAACGTCGGGATCAACCAGGGGGCGGCAGCGGGCGCGGGCATCCCGGATCACGTCCATCTGCACGTCGTGCCCCGCTGGCAGGGGGACACGAACTTCATGACCACCCTGGGGGAGGTTCGCGTCCTGTCGCAGGATCTCGGGCGGGTAAGGGAAGAGCTGGCCCGCGCCTGGCCGGCGAGCGCCGGAAAGTAAGCGGCGCTAGAATCAAGTAAGTCGATCGCCGCCTCCCCGGCGGCGTCCCGCGAGAGGGAGTCTCCCGATGAGCCGCCTCTACCACGTCCTCACCTGGGGCTGCCAGATGAACGAGCACGACTCGGAGAAGCTGGCCGGGCTGCTCGAGGGACTCGGCTGGTCCGAGGCCCCGGACCCGGAGAGCGCGGACCTGGTCCTGCTCAACACCTGCGCCGTCCGGGAAAAGGCGGAGGAGAAGGTCCACGGAATGCTCGACCGCCTCGGGCACCTGCGACGGACCACCCGTCCCGACCTCCTGGTCGCCTTCTGCGGCTGCGTCGGCCAGCTCCGGGGGGAGGAGATCCCCCGCCGCTGGCCTTTCGTACGCCTGGTCTTCGGCCCGCGAAACCTGCCGGACCTTCCAGCGATGCTCGCGGAACTCGCGCGCCGCGACGGCCCCATCGTCCGCACCGACCTCTCCGCGGACAACCTGCGCCTGCCGGGCAGCCTGGCGCGGCGCGACCCGGAACGCCCCAAGGCCTGGCTGACGATCATGGAGGGGTGCGACAAGTCGTGCGCCTACTGCATCGTCCCACGGACGCGGGGACGCGAGGAGTACCGTTCGCTCGACGACATCCTGGCCGAGGTGCGCCTCCTCGCGGAGGAGGGCTTCCCGGAGATCGAGCTCCTCGGCCAGAACGTCAACGCCTGGCGCGACCCCGGGAGCGGGGCCGGGTTCGACGAGCTCCTCCGCCGCGTCGCGCGGGAGGGCAGGGGAGTCGTTCGAAGGATCCGGTTCGCGACATCCCACCCGGTCCACCTCTCGACGGCGATCGTCCGGGCAATGGCCGAGGTGCCGGAGGTCTGCGACGCCCTCCACCTGCCGGTCCAGAGCGGCTCCTCCCGGGTCCTGCGCGCGATGCGCCGCGGCTACGACCGGGAGACCTACCTGCGCAAGGTCACCGAGCTCCGGGAGGCGATCCCGGGGATCGCCCTTTCGACCGACGTGATCGTCGGTTTCCCCGGCGAGACCGAGGACGACTTCGAGGACACGATGACCCTGCTCGAGGAGGTCGGCTTCGAGCAGGTCTTCTCCTTCGTCTTCTCACCCCGGCCCGGGACGGCGGCGGCGGAGATCGACGACCCGGAACCGCGGCAACGCAAGCTGCAGCGGCTGGCACGCCTCCAGGAGCGCCAGAGGCACCTTCAGCTCGCCCGGAACCGGTCCCTGGTCGGCCGCACGTTCGAGGTCCTCGTCGAGGGGCGGGCACGCCGGGACGCCGGCGAGTGGGCAGGACGCACGACCACGAACCGGGTCGTCAACTTCCCCGGCCCGGCGGACCTCCGCCCGGGCCGGTTCGTGCGCGTCGAGATCACCGGGGCCGGGCCGAACTCCCTCCGCGGCCGCCTCGCTCCGGAACCGTCCGCATAGTCCTCGGCCCCCCGGGCGTCAAGGTTGACGGGCTCCCGGGGGGTGCGTATCGTCCACCACGGGCGGGCCCGCCGCCCCCGGAGGAGATCGCCATGGCGGTCGAGATGCGGATCCAGGGACTGATGATCGACCCGATCACCAACATGCCGATCGTGGTCCTCCGGGACCCGCGCACGGACACCAAGCTTCCGATCTGGGTCGGTGTCTTCGAGGCGAACGCCATCGCCCTCGAGCTCGAGAAGAGCCGCCCGCCGCGGCCGATGACCCACGATCTGCTCCAGGCGGTGATCGCCGAGCTTGGCGCCCGCCTCGAGAAGGTCGAGATCGTCGACCTCCAGGACAACATCTTCTACGGGGCCCTCCACCTCCGCACGGCCGACGGCGAACTGCGGTCCATCGACTGCCGTCCCTCCGACGCGATCGCCCTCGCCCTCCGCGCCGGCGCCCCGATCTTCGCCCGCGAGGAAGTCATCGAGGCTGCCCAGGAAATCGACCTCACGCAGGGACACGAGGAGACCGAGCAGTTCCGGAGGTGGCTGGAGAGCCTGGGGGAAGAGGAGCTCGGCAAGTACGAGATCTGACCCGCCTCGTCGGTCCGCCGCGGCCCGCCCCCGCTGGGGGCGGGTCTTCGCGTGCCCATCCCGACGATCACTTTTGCTGCGCCGCACTTTCGCTTTTGCCTCGAACTGCCTTCCTGCCGTTCCCGTTTCCCGTTGAATCCTCGCACCGTTTCCCGTACGATCGAGCCCGAGCGGATCCGGCGGGGACGGCGCCGGTCCGCCATCCACCGTCCGAACCGTCCCCGGGGGACCGATGATCATCGCCATTGCCAACCAGAAGGGCGGAGTCGGCAAGACCACCACCGCGATCAACCTCGCAGCGGCCCTGGCCCAGAAGGGTCACCGGACCCTGCTCGTCGATCTCGACCCCCAGGCCAACGCCACGCTCTCCTACGTCGACCTGGAGCAGATCGGCCAATCGATGTTCGACGTCCTCGTCGATCCGGACGTCAGCCTTGAGAGCGTCCTCCTCGACTGCAAGGTTCCGAACCTGCGGATCGCCCCGGCCCGCCTGGCCCTCGCCAAGGTCGAGCCGGCCCTCGCGGGGCAGCTCGACGCTCACTTCAAGCTCAAGGACAAGATCGAGGCGGCACGGGACCAGTTCGACTTCGTTGTCATCGACACGCCGCCCACCCTCGGCATGCTCACCGTCAACGCGATGGTCGCGGCCACCCACCTCCTCGTGCCGATCCAGTCCAGTTACTACGCCCTCGAGGGGACCGACGACCTCCTCGAGACG
>Ga0256914_1002231_pt1 | contig 16403 bp, 13 predicted proteins | sample HulkmetaG_FD_191571 | JGI IMG/M metagenome (GOLD analysis project Ga0256914, IMG submission 191571) | Hydrothermal chimney microbial communities from Main Endeavour vent field at the Juan de Fuca Ridge, Pacific Ocean - Hulk | ecosystem: Environmental > Aquatic > Marine > Hydrothermal vents ... | reverse complement strand
GACCTGACCCCGTCCTTGCTGGACCCCGTCCCTTGGCAGGGTTATTTCAGGTATGGGAGCATGGCCTTGAAGGGAGCGGTGCCGGCGCGGCCGAGAAGTTCGTAGACGATCATCTCCGCCGGAGCCAGGACAGCACCCATGTCCCTGAGCCTGGCCTGACCGTACCGGTCGTTTTCCGGCGTGCGGGAGGAGACCGCATCGGCCACCACCTGCACCTTGTAACCGGCATCCAGAGCACCGACAGCGGTCTGGTAGATGCAGATATGGGTCTCAACACCGCAGAGGAGCAGGGTGTCCACCTCTGGGGGCAGCCGGTCCAGCTCTTCCCGGACCGCCGGCGAGGCCAGGGCGTTGAATTCCAGCTTGTCCGGGCAGGGATATGGGGCAAGCAGCGCGGCCAGCTCGGCGACGATGGGGCCGATCCCTTTCCGGTACTGGGTATTGGCGATGACCGGCATGGACAGGGTCTTCGCCAGGTGGACCATCAGGGCGATGTTGCGGCTCACCCGCCCGGCCTCGTGGATATGGGCCATGAGGCGTTCCTGCGGGTCGACCACGTAGAGACAGCATTGGGCAGGCTGGAGAAAGGGCATGGTTGTATCCTCCTGTATCGATTGTTCAGGACATGGTTTTCGACCGCAAACAAAAACACCTCCTGCCGGGTCGGCAGGAGGTGTTTGTCGTCATCCCGGATTGCTCCGGACAATGGAAAAGAGAATTACCTCCTGAGCGCACCAGGAACCCGGATATCCTCGACCAGGTGCTGGATGTGCTCCGGCGGAGGCGCGGTGATGCCGGAGATCACGTAGGCCACGGCAAAGTTCACCAGGGCACCGACAGAACCGAAGGCCTCCGGAGCGATCCCCAGGAACCAGTGGGCAGCATCATTGGGCGCCATGTTGGTGCCGGGAATGAAGAACCATCCCTTGAACCAGAAGATATAGACCAGGGTGATTCCCAGGCCGGCCAGCATGCCGCAGACCGCGCCGACATTGTTGACCCGCTTGACAAAGATCCCCATCATCAGAGCCGGAAAGATGGAGGATGCGGCCAGTCCGAAGGCGAGGGCCACGACCTGGGCCGCAAATCCCGGCGGGTGGAGGCCAAAGTACCCGGCCACCAGGATGGAACCGGCCATGGCGATCCGGCCGGCGTTCAGCTCGCCCTTGTCTGTCAGGTTGGGCATCAGGATGCCCTTGAGGATGTCATGGGAGATGGCCGACGAGATGGCCAGGAGCAGGCCGGCAGCCGTGGACAGGGCTGCGGCGATACCTCCTGCGGCTACCAGGGCGATGACCCAGTTGGGCAGGTTGGCGATCTCCGGGTTGGCCAGGACCATGATGTCCCGGTCGACCTTGACCATTTCGTTCTTGAATTCGGTGTTCTTCTTGCCCACGTACTGAATGCGGCCGTCACCGTTCTTGTCCTCCCATTTCAGCAGGCCGGTCTTTTCCCAGTTCTTGAACCAGGAGGGCCGCTCGTCATACTTGAGCCACTGGCCGGCATTGGGACCACTGGTCGGGTGAATGGTCTCCATGAGGTTGAGCCTGGCCATGGCGCCCACCGCGGGGGCCGTGGTGTAGAGGATGGCGATGAAGACCAGGGACCAGCCCACCGAGGAGCGGGCGTCCTTGACCTTTGGCACCGTGAAGAACCTGGTGATGACGTGGGGCAGGCCTGCGGTCCCGATCATCAGCGACATGGTATAGAGAAACATGTTCAGGGTCTTGCCCTTCTGGACGGTATAGGCGCCGAAACCCAGGTCCACCAGGGTCTTGTCCAGCTTGTCCAGCAGGTACATGTCACCACCGGCCATGTGCGATCCCAGGCCGATCTGGGGGATCGGCGTTCCTGTCAGGTGCAGGGAGATGAAGACCGCCGGCACGGTATAGGCGAAGATCAGCACGCAGTACTGGGCGATCTGGGTGTAGGTGACACCCTTCATCCCGCCCATGACCGCGTAGATGAAAACGATGATCATGCCCACGAGCAACCCCCATTCGAAGGGCAGCTCGAGAAACCGGGAAAAGGCCACCCCGATACCCTTCATCTGGCCGATGACGTAGGTCAGGGAAGCGGTGATCAGGCACAGTACGGCCACCACCCGGGCGATGTTGGAATAATACCGGTCGCCGATGAATTCCGGCACCGTGTACTTGCCGTATTTTCTCAGGTAGGGAGCCAGCAGCATGGCCAGGAGGCAGTAGCCGCCGGTCCAGCCCATGAGAAAGACCGAGGCGTCATAGCCCTTGAAGGCGATGAGGCCGGCCATGGAGATGAAAGAGGCCGCCGACATCCAGTCGGCGCCGGTGGCCATCCCGTTCAGAACCGGGTGCACCCCCTTGCCGGCAACGTAAAACTCTCCCGTGCTCGATGCGGTGGACTTGATGGCAATAAAGATATAGAGGGCAAAGGTGGCCCCGACAACAAGATAGGTCATCAATTGCAGACTCATCGTTTCCCTCCCTAGTCTTCCTGAACGCCGAATTTGCGGTCAAGCTGATTCATACGCCAGGCGTAGAAAAAGATGAGCGCCACAAACGTGTAGATCGAACCCTGCTGGGCAAACCAGAAACCGAGCTGATAGCCGCCGATACGGATGGCATTCAACGGTTTGGCCAGCAAGATACCGCACCCGTACGAGACAACGAACCAGACGATGAGACATCCGATCACGAGTCGGATATTCGCCCTCCAATACTCTGTTTTTTTGCTCATACACTCCTCCTTTTTTACTGGTTACGATAGATGCCGGCATCCACCGCAAAGACCGGGGAAACCCGGAGCCCTTTGTCCGGCAGGGTACAGCTCCTCACCTTGCACCCTGCATATGGCGCTGTTTTCGCCGCCAGCGGCTGAAGCGCCATTCATAAGGAAGAATTTTATACTGTTTCGCCGGTGCTGTGTCAAGAAATTAGCCGGAGCAGCGGGCCTGATGCCGGTGCCCCTTCCACCGGGCTTTCCGCCATCGTCGAAACCGGGACAGCCCAGGCGGACCGGGGCGGTGGTCGATGTCGGTGTTTCGGCGTCAGTACGATCATCCCCGGCGCATGAGGCCCAGGATGCGGCCGGCCAGGTAGAGTTCCCTCAGGGTCCTGATGCCACCGTGTTTGAGTTTTTTTACCAGGAAAAGAAAGAGATAGGCAGTCTGCAGGGCATCCTCCAGGGCATCGTGGGGCTTGAAGCGGGGCAGGCCGAAGGCGTTGCAGAGATCGTCCAGGTTGTAGCTTTCAGACTGGTCACAGCCGCCGAAGTGGTCGATACAGCGGGCTTCCCGGTATCCACGGGCCAGCCGCATGGTGTCGATGCAGGGGTTGGACAGCATACCGCCCAGGACCCTGCGGGCCGCCCTGTTGAGAAAGTGCATGTCGATGCCCACGAAATGGCCGACCAGAAGACCGCTGCCGCAGAATTCGAGAAAAGCCGGCAGGACCTCTTCCATGGGCGCGGCCTGCCGCAGCCGTTCCGGCGTGATCCGGTGGACCAGGGTGGCTGCGTTGGGATCGATGTTCTTTGGCCTGACGTAACTGTGGAAGGTCTGGCCGAGCTCGATGCGCAGCCCCCGGATGCGGACCGCGCCGATGGAGACGATCTCGTCCTTGCGTCTGTTCAGGCCGGTCAGCTCGGTGTCGCAGACAATGAAGGTGTAGTCGGTGAGCAGGCCGCTCTGGCTGAAGTCACGGAACAGCTCCCGGTTCCTGAGCAGGGCTGGATGTTTTTTTCTGTACCCTGAAAAGAGTCCGCCCAGCATGGTTTCAGGCCACCGGAAAGATGGTCTTCAGGACATTGTGCAGCCGGTCGATGACCTCGAAGGACTCCTTGAGCATCTTCTTTTCCAGGTCGGAGAGCTGGGCAGGGGCGATGTAGTTGTCCGGAACCGCGCCCTGTTCGAGCTGGGCGAGCTGGTGGATGAGGCGGAGCTGCATCTGCATCTCGTAGGCCTCCCGGGCGCTGACCCACAGGTCCTCGGAAATGTACTCTTCCTGGGCCAGGACGTGCAGCCGGGACAGGGTGTTGGTCTCCTTGAGGCCGTACTTGAGGGCCAGGACACGGGCGAAGTTGACAAAGGGGGTCAAACCCTGCTTCTTGATATCCAGCTTGTTGCGGTGTTCGCCGTCCTTCTCCACGATGAAGTTCTTGAAAAAGGAGAGCGGCGGCCGGATACGCAGGCATTCCCGGGCCAGGTGGACCAGGTAGATCTCCTGCCGGGAAGAGGCCTCCCTGAGGTGATTGCGCAGCGTTTCGGCCAGGCTGCCGGTGCCGTATCCTGCCCGGAAATCAAAGAAGATGGTCACGTTGAGCAGCTCCTCCGGGTCTGGCGACGCGATCCAGGTGGAAAAGTAGTCTTTCCAGGCCGACAGCGGCTGACGCCAGCGCGGGTTGGTGGCCATGATTTCGCCGGGACAGAGCGGGTAGCCGCAGTTGACCAGGTGGTCGATGGCCTTGCTGGCAAAGACGGCAAAGTATTCCTCCGCTGCCCGTCCTGCCTGATCGTCCTCCGGGTCGGCGTAGACGATGGCGTTGTCCTGGTCGGTCTTGAAGGTCTGCTCCCGCCGTCCTTCGCTGCCCATCAGCAGCCAGCAGTAGGGCACTGGCGGCGGCCCGAGCTCGTCTTCCAGCAGGGTGAGCAGGCGGGCCAGGATCTGGTCGTTGAGCAGGGCGATCATCCGGGCGATGTTGCCGGCCTTGGCCCCCTCCTTGATCAGGTTGCGGATGATGTCCGGGATCTTCCGCGACAGGGGATAGAGGTCCGGGATCCGGCGCTGTTTGCCGATCTCCTTGAACAGGGAGTAGGGCGAGGTGCCCTGGAGAAGCATGATGTCGTGGGAGGTGACGATGCCGATGATCCGGCCTTTCCGCTCCACGGCCAGGTGATGGATGGAGGTGGTCATCATCTGCAGGAGGGCGTCGAAACAGGTGGAGCGGGACAGCACCGTGGCCACCGGCGAGGTCATGATCCGTTCAACCGGCAAGCGGTAGTCGAGCCCCTGGGCAATGACCTTGTTGCGCAGGTCCCGGTCCGTGATGATGCCGATGATCTCCTCCGGGTCGTCCGGGGCGTGGATGAGCAGGGAGCCGATCCGGTAGGAGGCCATGGTCCTGGCCGCCTCCTGGATGGTGGCCGTGGCGGCGATCTTTCTGGGCTCCCGCTTGATGATCTCGCCCACCTGCATGGTGAAGAGATAAAGCTCCTCGTCGCCCCGCCGTCTCATCTTGTGGCGGCGCAGCTCGGTATAGGCGCTGTTGACGATCTTCTCGGAGAAACTTTTCAGGTAGAACTGGGCAAAGCCGGGTTGTTTCTGGATCAGGTCCAGGAAGATCTCCCTGGGGAGGAGGAAACAGAAGGTGTCCTCCACCATCTCCACGTCCAGGTTGGCCCTGGTGCCGCGGATGATGGCCAGGGCGCCGATGGTGGCGCCTTCGCCCCGGTAGTCCTTCAGGGTGATCTCGCCCTCGTCGTCGGTGATGAAGGATTTCACGCCGCCCTGCTGGATCAGGTAGAGATAGGGCAGTTCGGTTTCGCCGGCCGTGAGCAGCCGGGTGCCCTTGGGGAAGAAGTCGACCTTGACGTGGCGGGCGATGGCCTGCAGGGTGGCCTTGTCCAGGCCGTCAAAGGGCATGATCCGGGACAGGAAATCGACGACGACCTCCGGTGCTGCTGGCATGGCAGGACCCCATGGGAGATGGTGAGATGGATGGCGGGTGTGCAGGCCGGACCTGTTGCCCGGCCTGCACGTCGGCGGTCAGAATCTGCCGGGCGGGTCAGCCCAGCTGTTTCTTGCCCTCGACCAGGTGGTCCACCACGGACGGATCCGCCAGGGTGGAGGTGTCGCCGAAGTCCTCGAAGTCATCGGCGGCGATCTTGCGCAGAATACGGCGCATGATCTTGCCCGACCTGGTCTTGGGCAGGCCCGGGGCCCACATGATGACCTCGGGAGTGGCGATGGGGCCGATCTCGGCCCGGACGTGCTTGCGCAGCTCGGCCAGCAGTTCGTCGCTCTCCTCCACGTTGGCCATCAGGGTGACATAGGCGAAGATGGACTGCCCCTTGACCGGGTGGGGCATGCCGACCACGGCAGCCTCGGCCACGGCCTCGTGGGAGACCAGGGCGGATTCGATTTCCGCCGTGCCCAGCCGGTGACCGGAGACGTTGATCACGTCGTCCAGCCTGCCCATGATCCAGAAGTAGCCGTCCTCGTCCTTGCGGGCCCCGTCCTCGGGGTCGTAGATACCCTCGAAGCGGCTGAAATAGGTCTTCTTGAACCGTTCCGGATCGCCGAACACGCCCCGCAACATGCCGGGCCAGGGCCGGCGGATGACCAGGTGGCCGCCCTCGTTGACCCCTGCCTCTTCACCGGATTCCGTATAGATGGCCGCATCGACGCCGGGCAGCGGATAGGTGGCCGAGCCGGGCTTGAGCGGCGTGGCATAGGGCAGGGGAGAGATGAGGATGCCGCCGGTCTCGGTCTGCCACCAGGTATCCACGATGGGCAGCTTTTCTTTGCCGATGTTGATGTAGTACCACATCCAGGCCTCGGGGTTGATCGGTTCGCCCACCGAGCCCAGGATGCGGAGGCTGGAAAGATCCCACCGCCTGGTCGGTTCCTCGCCTTCCCGCATCAGGGCCCGGATCACCGTGGGTGCGGTGTAGAAGATATTGACCCGGAATTTCTCCACGATCTTCCAGAACCGGTCCGGCCCGGGATAGGAGGGGACGCCCTCGAACATGAGGGAGGTGGCACCCAGCCCCAGGGGACCGTAGAGGATATAGGAGTGGCCGGTGATCCAGCCGATATCGGCGGTACACCAGTAGACATCGTCATCCTTGAGATCGAAGACGTACTGGCAGGTATGCATGGCGTAGAGCAGGTAGCCGCCGGTGGTGTGGACCACGCCCTTGGGCTTGCCCGTGGACCCGGAGGTGTAGAGGATGAACAGGGTGTCCTCCGCATCCATGGATTCCGGAGCGCATTCAGAACTGATATCGTCTGCCGCCATCTCATCGTGCCACCAGGTGTCCCGGCCCTCGGTCATGGCGACCTCGTTGCCGGCCCGGCGGACCACGATGCAGGATTCCACGGAATCACATCCGTCCAGGGCGATATCGGCATTGGGCTTGAGGGGAATGGTCTTGCCGGCCCGGAGCACGGCATCCGAGGTCACCAGGATCTTGGCCTCGCAGTCCTGGATGCGGCTCTGGAGGGCAATGGCGGAGAATCCGGCAAAAACCACGGAATGAATGGCCCCGATACGGGCGCAGGCCAGCAGGGTGATGGCCAGCTCGGGCACCATGGGCAGGTAGACCGCCACCCGGTCACCCTTTTTCACGCCCTTCTTTTTCAGCACATTGGCAAAGCGGCACACCTCGCTGTAGAGCATCTGGTAGGTGTAGACGCGGACATCGTCCTCCGGTTCGCCCTGCCAGACAAGGGCGGCCTTGTTGCGGCGGCCGTCGGTGAGGTGGCGATCAAGACAGTTGTAGGAGATGTTGAGGCGGGCGCCCTGGAACCACTTGATTTCCGGAACGGTGAAGTCCCACTCCAGCACCTTGTCCCACTTCTTCTCCCAGGTGACCAGCTCCTCGGCCCGCTCGGTCCAGTACCCCTCGGGATCGTCGAGGGAACGCCGGTAAGCGGCCCGGTACTCGTCCATGGACTTGATCCAGGCCTGGTCCGCACCCTCGGTGGGCGGATCGAAAACCTTGCCTTCACTGAGCAGACTGGTGATCTTGTCTTCATTGCCACTCATGACACACTCCTCTTTTTTGCTGGGGTTGACCTGTGCCTGTCCGTGCATGGTCACTGCAGCCCGGTCCTCGAACGGCATGCCCGGTTTGCGGAACAGACACCGACTACACTGTACTCCTCCTCGGTTTCGTTGCTGCCTCCCCGCCGGACCGGCATCACCAGGTCCCGGCGATCCGTGCGGCAGGCGGAAGCGCCCGCCGCAGGCCCTGCCGCCCAAGCGGAGATTTCGTATTTTTCGCCTAATATTATCTCATGGTTTTGTCAAGGCATAACTCCGGAAATGGTGGACCTCGGCCCGTCCCCTTCGCCGGGAAGCGGGCCGCTCACCAGGAAAAGTCGGTGTCGTCCGGAACCGTTGACACCATGGTCGAGGTTGCATGGGTGACAGCGGGCCAACCTGCTGCCAGCATATGAACGGTCATGGTGCAGCCGGATGGGGGGGGAGGAAAGGGCACTCAAGATCACGGATGAGACAACCGTCTCTTTCCGGAGCCGGATTGTTGCGGTTTCGGGATGATGGGATCCGGGGAAACGATGGTGGGCGAGGCGGGATTCGAACCCGCGGCCTTCGGCTTCGGAGGCCGACACTCTATCCAGCTGAGCTACCCGCCCACTGTGTGACTGGTTCTCTATACCATATCCGCTCCTTCCTTCCAACAGAATATCAGGGTTGGCAGGCGGACGGACAGGGCAACAAAAAAGGACCTGGCCGGTTGCGCCAAGTCCTGGATATCCTGGTGACCCCAAGGGGAATCGAACCCCTGTTTTCGGCGTGAGAGGCCGACGTCCTAGACCGCTAGACGATGGGGCCTGGAATCAGTGCCCGATGTATTAAAATACCTGGTGCCGTTTGTCAAGGATCTTCTCGAAGATATTCCGGAAGATCACGGGGCGGCCACGGTTCTGGCGAAATCGGCCGCCCTGGCGAGATCCTTTTCCCGCTTCAGGATCGCACCCGGCTTGTCCACGCCCCTGACGAGCAGTTCGCCGCTGTAGCGGCAGTCCATGGCATCCAACGCATAGCGGGCCGTCAGGATGACGCCGTCGAAGACCCGGTCTCCCCGGGTGGCGGCAACGCTGAGCAGGTAGCCTTTCTTCACCTTCCCCGGCCTGGTACCGGTCCGGCCGAGGACATACTTTCTGCTCCACAGGGCCTGGCACCGGTCGATGGCCACTTTGCACTGCGCCGTTACCCCGTAGAAGTAGACCGGAGAGGCCAGCACGATCCGGTCCGCGCGGACGATCTTCTCCAGCAGGGGGACCATCCCGTCCCTGAAAACGCACTCGCCGTCCTGTTCGCAGTGCCCGCAGCCGATGCAGGGATGGATGTCCAGCCCGGCCAGCCGGACAACCTCCGGTTTCCGGCCATGCCCGGCCAGGGCCCTGCAGAGGTGGTCGACAAGCATGGCCGTGTTGCCCTGTTTCCTTGGACTGCCCTGGAGGACGAGGATGTTCATTGCTTCCTGCCTTTTCCGTCCTCGGAGGTCCCGGTTTCGGGCAGTCGTCCGAAGAAGACGGTTTTCTCCCTGAGCCAGTCGGCCAGTTCCCGGGTGATGAAGCGGGGGGCGCAACGCCACTGCCAGTTGCCCCTGGTGGTTCCGGGCCTGTTCATCCGGCAGTCGTTGCCAAAGCCGAGCAGGTCCTGCATGGGCAGGATGGCCAGCCGGGCCGTGGAGGAGAAGGCCAGGTAGAGCAGGTCCCGGTGAAAGGTGTCGACCTCCATGTCATCCCGGTTTGCATACCGTTTTGCCTGGACCTTGGCCTCCCGGGGAACCTCCGGGCTCAGGAACCAGCCCACGGCCGTGTCGTTGTCGTGGGTGCCGGTGTAGACCACGCAGTTTTGTCCGTAGGTGTGCGGCAGGTGACTGTTCGCCGGAGAGCCGTCAAAACCGAAGAGGAGGATCTTCATTCCCGGAAATTCCAGCTCGTCCCTGAGTCGTTCCACCTCCGGGGTGATGATGCCCAGGTCCTCGGCAATGACTGCCAGCCTGCCGAGGCGCTGCTCCATCTCCCGGAAAAAGGTGATCCCCGGCCCCTGACGCCAGGTGCCGTTGACGGCTGTGACCTCGCCGGCCGGAACCGACCAGTAGGAGGCAAAGCCGCGGAAATGATCTATCCTGACGGCATCCACGAGGGAAAAGAGGGTCTGCAGCCTGGTTTCCCACCAGGCCATGAGGTGCTGCTCCACCTTCCGGCTGCCGCTGTTCCAGCGGTAGAGGGGGTTGCCCCAGAGCTGGCCGGTCTTGCTGAAATAGTCCGGCGGAACACCGGCGACATGGGTCGGCCGGCTGCTGGCCGCATCCAGCGCAAAGATTTCCTGGTTGGCCCAGGTGTCCACCGAATCGTGAGCCACGTAGATGGGCAGGTCGCCGATGATGGCCACGCCCCTGTCCTGCGCGTGGCGTCTGAGCTTGCGCCACTGCCCGAAAAAGATGTACTGGGCAAAGATATGCCGCCGGACCCGGCGGCGCAGCTCTCTGGCCGCACTGTGCAGGGGGCCGCTCTTCCTCCGCCGCAATCCCTCGGGCCACCGGTGCCAGGGTTTCTGCCGGAACCTTTCCTTGAGGGCCAGGAACAGGGCGTGATCCCGGACCCAGGGAGTGCGGTCTGCAAACTCGTCCAGCTTTTTTTCGCCGCCGCCGGCCATGAACCGTTGGAAGGCACTGTCCAGCAGTTTTTCCTTCCAGGGAATGACCTGGCCGAAGTCGACCAGGTATTCCGAGAAGCCGGAAGTCTCCAGCTCGGAGGGGGAGATCAGTCCCTGTTCCAGGAGGAGTTCCGGGCTGATGAGCAGGGGATTGCCTGCCAGGGCCGAGCCAGACATGTAGGGCGAGTTGCCGAAGACCGGGCTGGTCGGGCCCAGGGGCAGGATCTGCCACCAGGACTGGCCGGCAGCCTCGAGAAAGTTGACGAATTCATGGGCTCCCCGCCCCAGGTCGCCGATACCGTAAGGTCCCGGCAATGAAGTGATATGAAGCAGAATGCCGCTGGAGCGTTCAGAGGTGGGCTGTTTCACCGCGTATCCTTTTTCTTGAATTGACTTTGTTGCAGGTGATAGACTGCACTCACCATGTCGAAACAGACGATGCAAGGCAGGTCCCGGGCTGCTGCCCGGACAGGGCCTGCAGCCGATAATCGTGATCCCCATACCCACAGTGTATTTACTCCATTACAGAGGAGCGGAAAACTCTTTGTTTGCATTTTTTGCCGTTGTGCATTAAAATTTGTATTTCACGAGTATAATGGAGCGGACTGCGCTCAGCACATTATAACTGAATTTTCGGGGGTGGAAGGCAGGTGCTGACAAGTATCAAGAACGACCTTCTCAAGGCTGGAAAGAGCGAGGGATGCATCACATTTCAACATCTTAACGAGCTATTGCCCGAAGATGTCAAGGATCCCGGGGCCATCGAAGAGGTATTCGATTTTCTCGGCGAGCACAACATCGAGATCGTGACCCAGGAGGAATCCGGCAAGAAAAAAACCCTTTCCGGTGAAGAGTGGACCGGCAAGAAGGAGGGGGAGGAGGACGTGGTCTGCGAGCCTCTTCCCGAAGCCGAAGAGCACGATAGCGAAGAGACGACCACCACCTACCTGCGGGAAATGGGGCAGTTCGACCTGTTGACGCCCGAGGAGGAAGCCCGGTACTCCAAGACCATCAGGGAGGGATTCGACGCCATCATCGCGGCCATCCGTGCCGACAGGTCCGGCACCGAGGAGATCAGGATGCTGGTGGAGCGGATCGATCTCTGGCAGAAGCGGGACCCGTCCCTGAAGCCCAAGAAACAGCAGCTCAACTACATGCGCCATTGCGTGGCCATGGCGACCCGCAAACATCGCGACAAGCGGGAACTGTTCGAGCTGCACACCAAGCTGGAGGCCTACAACCGGTCCATCGAGGCGGCCAAGGACGCCATGATCCGGGCCAACCTGCGGCTGGTGGTCTCCATTGCCAAGCGGTACATGCACCAGGGGCTCACTCTGGCCGACCTGATCCAGGAGGGCAACCTGGGCCTGATGCGGGCCGTGTTCCGCTTCGACTACAAGAAGGGCAACAAGTTTTCCACCTATGCCTCCTGGTGGATCCGGCAGGCCATCACCAGGGCCATCCTGGACAAGACCAGAACCATCCGGCTGCCGGTCCATTTCCTGGAGCTGCGCAGCCAGTTCTTCAAGGCCTTCTATTCCCTGCTCAAGGAACTCGGCCGCGAGCCCACGCCGGTGGAGATCTCCAAGATGACCGACCTGCCCATGGACAAGATCCTGGCCATCCTGGAGGCGTCCCGCGAACCCATTTCCCTGGAGACGCCGGTGGGGGACGATGACTCGACCCTGGGCGACTTCCTGGAAAACCAGGAGTCTGAGTCGCCTTATGACGCGGTCCAGAACAGGGAGCTGGCCAATCGCGTCACCGAGGTCCTCTCGACCCTGACCGAGCGGGAAGAGAAGATCATCAGGCTGCGTTTCGGCATTGGAGAAAAGGCGGAATACACTCTGGAGGAGATCGGCAAGCGGTTCAACGTCTCCAGGGAACGTATCCGCCAGATAGAAAAAAAGGCCCTCAACCGGCTGCGGCATTCCAGCAGGCGCGAACGGCTGCGTTTCTTCCTGGACTGATCCTTCCCCGGTTTCCCCCTTTTCCCTGGATTACCCATGGACGCACTTGTTGAACAGGCCGGGCTCGGCGACATCCTCGCCAAGGTCAGGGCCGGTGAACGACTCAGTCTCGAAGACGGCAGACGCCTTTTCCGGAGCACCGACATCCTGGCCCTGGGTTACATGGCCAACATCGTCAGGGAAAGGAAAAACGGCAACCAGGCCTACTTCATCTACAACCAGCACATCAACTATTCCAACGTCTGCACCAACCTTTGCAAGTTCTGCGCCTTTGGCAAGGAAAAGGGACATGCCCAGGCCTACGAGATGTCCATCGACGACATTCGCGCCAAGGTGCGGGAGCGGCTGGACGAGCCCATAACCGAGATCCACATGGTGGGCGGCATCCACCCGGACCTGCCCTACACCTATTACCTGGATGCCCTGCAGGCCATCAGGGAGATCAGGCCGGATGTTCATATCCAGGCCTTTACCTGCGTGGAGATTCATCACCTGGCCGAACTGGCTGGAAAATCGGTCGGCGAGACCCTGGAGGAGCTCAAGCAGGCAGGGCTTGGATCCATTCCGGGCGGCGGGGCCGAGGTCTTCAGTCCCCGTATCCGCCGGATCACCTGCGAGCGGAAGCTCTCCGGAGAGGGCTGGCTGCAGGTGGCCAGAACGGCCCATGAACACGGCCTGCACACCAATGCCACCCTCCTGTACGGCCACATCGAAACCATCGACGAACGGCTGGAACACCTGGAGGCCCTGCGCAACCTCCAGGACGAGACCGGCGGATTTCTGGCCTATATCCCCCTGGCCTTCCATCCCAAGAACACGGCCATGGCCGAGCACGCCCGCACAACGGGCATGGATGACCTGAAAAACATTGCCGTGGCCCGGCTCATGCTGGACAACTTTCCCCATATCAAGGCCTACTGGGTGATGATCGGTCCCAAGCTGGCCCAGGTGGCGCTGGCGTTCGGGGCCGACGACATGGACGGTACGGTCAAGGAGGAGGTCATCACCCACATGGCCGGCGCCGAGACCGCCCAGGCCCTGGGACACAAGACCCTGATCCGGCTGATCCGGGAGGCGGGCCGCGAACCGGTGGAGCGCGATACCCTCTACAACATCCTCAGGACGTACTGAGATGCGGCAGCTCATTGCCAAGGTCCTGGACGGCGGCCGGATAGACGGCCGGGAATTCCTGCGCCTGGCTGAAGAGGCCGATCTCCATGAACTGGCCTTCATGGCCGATTCCATCCGCAGGCGGCTCCATCCGGAGCAGGTGGTCACCTACGTCATCGACAGAAACATCAACTACACCGATATCTGCATATCGGCGTGCAAATTCTGCGCATTCTTCAAGGCCCCGGAAGACGACCAGGGCAGGGTGCTCAGTCACCAGGAGCTGCTCGGGAAGATCAGGGAGACCCAGGAGCTGGGAGGGACCCAGATCCTTCTCCAGGGAGGGCTGCATCCGGACAAGCCCCTGGAGTTCTACGAGGAAATGTTGCGGGTCATGAAGGCGACCGGTATCCACATCCACGGGTTCTCGCCGCCCGAGATCTGTCATTTCGCCGCCATTTCTTCCCTGTCCACCAGGGAGGTGCTCGAGCGGCTCATGGCCGCCGGCCTGGACTCCATGCCCGGCGGCGGCGCCGAGATCCTTTCCGACCGGGTGCGGCAGATCCTGGCACCCCGCAAGTGTTCTGCCGACCAGTGGATCGCGGTGATGGCAGAGGCCCACGACCTGGGCATGCGCACCACGGCCACCATGATGTTCGGCCATGTGGAGACCATGGAGGAACGGCTGGAACATCTGCAGCGGTTGCGCGATCTGCAGGACCGCACCGGCGGGTTCACCGCCTTCATCCCCTGGCCCTTTCAGCCGGACAACACCGCCCTGGCAGCCGGTACTGCCATCGAGAAGACCAGCGGTATCGGCTACCTGCGCATGCTGGCCCTCAGCCGGATCTTTCTGGACAACTTCCGGAACATTCAGGCCTCCTGGGTGACCCAGGGGCCGAAAATCGCCCAGCTTTCCCTGTTTTTCGGGGCCAATGACTTCGGCTCCACCATGATCGAGGAAAATGTTGTGGCAGCGGCCGGGGTTCATTTCCGCCTCTCCGAGCAGGAGATCCAGCGTCTGGTTCTGGATGCCGGCTTCACGCCCAGGCAGCGACTGATGGACTACACCCCGGTCTGATGAACAGGGACGGCCGGCTCCGACTGCACCGCGCGCCCTGGCTGATTCCCGTTCTTGCGCCGCCGATCCGGGACGGCGGCCTGGCCGTCCGCGACAACACCATCTGCGGCCTGGCGCCGTTTGGCGACCTGCGACGTTCCTTCCCTGGAGCAGAGGTGATCGATCATCCCGATACCGTGCTCGTGCCCGGGCTGGTCAATGCCCACATCCATCTCGAACTGTCCCACCTCCACCATCTCGGCAAGGACGAGCCGCCGCCGAGCTTCACCGGCTGGATCGGTTCCCTCCTGGCTGCCCGCCGCCAGGCAGACAGGGCAGACAGCGCCGGCCCGGCCGCCAGGGAGGCGAAAAGACAGTGGCTGGGCGGGGTGGCCCTGCTGGCCGATATCGGCAACACGGACCTGGGCTGCACCCTGGCTGACAACTTTCCAGGTGTTATATATTCTTTTCTTGAGTTTATAGGGATATCAGAAGATAATCTCATGCAAAACATCAGCATCCTCGGCCGCCAGGATGAGGATCGGATGTGCACGGCCCATGCCCCCTATTCGACCCATGCCCGGCTCCTGGCCGCCCTGAAGCGGCGGGCCGACCGGTTCGGCCACTGTTTTCCCATCCATGTCGCCGAGTCTGAAGCGGAATGCGAGCTGGTTGCCGGCGGAACAGGCGAGTTCCGCGATTTTCTCGTCAGCCGGGGCCTGTGGGACAGCTCTTTTCGGCCCACCGGAATTGACAACTCCGGCTCTGTACAGTATCTACAGAATCTTGGTCTCTTGGACGAGCGTACCATCTGCGTTCACTGTGTGCAGGTACGGCGGCAGGAGGTGGACATGCTGGCCGCCTCAGGCGCCAAAGTCTGTCTCTGTCCAGGTTCCAACCGGTTCCTGGCCGTGGGCAGGGCCCCGCTGCCGTGGTTCCTGGAGGCCGGGATACTCCCGGCCCTGGGTACGGACAGCCTGGCTTCCAACCCGGAACTCTCCCTGTGGCGGGAGATGCGGCTGCTGGCCGAAGATCATCCCGGCGTGGAGCCGGCAACGATTCTGGCCATGGCCACCCTGGGCGGGGCAGGTGCCCTGGGGTGTGCAGACAGGTTCGGCTCCCTGCTCCCGGGCAGGACAGCGGCAGTGGTCGCGGTCAGGCTGGGACAGCCTGTTCACCGGAAGCAGGAGGTGATGGAATACCTGGTCAGCGGCGTGCCGGACGACGCCACTGGCTGGCTGGAGGAAACACCATGGCCCGCATAGGGATGGTCAACTACATCAATACCGCACCCATCTACGAGATATGGAAGGAAGAGGTGCGCAATCCTGACTGGCATATCGTCGAGCAGCCGCCCTCCACCCTGAACAGGATGCTGGCCGCCGACGAGCTGGACATGGGCTTTGTCTCCTCTTACGAGTATGCGGCCCGGCCCGACCGCTACCACATCCTGGCCGATCTGTCCATCAGCGCCACCGGCCCGGTGGGCAGTGTGTTCCTCTTTTCCCACCATCCGCCTACAGAACTCGACGGAAGCCGGATTCTGATGACCGGCCAGTCCGACACCTCGGTCTATCTCCTCAGGCTGATCCTGGAGGAGTTTCTCGGCGTGCGGCCCGACTATGCCAGCGGGGACATCACCGGCGCCCCGGCGATGTCCCCGCAGCCTGCCGGAGTCCTGGCAATCGGCGACGAGGCCCTCCACCTGGCCATGGAGGACCGGTATCCCTACCAGCTCGACCTGGCGGAATTCTGGAACCGAGAGACCGGCCTGCCGTTCGTCTTTGCCGTCTTTGCGGTCCGGGAGGAATTTGTCCGCCTCCATGAGCAGCATGTCAGGGCCATCCACCAGGCCTTGCTTGGTTGCC
>Ga0256914_1002230_pt1 | contig 16406 bp, 17 predicted proteins | sample HulkmetaG_FD_191571 | JGI IMG/M metagenome (GOLD analysis project Ga0256914, IMG submission 191571) | Hydrothermal chimney microbial communities from Main Endeavour vent field at the Juan de Fuca Ridge, Pacific Ocean - Hulk | ecosystem: Environmental > Aquatic > Marine > Hydrothermal vents ... | reverse complement strand
GTGGGTAAATCCACAGCCAGCAGAGGAATGGAACAAACAGGACAACATAATGGCTATATTCTCGAGGTGCTGCTCTGCTGTCTTTGAATGCAGAAATCTAAAGCAGCTTACCAGAGTTATAGAAGATCTCATATAACTACAAGAGGATGGGAGGAGTTAACATGGCAATCAAAAACTGTTTCAGTGTCGTAGGCAATCACAACAGCGGAAAAACCACACTAATAGAAGAACTAATAAAAGAGCTAAAGACAAGAAACCTCTCCGTATCAACCATAAAACATGCCGTACACTTCAACTTCAATAGTAGCAACAAAGGTGATTCTGAAAGGTTGTTCCAAGCCGGCAGCAAAACATCTATAGCATTGTTCGAAGACGGAACCCAGCTGTACACATCTCCTACAAAGTTAAGAAGTGCACTCTCTTACATCAACAGTGATATCCTAATACTAGAGGGGTTCAAAGGAGAAGCAGTTCCAAACATAGTGAGAGCCAAGAATACACAGGACGCCAAGAAGCTCATAAATGAGCTTACAATTGCAATAGTTACAGACGAAGAAGGTAACTTGGAAGATACACCATCATTCAGGCCTCACCAGATAAGAGAGATAACAGAGGTGGCACTAAAACATTCGTTCCCACCACTCCCACTGTTAGACTGTGGGCACTGTAAGGGTGGAACATGTTTCAAAATGGCATCTATGATACTAAAGGGAGAAGGCTCTATAAAGGATTGTGTGGTGCTTCCATCAAAAGTCAGACTAAAGGTAAACAATGTGAGCATCCCCCTAAACCCATTCGTAGAGCAGATCATTACATCTGTCGTCGGTTCATTGGTAGGCATACTAAAAGATACTACAAAGGAGATGAAAGAGATAGACCTCCACATAAAGCTGTAAACTTTGCGACAATAACTGTAAATATATACAACTTTACAAAAAAGCAAGAAGTAATAATTTGTTGAAATATTCAACAAACTTTCCTTGACAATGACGGTGAAACCCTATAAAATATTGCTATAATAAAACCCCAGAAGGAGGTATGCTACATGAGGAGAGTTGTTCCCACAAGATTGAGAAAGGACAAGTACACATTCTCCGCAGAAGAATTGGAAGGTATGTTTTCCGTACCATCGAAGATGCCAAAATGGGAGCCGATGTACACAGAGCTCACACACAGAGATGGCAGTAAACACCAGGTACTAATCAGAGAGATCAAGAAAGAGGAGATTGACCCAATGCTTGCATTCATCAAAAGGTACACAGAAATCGACTACGACTACTACGACATAGTTTCTGCAAGGGTATATGCAGAGCTACTTGCCATCAAAAGAAACAGAATGAAAGACGAATACTTCTTCCTTGCACTGGAAAATGGAAGTCCTGTGGGAATAATAAACGGTAGGATCATGAACAAAGATATAAATATAAGCCTCCACACAATGGTATTTAAGAGAAGGATTAACGCTGGTCCAATACTTTTCTACGCAAAGTGCTGGTATGCATTCGAAATCTGTGGTCAACAGGAATTTTGGGCAACATTCGAAAGTTACAATGGCTGGAGACTTGCAGGTCTCGGCATGGGACTACCCACCTACAAGTGGCCAGATGTCCAACACGAGCTTGGTGGCGCTAAGGTTTACTATCTCTCACGTGAGATGTGGGAACTAACAATAAGAGACGAGTATCCAGAGCAGGTAGCAAGGGCAAAACTCATGCCTAATCCTCCAAAAGAGTTAATCGAAGCAAACGAAAAGCTGATAATTCCAGAAGAAATAGAGGTTTAAATTAAGATAGTTCAAGGGGGAGAAGCTTAAGCTTCTCCCCCTTTTGTTTTTACTCTACTTCTTTCTTTCCCTGTAGAATGGCAAGCGCTACCTTCTCCGCAGTAACAGGCATAGATTTAATTCTGATACCAAGCGCATCCTCAACAGCATTTGCAACCATAGGAGCAGCAGGTATCATCGTATGTTCAGATATTCCTCTTGCACCAAACGGGCCGTCAGGTTGCGGAACCTCCACTATTATAGGTACTATTTCTTTAGGCACATCCATTGCGGTGGGTATCTTGTAGTCAGTAAAGTTAGGGTTCAATACCTTACCCTTATCATCAAATCTCATATCTTCGTAGAGCACAGTTGCCAAGCCCTGGAGCAGACCACCGTTTATCTGACCCTTCACAAGATCCGGATTTATCGCTTTACCCGCATCTACAGCTTCCACTGCCTTCAGAACTCTCATCTTGCCAGTTTCCTTGTCTATTTCAAGCACCACGGCACCAGCACCAACCGTGTAGTGCACATTTGGGTGTCCTCCCTGCGAAGTCTCCGGATCGTCTACCGTAGTCGTAAACTCCGGCATAAATATACCCCTACCAAGGATAGGTCCACCTCTATACGTACCATCATGCGTCTGAATACCGTTTATAACGAAGTCCTTAAGCGGCAGTTGAAATTCTGGATCAGTCTTGCACTTTACCTTCTCGTCCTCAAGGTATAATGTCTCCTTCTCGAGGTGATATGCCTGATGCACAACCTCAAATATCTGCTCACGGGCGTCTAAGGCTGCCCTCTTAACTGCATTACCGCAGGACCAAGTAACATGAGAAGCAACTGTCTGCCATTCGTATGGATTCCTATCCGTATCAGGTAGCTCAACTCTTATCTTCTCAATGGGCACAGAGAGTATCTCGGCAGCGATCTGTGCCATAACTGTCATATACCCCTGCCCTATCTCCATACCAGACACTACGATGTTTATACTACCATCTTCGCTGAACTTCAGGAATGCAGCAGAAGATGTATTCGGAGGCATAGCAGGTGCCTTCCAGAATATGGCAAACCCCTTACCAATAACCTTGTTGGGATCCTTCGATTCCTCTTTCTTGCCCCACTCAACCTCCTTGGCTACCTTATCTATGGCTTCTATCAAACCATTTGGATTCATAGGTGCACCATAGGCGACAGGGTCTCCCCTTCTAATGGCATTTTTTCTTCTAAACTCAACAGGGTCCATACCTATCATCTTCGCTACTCTCGTCATATGGGACTCAATAGCAAAATGGGTTTCAGAATATCCAAAACCTCTATATGGACCCGCCGCCGGCTTGTTTGTATATACGCATATAGAGTCTATCCAGACATTAGGTATCCTGTAAGGACCAGTTGCAGAGAGACCCGCTGCATTCACAACATTTGCCCCATACTCTGCATACGGACCAGCATCCCAGTAAAGCTCATTCTTCAAGGCAACGATCGTACCATCTTTCTTAACCCCTACTTTTATCTTTGAAACAAGTGCCTGTCTCATATATGTGTTGTAGAACTCCTGTGCCCTCGTCCACCTAACTTTCACCGGATGCCCCTTCACAACCGTAGCAAGAGCCACAGCAAGTATCTCCATCGAAACCCCAGCCTTACCCCCAAAACCGCCACCAACATACGGGACCACAACTCTGATATCTTTGTGGCTTATACCCAATGGTGCTAACGCCTGTGCAAACAGATTTCTCTGAGTATGGGGTGACTGTGAGCTGGACCACACCGTAATCCTTCCAGAATAATCATAAAGGGCAACAGATATATGCGGTTCTATACAGCAATGAGCATACCTCGGCACCCTGTAAGTGTCCTCAAATACAAAGTCTGCCTCGGCAAACGCCTTTTCAACATCACCCTTTCTGACTTTTCTCCAATGTGCAATATTTGTGCCCGGCTTCGGGAAGTACCACGGCACATGCCAGTAATTGGCAAGGTCAGGATGTATTATTGGAGCATTATCCTTTAATGCCTCCATCTGATCGAGCACATAAGGAAGCTCCTCATATTCTACCTTCACCAGTTTCGCTGCCTTCTTAGCAGCCTTTGGATTTCTCGCCAGGACAGCCGCCACCTGTTCACCGATAAACCTAACCCTATCCTGTGCAAAGACATATCTATCGTGCATATACAAACCAAACCTATAAGGGAAATCCTTACCAGTAACTACCTTAACTACGCCCGGAACCTTCTCTGCTTCAGATGTGTCTATGCTCTTTATCAAGGCATGCGGATAAGGACTCTCCACTATCTCTGCGTAAAGGAGATTAGGACCAAAATCCAAATCATCTACATACCTGGCAGCACCTGTAACCTTATCTCTTTCGTCAAGCCTCGTAAACGACTTACCCACATATTTAAGCTCTTCCATCTCGCTCCCCCCTTACTGTTTCTTGGATGCGTCGAGTATCGCTTCAATTATAGATACATATCCGGTACATCTACACAAATTACCTGCTATAGCCTCTTTTACTTCCTCCTCAGTAGGATGCGGATTCTTCTCCAATAGCTCTGTAGCGGTAAGTGTCATACCAGGGGCACAAAAACCACACTGGAATGAATTGTGTTCTATGAAAGACTCCTGCAACGGCGTAAGCCCATCCTTGGACAGCCCTTCAAGCGTCACTATCTCTGCTCCATCTACCTCTATAGCAAATATGAGACAACTCCTAACCGACTTTCCGTTGAGTAAAATAGTACACGCACCGCAGTCACCTCTACCGCAAGCGTACTTAGGTGTCTTCACACCCAATTTCCCCCTTAAGACTTCAAGGAGAATGTCATTGGGTTCTACCTCTACACTCCTCATTTCGCCATTCAGTTTGAATGTTATCTTCTTCTTCATGGCATATTCCCCCTATATAAGCCTCGTTCCATATTCTGGTCCTTCTCCCTTAAGACGACTTACCGCAGCTCTCAAAGCTCTCTTTAACATTACTTTAGACATGTGCATTCTATACTCTCTTGTAGCTCTTATATCCGTTATAGGAGATATTTCATCAACCACAGCTGCCATAGCTTCCTCCATCACACTCTCAGTGAGCTCCTTTCCACTAAGTATTGCCTCTATCTTTCTGGCTCTCACAGGCTTAGGGCCAACTGCACAGAAAGCAACCCTATACTCATTTCCCTCAATAGCAAGTACACCAACTCCTACCTGTGCGAGATCCTCACCATCGTATCTACCAAGCTTTATGTATGCCCCACCATGCCTTTTTTCCAAGACAGAGAGAGATACACCAACAACCATCTCTCCCTTTTCCAGAGCCGTCTTCCTTGGGCCAAGAAACCAATCCAGAACAGGGATCTTTCTCTCACCAGATGGTCCCTTAACTACAACATTAGCCTCATACAACAAAACAGCTGGTCCACTATCCAAAGATGGTACTGCAGAACACATGTTACCCACCAATGTAGCCCTATTTCTTATACCCATAGACGCCACACTCTTGGAAGCCTCCCAAAGCACAGGGAAATTTTTCCTAACTACTTCAGAGTCTATCAGCTCATTAAAGGTAACGAGGGCACCCACAAAGAGGTGCCCATCTTTAAATTCAAACCTTTTAAGTTCCTCTATTCCCTTTATATCAACCACTGCTTTGGGGGTTTCAAATCCGTCCTTAACACGGACCACAAGGTCTGTTCCACCTGCAAGTACTGCCGCATCCTTTCCGTAATCCGAAAGTAGCTTAACGACTTCGTCCACGCTTCCAGGCTTAAAATACTCAAACTCATGCACTATAGCCATTACATTACACCCCCTAACTCTTTATTCTGGCATCCTAAACGCAACAAACCTACCCCACATAGAAGTAGCCTCTATTGCTCTGATGAGGTAAGCAGCTATGTAATACCTCCCACTCCCAAGGTTTCTTATGTCATTTCCAAGGTTCTCAGCATGCACAAGATGCTGCGGGAAGAGTTTTATGTGCATTACCTGATAGAACTCATCTATAGGATACATCTCGTCCCAATCCTTTCCAAATGCCTCTATTAGCTTCCTGTTTGCCTCCTCAAAGGTCTTTGGATGCCATATTCTCATTATAGTATTCATAGGGTGATCTGCGCTAACAGCATCTACTCCTATCCACTTTATCTTCATATCGAGTGCCCACTGTGGAAAGTCTGGAGATGGACCTGGGTGCTTGACCATATATCTAAATTCATCAGATTCTGGGGTATTCCAACCGTATTTCCACCATCCCGTCTTTATAATCAGGATGTCTCCTTCACGAATGTCTACTACCTTCTTTATCATTTCTGGAGTATAAACACTCGAATTACTCACCATATCAGATATATCTGCAATAACCCCAGGGCCCACCCACTCTTCGAGTGGCACTTGACCTATAGGCCTACCCGCTGGATAGAAGTGTATTTCACCATCCATGTGCGTTGCAAGGTGAATACTCGCATTACAGATAGAGCCGTTTCTCCCCATCCCAAACTGCTGGCCACCAACCCTCTTGTGGAACCTTACGCTCAATGGTTCGTAGTTCAACCACTGTGGTGTCCTCACGCTAAACGGCAACGTCATGTCGTACTTCTCCATGTTGTCAAGGGCACTGTAAAACTCCTCCTCATCCATACCATCTGGAGGCTGATAGGCAACTACCCTAACCCACGCTGCTTCCGTTTCCATAAACGGTATAGGATAACCTACTATCCACGCACGCTGGTTTTTGAGTTTATCTACATCCCCACCTATGCTCTCAATAAACACAAGGTGAGCATTAGGCACCTTTATGTGCATGAGTTCATAATACCAGTCAGGTGGGAACATTTCGTCCCAGCTCTTGCCGTATTTTTCTTTTAATTTTGCCTCAGCCTTCTCAAAGTGTAGCTTGTGCATATACCTTATAGGTGTATTCATGGGATGTTCTATACTTCCACAATCCACCCCTACCCACTTAAACTTCATCTTTATAGCCCAATCAAAGAAATCTGGAGATGGACCCGGGTGCTGAACAAGATACTTAAATTCACTGGAGTCTGGTTTCTCCCAAGAATACTTGCTGTAACCCGTATATATAATAAGTATGTCACCCTCACGGACATCTGCTTTCTTCATTATCATTTCTGGAGTATAGAGACTATAGTCGGAAACCTCATCAGATATGTCAACTATAACACCCCTCCCACCCAGCTCATCCAGAGGGATGTCGCTTATTGCCCTACCTGCAGAGTTAAAACTCGTCTCTCCAACGAGATGTGTACCTGTAGTGTTGCTCCAATTTAGTATCTGACCGTTTGCACCCTGACCACCACCAAATGCACCAGTAACCCTCTTAAAGAAGTGGATACCAAGGGCTTTGTCACCCGGCCATGGGGGGGTATATATACTCAGAGGCTGGGTGATATCATACATCTTCGCTGAGCTTAACATCCTTATGAACTCTTCATTTCTCATACTATCGCCTCCTTACTCAATATTGTACTTCTCTGCAAAAGCCTCAAGGGCCTTCTCAAAAACCTCCATAGGAGCATCCACCAAACCCGCACCTACTTGTCCAACTCCCGGCTTCTTGTGTGCAACACCGGTGTCGATAAACGGAGGTATTCCCTTTTCCACTACCTTTACTATATCTATACCTGTTGGTGTGCCTCTAAAGTCCAGGAAAGGTATCTGGTAAACATTGTTCTCCCCAATAGTTATCTCATACATAGCAAGGGTCTTTTCGACGGATTCCTTGACGGTACCACCCACAAACTGTATTATAGCCGGTGCCGCTGCTATTGCAAAACCTCCAAGACCAGCTGTCTCCATTATTGCACTGTCACCAATGTCAGGGTTAACATCCTCCTTTGTAAATCCAGGGAACAACAGGACATCTGGTACAGGTGCCGGCGCCGTAAACCACTGATCACCAAGTCCCGAAACCTGAATACCAAAATCTGTCCCATTCCTAGCCATAACTGTTACCATAGTACTGCCTTCTATATTCTTTGCAGGATCGAGACTCACCTTCGCACTCGTCATAGCAAAACCAAGAAATGTATGTATATTCTCCTCCATAAATCTCATAACCTCATTGGTTTCATGGTGGTCCTTCATCGTCTCTGCCATAGCACCAGCAATCTTAGCAAAGAGCACATAAGATGCTGCTCTACTCCTATTGTGTAACTCATCTCCCATATGCAACGCCTGTGCTATTATATTCTTGAGGTCAAGTTTTCCTATTTTTCTTATAGCCCTCTGCCACACCGGGAACATGACATTTTCAAGCCACTTCAATCTCTCAATGACATCGGGTGAATAGGCACCCATTCTCAAGACCTTACCTATACCTTCGTTAAGCGTCTGGTAAGCTCTATTGCCGTGAGCCTCATTTTCGGTGATTATTACTGGCATCGAAGCCGATACTATGCCAGCCATTGGCCCTACTGTATTGTGATGATGACAAGGAGAAAACTCTATCTCTCCAGATGCAGCCAGCTCCTCTGCCTCTTCGGGGGTCTTTGCAAGTCCTTCATACATCAGAGCACCTATAACCGCTCCTCTCTGTGGCCCACACATTCTATCCCATGTAATAGGAGGTCCTGCGTGCAGAATGAGATTTTTCTTCATCCCGGGGATAACATCTATAGCCTTCCCCATATCCACCCACATCGGCTTAGCCTCTAACAAGATCTTCAATGCCTTCTCATTCGCCTTCTCGATATCAACCATTGCTCTGCCTCCTTACTAAAATTGTTTTATTCAATTGTTGAAATTAATAATTTTTAACAAAATTATTTCACCCCTCAGTTACCACCTCCTTTCAAGCTACAATATACCATAGCAGTTGAATTTTTTCAAGTTTTCCAATATACAAATATTTACAAAGTTGCAGGCTTTCAAAACTTACCGTTTGTGTAATCTTCTAAATTTATAAGACAAAATCAATGACCTAAGCCTGCAGAATGTCAGTAAAATACTACAAAAACTCAATCTTCTCTTTCTTACTCATAAACTTGACAAAAGCAGCAGTTGTGATATACTTTCGAGCAGTTAATGAAGTGTTACACTTCTTCAAATTGGGGGGTGGTAGCGAAAGAAAGCTATCAAGTGTTTGAAGCATACTGAAAAGTGATCTACGGTTTAGGTAATCACTTTGAGGAGGGGAGGTTACAGTATGGCAGAGCAAACAACTATGCAAAAGGGTTGGGTTATATACCCAATAGGAAGCAGGCCTAAAATGGCATTGTCCTTCTTCCTTGGATTACAGCACTATCTTACCATGTTCGGCGCAACCGTTAGTATACCATTGATACTCAGCGGTGCCATGAAGATGCCACCTCAGGAAACAGCACTCTTAATTTCCACCATATTTCTGGCAAGCGGTATAGCAACACTCTTACAGCAGTACATAGGTAACAGACTACCTATAGTTCAAGGTGGGAGCTTTTCGTTTCTTGGCCCGGCATTCGCCATCATTGCATTGGTAGGTCAGCACGGCGGAAACTGGCAAAACATGATACAAACCGTATCCACAGCAATACTGTTTGGCTCATTCTTTGAAATTATACTTGGTTATAGTGGTTTGATGGGACAGATCAAAAAGGTCATAGGTCCAATAACGATAGCACCAACAATTACAATGATAGGACTCTCTCTGTTTGGGGTAGGTGCCCCATTCATGGCAGGAAACTGGACAATATCGGTCATCACCTTAATAGCACTAATACTCTACTCGCAGGTCTTCGCAAGAAAGTCGAGGGTATTTCTATTGTTCCCAGTTCTTCTGGCTATACTTACGGGTTGGATACTCTCTCTGATAGGAACGCTTACAGGCATAATTCCTCCTGGAAACCCTGCAAACCTTGCAAAAGGACTCCAACTAATACACAACTCTCCTTGGTTCTGGATAAGGCCAATCATACCATTCAAGTGGGGATTTCCACCCATTGACTCTGTAGTAACAGCAGGGGCAATAGGTACATTGGCAGGATACATAGCATCAATGGTGGAATCCATCGGAGACTATCACTCCTGCGCAAGGATAGCTGAAGGGCCTGTACCCACAGCAAGGATGATATCAAAAGGACTTGGGGCTGAGGGTGTTGGCTGTCTCGTAGCAGGTATTCTGCAGACCGGCAATGGAACCACATCTTACACCGAGAATATCGGTGCAATTGGTATCACGAGGGTAGCATCCAGGCGAGTGATAAAAGCAGGTGCAACTATAGCCATTGTAATACCATTCTTTGCAAAGTTTGGTGCGATCCTGGCCACACTACCGCAACCTGTCGTGGGCGCAATGTATGTGGGACTATTCGGCTTGATTGCAGCAGTCGGGTTATCCAACCTTCAGTTCGTCAACCTGAACAACTCGAGGAATCTGTTTATACTTGGTCTGGCACTCTTCAGCGGTCTCACATTCCCAGCATACTTCAACGCCCACCCAATACATTGGGGTGCTCCCGGGACACTAACAGGGACTCTCGGAGATATAGCTCAGACTATACTAACAACCGGCATGGCAGTATCAGCCTTTATCGCAATGGCTCTGGACAACTGGCTGCCTGGTGCAACACGAGAGGAAAGAGGCCTCGCAGTTTGGGAGAGAGAAGCAACAGAAGAGGCATGGATCGAAGCAGAGAAAGAGTGGGCAAAGATGAAAGTTGGGGAAGAGAGAAAATTAGAAGGATTCGAAGGCTCACAAAGTTAGCATATTATGTAATAAAGTTACCTATAGAAGGGGGCTCTCAAAAAAAAGGGGTCCCCTTCTACTTTGTGAGGAGTATATCAAAATGTGGCAAAAGGTCAAAAAAGTTGTCTGGTGGAGTTTCATAGCTATATATGTAGCGATTACCATATACCTCCTGTACAATGTGGGAAATCCAAATTCTCTTTTAAGGTACTTCATAAAGGATACTTCTTATGACCTATACATAACATTTGCGTTTGCGTTCTCCATGTCGCTGATCAGCTTCTTTACCTCCCTTACAAAGGAAAACAGAGAATATAAAGAGCTCATAGAGAATAACATAGAATACATAAGGGAGCTAAGAAAGAAGAAGTGGACAGACGAACAGATCGCAGAGTCTATCCTACAAGCACTCGGAAGCAGGGAAGGTTTCCACCACAGATACGCAAGAAAAAAACTTATGCTATTCCTATCAAGGGTAAAATAAGGTGAATCATGGATATAAACCAGCTAATTCTTGGAGGCATTCTAATAGGAGGAATGCTATTCTTTTACTGGTTTAAACAAAATGACAGAAAAAAAATTCTCTCCATGTTTCCCGCAAGAGAGATTGTGGCATACACACACGGTGTAACCTGTTTTGGTTTAGCATCTGAGCCTGGAGGCATAAAAGAGTCTTCAGGGAGCATACTCTTGTTGAAGGATAGAATATTCTACAAAGATAGGTTTGGTAAAAGGGAGATATTCATACCAAAAGAAAACCTTTTATCCATCGTGGTCACAGACAATCACAAAGGTGAACCAACATACCAGAAATGCTTAGCCTTTTATTTCAAGGACGATTATGATAGAATAGAAAGGGTTGCCTTTATCATTCCACATCCAAAACAGTGGGTAGAGATTGTAAAACGCACCTTCCAGAAGGAGATCCCGATAAAAGAGGAACTGTGGTGAAGGAGAGTGAGAAAAGTGCATATCACTATTATAGTTTACCATCACCCCTACTCGTACGAAGACATGGACACAGCGATAAACATCATAAAAGCACTAAGAGAAGAAAACCATAAGTGCACACTCATGCTGTTCATGGACGCCGTTACAGCCACAAATAGGGAGATAAAACCACCAAAATACGACAGAAACATAGCAGAAAAGCTACAAAACCTTATAGATAAAGATGTAAAAGTCATAGTCTGCGGCTCATGTACGCTCTACAGGGGAGTCAGTAAAGCAGAACTTTTGGAGAATGTATCCCTGGGCGGACTTTCAACGCTGGGAGAGGTCATCAAACACAGCGATAGAGTGATAAACATAGGATGGTGAGGTGAGGAGATTGGAAGAAAAAACCATAACCATAGTATCCAGACACAGCCCTATGGGAACATCTACCGTGCACGAGGCATTTAGAGCCAGTATTGGGTGCAGTAGCGAAAACAAGCACATAAACTTAGTATTAGCAGAAGATAGCGTCTTTGCTCTGTTAAAACCAATAAAGGGAAAAAACCCCATAGATATACCCTCTCTGGAAAGGTACTTCTTGAGTCTTCAGGAATTCGGGATAAATCTCCTGATCCATAAACCATCCTTCAAAGAGAGAATCAACCCAGAAAAAGACGAGCTTCTCCCATACGGAAAGTTTATCTCCGACAAAGAGCTAACCCAACTGATAAGAAAAAGCGACACAATCCTTTTATTCTAACGGGAGGGAAAGACAATGGAAACCCTTTTCATACTGAAGGCATCACCATACACTAACAGCTACAGTGTAATACTCAACTCTGTTCTACCAGGTGATAGCATCGTCCTAATCCAAGACGCCGTGGTAGGCGCAAAGGCTGCACCGGTAGACTTCAAAGAAAAGATAAAGAAGTTGAGAGAAAAAGAGATACCTACATATGTGTTAAAAGAAGACCTACTTCTAAGAAACATCCAAAACATAGAAGGAGGATTCAAGGAAATCACATACAAGGAATTGGCAAAGCTCATAGTAGAGCACAAAAGGGTAGTATCATAGAAGCAGCAGGAGGATAGCCATGCGGATTAGCGTGTACGATCCACAACGGTGTATAGGGTGTGGAAGCTGTATGTTTGCATGTGCAAGGAGAGCAGGAGATGGAGGGCTAAGCAATACTGCCATAGCGGTAAGGTCATCTGGAGGGATAAGCAAAGGGTTTAGTGTTATTGTATGCAGGGCGTGTACAGACCCTCCCTGTTCAAAGGTGTGTCCCACAAATGCACTGATCCCCAGAAAGGGTGGAGGTGTGATCCTCAATCCTACAAAGTGTATCGGATGTGAAAACTGCCGAGAAGCATGCCCTATCGGAGCAGTCTTCTGGAACGAGGAGATAAACAAACCCGTAATATGCGTGCAGTGTGGATACTGTGTGGAGTTTTGCCCTCATGGAGTACTAAAAATGGAAGATAGTGGGGTGGCTGCACATGTTGGATGACAACAGATTATCAAAGGTACTGTATATAGACCTAACCAAGAAAAGTTATTGGGTCAGAGATAGAATAGACCTATTTTCCAAGTATATAGGAGGAACTGGAGTAGGTATAAAGTTGCTCCAAGAAGAATGTCCAAAGGAAACAGATCCACTAGGAAAGGACAATCCCATCATATTTGCAGTAGGCCCATTGACAGGGTTATTCCCTCTTGCTTCAAAGACAGTAGCAATGTTTAAATCACCGCACACAGGCAACTTAGGTGAAAGCCACTCTGGGGGAAGGAGTGCCATAGCAATAAAGATGGCAGGGTATGGCGCTATCGTAATAAAGGGAAAAAGTGACATCCCGGTATACCTTGCAATTCACGGAGACCATGTCTACTTCAGAGACGCATCTGCATTATGGGGGATGAAAAGCTGTTTCACAGTCGGTAGGATTATTAGAGAGAACGAACCTGGAGCTGGGTTGAGAACAATCATGAGAATAGGCAAAGCAGGGGAAAACCTCGTAAGCTACGCAAGTGTCACCACAGAAACGTTCAGACACTTCGGGAGGTTGGGACTTGGAGCTGTATTCGGCAGTAAAAAGCTGAAGGGAATCATAATCTCAGGAAAGAGGAGCATAAAAGTACAGGACAAAAAAACCTACAAGGAGCTATACTCTGAAATATACAAAGCTGCAGTGGATTCTCCACTCATGAAAAAGTACCACGATCTCGGCACACCCGAAAACATTCTAAAATTAAACGAAATGGGAGGACTACCTACAAGGAACCTCCAAAAAGGACATTTCGAGTTTGCAGAAAATATATCAGGTGAAAACTTCGCAGAACATTATCTCGGCAGAAGACTTGCCTGTTTCCACTGTCCAGTTGGGTGTATACACTTAGCCGCATTAAGGGAACCATACGAAGACGAGCCGTACTTCTATAAAACATCCATGATCTCCTACGACTACGAACCTATCTTTGCGCTTGCGACAATGCTCGGTATATCAGAGCCTGAAGGCTTTTTAAAGCTGATGGATAGCGTGGAGAAGTACTGCATAGATGCAATGAGCACCGGTGTAGTGCTTGCATGGGCAACCGAAGCCCAAGAGAAGGGAATCATCACGGAAAAGGAGACTAACGGCTTAAATCTCAAGTGGGGAGACTATAAGACCTACATACAGGCATTGAGCTTCATAGTGGAACAGCCAAACACATTTTACAAAGCGCTGTCAAAAGGGGTAGAACATGCTTCATCTATTTACGGCGGTAAAGAATTTGCAATGGCATTTGGCGGCAATGAAATGCCAGGCTATCACACAGGACCAGGAGCGCACCTGGGATTCCTAACAGGTGCAAGGCATAGTCACCTTGACAGTGCCGGCTACAGCATAGACGAAAAGATACTGCCAAAAACCAGCTTATCAGCTGAAGAACTTGGCAGGAGACTCTTAGAGGAAGAAAGGTGGCGTCAGATACTTTCAAGCCTTGTGATATGCTTCTTTGCGCGGGGCATATATTCGCCACAAATAACTACCAACGCCTTGAAGATTGCAGGGTTCAGCTTCTCAGAAGAAGACCTAAAAGAGACCGGAAAGGTTATACACGCAGAAAAATACAGGTTCAAAGAACAAGAAGGGTTTTCCCTGAAGAATATCCGCATACCCCAGAGGATATTCCAAACACCGTCCGCAGTAGGTAATATAGAAAAAGCATATATAGAAAGGGCTCTCAATTACATAAACTCAGAGATATCGTCAGCCATTTAAGTCTTTACCGTACTTAACGGCAACTATCTCGGACATTATGCTGAGTGCTATCTCCTCTGGTCTTCTACCACCAATAGGTAAACCCGCAGGAGAGTGTACTCTTTTTAGTGCCTCTTCACTGAAACCATCTTTCAAAAGATGAGAGTAGATTGTTTGCCTCTTCTGGTCACTTGCAACCATAGCGATGTAAGCAAACTCTTTGCCGAGTAACCCTCTGAGAACATCCTCATCAAACTTATGTGCAAAGGTGTTCACAACAACATAGGATGACAAATCTGGTTTCAGCTCTCTGGCAGCAGTATAAAACTCCTTCACAATTATCTCTTTCGCATCCGGGAATCTATCCTTATTGGCATAATCAGGTCTACTATCCACAACAACAACATCAAAACCAACCAAAAAAGCCATTTTAGAGAGGTACCTTCCTATATGCCCCGCCCCAAATATCACCACCCTATCTTTAACCTTCACAGGGTCTATAAACACATCTACATCTCCACCACAACCCTCTCCACCAGCTGACAATCGGTACTGTTTTAGTTCTGCTTTACCCTTCTCTATAACTTCCAATGCATCTCTTTTAACAAGCTCTTCCAACGTTCCCCCACCTATCGTGCCAGAGGTTCTACCGTCTATAGCAACAAGCATCTTTGCACCAGGCTCACGGGGAGAAGAACCATAAGAAGCAACTACGGTAGCCACAGCAAACGCAACCCTGTTTTCCCAGAACTCCTGCATACGATGTAGAAGCTCTATCATTCAGCTACCACCCCTTCCCTAACATACAATAAGGATAATTACAAACATCACAATGTCTACAAAATCCACCATGCCCCAGCCTCGCAATATCCTCATAGGTAATTATATCTCCTGCAAGAAGTCTTGGCAATATCACATCAAAGACTGTAATCTTGTAGAAAACACCTGCCGCAGGTATCCCAACAATGGGCACTTCACCCTTATATGCCAAAAGCAACATAGAACCCGGCAACACAGGGGAACCATAGCGTATAATCTCTGCACCAGCAGAAGCTATACCACGAGGAGTAACATCATCTGCATCTACCGACATCCCCCCTGTACACACAACGATCTCTGCCCCCACAGATAAAAACTCCTGTATGGAAGATCTCACCATATCCTCATCATCTGGCACAATTCTGCTACCAATAAGCTCTGCACCATAATCTTCGACTTTGCTTTTCACAATATCCTTGAACCTATCCTTTATCCTACCCGTATATATCTCCGTGCCAGTCGTAACAAGTGCAACCTTTTTTTTCACATAAGGTTTCACCTTAACTACATATCTATACTTGGAGGCAACACTCTCAAATAAATTGACATATTCCTTTCTTAGGACAAGAGGAATAGCTCTAAAACCCGCTATCTTGTCACCCTTCTTTACAGGCGTATTGTTGTGAATTGTAGATACAGAAAACTCCCCTATCATGTTTAATTCAAATACTGCTTCCGCATTCACCTTAACCAAACCGTCCACACCGGCTACAAGAGTAATCTTACCTTCAACAGGACCCTCAGAAGAGACATTTTCTCCTTTCATCCACTTCTCCATCACATATGCAACATCATTCTCGTGCATCTCATCTGGGGATATTTCAAGCACATATATGTAATTTTTGCCTATATCCTTCAAAAGAGGTATATCCTCTTTTCTTATCACATGCCCCTTGCGAAAACCGGGACCTTTGTACTCTCCCGGAACAATCTTTGTCAAATCATAAGGTATCATCATTCCC
>Ga0256914_1002229_pt1 | contig 16408 bp, 12 predicted proteins | sample HulkmetaG_FD_191571 | JGI IMG/M metagenome (GOLD analysis project Ga0256914, IMG submission 191571) | Hydrothermal chimney microbial communities from Main Endeavour vent field at the Juan de Fuca Ridge, Pacific Ocean - Hulk | ecosystem: Environmental > Aquatic > Marine > Hydrothermal vents ... | reverse complement strand
GGGATAAGGCGTGTCAGGTCAGTGTTGCTAAGAAGTTATGTGATTCCCTTAAGGAGGATCGCTCGATCATAATCGTTAAGAAATGTGTTAAGAAGGGGGACAGGGCTACCTGCGAGTACTTCCTAGGGAACACCGAGACTAAAGAGGGCAAGAACGGCAACGGCGAAGGCGAGGATAAGGGTGTTAAGATCAAGAAGAAATGCTTCTACGCAATAAGGGATGAGCTACTCCCTACCCCCATCTACATAGGCTCCCTCCAGTCGCTTGATGAGGAAACCTCCATGACCAGAGGAAGCCTCTTCAGCGAGTTATTCGCACCCCTCATAGAGAACATCACTGCCGGACACGGTGAGGAAGCAAGGAAGATCCGCGACATACTAAGGGAGGAAGCTCAGAGAGTAACCGAGGACATCAGCAAGGAACTCGGGAAAAGACTGCAACGCGTCTGGGATTACGTGGAGGGTGTCTCAATTAACGTCGATGAAGTAGTCCTGAGCAGGTCGGTCCGGTTCAGCGTACACATAAAGGACAGGTACGTCGGGGAAATCCCGATAACCCAGAAAGGCATGGGCATCCAGCGAGAAACCCTCGTAGAGTTCTTCGACATCTACAGAAAACGAAACATAGGTAAAGGCTACGTCTTCATCATAGAAGAACCAGAAATCTTCCTCCACCCAGGAGCGCAGAGACGCTTCCTAGCCATACTCAATGAACTAAGCAAGGAAGGACAAGTACTGATCTCCACACACTCAAGCATATTCATAAACAACACCGACCTAAAACACCTTTACTTGCTCAAGAGAGTGAACGGCAAAACCACGCTAGCCCTCAAACCACAGCACGCAGAGTACCTAAAGGAAATCGCTAAAGAACTAGACATCAAGCCCAGCGACGCACTGCTGTCCAACGGAATAATAATAGTCGAAGGACCCTCTGATAGAGATGTGCTTGAAACGTTTGCTAGGAAAATCTACGGGGACGAATGGAACCTTTCCTATAACATAGTAATACTTCACCTGGGCGGATGTAGCAACATAAGCAATCAGAAATTTGGCAATCTTAAGCGCATAAACCGCAACATAGCAATCATTATGGATGCCGACATAGAGAAAACTACTGAGGATCCATGCCAAAAAAGCAGGAAGGAAATATGTCTGCTAGAGAGAGACTACGGCATACCCGTGTACTTCTGGAAAAAGAGGGGTCGATACGTCAGGGAACTCGAAAACCTATTTATACTAGAGGCAATCAAAGAATTCGTGGCGGAAAAGCTTAACATAAGTAAGGAACATGTAAGAACGCCATGCAAAAGAATTACAGCAACTGCCGACGTCCCTAAGATAATAGAGACCACGATAAAAGAGACTCTACAGAGTCTCAGGGGAAAACGAAAGCTCAAGAAACATGGCAAATACAAATACAAAAAGAGTAAGGACGCAAAAAGAATAGCCGAAATTATGGTAGAGAAGAATCAGGTACCTAAAGATGTGAAAAATATCCTCAATGACATCTTACGAAAGTTTCAGTTAAAATAGATAGCGCTTAGTTCAGCGTTCAGTCAATCTTAATATACTAAATCCGCGTATGGGTGACATGGAAAACAACTTAGTATATTAAATTTTCCCAAGCAGATTCATAACCTCCTGCAAAAGCTTACGTTCCCCTTCAGACTTTGGATTAATACAGTCTACTATTTTAACAGACCTTTTCCATCTTGACGTTAACTTACATAATTCTTTTGAAGAATACGTAGCTTTACCTCGTACCGCAAGCAGATCTTCAATCCCCACGTAAGGGTGTTGCCCCCTCTTTACCAAAAAGCTTTGGCCCAAAACCGTTGCCACATACTCTGGTGAAGCATAATTAACACTTTTACATTCGATGAAAAACATAACGTTATCTCTTTTATTGATGTTTTTAGGTGCATACTTAGTGGCAACCACGTCCAAGTTCAGTACTATAGACTTATATCCTACTATGCTTACATCTAAATTTAAAGCTAAGAAGAAATCCCGACCATTCTTTGTAATTTTAAAGTATGAATATGTATGCGAACCTGAGTAATATGCTCTGGGATTTAACTTGCAAATAAAGTACTTGTCGTTACCTAAGGACCTGATTTGTTGAGGGGAGATCCCGCAACCTGCTTTCATTGCAGCATAAACTACTAATGCGTAGACATATACTTGGAATATATGATACAATGGCCATGGTTGTTGCCTAAGAAATCTTAAGCTTGGCGATATCCTCTGCATTAACATTCTAAGCTGTTGAAACCACCATGCTACGTTACTCGTTGTCAAGCAGGAAGGACCTCCAAAACCTTTTCCTTAACTTTGGATCTCTAACCATTGAAATGAGATTTTGAAGAACTTGCCTTCCCTCAACTGAAATAAAGAGGTTTTCGTAAAGTTCTAAGACTTCGCTCGGCACGAACTCCTCAACATATTTAGATACAATCATAGGTTCCCCTCTTTCGTAAAAGAGAATTGGCTTAACCCCAAGATCCGTAAAAATTGCATCGACACTACGTAACATAGCCAAATACTGGACATATTTCACGTAGCACTCTAACAAAGCTAGGAATAAAGCGACGGGCTCATAATCTAACGCCTCATAAAAGCCCATACCAAGAACAGACTCAACATACCTAAGCTCATCTGAGGAAATTTCCTTACGCAACAATAAACACAACCTGCGAATCTCACTATCCTCACTCATATATTCACCATCAAGCTAACACACAAACACGAATTCATCTTTTCTTGGCTAATATTATTAATTATTATGTCATTAAGTCTTCGCAACCATGGCACAGCATTTACTAAAACATTCCATAAAAAGAGTAGGAAGATATCACGTTCAAACTACCTATTAGGAACTTAGTAGAGAAAAATACTGTCAACGCCTGCCTCCTAAAATTAATTTACAAGAATGTGTCACGTTCCTCAAAATATCTACACGGTTGCCCTGGATAACCTCCTTACCTTGAATACTACGGTTGCCCCGCATGTGTATGGTTTGCCTGGATCCGGGCACTGTATGTAGCCTTCGTCATCCCTATCCCCTATCCCTAGGAGCTTAGCGGACACGCCATGCATGAAGGGCGATAGTAGACTCATCATGGCTGTCAACGCGTGCACGCAGATCCTTACCCTGCACTCCCTCGGATCTATGTAGAAACCCCTCACCCTGAACCTATCACCCACTCTATACCCAGCAGCACACCTGCCCCGAACCTCAACAACCTCCACCTCAACCTCATAGAGCCCCTCAGACATGATCCTCACCTAAACAGAGACTCCACAACCTTCCTCGGTCCCCAAACTCTTAACTTCCATCCATTCTTGATTGTCCTATCAGGGTATGGTATGACTGGGTTGCCTTTCTCATCGTAAATTAATGTAATGATTAATCCGGGGTAGTTCCTGTGTATATCTTTTATACTTAACCCGGCAAACCTGTCTCCATTAACTAAAGCATAGGTTGGTTGTCCTAAGTCCCGGTAGTCGGGTTCAACGTATGCATAGCGTTTATATTCATGTTCATTCTCCACAATCTCTTTCAGTACCTCAGCTATGCGTATCCCTGCTCTGCCGTCACCATACGGATTCTCCGTATTTCTTATCTTCGCTACAATCCTATCCCTGTACTCGATAACGTACTTAGTTGCCTCGACTATCCTCTTCGGGTCATCCCCTACAAGAAAGTTCCCACCCACCCACACAGTCTCAGGTCTCTCGGTATTGTACCGCAACGTAATACAGGGTATTGCAAGAGTTAATGCCTCTTCCTGCACACCTCCACTATCAGTAAACACTAGCTGAGCCCTAGATAACAGCCCGAGGAACTCGAAGTAGCCAAGAGGCTTAGTGACTACAATGCCTGAGCCCTCTAAAAGGCCCCACAAATTATACTCTGACAACCTCTTCCTAGTACGCGGATGCATAGGGAATACCAGCTTCGTCTCCCTGGACGCCTCCCTCAGTCCTGACAGAATCCTCTTAAGCCTACCCGGATTATCAACGTTCTCAGCTCTATGAAGAGTAACCAAGCCAAACTCACCATCAATACCCAGCTCCTCTAAAGTCTTCTCCCCACGCTTCCTAACCCTAAGTAAAACCCCATACACAGCATCAACAATAGTGTTCCCGGTCAAATGCACCCTCCAAGGCACCACACCCTCGTAAAGTAAGTTAAGGACAGCACACACACTAGGAGCAAAGTGAATATTAGCCACCGCACCAGCAATGACGCGATTAATCTCCTCAGGCATAACACGGTTAAAACTCCTCAAACCAGCCTCAACGTGACCGAAAAGCCAACCAGACTTAACGGCAGCCAACGAAGCCCCTAACACAGTATTAGTATCACCCTCAGCAACCACAACACCCCCACCACTAAGCCCCCTCAAAACCCTCTCAACACCCATCACAATCCTAGCAGTCTGCTCACCATGACTACCACTACGCACATCCAAATCAAAATCAGGCTCAGGCAAACCAAGCTCCTCAAAAAACACCCTAGACAACTCATAATCATAATGCTGACCAGACCAAACAAAACAATAGCTCACTTCAAGCTTGTTCAATGCAACAATAACTGGGAGAAATTTGACAAGCTCTGGGCGGGTACCAGCTACGAATACTATGCGTTTATCCATGCTTTTCCCCTTTATTAGCAACCTTACTCGACCAGTACCGGCCTAATAATGGGTAGAGAGCAACTAAGCTGAGCGTAACAATACTAATCTTAAAGCCAAGCTCAAACAAGTCTTGAGGAGAGTAGCGAATAATTATAGTAAGGTTACCCGAAGTATTAATCCAGAAACCATTAATAGCCCCGAATACAGGAACGGCCTTAGTAACCTCCATGAGCTTGCCATTCACATATATCCTAGCTTCCCAAAGAGGATCGTATCCCTCAGCAAAAGTAAGCATAAAAGGCCCTCCGGCAATTACTTTGACCTTCCAAGCTGTAGGATCTATCTTCGCATATGATAATATTCTGGCTTTCTCCCTTTCTGTTTTAAAAAGTTGATGTACTGTAGTTTCCTCTCTTGAGGAGTACAACCACACTGCGCTAAGCTTTGAAGCTTTATCTAAAGGAACAACCTCTATGTCGTCAAACCATGTTATTGCAGAACCCTTATTCCTGTTTAGAACCCATCCCGCATTCAATGCTATTCTTATTTTAGTCACACTTTCTGGTATTTTTACATAAGTGCTGAATGTTTTCCAATCATATGTTCCCGTGCCGTTAAATCCTGGTGGTATCTGAATAATCTGCCTCCATGCATTTTCACTTGAGAAATAACCTTCAATTACTATGTGGCTAGTATTTGTATTATATATCTTCATATGAGTAACTACTAAATATATTTTGCCGGGTTGAACATCTATAGGTTCACTCCTTATCCAACTCCACGTTCTCTTAGTAGCGTTAGTAACAACCTTTAAGCTATATTTTCCTTGATATCCTCTACCAAGATTTACTATAAAATCTTTAGTATTAAAAATTCGCCATCCCTTCGGTAGACCGTGGGATGCCTTCTCGAAAGATGGATTCTTTACAATGTTTTCGGTGTTTAGCGGTCTGATTTCAATAAGGTATTTGCCTTCTGTTAAGTTAAAAGAGGGTGAATAAGAAAATTCGGATAATTCTGGGTTCGTATTCATAATAAACGTATAATTACCTATCCTAATTTTGAAGCTACCTACTCCTTTAAGGGCTACCCTATATGTGCCGTTCTTTATTATTCTAATATATTGCCATACCTCTCCCTTATCTTGAAATATAATTACTTTAGTATTATTCAGCTCATGCACCCCCGCATTATTTCTGTAAAAATCAGTGGCACCAAAAACATACACTAGTATCTTATTCTTCAAAATACTTGAAACCTTCTTAATCGCCTCATAATAATCTTTCTCGGGAACTAGTACAATAGCACTAATAGCGTTGAAACCTTTTTCGTTTATTAAAATGATACTATGTTTTCCTTTTCTAAGATTAAAAGGTCCGAGACACTTCCAATGAAAGTTATTTAATTCACTTTTAGTTTTAATAACTACAGAGTTATTATCTATAAAGAGTTTTATAGCTCCTCCATTTATACTGCTTAAATATCTAATACACAAAATATACAGATTAGCCTTATTCACAGTAAACATTGTTTTTATTTGCACATCCTTGGCTGAGGTTAAGATAGTGTTCATACCATAGTGTAATGTTAATGCAGCTACTTTCTGATTTTCCCACCAAGAAAGAGTATCATATGACCACCCTACATCAGGGTCAGCAAATTCTGCTCGTAATACCAGGGATTTTGCCTCAGAATCCGACAGCAAGTATGTTATAGCCAATTCTTTTATCCAGTCAGGATTATCTATGATAATTAGCTTGCTAATGTTGACAAATCCAAGAGTACTTGATGAGCAGTAGATCAATGAAAGGTTCTTAAGCGCCTCTGGGGGGAGTTTACCTATAGTACCTAGATCGCCGATAGCACAATATGGCTGGGACACTCTAACATATCTAGAAGAATTAAATGGTATCAAAATGAAGTAATTCTTGTATATAGTATTAGTAGCTATATGCCCGAAATAGTTTGTAAAGTTAAAGTTCTTCCATAATCTCTTCTGCCTAGGAGAAGAGGGCACGTAGTAGAGATACCAGCTCTTACAAAAAGGACGTATTACGATATACCTCACCGAGGTAACGTACAAATAATTCCTGATGTCCTCACCTTGACGCACTCGATATATGAAATATTCATGGAATCTGTTCAATGATTTAGTTCTATCTGTTACAAAGGAGAATGTTGGTTTCGGAGGGGACTGCAATATGGGGTCCCAACCTTGAAAGGAACTGTGTGATGTTATTCCCGAGTACTTAAAGGGACCTATAGATGGAAGGAAAAGGACCCGATATATTTCGGGATCCGTACGAATTCCCTGGTATATGCTCTTGTATTCTTCATAGGGGAAAGTATATGTACCTAATTGACCAAGAAAATCACCTGAAATAACGGGGAATCCTATTGCGAGTACTAGCATAGTAAATAAAAGGAACACAATTGTGGATAACTTCTTCGTGGTCTTAAATATATCTGATATATCACCTATGAAGAAACCAAAAAGGAGACTTATTGAAAATGCAACGAGAAATTCTGAATGATAAGTTTCTCTAAAGATTCTGAAACCTGGAACATGGATAAACAAGAATTGCCAAAGAGAGCCAAAAGGAGATTTCATAGCCGCTGTAAGGAAAACCCCTATCAACAACAATGACGCTGCAAGTAGCTTATATACGCGCTTATCCTTTCTTAATAAAGATATCATCGAAATCGACGGAAAAGCTAATAAAATTATGTAAATACGAGGCATAAGTCCTTTTGATAACAATGCTTTATAATCATAAGGATGCGGATACCCTATCATCAACATGGACTCTATTACATTCGGAGATGCCATTATTCCGTGGTAATCTAGGGGGGACAAGTAGTACACTGGAATCGATCCAAGAGTAGCATTAGGCAATATCCAGAACATGTGCATTAGGAATCCTATTAATAAGATAATAAGAAGGGATTCGATACCTTTAATAAAAGCCCGATATTCAATTATCCACAATAGCAATATGTAGAGAGCAATTATGATGGGTATATACACGAAGAATTGATGTTGTGCAACGGATACGCCATATACGATTCCGGCAAGAATTATGTATCTAATCTCTACTTCATCATTCTTTACTCCCTTTAGGAAAAGAGCAAAGATCAATGGCGTAAGTGAATATGAGAAAACATAGCCGAGATGGCCTGCAACGATCTTGTTAAAGATTACTGGAGTTAACATATACAGTAGCCCAGAAGTAAATGCACTTAATCTTGAGACCCCTATTGTACGAAGCATATAATACATGAAGATACCGGACATAAAGATCAGTACTGCTATCTCAACTTTGAACAGTACTATACCATTGAATCTAGTAACCAGACCAAGAAGACCCTCAAATAAATAGTAATATAGTACATTATTTCTAAGGTATGGATATCCAAAATAATCGTTCCAGATATAGAAGACACTTTTGATATGGTCAATAATCATTTGAGGATATGGGGCAGAGTACCAATCGTGACGCATACCTACAAAGGTGTTTCCATCAAAGATAACTTTGTGAATTGTAAGAAATGATATGAAAGCGTAGATTAATATAATAAGAAGAGTGAACCAATGTCTCCTTATTAATATTAGTATTGTGTTGTATAGCCTCTTCAAAAGTACATCACCTTATATAGCTATCATTCTACCTTTCATTTCATTTACGAACTTCTCCTCTGGAACACTAAGTAATGAGAGAATCGTAGGTGCTATATCATATATGGATGCATGCATTTTCTTGGAACTTACTTGCTCACTATATATAATAAACATACCATTCATTCTATGAGTTGCTTTCCAAACATCATGCTTACTATCCTTAAATGTCTTTCTAGCTAATCCAGGAGCTATTTCATAACCTTCTCTAGGTACTGCAATTATTCTAGGGGTTCCCTCCTTGACTTCTTCATATATTTCATAAGAATGATAAACTCTATCGAAAATTCGTTCTCCATTATACTTCAAGCTATTAAGTAATAAGATTAAATCTTCAATTTCTTTGTCCCGCACATTATGTGTATATATCAATGCTACTACATCGCTTAAATTCAGCGCTTTAGTACGCTCCCAATCAACTAATTCGTTACTGAGCTCTAAGTCTCTAGCTGGATTGAACTTCTCTAGGGTGCCTACCTTTTGCAAGATCTTTGTTACAGGATCCAGTAAATGCATTTTAGCTAGTATTTGTCCAACTGTTTTCTTCGGTATATATAAATGCAATTTACTGATTAGATACTTACTTTTCTTAAGCTTGAGATAGCCCTCCTGCATCAGTATGTTGTTTATGTATACCTTACACTTCATCTCTACCATACCGTGATCTGACAATATGAATACATAGCCTTCCTTACTTACCTCATTAACTAGCTGACCTATGTATTGGTCAAGCTCTGACCAGAATTTTCTTAATTCAATAGCTATTTCATTATCAGTGGACAAGTTCTTGTGGTATTCCCAGAAATGATGCAGTATTGGATCTGTTAAAACGAAGGTTATTTGAAAGAAGTTCCAGCGATATTGCCTCATTAATGAGAGTGCAAGTTTGAAGAGCTTATGATGTATTTCCCTGCATTCTCTAATGACTTCAACTCCTTCTAAACTCCACTTTGCTTGTGGCATGGTTCTATAAGACGTAAGCTTCAATTTTATCAAGAGATGCCTTGGATACACACTTTTTTCTAAGGAAGGATTTGGAGGGCCAGCGATCATTATTCCATTAATCTTTTTAGCTGGATAAGTTCCCGGCATATTTATTACAATAGACTTCATTCCTTTTTCCGACAAGTAATCCCATATATCCTTTCCTTTGAATGAAAGAGAGTTATTGACAACGAACCTTTTATTGATGAAATCTACATTCATCCACCAATAAACTTCTAATTGACTTGGATCTCTACTTGTAGAATAGCATTTCCATGCAGGAAAGGTTACTGGTGGAATACAGCTTCCAAGATCTCCCCATATGGAATTTTTCCTTAAGTTTTCCAAATTAGGCATAAGTCCTTCCTTTATCAATTCGTCCAAAATATTCCAGCTGACACCATCAAGCCCTATTACTAATACTTTCATGAAGGTCACCCTATAACCTATCTTTTAATCGCTGCAATCAAGAAAGCTGATGACCAATTAGGGATCTTCTTAAATAGCTTGTCAATATACGACAAAGGTGGTTTGTATATGAATTGTAGTCCTATTATGTCAACGACTTTAAAGCCTAGATCATCGAACATTTCTTTCAATGCTTTAGGCGAGAATACCCTTATGTGACCTACTGGAGCACCTTTCTCAAGTATTTTGAATCTGCCGTATTTTCCTTTACTTGAGACTTCATAGTGCACAGGCAAACTTCCAAGCAGAAACAAAAATCTATTGTACCAAGCCAGCATGTTTACCGTAGTTATGATCAATAACCCGCCAGGCTTTAGAATTCTTGAGATCTCCTCCAAGAAGGTATCTGGGTTGTATAAATGTTCTATTGTTTCCAAGCTGTATACTATATCTACAGACTTGTCATTTATGGACAGTCCTGGGAAGTTAAAATCGTGCATAATAATTTCTACAAAACTGTACTTATGCTGCAATTCTTTATTCGGCTTTAAATCGACAGCATAAAACTTATCGATAATGAACTTGGTACTCAGTCTAGCTATAATTTCTGTGGTAGCTCTTCCATCCCCACAACCTAAATCTGTAATAACAACATTCTTTTTATCATACACTTTTTCGATTATTGATATTGTAGCCCTGACCCGTTCTTCAAGATAATAATCTCGAAGCTTCTCTTTGCTGCGCACTATATATCACCTTTCTTACTCTACGTATAACGTTTTGTTATCAATGTCAATTCCTTCCTTGCTATATTACTCCAATCATATCTCTTAACAAATTCAATACCTTTACGACCCAATTCAAATCTTAATTTATCATTCTGAATCAATTCCATTACTCTTTCAGCAAATTCCCTTTTATTGCCCTTCGATACCCAGATGACATTATCCCTCCAAATAGGTTTGATCTCTGGTAGGTCATAGCAAATAACAGGCACTCCTGCAGCTAAAGCTTCCCCGATCACTATCGCCCAATTTTCTTCATAGCTAGGTAACAGGAAGACCTTACTTTTAGCTAACATTTCAACTTTCTTACTAAAGTCGTATATTGGACCAAATATCCTTATATTGCCATCAAGGTTCCTAGCTGATATAATCCTTTTCAACTTTTCGACTGTTTTGCTAGTTCCGTGTCCAACCAGAACTAATTTAGCCTCGGATACTTTGCGAACAACAGTTTCCCAGATATCTACAACATCAAAGACCCCTTTGGTTTCATCGAATCGTTTCATGAATATTCCATCAAATTCTTTCTTCCTTATATGAGAAGCTATCTTTCTAATTTTATCATAGTGTACACCCGCTTCCACGACTTCAATTTTCTTTGATGGCATACCAATATGCTTTAGCGCTTTAGCTGTGGGCTCTGAAACAGCTAGAATTAAGTCGGCATATTTTTTAGCTATTCTAAACCCCACTCTTTGGTTGATGAAAAAGAGAAAACTGTTGATTATTGATGTTCCTTTTCTTATAGGAGGTGCAACCCAGTGTGCAACAACTACAAAGATGTTACTAGGATTATTTTTCTTAATAGTAGCACCAGGAATTACATCGTACCAATGCTCAGTACTAGCATACACTATACCGCTGAATGCTCTAAGTTCCGTAGGTAATGTGAAGGATCCTACTGCTCTTTCCGCATAGCTTAACAAGGAATAGTTGTCACGTACTTTCATTACGTAGAAGAAAGCGTCTAACTCTAATCTTCGGCATAGTTCCACTCCTGCCCTTGTTGTTAATACGTGTACCTCTATTCCTAGTTCTTGCCATTGCTTAGCTATTTCTATCCATCGAACATCTCCACCACTAACTGCAGGAGTTTTGCCTTCTCTCCAAATACCGTTTGCTATAAACAGTGCTCTCCTTATCTGCAATGTGTTCTACTCTCTAACTATTTTTAAGCCGCACCGTAATGTATCCTAAGCCCGAAGCAAAATATTCTAATGTTTTCAGCATTATGACCCCTACCGCTAAGCGCGGTTCCTTCCAAAACTTTTTGTTCGACAGAAATAACTTAAACCTATAGATTGGGTCAAATTGCTTCTTAACGTATTCATTATACAGGTGCTTGTACTTGTTTATATAGATTCTGGCCGTCTTGCCATAATAATATTTCTTCTTAAGCCATTTTACCAACGAAAAACCTTCTTCATAATGCAGGACATGTGAGTTTATTCTTGCCCTTATGACATAACCTAATTTTCCTATTTTATGTGGCAGTGTTGCTTCTTCGTAGAATATTATATCTTCGTCGAACCCTCCTGCTTTTAGTGCTAGGTCTTTTCTGAAGAATCTTGGTGATTCTATTGGTGTTCCTGCGTAGAAGCTTCTTTCGAAGTCTCTTACCTTGGCCCAGTAGTTGTTGCCTACGCTTCTCTCTGGGATTATTATACCTGCTATTCTTGGGTTTGACTCTGCTAGTTTTACACATTTCTCTATGACTCTTGGTGTTAACTCCATGTCTGAGTCTATGAAGAGGATATACTTGCCTCTAGCGAGTCTGAGCCCTATGTTCTTTGCCTTAGCTCTCTCACCGCGTATCTGAATGACCCTAGCTCCATACCTCTTCACTATCTCTATTGTTCTGTCTGTGCTATAGTTGTCTACCACGATTACCTCTATGTTCTTGTATGTCTGTCTCTTTATTGATTCTAGGCATAGCGGTAGTGTTCTTTCTGAGTTGTACGTTGGTATCACTATCGATACTAAAGGCTTGTTCCTTACTCCCATCGTTGGGACACTACACTAGCGTTTCTAGACCTCTGTTAGTGCTTGTAGTGCTTCGTGGTCTTTAGCTATTCGTGTCTTTATCAAGGTGTTTACTGCTCGCAGTAGCTTTTCTGCATAGTAGATGTTTGCATATGTGATGCAGTGTTTGCGTTGCCTCATGTTGCCTACCTCGTTCCTATGGATATCCAGGTGTTGTATCCTGTAGTGATGGTTATCGGTGATAGCTCTAGGTACCCTGGTTGCGGTCCCTTGAAGAGGTTGCTTCTTGAGAGTACGGTTATCAGGGGCCTTGTGCTCCTTAATGAGTTGTGCCATGAATTTCCGTGGTGTGGAGCTATTAGCGCTAGGGTTCTCAAAGCTGATGGGATGTGTAACTTAACATATCTCATTGCTTGATCTATGTTGCTATCATCTAGATCCGCTAAGTACGTGACTAAGCTATGGGTCGACATGCATATCAAGGGTGATAGCCTACATAGTTCTGCGCGTAGCGCTATGTGATGTGGATAAGGGCAATAAGGACAGTAATAAGGATAGCAAGTGTACGCTGATAAGCATACGTCTTTAAGTGAGGAGACAAGTATCGCGTAGGCAATGGAGGATATGTTCCTGTAATTGCGGTATGCGACCATATACAACTCTGCGAGCTTCTCTCCCCCTAAGCCCTTTACCAAGCTTTTTATAGTGCTTTCCACATCCGCTTTATATATTGACATTTCATATGAGTTAGGAGGCCTCTCAGCGGGTACCTCGCTAAAGAGTGCATGCATCAACGAATCCTTAAATTCTTCAAATAGCCTCAAGCAGAATTTTTCGTCTTTACGCTTTTTACAAAATTGCTTAACTAATTCCGTTACCTCGGAAATCAGGATTTTGCAGAGATCTTTAGCTATCTGCGTATTAGGCCATATTACGTGCAGATTAACTTCTTTACTTCTACTTAGGGGGATTACATCGCCTTGCGCAACAAAACGCTTACTCCTACATATCTTCAAGAAGATCTGTGGTAATAATTCGCCTCTACACCTTAAGTGAACGCGGTATGTAGGAAGGATTGCTGCTCTTGCATCTTGCAAGACAAGAACTTGGAACGCTATCATGTGTGCGATAGCTTCTCTGCATAAGTCGATTGAGTAAGATGCTGGGAGGTAACACATGTCGACATCAATGTTTTGTTCAATGGCGAAATTCGCCATAAGTGAGTAGTGATCGTAATCTAAGTGTGATATTATCCAATGTATTCGACGCGAACCCCAATCATAGAGCATTTTATTAGTAGCTACCTCAAAGTTAGCATAAATACTATATTTATGGTTCTCGTTGCTGTGAACTCCGCAGTCGGTTATCAACAGATCCAAGCATGGATCGAGATCATAGCTGAACCTAGTTAAGCTACAGTAACCCCAACCTACAGGGACTATGACATGAGTAAGCGGGTATAAACACGGGTTTATCAACATGTTAAGCAACCCTTAATAGTTATCACATATGTAGTATCACATAAACATAACGCAGAACTAAAAACCATCGCACTACGCTTAATAAATTGAAGTGCCCTAATTAGGAAACCATCATGCTTTATTAGCGATGCGAAACCAAATACAGTACTCAATGAACACACATTGCAGAAATTATTCTTCACGAAATCGGCACCTTCGTTAAGTGTATCTTATACATAATCTATGCAACAATGTTCATGAGAATTCCTAATATTGCCTGTACTCTTTTGTCCCAGCTGAATTGCTGTGCGTATCTATATGCGCTTTCTGCTAGTTTGTTCCTTAGGTTATCGTCTGCGAGTAACACAATTATTGCATGTGCTAGCTGATGTATGTTCCCTGGCTCCACGAGAATACCTGTTTGCGTGTGTTTTATTGCGTCTTTTAGTCCTGGTACGTTGTAGGCTATTGTTGGTGTTTTGCAGGCTGCTGCTTCTATTGTTGTTTGTCCCCATCCTTCTCTTGTGGAGGTGTATACTAGTATCTTTGCTTTTGCTAGTAGTTGTTTCTTTTCTTGTTGTGGGATATTTATTCTGAATTTTGTTCTTTTTAGGTTGAGTTTCTTTGTTAGTTTCATTAGTTTTTTCAGGTATTTTGGTTCGGCTCTTCCTGCTATGATTAGTTCTGCGTTGTTATGTTCTTGCTCTACTGTTTTCCATGCTTTTAGGAGATCCTCTATTCTTTTGTAGGGTGTTATCCTGCCTACGTAGGTGACTAGGTCTTCTTTGTTTTTGCATATGTTTGCGCAGTCTTTGTAGGTTTCCCAGTCGAGGCCGTTGTAGACTATGTGTATTAGGTTTTCTGGGTAGCCTAGTTGTGTGAGGTCTTGTTTGGTGCTTGGTGAGACCGTGATTATTGTTTTGAGTTTTTCTTTTTTGGCTGCTTTTACGTAGATGTTGTGGAGTTTTCTTTCTAGCCACCATCCGATGGGTTGTGCTAGTGGGTGTATGGCGTAGGCCCAGCAGTCTTTGCATAGTTGGTGTATGAGCATTGCTATGGGTTCTTTGGTGTAGAGGGGTGTTAGGAATGGTATCGTGTTTACTTCGTCGATGATTACGTCGGGTTTCCAGCTCCTTTCTTTGAGTTCGTGGTAGGTTTTCTTTGCTCCTAGGTATACGGTGTACTTTCCTCCCCGCCTTATTACGGTGTAGCCGTCAATTACCTCTCTGTGGGGTAGGTTTCCGGGTTTTGATGTCGCTAGTATTATTTCGTGTCCCATCGCCGCTAGTCTCTTAGCGATTTCGTGGGTGTATACTTCGGCGCCTCCCGCTAGCGGGTGTTTGATGCATCTCCAGTTCATCCATAGTATGCGTAGCGTCTCCATCGCTATGTCGGCGTGGTGTGCGTTAGTACGTGTCTGTAGGTTATTGAGAGGATGTCTAGGAGCATTTTCGCGATGTTTCTTGGTTTGAAGGGTGCTTGGAGGCGCACCTCCTGTAGCGCGGGGACCTCAATGATCCTCGCGCCTAGTTTCCTTAGGATTATTAGGAGTTCAACGTCGTGAGCGTAGTGCTTTATGTAGGTCTTCTTGACTGCTTTCTTTAGGAGGTTCGTTTTGAACGCCTTGCACCCTGTTTGAGTATCCCTTACGTTTACGCCTGTCAGTATCTTCACGATTAGCCTGAACGTGTTTCCTAGTACTTTCCTGATTTTTGTTGCGCGTAGCTTTGCTTGGGGGTGGTACTTGCTAGTTACTACGACGTCCCATTTCAGTAGGGGCGGTATGGTCAGGAGTAGCTGCTCCGGCCTTATGTCGCCGTCACCGTCGATGAACGCTGTGTAAGGTGCGGACGCGTGGAGGGCACCGACGCTTAGTGCGAAGCCCTTACCCCTGTTCCTTCCGTAGCTCAGTACGAGTAGCCTCCTACATAGGCGCCCGGGGACGGCTTTGGTAGCGTCCTCGGCAGTGCCGTCGTTACTGCCGTCATCAACGATGATTACTTCGTGAGTTACTCCGTGCTCGCTTAACACCTTACTAACCCTCTCGACCGTCGCACGTACCACGCCCCTCAGTTTGTACGCCGGTATGACTACGCTCACGCATGGAGCCTTGTCGGGGACGGAATTGCATAGTGCTTTCAGAGCCTCTATGAACTTCGCGGTTACTCCTTCCCCACCTATCGCTAAGTTGACCACCCATTAAACCATTCATTACTGTTTAACCCTATGACGAGGAGGCGGGTAAGGAAGTTTTTGCTGTGTGTGAGTACGTGGGTGAGTGATGTTGTGAGGAGTTTGGTTATTGCTTTTAGGAGTGCTTTTGCTTTGAGTGTGTGGAGTTCTATTTGTAGGAATATTTTTGTTAGGGTTGTGTGGAGTGTGGGTGACCTTACTTTTGTTTTGATTGTTTTTCTTGCGGCTTGGATTAGGGCGCGTGCTTCTTTGGGTAGGTTTCGCCAGGCTTGGG
>Ga0256914_1002228_pt1 | contig 16410 bp, 10 predicted proteins | sample HulkmetaG_FD_191571 | JGI IMG/M metagenome (GOLD analysis project Ga0256914, IMG submission 191571) | Hydrothermal chimney microbial communities from Main Endeavour vent field at the Juan de Fuca Ridge, Pacific Ocean - Hulk | ecosystem: Environmental > Aquatic > Marine > Hydrothermal vents ... | reverse complement strand
GTGGAAGAGATATTCGACTACAAGGCGGCTGCGGCCTTTGGCCTGGAGAAGGATCAGGTCGTTATATCGATTCACTGCGGTTCCCGTGCCCTTGGGCACCAGATTGGCACTGATTACATACAGATCCTTGGAAGGGCGGCAAAAAAATACAATATCCCCATCAGGGAAAGGGAGCTTGTTTGCGCTCCTATAAATTCCCAGGAAGGAAGGGATTACTACGGGGCCATGGCATGCGGTGTCAATTGCGCCCTGGCCAACCGCCAGGTCTTGAGCCATCTGGTAAAAAGGGTATTGAAACGGGTGATCCCTGGCGTGGAATGCAGGCTGATATACGACGTCAGCCACAACACATGCAAGATAGAAGGACATAAGGTGAACGGGCAAAGGAAGACCCTTTACGTGCATAGAAAGGGGGCCACCAGGGCCTTTGGCCCGGACCACGAGGAATTGCCTGATATTTACCGAAAAGTCGGCCAGCCTGTCTTCATAGGTGGAACCATGGGTACCTGTTCCTTTATCCTGGCAGGCACCTCAAGGGGCGAAGAACTTGCCTGGAGCAGTGCCTGTCACGGGGCGGGAAGGAGCATGAGCAGGCGGCAGGCCCTGAAGAGATGGAAAGGCAAAAGCGTGATAAGTTCCCTTAAACGCCAGGGTATTATTCTCATGGCAGCCAGCATGAAGGGCGCGGCTGAAGAGGCACCAGATGCCTACAAGGATGTAAAAAGGGTTGTGGAGGTAACCCACAGGGCAGGACTTGCCAGAAAGGTGGCCATGGTAAAGCCCATGGCCGTGATAAAGGGATGATATGTTGAAATTACAGAATATCTTTAAATTTACCGCGATAAAAGCAGTTTTCCTTTTGCTTATGTGCTTGATCCCAGGCATGTACTGCCTTGCATCCGTGTCTGGAAACGGCACGCTGGCTGATCCCGACGCCATGGCGGTTTCTTCAAACAACACTGCTGCTGCAAGAGACGCGTTTAATGGCTCAAACGCCACGGATGCAGATGCCAATAGCACCGTTGTGATACAGAGGCCTGATACCGATTTCCACTGGTATGACCACCGGGACATCTTGCCTTACGAATATGCTGAGGTGACAGGACAGCCCGCGCCTGTTTATTCTGCCCCCTTGCCTGATCCAGGGTCAGCCAGACCGCTGAGAAGGCTGGATGGGGGCTTTATCTGGGTGTCCCTTCAATCTCCCACTGTATTCAAAACCGGTTCCCACAGCTGGTATTACATAAATCCAGGGGAATACGTGCTTGCTGAAGAGCTTACCAAGAGACCGGTTTCAACCTTCAAGGGCGTAGATTTTTCCACCACCATCCTGAAGGGAAGCTGCGGATGGGTGGTCCTGGACACAGTAACCTCAAAGATCCCGGGGATAGAGGAATATATCGATGGCGAGTATCTTGACAAGCATGTAATGGTTCGCATACAGGAAACCAGGTTTATAAAAGGGAAAAAATGGCTGAAGCTCGGTGAAAAAAAATGGGTGGACGGAAGCCGGGTGGCACTCATCACCAAGGCTGCCAGGCCTGACGAGATCCCCCCCGGGGTGAAATGGATAGACATAAACCTGTATGAACAGGTACTCCAGGCCTATGATGGAGACCTTCTTGTATACGCAACCCTGGTGTCTTCAGGGCTGCCCGGATTTGAAACCCCCACGGGCCTCTTTCGCATTTGGGGAAAGGTCCGAATGGCAAAGATGGGTGGAGGTGAAAAAGGGAAAGATTATTACTTCCTGGAGGATGTTCCCTACCACATGTATTTCCATCAGGGTTTTGCCATCCACGGGGCCTATTGGCATGATAACTTCGGCATAAAACAGTCACACGGTTGCGTCAATATTGCCCCTAGAGACGCCTTCTGGCTGTTTGGCTGGACCACTCCCAGGGTTGAAGGGGGGAAGTGGGGCAAATCAAGGCCTTCTAATCCAGGGACTTATGTCTTTGTCCACTACTGATACTGGTGAGCATGGAGCGCCGGCAGGAATGGTCTTTTGCAGGAAGCCCGCTTATTATGACAACCGGTGTTCCCACTGAAACAACCTCAAAAAGTTCGTTGACATCAGGGTTTCTAAGGGCGATGCAGCCCCTTGTCCAGTCCCAGCCTATGCCTCCGCCGTGGATGCAGACTGCCCCGCCCAGTTTCGTAAACCAGGGTGGCTTCCGGCCGTGATTAATTGCATCGATAATGGCATCATACTGGGCCTTCGTTATGAGGCCCTGCTTGAGGCCCCTGAGGGCATCTTCCCTTGACGGATAACTTATTCCCAGGGCCTTGTAGTACTTGCTCTTGGGGTTCTTGTTACATACAAAGAAGCTGCCTTCCGGAGTGCGCCCGTCTCCCTGTTTTATCTTGTCCCTCAGAGGATCGGGGCCGAGATTTACAGGATAAATCCGCATGAGCGTTTCACCGGAAAAGAGATACAGTATACGTTTTTTCTTGTTTACTACTATCCGTGCGTCTTTAAGTGGTTTTGGTAGGGGTTGGTAGAGGTATCTCAGGTCGTTTTCCCACTCGAAATTGGAATAGGACATGGATAGATCGAAGGGAGGAACCGTTTTCAGGCTGTAGCGGGGAAGTTTTCTCTCCTTGTCGCAACAGCCGGGAATCAGGAGAAAAAACAGAGACAAGAAAAAAAGTGCAGTCCATCCACTCCCTGAAATTTTGTTCACTGCTTCTCCCTCCGAGCCTGAACAGGTTATGTGTAACTATAGCAAAGATTTGTTAAAAAACAAGTAGTTAATATATTTTTCAACTTATCCTTATTTTTATATCTTTACCATCGAAGGTCTGAAACCTGGCAGTATCATTCTGCAACTTTTTCATGTGAGGCGGAATGACCCTTGCCTTGCCCATTCCTCCCGGCAGGTCAACAACGTAGCGGGGTATGCACATCCCACCCACGTCACCCCACATTTTATCAATGATATCGATACCTTGTTTGATGCCGGTCCTGAAGTGATCCGTGCCTTTTACAAAGTCGCAGTGAAAAAGATAATAGGGCCTCACCATGATCTTTTGCAGGCCGCAGCAGAGTCTTTTCATGGTCTCGGCATGGTCGTTGATGCCCTTTAACAAAACGCTCTGGTTCGATACGGGAATGCCTGCAAGCTGGAGCCTGTCACATGCCCTCCTGGACTCAATGGTCAACTCGTTTGGATGGTTGAAGTGGGTATTTAGCCAGAGGGGCCTGAACCGCTTGAGCAGGCTGCAAAGCCCCTGGTCGATGGCCATGGGCAGAACCACCGGCAGCCTGGTGCCGATTCTAAGAACTTCCACGCTTGATACGGATTTCAGGAGGCCGAGGATGTGTTCGAGCCTCCGGGCAGGAAGAAGAAGGGGGTCTCCACCTGATACGAGTATTTCCCTTACCTCAGGATGGTCAATCAGATAGTCACGGATGTCTTCCCACGCCTTCTCGCTGCCAGGGACCTGCTCCGGACTTTTCCAGGTTCGCTTCCTGTTGCAATGCCTGCAGTAGGATGCGCAGCGGTTTGAAACAAGCACAAGTGCCCTGTCCCGGTACCTGTGAATGAGCCCGGGCAAGGGGCTGAACCTTTTCTCAAGGAGGGGGTCCTCTTCCGAGTGGGGGCTGGATACCCTGAGTTCGTCAGGGCTCGGGATGATCTGCCTGCCCACAGGATCTTGCCTGTAATATCTTTCAATCAGGCAGATGTAGTAAGGAGTGGAGGCCCACTTGTACCGGCTGAGGCATTTTAGAAATGGTGCAACGTCTTCATGATAGGGTTCCAGAAACCTTGCAAGCCCCTCTTTCCCCTTGAGCCTGTTATCAAGCTGCCACTTGGGATCGGACCAGTCTCTTTCAGGAACTCCTGGCCAGAGCCTTTCTCTCAGGTCCATGGCCCTCTTTGTGCCGGAAGCCTACTTATCGAAGGGATTTTTCAGCAATATGGTCTGTTCCCTGCCCGGACCAACTGAAATTATGGAAATCGGCGTAGCAGCGGTCTTTTCTATGGTCTGGATGTAGTCCCTGGCTTCCTTCGGAAGGTCATCCAGGCTCCTTGCACCGGTTATGTCGCCTTTCCAGCCGCTGACCTGGCGGTAGATGGGCCTGGCCTTTTCAACCTTCCTGATATTCGATGGCATGGCGGAGAAGCTCTCACCGTCAACGTCGTATGATTCGCAGATACTCAAGGGGTCTATGTCGCTCATTACATCAAGCTTTGTAATGGCAAGTCCGTCAAGCCCGTTTAACCTGACCGCATCCTTGAGGACCACCCCGTCCAGCCAGCCGCATCTTCTGCGCCTGCCCGTTGTTGCTCCAAATTCTGCACCTTTCCGCTGTATCAGGTCTCCGGTGTCGTCAAAAAGCTCTGTGGGAAACGGGCCAGAGCCTACCCTGGTCGTATATGCCTTGCAAATGCCTATGACACAGTCGATCTGGCTCGGGCCTATGCCTGCCCCGCAGCAGGCACCCCCTGCTACGGTGTTGGATGAGGTTACAAAGGGGTACGTGCCGTGGTCGATGTCCAGCTGGGTGCCCTGCGCCCCTTCAAAGAGCACGTTGCCACCGGCCTTTCTTGTTTCATTCACAAGTACAGACACGTTACCGGCAAAGGGAGCAAGGATTTCTGCATATTTCATGTATTCATCGTAGATGCTTCCTGCATCAAGGGGTTCTGCATGGAGCATCTTTTCAAGGAGGAAATTTTTTTCAGCCACGTTGCCTTCAAGTTTTTCACGGAAAAGCTGGGAGTCGAGCAAGTCCGTCACCTTTATGCCATTTCTGACAATCTTGTCTTCGTAACAGGGCCCTATCCCCCTTCCCGTGGTGCCTATCTTTTTGCCTTCGGACTTGGCGGCTTCCCTGGCATGATCCAGGGCCTTGTGATAGGGCATGATGAGATGGGTATTCTCGCTGATAGTCAGGCGTTCAGGGGTTACGGGCAGGCCCTTTTCTTCAAGGCCCTTTAGTTCCTCTATGAAAACCCCCGGGTCCAGTACCACGCCGTTTCCAACTGCACATCGTTTGTCCTGGTACAGTATGCCGGACGGGATGAGATGAAATATGAATTTTTCTCCATCTACAACCAGGGTATGGCCTGCATTGTTGCCGCCCTGGAATCTTACGATGAGATCCGCGTATTCCGTGAGTAAATCAACGATCTTGCCCTTGCCTTCATCTCCCCATTGGGTTCCTATTACTACAACTGTGGACATATTTCCTGCTCTCCCTTTACTTTTCCAACCCGGCAGGATACTTAAACTGCTATAAAAAGTCAAACAGCTCTCAGGCGGTTCCAGGTCCTGCACCAGGGCTTCCTGCAAGGGCCACAGGACGGCACCCATGGAACGAAAAGACGATGCACCCATTTACCTCGTAGACGGAAGCTCGTACCTCTACAGGGCCTTTTTTTCCACTCCCAGGGAATTTACAAGTTCAAAGGGGGTCCCCACCAGGGCCGTTTACGTCATCACCAACATGCTACTTAAGATCCTTAAGGAGAAATCCCCGGAATTCATAGCAATGACATGGGATGCAAAGGGGCCCACCTTCAGGCACGAACTTTACAGGGAATACAAGGCAAACAGGCCTCCCATGCCCGAGGACCTTTCCACACAGGTTCCCTACGTCAGGAGACTGGTGGATGCCCTGGGACTTCCCCAGCTCGAGGTCCAGGGCTTTGAGGCTGACGATATCATAGCCACACTGGCAAAATATTTCGGTGAAAAGCTCGGAAAGAAGGTTGTGATAGTTTCAGGTGACAAGGACCTGATGCAGCTGATTTCTGAAAACGTGGTCATCTGGGACCCGATGAAGGACGAAACCACGGATCTCAAGCTTTTCAGTGAACGCTACGGGATAGAACCGTCCCAGTTCAAGGACGTCTTGAGCCTTGCCGGTGATACCTCTGATAACATCCCTGGAGTTCCAGGGATAGGACCAAAGACGGCGGTAAAACTAGTCACCGAGTACCAGTCTGTTGAAAATCTGCTTGAAAGGCTGGACTCGCTTAAAAAGGGCAGGCTCAAGGAAAGACTCCTTGAGGCCAAGGAGAAGCTGCCCCTTTGGAAGAAGCTGACATCTCTTGATAGCAGGGTGCCGGTGAATCTTGATCTTGAAACATACCGCAAGAGGCAGATGGATGAAAAAGCCCTCCTGGAACTTTTCAGGGAGCTTGATTTCGAAAGCCTGATTCCCATGGTTTCCTCCCAGAAGGTTCTATCCTACGATGATTACAGGCTCATCCAGGATGAAGAAGTACTTTGCCGGTGGCTGGAAGAAAACAAAGATTCGGCCCAGCTGGTGATAGATACCGAGACCACCAGCCAGCGTCCCATGGAAGCCAGCCTTGTGGGTATAAGCCTTTGTTTCAGGCCTCCGGAAGCCGTGTATCTGCCCGTTGGGCACGATACCGGTGAAACCCAGCTGGACATGGAAACAGTAACACGCCATCTGGCCCCCCTTTTGAGTCAAGTCTCCCTGTACAAAATCGGTCAGAATATCAAGTATGACCTGATAGTCCTGAGGAGGCACGGCCTGAAAATAGAAAATATCGCCGGAGATACAATGGTGGCTTCTTATCTGCTTGATCCCACCAGGAGAAGGCATAACCTGGACGAGATTGCCAGGGACGTCCTCGGCCACAAGATGATTTCCTACAAGGAGGTCACAAAGGGGCTTACCAGGAGCCAGAATTTTTCGCACGTTTCCCTGGAAAAGGCCACGGAATACGCCTGCGAGGACGTGCATGTCACATGTGTGGTCAAGGACAGGTTTCATCAGGAGCTTAAGGAAAAAGGTCTCTGGAAACTCTATTCAGAGGTGGAGGTGCCTCTAATTCCTGTGCTCGCAGACATGGAGATGAAAGGCATCCTGGTTGACAAGGCAGGGCTGGCGGAACTCAAGGAAGAATTCGGAAAAAGATTGAGAGAACTGGAAAGCCGGATTTTCGAGCTTGCCGGCCATGAATTCAACATAAATTCCACGAAACAGCTTGCCGAGGTCCTTTTCGAAGAACTCAATCTGCCCCAGCTTAAAAAGACCAAGAAAAAGACCGGTTACTCCACGGATGTGGAGGTCCTGAAGAGCCTTGCAAAGATCCATCCCCTTCCGGAAAGGCTCCTGGAATACCGAAATCTTTCCAAGCTCAAGTCAACGTACGTGGACGGGCTGGAAAAGGAGATAAACCCGGAAACCGGCAGGATCCATACCTCCTTCAACCAGACGGTTACAGCCACAGGCAGGCTTTCATCCAGCGAGCCAAATCTCCAAAACATACCTGTCAGAACGGAAGAGGGCAGGAGGATAAGGGCCCTTTTTACGGCCGCCCAGGGAAACGTCCTGGTATCTGCTGATTATTCCCAGATAGACCTCAGGGTCCTTGCACACTATTCAGGAGATGAAAATCTCGTGCGGGCCTTCAAGGCAGGAGAGGACATACACCGCAGGACCGCAGCCCAGATCTTTGACGTGGAACCGGAATTCGTAACCCTTGATATGCGCAGGGTGGCAAAGACCGTGAATTTCGGAATCATTTACGGCATGAGTGCCTACGGCCTGGCAAAAGAACTCGGCATCAGCAGAAAAGAGGCCAAAAGATTCATAGATACCTACTTTGAGAGGTATCCCGGAGTGAAGAAATTCATGGGCTGGATAATAGAAAAGGCCAAGAGGCAGGGCTTTGTGGAAACAATCCTTGGCAGGAGGCGTTATATAAAGGAGATAAACAGCCGAAACAGAATAATAAGGCAGTTTGCAGAAAGAACTGCCATAAATACGCCTATCCAGGGCAGTGCTGCCGATATAATAAAACTAGCCATGCTTAAAGTGGCGGAACGCTTTCGGGAACAGGGGCCTGAAACAAGACTCCTCCTCCAGGTCCATGATGAACTGGTGGCCGAGTGTCCCGAAGCGAGGAAGGAATCGACGGCCCACGTGCTGAAAGAGACCATGGAGGGAGTTGTGGATCTCATGGTGCCACTGAAGGTGGCCGTGGGCTGGGGTAAAAACTGGGATGAAATAAAATGAGACTTGTGGAGCTGGAAGAACTGAAGGCCTCGCCTTCAACGGAAAGGTCGTGGGTCTTCAAGGGGGAAGAATACAAGTATACCTCCAACAGGGAGATAATAGACAAGGAACTGGAGAAACTGAGAAAAGAGAGGAACATAATTGAATTTATCGCTCCTGGCTACAAATCTTCACCTTCCATGATCATAAGTGCAAATGCACAGACACTTGAAGTGGACAGGCCCATGAACTGGACGGGGCTCCAGGGACGCCTCTTCATACAGTACAGATTCCCCGGTTTTCCCTATTCATATCTTGTAACAAATTACCAGAAGGAAGATTCTTCCAGCATATTCGTGTCTTATCCGGAGCTCCTGGTGGTAAATGAGAGGAGGCAGTTTTTCCGGATACCTGTGCCCTCGGGGTGTCTTTTGGTAGTTCCCAAGAAGTCACCTGCAAGGGCGATAAAGGGCGGAAAAAGACGGGTGCCCGTACGCTACGCGGGTACCATAAAGGATGTAAGCCTTGGAGGGGTGTGTTTTTATCTGGATCCCAGGCGTTTTTCTACGTCTCCACCCCTCAGGGCCCGGATCGGGCCGATTAGGCTCATCTTGAAGGTCAACAGCGAAAAAATCTGGGATGAATTCGAGATTTCCGAGGCAGAGGTTGTGCGTTCAAAGGAAACCTCTGTGGACAACAAGAGGTGGTACGAGGTGGCCCTGAAATTTATCCTTGAGGGTACGGAAGAAAAGAAACTCTACGAGTACGTCAGGCTCAGGGAGATAGAACTTGCCAAGACATCCCAGGCGGCATGACCTGCCGGCTTGCATCACGGGCAGCCCGTGCAATCAGTTCAGGTTGTTTTCATAAACGGGCTTGAAGGCAGGATATCCCAGGAGTTTGTTGATCTGTCCGGCTGTTTCCGGGTTGTTGCTGGTGTTGTAATCATCCGGCAGGCTTAGCTGAACAGTCCCCTTTTTTGCAACAACGACTTCTAATATCACGGGGTAGTTGCCACTGCTCCTTTTCAGAATTGTCTTTAGTTTGGGCAACATGGAAACCCCGGCCATGTCTTCTCTTATCTCGATGCTGATCCCCGTAGTCTTTCTGCTGCATGCATCCTCCAGGAGTTCTATCTTTTCGGCCACTATCTTGGTGCTTACATTGCCCGAGGAAAGATCACCTTCCTTCTTGAGAAGGCCCTCTATCCAGACCGGCTTGTCGCTTTCTGTCAACTCGTTTGATTTCGAGTAGACCTCGGGAAAACAGAGGATCTCCACGGATCCCTTCAGGTCTTCCAGGGTCAGGAAGGCCATCTTGTCACCGCGCTTGGTGATCTTTTCCTTTTTGTTCCTGATTATGCCGGCAATGCCTATCCTGGAACCGTCTGGGGCGTCTGCCAGGTTCTCGGTATTGACAGTGGAGAGCCTCTGGATCTCGGCCTGGAAGTGGTCCAGGGGGTGTCCGCTTATGTAGAAGCCAAGGGCCGCCTTTTCCATGGAAAGCCTTTCCATCTCGGGCCATTCTTCCATCTCGGGGATCTTGAACGACACTGAACCCGTTGTCTTTTGATCTGGCATGAAATCGAAAAGGCTTTTCTGGCCCATGCTCTTGTCCTTTTGTTTTGCATGCCCGAAGTCGATGGCATCGTCAAGGACTTCCATGAGCTGCGACCTGTTTAGGCCGAAGGAATCCATGGCCCCGCACTTTATCAGGCTTTCCATCACCCTCCTGTTGACCTTCCTAAGATCCACCCGGGTGACAAAATCCTCCAGGTCCTTGAAGGGGCCGTTTCTGTCCCTTTCTTCCGTTATGACCTCAATGGCACTGGTTCCAACATTTTTTACAGCCGCCAGGCCGAAACGGATGGCGTCTCCCTCGATGGTGAAGTCGATGCGGCTTGCATTGATATCCGGCGGCAGAACCGGTATGCCGCTTGATCGGCACTCGGAGAGAAACTTGACCACACCGTCGGTGCTCCCGAGTTCGTTGGACAGGAGGGATGCCATGAAGGGCACCCGGTAGTGGGCCTTTAGCCAGGCTGTCTGGTAGGAGATCATGGCATAGGCGGCGGAATGGCTCTTGTTGAAGCCGTAGCCAGCAAATTTTGCCATGAGATCAAAGATGGTTTCGGCCTTGTCCCTGGGGATCTTCTTTTCAAGGGCCCCTTTCATGAAGCGTTCCTTCTGGGCCTCCATGACTTCAGGGATCTTCTTTCCCATGGCCCTTCTCAAGAGGTCGCCTTCTCCCAGGCTGTAGCCGGCAAGGACCTGGGCGATCTTCATGACCTGTTCCTGGTAGACTATGACTCCATATGTCTCCTTGAGGATGGGTTCAAGTTCGGGAAGTAGATATTCAACCTCCACCTCACCGTGTTTCCTCTTAACGAAGTCCTCCACCATGCCGCTTTCCAGGGGGCCGGGCCTGTAAAGGGCCACAAGTGCTATCAGGTCTGTAAAGGTGGAAGGCTTCATCCTGCGGATAAGGTCTTTCATGCCAGAGCTTTCCAGCTGGAATATGCCAGTGGTGTCCCCCTCGGACAGGAGCTTGAAGGTGGCCTTGTCGTCCAGGTCTATCTTGGACAGGTTTATCCTGTCACCGTGGTGTTTTTCTATGAGTTTTAGGGCGGTATCTATGACGGTTAGGGTCTTCAGGCCCAGGAAATCGAATTTGATCAACCCCACCTTTTCAACGTCCTTCATGTCGAACTGGGTGACGGTTTCGTCCTCCTGGCCCTTGGTCAGCGGCAGGTATTCCACCATGGGCTTGTCCGAAATGACCACCCCTGCAGCATGTGTGGAAGAATGCCTGGGAAGGCCTTCCAGTGCCCTTGCTATGGTAAGGAGCCTGGCTATCCTCTGGTCGTTTTTTTGTAGTTCCCGGAGCTTTGGCTCCATCTCAAGGGCGGTTTCCAGGCTGATGTTGAGCCGTTCAGGCACCAGTTTTGCGATCTTGTCTACTTCCTGATAGGGCATGCCAAGGCCCCTGCCCACGTCCCTTATGACTGCCTTGGCCTTCATCTGGCCAAATGTGATTATTTGGGCCACGTGGTCTTCTCCGCCGTAGCGTTCCGTTACATACCTGATGACCTCATCCCGCCTGGACATGCAGAAATCGACGTCGATATCCGGCAGGGACACCCTTTCGGCATTCAGAAATCTTTCAAAGAAGAGGCCGTAGCGGACAGGATCGATGTCGGTGATCTTCATGGAATAGGCCACCAGGGAGCCTGCTGCAGACCCCCTGCCAGGCCCCACCGGGATTCCCTGGGCCTTGGCCCAGTTGATGAAATCGGCCACTATCAAAAAGTAGGATGCAAAGCCCTTTTCCTTGATGATATCTATCTCTTCCCGGAACCTTGCCCTGTAGATTTCCTGCCGGTCCTTGTCAATGCCATCGTCGGCAAGCCTTTCTTCAAGGCCCCTTTCAGCCTGTCGTTCAAACTCTTCTTCATAGGTAAGATTGGAATCCATCCTGAAGACTGGGAAATGGTGTTTTCCCGTCTCAATTTCGACCTGGCACCTTTCAACGATTTCCCGTGTATTTGACAGGGCCTCCGGGCACCATGAAAACCGCCTTTCCATCTCTTCAGGCTCTGCAAAATAGAGGCTGTCCGTGGAAAATTTCATGCGTTTCGGGTCATCAACCGTCTTGCCGGTCTGGATGCAGAGCAGGACATCGTGGGCCTCGGCGTCTTCCCTGTTCAGGTAGTGGCAGTCATTGGTGGCAATTACCGGCAGCCCCAGCCCTTCTGCAAGGGACATCAGTGCCTGGTTGACGTCTCTTTGTTCAGGGATGCCGTTTTCCTGGAGTTCCAGGTAGAACCTGTCCTTGAATATGCTGGCGTAAGTTTCCGCCAGGGCCCTGGCGCCTTTTTCATCGCCCCTCAGGCATGCATGGGCAACTTCACCGTGGAGGCAGGCAGAAAGCGCAATAAGCCCCTGGTTGAATTCCTGCAGAAGCTCCTTGTCCACCCTGGGCTTGTAGTAGAAGCCCTCAAAGTTTGCCAGGGTCACAAGTTTCATGAGGTTCTTGTAGCCCGTATTGTCCATGGCAAGAAGGACAAGGTGGTATGCCGCCTCACTCTGCCTCCTGGCGCTCCTGTCCTTCCTGTGCTTGGGCGCAACGTAGAGCTCGCAGCCCATTACGGGTTTGATGCCGGCCTTGGTTGCCTGCTGATAGAATTTCAGGGCCCCGAACATGTTTCCGTGGTCGGTTATGGCAAGGGCCTCGTAGCCATACTCCTTGGCCCTGGGGAAAAGATCCTTCAGCCTTATTGCACCGTCCAGCAGGCTGTATTCGGTATGGAGGTGCAGGTGCGTGAATCCTGCCATCTTTATTCCCACTCGATGGTTGCAGGTGGCTTGGAACTGATGTCGTAGCACACCCTGTTGACCCCCTTGACCTCGTTTATGATGCGGTTGGATATCCTGCCCATCAGGTCATAGGGGAGCCTGGACCAGTCGGCAGTCATGGCGTCAAGGCTGTCCACCACGCGTACCGCCACCACGTGGTCGTAGGTGCGTTCATCACCCATGACACCCACGGTGCGTATTGGAAGAAGCACGGCAAAGGACTGCCAGACCTTCCAGTACCACTGGGATTCCTTCATTTCTTCAAGCACTATGGCATCGGCTTCCCGGAGGATGGAAAGCCTGGTCCTGGTTACCTCTCCAAGTATCCTTATGGCAAGGCCGGGACCCGGGAAAGGATGCCTGTTAACAAGCTCGTATGGCATGCCGAGCTCCTCGGCCACCTTTCTAACCTCGTCCTTGAAAAGTTCCCTGAGGGGTTCGATGAGCTCAAGCTTCATCACCTCGGGCAGCCCGCCCACATTATGATGGCTCTTAATGGTGGCAGAGGGCCCTTTGAAAGATACGCTTTCTATCACATCCGGATACAGGGTGCCCTGGGCCAGAAAATCCACGTGTTCTATCCTGGAGGCCTCTTCCTCAAACACCTTTATGAATTCTGTACCTATTATCTTTCTCTTTTTTTCAGGATCCTCGACCCCCTTGAGCCTTGAAAGAAACCTTTCCTCTGCGTCCACGTAGCGAACGTTCAGCTTGAACTGCTTCAGGAATGCCAGGACCACCTCTGCCTCGTTTTTCCTTAAAAGCCCGTTATTTACAAAGATGCAAGTTAGGTTGTCACCAATGGCCCTGTTTATCAGGAGGGCCGTCACGGTGGAGTCCACGCCTCCGGAAAGCGCGCAGATGACCTTCTTGTCTCCGGCCTTCTCCCTTATTTCTTCCACCGTGGAGGCAACGAAGGAATGCATGGTCCAGTCTGGCTTGCATGAACAGACCTTGAACAGGAAATTGGTGAGCACATCCATCCCTATCTCGGTGTGGGCTACCTCCGGATGGAACTGGACCCCGTAGATGGGCCGGTTTTCATGGGCCATGGCAGCAATGGGGCATGATTCGCTGTGAGCTATTACCCGAAAGCCCCTGGGGATCTCCTCGACCCTGTCGCCATGGCTCATCCATACCTGGTGCCCGATACCGCCCTGGGCGAGTCCATGAAATAGCTCGTCCGGCTCATCGATGATAAGCTTTGCATGGCCGTATTCTCTCCTGTGGCTCCTTTCCACCCGCCCACCAAGGAGCATGGTGGTCAGCTGCATGCCATAGCAGATGCCAAGTATGGGTATTTCCATGTCAAACAGTTCTGCCGGAATCAGCGGTGCGTCCTGGTCATATACGCTCGATGGCCCGCCTGAAAGGATAATGCCCCTTGGCGACATTGCCCTTATTTTATCTATACCTATATTATATGGGTGTATTTCGCAGTATACCTGGGCTTCCCTGACCCTTCTTGCAATGAGCTGTGTGGTCTGGGAGCCGAAATCCAGGACAAGGACATTCTGCATGCGGGATTTTCCCATTTTATACCTCTTTTTACGATGCTTTTTGGCCAGGGGAGCAGCCTTGGCCAAACCGGCAGCCAAAAGGTCGCTCCCTGTTCCCCGGGTTTCTTCCAGGAATAGGATAGATCATGGTAACGGAAAACATGGAAAATAAAAAGTCCATAAAGTTGAGAAGAAATATGGCCTGTGTTAAATTCACAGGTATGGATAAAAAAGGAGAACATCCGCGCGAGGCGGATTCTCGCAACCAGGAAAGAGAAAAAGGCAGGAGGCAGGGAACTGAAAGGCAGGATGTTTCCCGTGGCTGTCCTGGTTGCAGGATCCCGGTGGAAAGGAGTGAGGACGATTCTGAGAAACATTCCTTTCCTTCCCAGAAAAACCTTGAAAAGGAAATCAGCGATTACCTCACCAAGAAGTACGGCGGAAAGGTAAAGGTTATTTCCCAGATGGTTTTTCCCAAGCAGGTCCGTCCGGAAGACTCTGAATTCCCAGGGAACAAGAGTGCAAAAAAGGGCGGTTGCCTGTGTTTTGACATCATGCCAGAGGAGCTGGAAGCGTACCTTCACGAGTACGTGGTCAAGCAAGACGCCGCAAAGGCGGTCCTTGCCACCAAGATCTGCACCCATTTCAAGAAGATAGCCTACCTAGAAAAAAAGGGAAAACACAGGCTTCCCGTGGGCAATATCAAGAACAATATCATCCTGATAGGCCCTACGGGCGTCGGAAAGACCTATCTGATAAAACTTATTGCCTCAAAACTGGGGGTGCCCTTTGTGAAGGGGGATGCCACCAAGTTCAGCGAGACCGGCTATGTGGGCGGTGACGTGGAAGACCTGGTACGTGACCTTGTCAAGGAGGCGGACGGCGATATTGAAAAGGCCCAGTACGGCATCATTTACATAGACGAGATAGACAAGATTGCATCCACCCAGGATCTCAGGGGGCCGGATGTCTCCAGGGCAGGCGTACAGCGGGCACTGCTCAAGCCCCTGGAAGAGACGGATGTGGACCTCAAGACGCCCCACGACCCCATTTCCCAGCTTGAAGCCATAGAGCACTTCAGGAAGACCGGCAAAAGGATGCAGAAGACCATAAACACGAGGAACATCCTGTTTATTGTCAGTGGTGCCTTTTCTGGCCTGGCGGAGATAATAAGGAAGAGGCTTTCTTCCCAGGGAATCGGTTTCGGTGCAGACGTGGAGGTCAAGGAGGACAAGGAATGGCTGCGGCACGTGAAACCGCAGGACCTGGTGGAATTTGGCTTCGAGAACGAATTTATCGGCCGCCTCCCCGTGATTGCAGTCCTGGAGGAGCTGACTGAAGATGACCTGTTCCAGATCCTCAAGAATCCCAAGAGTCCGGTCATAGTAAGCAAGAAACAGGACTTCAGGGCCTATGGTATAGATCTCAAGTTTGAAGAAGACGCCCTGAGGCTTCTGGCCAGCCAGGCCTTTCAGGAAAAGACAGGTGCCCGTGCCCTTGTCAGTGTGATAGAGCGGGCCCTAATGCCCTTTGAAAAGAAACTCCCGTCCTCCGATATAGACTACCTTGTTGTCACAAGGCAGATCATCGAGGACCCGGAAGGCGAGCTCAGGAAACTTCTGGAAGAGCCGGACATGCCCAGGCGCAAGAACCACTACGAGGCATTTCTCAGCCAGGAGAAGCAGCAGATCATTGCAGGCCTCAGCCTGGAAGCGCTGCCCGACTGGCAGGAACAGGGCACAGAGCTTAATGACCTCAGGAAGGAGCTCATAGCGCACCTGTGCTTGAAGGATGACCTTAGCCTTGAGGAAGCAGCTGCAAACGTCCTTTTCTGGATTCAGCAGATAAAGAGTTATGAGGCCTCCTTCTACAACCGGTGCGAGATAGAAATAAGCTTTGATGACAGCGCAATAGACAGGATTCTGGATGCCTGCAGACTAGATCCCTCGACTCTTTACGTCCACTGTGAACGCCTTTCGAGCATCCTTGAATACGGGTTGACCCTCATCAGGGAAAAGACAGGTCAGGAGCATTTCAACGTGCCATCAGAGGCTGTTGACAATCCCGAGCTGTTCATAAACCGCCTAATCCGTATCTGCTACGAGTCGGAAAAGTAGGAGAAAATCCATGATCTCGAAACCGGTGGTATTGCTGGTTGACCACAGACCAGAGAGCAGACCGATATTCCAGGAGATTGCAGAAAGATTTCCCTTTAAGCTCCTGCTGGCTGAAGACGGCCAGGCAGGCTATGATATAGCCATGGAGACCGCACCTGACCTGATTATAATCAGGCAGAACATTCCTATTCTGAATGCCCAGTCGGTCAGTGTTCTCCTCAAGCAGTCTCCAGATACAGACAAGATCCCCATAATGGTCATTTGCTCCCAGCTTTCTGACGAGGAAAGGGAGAAATTTCAGGATGCCGGGTGCAATGACTGCATCAAGGAACCCATGGACGTGGACGTTATCATCACAAAGATCAAGGAGTGGCTGTCGTCATGATGTTTCCGGAATACAGGCCAAGGAGGCTTAGAAGGACAGAAGGCTTTCGTTCTATGGTGCGGGAAAC
>Ga0256914_1002227_pt1 | contig 16411 bp, 17 predicted proteins | sample HulkmetaG_FD_191571 | JGI IMG/M metagenome (GOLD analysis project Ga0256914, IMG submission 191571) | Hydrothermal chimney microbial communities from Main Endeavour vent field at the Juan de Fuca Ridge, Pacific Ocean - Hulk | ecosystem: Environmental > Aquatic > Marine > Hydrothermal vents ... | reverse complement strand
TTCTCAAGCTCGTTAATGACCTCTGGATAGAAATCAATGGAGGGCACCACGGCTATACAATGGTAGTTTTTGGCCGCTGCCCTCAGGAGGGTAGGTCCCCCAATGTCAATCTCTTCTATGAGGTCTTTTCCCTTAAGACCACGTCTTACTGCCCCCTTAAAGTCATAGAGGTTTACACAAATCAGGTCAAAGGTGGGAATCTTTAGTCTCTCTAGTACAGCAAGGTGTTCACTATTCTCTTTGTCTGCCAGTATCCCCGCATGGATATGGGGATGGAGGGTCTTTACCCTACCATCTAATATCTCAGGGAACCCAGTGACCTCACTCACTGATGTCACTGGAAGTTGGTAGGACTCAAGGACCCTCTTGGTGCCCCCTGTGGACACGATCTCGACCCCTCCTTTATGGAGGAAGGATGCAAGATCCTTTAATCCATCTTTGTTTGTGACGCTCAATAGGGCACGTTTTATCTTTAACATTTCCATGGAACTCTCTCCTTATTAGTTTTTTGGAGAGTATTGTGTCAGAGAACCTATTAATTCGCAAGAAGAAATTTCCCCTCCCCTGTTTTTAAGAGTAAATTCCCAGGGATAGGGTGGGGTGGTTTGCCTAGTTCCTTTTTTCACTTGACATAATCTGGATCTTAGGGATAAGAATCCTTGAAATACGGAGAGATAAGGGCGTGAGCGGGGGAGTTTAAAAATTGAAGGACTGAATTATAAGGTAGGTGGTTGAGGTAGATAGATGGGCATTTTTTTTGAAAGGTTGCAGGAATATCGGAATGAGATCGTGGATAGGTGGGTAGAGTATGCGATAAATACGTATCCCCCAAAGAGTGCTGGTTTTTTCTCAAAACAGATGGATCCCTTTTTAAACCCCATTGGCAATATCCTCCGAAGGGAACTCTCCAATATATTTGACGAGATATTGAGGGAAAGGGCATCAGAGGATATTAATGAGTATGTGGATGCCATTGTAAGATTCAGGGCTGTTCAGGACTTTTCTCCCTCAGATGCAGTAAAAATATTCTGGGGGATAAAAGAGATAGTGGAAGAGGTGGTGGGGGTTGAGGAAGAGGAATTTGAGGAGGTGTTAGAGTTTCACCGGAGGGTGGACTCTCTGTGTTTTTTGGCCTTTGATATCTTTATGAAGTGTCGGGAAAAGTTGTGGGAACTCAAGACCAAGGAATTTCACGCCGCCATGAAAAATATCCTGCGGTTGTATCAGGCCAAGAAAGAAGAGATGATACCGCAGGAAGATAAATGAGGATTTAACTGGGGAAAGTCTTTGGCAGGGGTATTTTTAAACCTTAAAACCAAAATGTTCAAATTGGGAGTGAGGTAGCTGTTATGAATGCTGTGTATGCGCTAATCATTGTCCTGGGTTTGGTTCTTCTACCCCTGGTGGGAGCAGGAGTTGCTGGACTTCATGCCCTTTTTGGTGTGGTTATACCCTATGTGGCCTTTTTTACCTTTTTGGTGGGTTTCATCTATAGGGTGATTAATTGGGCGAAGTCTCCGGTTCCTTTTAGGATTCCCACTACAGGGGGTCAGCAGGAGAGCCTGAGGTGGATAAAACAAAACAAATTGGACAATCCCTCAACCACTGCAGGGGTTGTGGGAAGGATGTTTCTGGAGATCTTTTGCTTTAGATCCCTCTTTAGGAACACCCGAATGCAGTTTAAGTACGAGGATGGGCCCAAGCTCTATTATGGTTCCTCTAAGTTCTTATGGTTAGGTGCTATTGCATTTCATTATTGTTTCTTTATTATCCTGCTAAGGCACATGAGGTTTTTTACTGATCCTATCCCCGCGGTATTTCAGTGGTTAGACAAACTAGACGGGATCTTGCAGATCGGGGTTCCCAACATCTATATTACTGAATTCGTGATATTAGGAGCTCTTCTGTTTTTGTTTTTAAGGAGGATTGTAGTCCCTCAGCTACGTTATATCTCCTTGCCTGCTGACTATTTCCCTCTCTTTTTGATAATGGCCATTGTAATTACAGGAATCCTTATGCGGTATTTTATTCGCACAGATATCATTGAGGTAAAGACCTTGACCATGGGGTTGGTAACTCTTCATCCAAAGGTGCCTCAGGATATTGGGGTAATATTCTACATCCATCTCTTTCTCGTAAGTGTGCTCATGGCCTATTTCCCCTGGAGTAAACTCATGCATAGTGGAGGGGTCTTTTTGAGTCCCACTAGGAACTTAGCCAATACAAGCAGGATGGAAAGACATGTTAATCCATGGGACTATCCTGTAAAACTTCATACTTATGAGGAGTGGGAAGACGAGTATAGGGAAGTAATGAAAGAAGCAGGCATTCCAGTTGAAAAGGAGTAAAGCCATGTCTAAATTACCAAAACCAGAAAATTTGGCCAGTTCTATAGATCACAGGCCTCCAAGAAAGCCTTGGATGGACACAAAGCCAGAGTTTAGGCCAGGGACCTATAGTTATCCTGCCAAGCCAAAGGTATTAGAGAATATGGGATTTCCCTTTCCCAGGGAATGGTCTCCCACAGATGAGGATTGGAAGCTCCCGGAGAATTGGCAGGAGATAGTTCATAATGCCTTTAAGGATAGACTTTCTAAGTATAGATCCCTGAAGGTTTTTATGGACATATGTGTAAGGTGTGGGGCGTGCGCTGATAAGTGCCACTATTTCATTGGCTCCGGTGATCCGAAGAATATGCCTGTGCTGAGGGCGGAGTTGTTACGTTCCATATATCGGAATGATTTTACTACATTTGGTAAACTGCTGGGCAGATTTGGCGGGGCAAGAAAGCTCACTGAGGATGTAATAAAAGAATGGTTTTATTATTTTTACCAGTGCACAGAATGCCGTAGATGTTCCCTCTTCTGTCCCTATGGAATTGATACCGCTGAGATTACCATGATGGGGAGAGAGCTTCTCCATGAGTTAGGGCTTTCCATTAATTGGGTTATGGAGCCTATTTCCAACTGTTTCCATGTGGGAAATCACCTTGGTATCCCCCCACATACATTTAAGGACATAATTGACTTTATGTGTGATGATATTGAGGAGATTACTGGGATACGCATAGAGGTACCATTAAATAAAAAAGGGGCAGAGGTCCTGTTTGTGACCCCTTCAGGTGACTACTTTGCTGATCCTGGTACTTACACCTTTATGGGATATCTCATGTTATTCCATGAGATAGGGCTGGATTATACCATGAGTACCTACGCATCTGAGGGTGGTAATTTTGGGCTCTTTAACTCTTATGAGGCCATGAAGAGACTCAATGCAAAGATATATGCAGAGGCCAAGAGATTGGGAGTGAAGTGGATATTGGGCGGAGAATGTGGACACATGTGGAGGGTGGTACATCAGTATATGGATACCTTAAATGGTCCTGCTGATTTTCTAGAGGTCCCCAGAAACCCCATAACAGGAACGGTATTCCACAATGCCCGTTCCACCAAGATGGTTCATGTGGTAGAGTTTACCTCCGATCTTATAAAACATGGTGCCCTCAATCTTGATCCAAGCAGAAATGATCATCTGATTGTAACTCACCATGATTCCTGTAATCCATCCAGGGCATTAGGTCTGTTTGAAGAGCCTAGATATATCTTAAGGCATGTATGTAATCATTTTTATGACATGCCGGACCAGACCATAAGGGAACAGACCTTTTGTTGCGGAAGTGGTGCGGGCCTGAATAACGATGAGTTCATGGAGATGAGGATGAGGGGTGGGATGCCCAGGGCGCAGGCAGTTAAGTATGTCCATAAAAAATATGGGGTAAACACCTTAACATGTATATGTGCCATTGACAGGGCCGCCCTTCCAACCCTCATGGATTATTGGGTCCCAGAGGTGCAAGTGGCTGGTATTCATGAGCTTGTGGCGAATGCCCTGGTGATGAGGGGCGAGAAGGAAAGAGAGGTAAACCTGAGAGGCGAACCACTTCCAGGAAAGGAGGGTTAATCCATGTATGATAAGGAAAAAATTATACCAGGGCTGGTGATTTTCTTTTTCCTCTTGACCTTTCCCTTTTGGTATAACCTGGGTCAGGCGTCTTATGAACCCCCAAAACCTCAGCTCCCAACCAAGGAAAAGGAATGTGTGGAAGGTCTAGAGTGGATGCGGGCAAATCACATGGAACTGCTGAATGCCTGGCGGAATGAGGTGGTGAGGAAAGATTATGCTTATTATAGAAATGAGAAGGGAAAGGTATACTTAATGAGCCTTCAACGAACCTGCATGAAGTGTCATACCAGCAGGGAAAAGTTTTGCAAGAGATGTCATGACAAGTTTGGAGTGCGTCCATATTGTTGGGATTGTCATATAGCGCCTGAGGAGGTCTCAAATGGACAATAAGAGAAGGAATCTTTTAAAGGCAATGGCCATTTCTGCGGCCTTGGGGTTAACAGGTATCCCTGTGGAGGCAAAGGCATCGTACTTGCCTGAGGTGGGGAAGTATTTAAAGAGTAAAAAGGAACCCAGGGCCAAGCAGTGGGGCATGGTGATAGACACCAGGAAGTTTAAGACCAAGGAAGACTTTGAAAGGGTTATTGAGGCATGCAATCGCGCCCATAATATCCCAGAGGGGATTCCAAATAAGAAGCAGGAGATCAAGTGGATATTTGAGGAGGATTTTTTAGGGGCATTTCCTAATCAAGAGAACCCTTTTCTGGCAGAGCGATTTGAAAACAGAGAGGTCCTGGTGTTGTGCAATCATTGCGAGCATCCCCCATGTGTAAGGGTGTGTCCCACCAAGGCCACCTTTAAACGTCCAGATGGGATTGTGATGATGGATTTTCACAGGTGTATAGGTTGCAGGTATTGCATGGCCGCATGTCCTTATGGGTCCAGGAGTTTCAATTTTAGAGATCCTGCTCCATTTGTGAAACACAAGAATCCTGATTTTCCCACTCGTATGAGGGGTGTGGTAGAAAAGTGTCTCTTTTGCTATGAGAGGTTAAAATTAGGGGAGATGCCTGCTTGTGTGGAGGCCTCTAATGGGGCGATTATATTTGGTGATTTGATGGATCCAAATTCAGAGATAAGAAAGGTTTTGCGGGAGAATTATACCATAAGAAGAAAGGTGGAATTAGGAACTGAACCTTGTGTTTATTACATAATATAGGGGGCGAAGATGTTAGAAAAGGCCTTTTATGGAGACAAAAAGTACTGGAGCTGGGTGATATTTCTACTCGTCCTGATAGGGATCGGCAGTGGGGCCTATATATATCAGTTGAAACACGGTCTCATGGTTACGGGGATGGGTAGAGATGTCTCCTGGGGGTTTTATATTGCACAGTTTACCTATTTTGTGGGAGTTGCTGCCTCTGCTGTTATGCTGGTAATGCCTCTTTATCTTCATAATTATAAAAAGTTTGAGAGCATGGTCACCCTGGGAGAGTTTATGGCAGTGGCTGCAGTGATAATCTGTCTTGGTTTTATTATTGTGGACCTTGGTCAGCCTCAGAGGCTGTTTAATGTCCTTCTTCATCCCACTCCCCATTCTATTCTCTTTTATGACATGATCGTATTAAATGGGTATCTCCTGATCAATATTTTGGTGGCATGGAATAATCTTCACGCAGAATATAAGAGGGCTCCACATCCAAAGTGGGTAAAGCCATTGGTCTATCTATCCATCCCGTGGGCCTTTAGTATTCATACAGTAACAGCATTTTTATATCAGGGACTCCCTGCAAGACACTATTGGCTTACTGCAATTATGGCAGCGAGATTTCTGGCCTCTGCCTTTTGTTCTGGGCCAGCCATTCTTATTTTACTCTGTCTCATCCTAAAGAAGGTGGCAAAATATGATCCTGGGAAGGAGGCCATTCAGACTCTAGCAAAGATAATTACGTATGCTATGATAGCCAATGTGTTCTTTTTCTTCCTAGAGGTATTCACTGCCTTCTACAGTAATATTCCAGCCCATAAGGCTACCCTTATCTACCTATTTAAGGGATTACAGGGACACGGTGCGCTGGTGGGATGGATGTGGATTATGGCTATTTCTGCCATTATAAGTCTTATTATCCTCATCCCGCCAAAATTTAGGAATAATCAAGAGCTATTGGTGGTTGCTCTAATTTTGCTTATTTTGGCCACCTGGATTGACAAGGGGCTTGGTCTTGTAGTAGGAGGTTTCATACCAAATCCATTTGACCATGTAACTGAGTATGCTCCCACTATCTATGAGTTGCTTATTGCAATGATGGTCTATTCTATTGGTCTTTTGGTCCTTACTGTGTTGTGGAAAGTTACAGTGGCAGTAAAGAGAGAGATTGGAGCAATTCCAAAATAATAAAAAATAGGAGGTTATAAGTTATGGCCCATCCAGTGATTGACTATGATAAGTGTGAAGGGTGCGGACAGTGCGTAGATACATGTCCCGCAGAGGTCTTTGAGATGCAGGATGATAAGCCTGTAGTGGTAAATGAAGATGAATGTTTGGAGTGTGAGTCCTGTGTAGAGGTTTGTGAGCACGATGCCGTGACCCTGGAAGACTAGTTGGCAGAAGGTATTTGAGATCTTATAAGCCCCTAATATTGTAGAGATATTAGGGGCTTATTCTTTATGGATGGGATTTTCATGGGAGAGAGAAATGGTTGATTTTTCGCCTTTTTTTGAAGAATATGAAAGGATAGCAAGCAAGTGTGAAGAGATCTTTATTTCCTTAAAGGAAAAATATTCACAGGAGATTACATGTAAATTAGGGTGTACTGACTGCTGTTATGCCATGTTTGACCTATCTTTCATTGAGGCCATTTACATTAACACCAGATTTAATGAGTGTTTCTCTGGAGAAGAGAGGGATTCCATTTTGGAGAGAGCAGATAGGGCAGATAGAGAGGCCTACAGGATAAAGCGATGGGCCTTTAAGGAGAGACAAAAAGGAGTACCTGAGGAAAGGATATTTGAGGAGATAGCCAGAAAGCGTATCCGGTGTCCACTTTTATCCAGGGATGATAGATGCCTGATGTATGAGTATAGACCTATTACCTGTAGATTATATGGTCTTCCTCTGGTGATTGGGAAGAGGGTGACCACCTGTGCCAGGACAGGTTTTAAAAAGGGCGTAAGGTATGAGTCAGTATTTATGGATAAGATTTATGCAAGGCTCCATGATTTGAGTGTCAGGGCAATTCAGAGCTTTCCCACCAAACATGTGGGCCTTGCTGATATGCTGGTTCCCCTGTCCATGGCCTTGTTGACAGAATATAATGAAGAATATCTAGGTGTTATAAGTTGTGAAGAGGTCTCTGGTCCAAAGGGACCTAGTTGGACTATAGGAGGAGATTAGTTGATAAAGGATGAGTTCTTAAGGGACAAAGAGGAACTAAAGAGGGCCATATATAATAAACTCTCCCCTAGGAGGAGAAAGTTTGTAGATAGGATAGGGTATGAAAACTGGGACCCCTTTCAGGAGCCCAAGCATCCCATAGAGATCCGCAGAGATATAACCAATCATACATCTAGGGAACTCATAGAGGCATTTTTAAGGGAGAGTGGAAAGGAGAATATATCCCTGGCGTATGAAGGGGGTTTATATGAGATGTGTATGGGGCTTTTTAAGGCAGATGAAAAATACAAGGCAATGTTTGATTTTGCCCTGTGGTATTATGAAAAATTAAAGAGTATGGATATTGATCCAGAAAAGGCTTGGGAAAAGAAATAGGAGTTTAATATGGATATGGAGAAGGTAGAGGCCTATATAGCGGACCTCAAACAGAGGATAAAGGATGCACCCTTCAACGGGGTGGCCCATTATAATCTCGCATGTGCCCTCATAGGGGTGGGGAGATATGAGGAGGCCGAGGAGTCCCTAATTAAGGCAATAGATCATGCCCCTCACCTGTGTGAGGCATATGTCCAACTTGGGGGCTTGGCCATGAGAAAAGGAGATTATGAGACATGTCTTAAGCTCAATAAGAGGGCAGCAGAGATCACCCCTTCTTTTGCAGTGCCTCACAGTAATATTGGTTTTGTATATCTTCAACAAGGAGAGGTGGACAGGGCCATTGAATCCCTGGAAAAGGCACTTGAACTCAACCCTGATCTCGTTCAGGCCCGAACAACCCTGGCAAGTGCCTATCTCATGAAAGGCGATGTGGAGAGGTGTATTAAAGAATGTGAGAAGGTCATAGAAAAAGAGCCCGCCTTTGGCCCTGCCTATAACAACTTGGGACTTGCCTATATGGAAAAGGGAGAATATAACAGGGCCAAGGAATATTTTGATCTGGCCATGGAGCATAATTTTGAGGTTCCCAAGGATATATTAGAGGAGCTGAGGTCTTATTTGAGCTAGTTTTTTCTTGACAATAAAGTTATCTTGTTCTTAAAATCACAAGGGATTTATAAATTTTGTTAGGACCTTTTAAGGACGTTGGAAAATAAATAATTAACCTAAGTTACAAGGAGGCGCTGGAATGCCAAAACATGAAACCCCTTTACTGGATCAATTGATCAGTGGCCCCTGGCCAAGCTTTGTAGATGATCTAAAGACCTATGCGGAGTACAGAAAGCAGAATCCCAATAATGTAGAGTATCAGATTCCAGACGATGTGGTGGATGATATCCTGGGAGTTTTGGAGTTATCTTATGTGGATAAGGAGACCCACTGGAAACACGGTGGTATAGTGGGTGTATTTGGGTATGGCGGTGGTGTTATTGGAAGGTATTGTGACCAGCCAGATAAGTTCCCTGGAGTTGCCCATTTCCATACCCTGCGTGTGAATCAGCCCAATGGGAAGTATTATTCCACTGAGTTTCTGAGAAAGATTTGTGATCTGTGGGAGTTTAGGGGAAGTGGTGTATTGAATATGCATGGATCCACTGGTGACATGATCTTTCTAGGTACCAGGACTGAGCAGTTGGAGGAGATATTCTTTGAACTCACTCATAATCTGAATCAGGACCTGGGTGGTTCTGGTTCTAATCTGAGGACCCCTTCTTGTTGTCTCGGACAGTCCAGGTGTGAATGGGCATGTTATAATACTCAAGAGGCCGCGTATCAGCTTACCCATGAATATCAGGATGAATTGCATCGTCCTGCATTTCCATATAAGTTTAAGTTTAAATTTGATGGATGTCCCAACTGTTGTGTGGCCTCTATTGCAAGGGCAGACCTCTCTGTAATTGGTACCTGGAGGGATGAGATCCAGATAGATCAAGAGGCGGTGCAGGCATATATAAATGGCGAGATACCTCCAAATGGTGGGGCCCATGCAGATGGAGATTGGGGACCTTTTGATATCCAGAAAGAGGTGATAGATCTGTGTCCCACTGGATGTATGAGGATGGAAGATGGGAAGCTCGTGATAGATAATAAGAATTGTGTAAGGTGTATGCACTGCATCAATGTAATGCCCAGGGCATTGAGGCCAGGGAATGACAGAGGTGCTACTATCCTGGTAGGTGCAAAGGCCCCCATTCTTGATGGTGCCCAGATGAGTTCCCTGTTGGTACCATTTATGAGAATGGAAGAGCCTTTTGACGAGCTCAAGGAACTTATTGAAAATATCTGGGATTGGTGGATGGAAGAAGGAAGAAACCGTGAGCGTCTAGGTGAGCTTATAAAGCGTAAAGGATTTAGAGAGCTCTTGAAGGTAACAGGCCTGAAGGCTATTCCTCAGATGGTTGAGGAGCCAAGGCACAATCCATACATCTACTGGTATGAGGATGAAGTACCTGGCGGATGGCAGAGAGATATCAAGGAATTTAGAAAACGTCATCTGAGGTAATAAATTTTAAAATCATCTCGTTAAGGAGGACTATTATGGCATTTATTTCTTCAGGATATAATCCGGACAAGCCTTTGGAAAACAGGATTACAGATATAGGTAACAGGCATTACACAGAGTTTCTTCCCCCCATTATTAAGAAGAACTTTGGGAAGTGGTTATGGCATGAGATATTAGAGCCAGGAGTTCTCATGCACAAGGCAGAGAGCGGAGATGTGGTATATACAGTGAGGGTTGGAGAGCCCCGTCTCATGACGGTCCAGTATCTGAGAGAGGCGCTGGATATAGCGGATAAATACTGTGATGGCTATCTTAGGTTCACCACCAGGAATAATATAGAGTTTATGGTGGATTCCAAAGAAAAATTAGAGGCCCTAAAGAAGGACCTCATGGAGAGGAAATTCCCTGGGGGTTCTTATAAGTTCCCCATTGGTGGTACAGGGGCGAGTATTACAAATATTGTACATACCCAGGGATGGATCCATTGTCATACACCTGCAACTGATGCCTCTGGTCCGGTAAAGGTGGTAATGGACGAGCTTTTTGAGGATTTCCGCAAGATGAGACTTCCTGCACAGCTTCGTATCTCTCTTGCATGTTGTCTGAATATGTGTGGTGCTGTTCACTGTTCTGATATTGCTATTCTTGGATATCATAGAAAGCCCCCAATGGTGGATGATGAATATATTGATAAGCTCTGTGAGATTCCTCTTGCTGTAGCGGCGTGTCCTGTTGGTGCAGTAAAGCCCAAGAAAAAGAAGATAGTTTCTGAAAAGACAGGAGAGGAGATTGAGGTAAAGTCTGTGGAGATCAATCAGGAAAGGTGTATGTTCTGTGGTAACTGCTATACCATGTGTCCTTCCCTACCTCTGGCAGATAGTGAAGGTGATGGTATTGTACTTATGGCAGGTGGTAAGGTATCCAACAGGATAACCGCTCCCAAGTTCTCCAAGGTAGTGGTGGCCTTTATAGAGAATGAGCCACCTCGCTGGCCAACCCTTGCCAAGACCATTAGGAAGATAGTAGAAGAGTATGCCAAGGGTGCCAGAAAGTATGAGAGGCTTGGAGACTGGGCAGAGAGGATTGGATGGGAGAAGTTCTTTGAGGTCTGTGAGCTTGATTTCTCTCACCATCTCATTGATGATTTCCGTGACCCCGCCTATTATACCTGGCGTCAGACCACCAACTTTAAATTCACCGAGAAGTTCCCAACTGAATATGGGGACCTCAAAGTTGAATAAGAGAGTAGAGGAAAGTGCAAGGGAGAGGATGGGCCTCTCCCTTTTTTAAATTGTGAAGGAGGCGCAAGATGGCCTATGAAGAGCAAAAGGAAAAATTGATTGAGGAACTGAAAAAAAAGTCCAAAAACAAAACAAAATTTTATTTCAATGACCTGGCAAAGATATTGGGAGAAAAGCCCAGGGTGGCAAAAAAGATAGTGAATGAGATGGTAAATGAAGGTAAATTGACCTTTTGGTCCAGTGGAAGTACCACCATGTATTCCCTTCCCGGGGTGGGTAAACAGGCCCATGCAGAAGGAGAAGACTAACGGCCTTGAGTTGTAGAATTCCCAGAGTGGTGGTGGCCGGAGTCTGTGGGGGCTCTGGAAAAACCATTGTAAGTCTTGGGCTGATCAGGGCACTAAAAAAAAAGGGCTTAAGGGTTAGGCCCTTTAAGAAGGGTCCAGATTATATTGATGCCTCATGGTTGGAAAAGGCCGCAGGCCATGAGGCCAGTAATCTGGATCCTTTTTTTATGGACGATGGCATGCTCTTATCCCTCCTATGGGAGAGGGGTAAATCCTTTGACCTTGCATTTATTGAAGGAAACAGGGGACTGTTTGATGGACTGGATGTGGAGGGGACCTGTTCCACTTCCCACCTTTGTAAGCTCTTTTTGTCTCCTGTGATAGTGGTGGTGGATTGTACCAAGGTGACCCGCACTGTGGCGGCCCTGCTATCTGGTCTCAATGCCTTTGAAAAAGATGTGAAGATACATGGGGTTATACTGAACAGGGTAGGTGGTCCCAGACATCGCAATATACTCACCCAGTGTGTTCATACCTATACAGACATTGAGGTCCTTGGGGCGATTCCCAAACTTTCCAAGGACCCCATCCCTGAAAGACATATGGGACTTGTATCAGATAAGGAATGGGGGGCAGAGGAATCCCTGGAGACCCTTGCAAGAGTGGTATGTGAAAATGTGGATATGGACAGGGTGATGGAAATGGCATGTGGTGCCCCTCCCCTACAGGTTGTCTCCCCTGTTAACTGGCCTGAAAGGGTGGTAGAGAAGGGGGATGTGAGAATAGGGGTAGTGAAGGATAGCTCCCTATGGTTTTATTATCACGAAAACCTTGAGGCCCTTGAGAGATGTGGGGCCAGCCTTATGAGGATAAGTCTAGTTGAGGGAAGAGGGTTGCCTGAAATAGATGGGCTTTATCTGGGAGGTGGTTTCCCGGAAACCTTGGCCCAGGAGCTTTCAGAAAATAGGGAGATGCGGGAGCAGATAAAAGGGCTCTCCAGAAAAGGTCTTCCCATTTATGCAGAGTGCGGTGGACTTATGTACCTATGTAAGTCCATATTGTTTAAGGGGAATATCTACCCCATGGCAGGGATACTTCCCTTCTCAGTGGAGGTCTGTAAGAGGCCTCAGGGACATGGATATACGCAGGTGGAGGTGCGGGAGGAAAATCCCTTTTTTAAGAAAGGGACATCCTTTTGTGGACATGAATTCCATTATTCCCGGTGTGTAGCCAATGATACTTCTCTATTTTCTTCCGTGAAGATGTGTCTATCTATGAAGAGGGGGGTGGGTATATACAAAAGGAGTGATGGTTTCCTTATAAACAACACCTTTGCATCCTACAACCATATCCATGCCCTTCATATCCCTTCCTGGGCACAGAATTTTGTGATGGCGGCCTATAGATTTAAAGAGTATAAAAATTCCTCTTTGCTTCCCTGCCCTATGCTTTGTGCGGACTATTGAGATTTACAAAAAGGGATTGAAAAGAGAAGGAGAGCGGAGAGGGAGGGATTTGAACCCTCGATAGAGGTTTTAGCCTCTATACTCGCTTAGCAGGCGAGCGCCTTCAGCCAGCTCGGCCACCTCTCCAAGCATTGGGAATTTCTCTTTTAATCCCTTTTTTACTATGTTGTCAAGGGATTTCCTTGATAGATTGAGATGGGGGTTGGTCATGGACTTTTGGAAAAGATGAAGTTATAAGGAGCAATTGTGGTTTGGCAAGGATGAGTTATAAATTTCAAAAAGTGAGGCAGGGAAGGGGCCAGGATATGAAAAGGACTAAATTTATATTTATTACAGGTGGAGTTTTGTCCTCCCTAGGGAAGGGGTTGGCAGCGGCCTCTATTGGCGCCTTATTAAAGGCCAGGGGGCTTAAGGTAACCATCCAGAAGCTGGATCCCTATATAAATGTGGACCCTGGGACCATGAATCCATTTCAGCACGGGGAAGTGTATGTCACAGATGATGGGGCAGAAACAGATCTGGACCTGGGGCATTATGAAAGGTATCTGGGCATCCCTATGTCCAAGTATAACAACTATACCTCTGGAAGCATATATTATGAGGTGATAAAGAAGGAGAGGAGGGGAGATTATCTGGGTGGAACCGTTCAGGTCATTCCCCATATTACGGATCAGATAAAAGAGGTTATCTTAAATGTGGTAAGGAACGATGAGGATGTGGCTATAGTGGAGATAGGAGGGACAGTGGGAGATATTGAGGGTCAGCCCTTTCTGGAGGCAATTCGGCAGATGCGTTTTGACCTGGGGAAGGAAAATGTATTATATATCCACCTTACCCTTGTCCCATATATAAAGACCGCAGGGGAACTCAAGACAAAACCTACCCAGCACAGCGTAAAGGAGCTTAGAAGTATTGGTATCCAGCCCGACATTATCCTGTGTCGTAGTGAAATGGAACTGGATGAGGGGATAAAGAAGAAGATCGCCCTTTTTTGTAATGTAGATCCTGATGCGGTCTTTTCTGCTATAGATGTAAAAAATATCTATGAGGTCCCCCTTGCCTTTTACCATGAGGGTATAGATCAAAAGATAGCCATAATGTTGAGACTTCCTGCCAAGAACCCTGACCTTACCCCATGGATCAGGCTGGTGGATAGATTAAGGTCCCTCTCTCCAGGTCCCAGGATTGCAATAGTGGGAAAGTATGTGGACCTAAAGGAGTCCTATAAGAGCCTTCATGAGGCACTGGTACATGGAGGGATAGAGAATGGGCTATCCCCTGAACTGGTGTATATAAATTCAGAGGAACTCTCAGAGGAGAATCTCTCCCGGGAGTTAGGAGATGTGGATGGGATACTGGTGCCCGGGGGGTTTGGTTCCAGGGGGGTGGAAGGGAAGATACTGGCGTGTAAGTATGCTAGGGAGAATAATGTTCCCTTTTTGGGAATATGTCTTGGGATGCAGTGTTCTGTAATAGAGTTTGCTAGAAATGTACTTAAACTGGAGGGGGCCAATTCCTCAGAGTTTGATCCATCCACTCCCCATCCTGTTATATATCTTATGACTGAATGGTTTGATGTAAGGAGGAAATGTATCCAGAAGAGGGATTCCTCCTCAGACAAGGGGGGAACAATGAGGCTGGGGGCCTATCCCTGTATCCTTAAAAAGGGGACCAAAAGTTATGAGGCATATGAGAGAGAGTTAATTGAGGAGAGGCATAGACATCGCTATGAGTTTAATAAGGATTATGCCCAGATGTTTGAAGAAAAGGGCATGATATTGAGCGGGGTCTCCCCGGATGAGACCCTGGTGGAGATAGTGGAGATAAGGGATCATCGCTGGTTTGTTGGGTGTCAATTCCATCCTGAGTTTAAATCAAAACCCATGGACCCCCATCCCCTCTTTGTCCATTTTGTTAGGGCGGCAAAAGAAAAGAGGGAGGCAGGATGCTAGATATCTTTTCCAGATCTCAAAGGGAGCTATTTTTTATCATAGGTCCCTGTGTGCTTGAATCACAGGAAGTGGTTCTAGAGGTGGCCCGCACAGTGAAGGAGCTTTCTGAGAGGCTTTCTCTCTTGATGGTATTTAAGAGTTCCTTTGATAAGGCAAACAGGACCTCTCTTTCAAGTTTTAGGGGACCTGGCCTTAAAAAGGGATTGGAGATGTTAAAGGAGGTAAAGGAGGAGACGGGCCTTCCCATTATAACGGATATACACGAGCCCTCACAGGCCCAGGAGGTGGCCCATGTGGTGGACGTAATTCAGATACCAGCCTTTCTATGCAGGCAGACCGACCTTTTATTGGCGGCTGGGGATACAGGAAGGGTGGTAAATATAAAGAAAGGACAGTTTTTGGCCCCTTGGGATATTGAAAATGCCATTGCCAAGGTAGTTTCCACTGGGAATAAGAGGGTGTGGCTCACAGAAAGGGGTAGTTCTTTTGGCTATAATAACCTGGTGGTTGACTTTCGCTCCATCCCCATTATGAAGTCCTTTGGCTATCCTGTTGTCCTGGACGCCACCCATTCTGTTCAGATACCAGGGGGAAAGGGGAGGTGTTCCGGGGGAAATAGGGAATTTGTCCCCACCCTTGCATCTTGTGGGGTGGCCGCAGGATGTGATGGGATATTTATGGAGGTTCATCCCTCTCCTGACCACGCCCTATGCGATGGCCCCAACAGTTGGCCTCTCCAGGAGCTATCTCCCCTTGTTCTGAGGCTCATTAAATTGAGAAAGGCAATGGAGATAGATAAAAAATGAGGGAAATAGTAGAGAATATAAAGCTCCTGGTATGTGATGTGGATGGGGTAATGACAGATGGGGGACTATATTATAGTGAAGAAGGCCAGATAATAAAGAGATTTTGTGTCCAAGATGGACTGGGGATAAAACTTGCTCAGCATGCAGGTCTTGAGATAGCCGTTATCACTGGTCTTGTCTCCAGGGCAGTGAGAAAAAGGATAGAAGGTCTGGGAATTTGTGAATACCACGAAGGTCATAGGGAAAAAGGGGGACTTTTAAAGGAGTTGGTAGTCAGAAAGGGGCTTTCCCTTTCCCAGGTGGCATATCTTGGGGATGACTGGGTGGATGCCGCTCCCATGAGGATGGTGGGCCTTCCAATGGCGGTAAAAAACGCACAACCAGAGATAAAAAGACTGGCCCTGTGGATATCTTCTAAAAGGGGAGGAGAGGGGGCTGTGAGAGAGGCCATTTCTTTTATATTGAGAGCTCAAGGCAAGTTAAAAGGGGTATGGGAGCGGTGGATAGATTGAAATATCTCCTTGTTGGGGTCCTGGTGGCCATGGGGGGCCTTTATATGTTTTTTCAGCTCAAATATCTCCAGAAGCGCCCTCTCCCTTCTATGCCCCAGCTCCATGTGGAGTCCCTTATCAAAAAGATAGAAATGAGAGGAAAAGCCAGATATGGAGCGTGGAGGCTTTTATCTTCTAAAGTTTATGTGAAAGAAAATAGCAATATCATCTCCCTAAGCAATCCTGAATTGTTTTTTTTTACCAAGGGAAAAGAATTTTTTTTTAGAGCTAAAAGAGGAAAATACAATAGAACGAAAAATGTATTACATGCTTGGATGGATGTAGTAGGAAGATATAGAGAAGTTAAAATCACCTGTGAAGAGGCATATTACATGTTAAATGTAGGAAAAATAGAATTAAGTAAAGGGGTA
>Ga0256914_1002226_pt1 | contig 16412 bp, 17 predicted proteins | sample HulkmetaG_FD_191571 | JGI IMG/M metagenome (GOLD analysis project Ga0256914, IMG submission 191571) | Hydrothermal chimney microbial communities from Main Endeavour vent field at the Juan de Fuca Ridge, Pacific Ocean - Hulk | ecosystem: Environmental > Aquatic > Marine > Hydrothermal vents ... | reverse complement strand
CCGATAAATTTCTTAATTAGGGGATGTTTCTTTTTAAAAAATCCTCCAAACTTTCTAAAACTTATTCGGTATTACATCTTGACAAAAATTTAATCCTTTGTCAAGAGGGAGGTGTGGATAAGTTGGGATTGTGATTGGGATGATAATAAGAATGAGAATGAGAGCAAGGGGCAACAAGAGGTTGAGTTTGAGTAATTATTTTAACATCCAAATTTTTACCGGAGGAGTGGAATTGGGGAGAATTGTTTCCTGTAATTCCAGGTTGCGACAATAATTTTTAATCTTTTTAAGAGCGAGTAAAGGAGTGTTTGGTTGGAGGATGAATTGAGAATCGGAACAGTTGACTGTGTCAAACAATTCTTCAAAATTATCGGCGGTATTATACAGTTGGTATTTTTTGATTTGAGGATAAGCGGAAAATGCCAGACTTTTTTCAGGAAGATTGTGACGATTGTTCGGATCAATGGAGATGTTTTTATTCATTATCAAATAATTTTCTTTTCGCAAGGGTTGTTGTTTTATGAATTGTCCGAATTGATACCAATTTTGCTGAAAAGCGTCAGCGGTTTTTGGGCTGTGCGCCCAAAGTCCGAAATAAAGGTATATTTGAGATATTCCGGTTAAAAGAAAGGTTGCAACTAATCCACTGAAAGCCATTTGCATTATTTTCCACCGCCAAAGTTTTAATTTGTAAAAAGGGGATTTTTTAAGGTGTAAATAAAGACGGCGAAGGTAATTGAAGGGCAGGGCGGTGATGATAAAAATTGCCGGAGTGATACCGATAATTCGTAAAAAATGAGGAATGCCTTCCAAGCTTAAAACACCAGGAATGAGCATAGTCCAAAAAGTGGCTTGGGCGAAAAGAGAAGGTAAAAATAATTTGCCGAGAGATTTTTTATTTAACCTTCTCCAAAAACCGTTGAATATTTCCTTAAGAGAAATAACAAAACCGATACTGAAAAATAAAGCCCAAACCGCCGGTAGGAGAGGGAAACCGTTGTAGTTATGGCGCTGATTTTGATCGCCAATAAAGATTAATGATTGCAAGTGATAAGATAAACTTTTAAGAAAGGCCTGCCCGGTGGTCATTTCCGGAGAGTTAAAAATGGAAACGGCATCGGTTCGTCCGGAAAAAGCTTGGGGGTGTTGATAGAAGTAGAATAAAATCGGACCGGCGGAAACAAAAGCTCCAATTAAAAACATTATAATAGCTTGCCAATAATTTTTTAAAAATTTTGGATAAACAAACAAAAACACTATCAGTAAAATGATAAAAATTAAAGGAACAACACGGTAGGCGATGTAGGTATGAAGTCCCAAGCCGGTTAACAGTCCGGAAAAAAAGAATAGCCAAAGAGAGTGTTTTTGCCAAAAATGTTTTTTAGAGAATTTTTTTTGAGAGAGTTTTTCTTGACTATAATTAAGGCCTTGAAAAAAGAAGTAGGCCGACCAAGTTAACAAGAGTGGGACCATAATGGCGCGAAAAGCTATGCGGGAAAAATTAAGATGATAAAAAGAGGTGGATAAAGCGAAGACACCGGCCAAGATTGTTGTGTGGTACAATTTAAACGATTTTAACAAAAAATAAAATCCCAAAACCGTCAAGATGCCAAAAAAAGCACTGGGAAATCTGAGGGCGAAATTATTAATCCCGAATATTTTGAAAGATAGAGCTAAAATATTGATATATAAACCTTCTCGTCCGTAATTTTCCGGATAAAATATTTTATAAGTGCTGTTTTCGGAAGCATCAAGAGCATCAAGAGCGTTGTAGGCCTCATCATACCATACGCCGGGAGGCGTTTGATTGAGATGCCAAAGGCGTAACCCGGTGGCTAATAATAAAATAATTCCCGTTAAAATCAAAGCTGTTTTTTGTTTGGACATTTATTTTTGTTTATAAAATTTAAAAATTTGTTCACACTTTCATTATAGTTTTTTTATTTTGAATTGTAAACAAGATGTGATATAATAAAATCGTTATAGTTAAATATTTTTTAGCTTGAGAGCTGATTTGAAATTAATATAAATAGTAAAACAAAATAAAAAATGAGTACATTTAAGGGGGGCAATTCATCACAATCGCAAACAAAACCGGTCGTTAATGGTAATAGGGAATTTCAAGGTCGTAATTCCGATGGAACCGGACATCCAAACGGGCCGGTTGCTGTGCGAATAGAAAATAGTGCTCAAGAGATTAATCCGAGGGATGTTGTTGATAGTAGTGAAAGAAGTAATAATTCGGTTGATGGCCATAATCCTTCCGTCGAAGACGGTGGGGAGGTTTTGGATATAAGAGAATATTTTAACAGTACAGATACAAACAGTGTCAATGAAGATGGTGTTAATGGAGAGCGTACCGGTGAGGAAATTGTCGTTACCGGCGGTAGTTTGTCGGGCGAAAAAGTGCATCAATTACCAACTATTGGAGAAGGAGTTAATGATGTCGTTGGTGAAGGTGGTGGAGAGTATATTTCAGTAACAGGTGGTGCGGACGATAAAGCTATTGACAATAATGGAGAAAAAGGATTAAAATATGGTTTTAAGAGTGAAAGTGGCAAAAAAGAGCATAATGTTGGCGTTCAGGGGGGTGTTCAGAGTCAGGATAGTGCTCAGGGTCAAGAATACGGTAATACTAATGATGTTAGTGACACCATTAGTATTGAAGGTGATAATGGTACGGAAAATAATTTATTAAATGGACAAACAATGTCAGATGATTATCAGACAACAAGTGGCAGTGGGAAGAGTGTAAAAACCGCTTTGGGAAATGATGATGGTGGGAATGATGCTGTATCAACTTCTTCCGGCAAGGGAAAGATTTATAATTTTCCGAAAGCCGGTGCTTTTGATAATGAAAGCGATAAAACGGGCACCCCTGATGCTTTTGGTGTATTGAAAAATGATTCGGGCAATAGAGAGGAAATATTAGGGGGAGATCAAGGAAATTTAGAGCTAAATCAAAAAGGTGGTGTTGAAGAGGATAAAGCCATATTGGAAAATTTAAATGAATATAGGGATTTAAAAAATGACCTTAAAGAAGCGCAGGAGGTTTTGCGGAAAAAGTCTGAGTTATTAAGTCGCTTGCGACAGCAGGCGGACGATTTGCAGGGAAAGGTGGATTTGCTGGGCATCGGTGCTGAGCAAGCGGATACTTTGCAAGCAGAAATACGGGAGGCGGAAATGGCGGTACAGGGAGCGGAGCAGGAAGTGCAAAACATTCAAGAAAAAATAAGCAACTTTAAAGAGACCGCCAACCAAGAAAAAAAACAACGAGGCGAACTAATGCCGGATGGATGGTTGCGAGGATTGATGAGTAACGGAGATACCATATTAGACTTGGCGACAATTTTAATTAAGCAATTGGAGGGTGATAGTGTGTCTGATGACGAGGTGGAAGATTTGGCTTTAACCGCCTATAATAAATTTCGTACGGGTGTTTTGTCTAAATTAATGTCGGCTACCAATAATAGAGCGGTGACCTTGGGGCGTTGGAAAGAGGCGGTTAGCGGTTTATCCGTAGGAGATGAATTGTTGGTTGGAATTGGTGAAACCGGAGTGGAGTTAAAAATACCGCAAGTATTAAAAGCGGTTGAAGGGGAAGTTGCTATTGGAAATGGGGCTACCGATGATTATGATATGCCTTTGGCCGCTTAATTACTTTAAGATAAAAAGATGGCAGAAAAAAAATATTCCGAAGAAAAGGAAGGTTATGAATCGGGTGAAAAGCGTCCGGACTTTAGTGAAACATCCGAGAGGGAGGGAATGGTTGCGGAAGATAAAGAGAGTTTGTACAAATCCGAAAAAGAAAATGTGGAGAGGCAATTGGAAAAAACCGGTGAAAGAATAAAGCAGGTTTTGACGCCCGGTTTGCGAAAGACAAAGAAGAGTAAACCTTCTCGGCAAGACAGTAGTGATGTTGACTATCACGCTAAAAAGATAATCAAACTTGATGCGGATGAGCAGGTTGACCACTTGGTGAAGGTGGCTGTTAATAGAAGCCCTTATTTAGCGATTGAAATTGCCAAGCATTTGCAAAATAATTATGTTTTGGCGGAATTGCATAGCGATTTGACGGAAGATAAAGTAAGAAATATCTTATTGGAAAAAGGTTTGTTGTAATGGTCAACGGTAATTAAAATTGGAAAAAATAAAAAAATAATAAATAAAGACCGGTTATGGATTTGGTAAGTATTGTTTTTGCCATTGTTTTAATTAGCGGTTTCGTGGCTATTGTCTCGGGATTGTGGCTTTTGTATGATAATTTTTTTAAATTTAAGAAAGAGGTCAGAAAATCTTTAAATATTTCTTTAGATGTTGTTAAGGTGGTTAAAGCTCACGAGAAACAGGATACTAAAGAAGGTGTATCAAAGCAACAAATTGAAAAAGAAGATATTTCCAAGATGGAACAATTGCTGGCATCTCTGGTTGGGTTAATAAAAGGTAAAAAGGGTGTTTTGGGTTTTAGGCGTAAAGTGGTGGAGTTGATTTTTGAGATTGCCGTTCCGGCAGAAGAAGAACAGACTTCTTTTTTCGTGGCTTTTCCGAGAGAGCTACAGGAAGTTGTGGAAAAACAAATTCACAGTTTTTTCCCTTCGGCACATATTGAGCGAGTGAAGGATTATAATATTTTTCAGCCGGAGAGCGTGACAGTTGGTTCTTATTTAAAATTAAAACGAGCCGATTTTTATCCTATCAAGACTTACCAACAATTGGAAACGGATTCTTTACATAATATTACCAATGCTTTGTCTAAGCTGGAAAGTGCCGGAGAAGGGGCGGCTATTCAAATTATTTTTCACAAATCAAATGTTCGTTGGAAATTTAAGGGTGAAAAAGTTGCTCAAGAAATGCAACAGGGCGTTCGTTTGAAGAAGGCGGTTAAAAAAAGTTCCATTCACGGAAAATTATTGGATAATTTAGGAAAGGAGTTTGGCAAAGCCTTGTCCGGGAAAAAACAAGAGGAAATGGATCATTCTTATGATGATGAGCATATTTCTTTAACGCCGGAAGAACAGGAGATTATTAAGCAACTGGAAGCCAAGTCCAATAAAGTTAAATTTGATGTCAATATTCGCTTATTGGCTTCGGCGGATACCAAGGAGCGAGCGGAAATCATTTTAAATTCTTTGGAAAACGCTTTTACTCAATTTGATGGAGGGCATTTAAATAAATTTAGAACGGTGCGGGACAGGAGCAAAAACGCTTTTAAGTTGTCCGGTGATTTTATAATGCGTCTTTTTCGACAACGGCAAAAAATTATTTTAAGTACGGAAGAATTGGCCAGCATTTTTCATTTTCCAATTTTTACTACGGAAACACCAAAGTTAAATTTATTAAAATCCAAAGCGGCTCCGCCACCGGATAAATTACCGAAAGAAGGTTTGCTTTTGGGATATAATGACTTTCGGGGTGTAAAAACGGAGATTAGGATAGGAGATGATGACCGTCGGCGACATATGTATATTATTGGACAAACCGGTACCGGTAAGTCAACTTTTATTGAAGAGATGGCAAAACAGGATGCTGAAAATAGCAAGGGAATGTGTATTATTGATCCTCATGGTGATTTGATAGATCATGTAATGGAGTCTATTCCCAAAGAACGGGCGGAGGATGTAATTTACTTTGACCCTTCCGATACGGAGCGACCCTTTGGTTTGAATATGATGGAATATGACGAAAAGTATCCGGAGCAGAAAACTTTTGTAATTAATGAGATGATTTCCATTTTTGATAAGTTGTATGACTTAAAACAAACCGGAGGACCGATGTTTGAGCAATATATGAGAAACGCAATGCTTTTGGTGATGGATAGTCCGGAAACCGGGTCAACTTTAATGGAAGTGCCGAGGGTTTTTCGAGATCCGAGTTTTAGAAAGGATAAATTGAAAAGATGTAAAGATATGACTGTTATTGACTTTTGGGAAAAAGAAGCGGAGAAGGCCGGAGGAGACGCTTCAATGGAAAATATTTCTCCTTATATTACTTCCAAATTAACCACTTTTATTTCCAATGATATGATGCGTCCGATTATTGCCCAACAACACAGCACGATTGATTTTAGGAAAGTTATGGATGAGGGGAAAATTTTATTGGTAAATTTATCCAAAGGTAAGATTGGTGAAATTAACAGTCATTTATTGGGGATGGTGGTAGTAGGTAAGCTTTTAATGTCCGCCTTATCCCGAGTGGATATTCCGGAAAAGGAGCGACGAGATTTTTATCTTTATATTGATGAGTTTCAAAATTTTACCACTGATTCTATTTCTCAAATTTTGGCGGAGGCCAGAAAATATAAATTATCTTTGACTATTGCCCATCAATTTATCGGTCAATTATCGGAAGAGATTTCCAAAGCGGTTTTTGGAAATGTGGGTTCTATGTCCGCTTTTCGGGTTGGTTCGGAAGATGCGGAATTTTTAGAAAAACAGTTTGCTCCGGTTTTTGATGCCAATGATTTAATTAACATTGATAATTACCAGTGTTATTCTAAACTTTTGGTAAATAATCAGGCCACGGATCCTTTTAATATGAAAACATATCCACCCAGTAAAGGTAATTCGGAAATCAAAGAAGCACTCAAAGAGCTTTCTCGCTATAAGTATGGTCGGTCGCGAGAAATTGTGGAGGCGGAAATTGAGGAGCGATTTAAAGCAAGGCCGGAAGAGGAGGAGAAAGAAGATGAGATACCGGATTTTAAAAGTTTGTTGGGGTGATTTAAGAAAAGCGTTTGATAACCGGTGGCTGATGACAAGTAGTGATTGGCAACCGGTTTTTATTTTGGCTTGATTTTGCGGTAATGGTTTTTTAAACAAAGTAAATCGGAGGTGTTATGTGTCGTTGGAGTTTTGTGCTGTTTGAAGGTAATTTTATTGACAATGAAGAAAAAATGAAATAAAATGCAATAATTTGGTGATTGGTAATTTGGGAGCGAAAAATTTAGAAGTTTAAAATGTTTAATAAATTTATAATCTGAATTTATGAGTAAAAACTTAAAGGTCTTGGGAATAGGAGTTTTACTAATCGTTTTGGTTGTTGCCGGGTGGTTTTTGTATACTGTTTCGCAGTCGCAGAACGGTGCGGAATTAACACAGAATAATATAGAAAATCAAAAGCAAGAGCAAGGAAAGCAAGAATCCGAAGGACAGATTGAAGAATTAAAGACCGAAGATATTGATACTTCAAATTGGAAAGAATATTGCAATCAAGAATATGGTTTTTGTGTGAAGTATCCGGAGAATTGGAGGGTTGAGAAAATGAAATTCGCAACAATGTTGCCAGCACCGTTGCCGATTAATTGTAAAAAAACTCCAGAAAAATGTCCTTTTGATGGCGTGCAATTTTTTTCTGAAAATAGCAGTGTGTATACTGAGAGTACTTTTTTTTCTGTAATAATATTAAAAAATGATGAATTAAAAACTAAAAATGGATGGTATATTAATAAGATAGAGGGGAATGAATTTGCTCCAGGTGATATATGTCATTTTGTTTACACAGAAGAACTAAATGATCAAGAAAAAATTTTGGTGTCAACATCTCGAAGTCATAAATCAGAGTGTAATGAAGAGCAAAAAGATAAATTACTTGATGCAGTTGTTGAGTCTATAAAAATAATTAAGTAACCTTGAAAGGCAATTGTTTTTATGATGCATAAAAACCGTTTTCGTATATTTATAAGCAATTAGTTTATTGTGTAAATCAATGAATAAAAAAAATATTATCTTTAGTGGAATTGTCGGAATAATCGTCGTAGTTGTTATTTATTTGATTTTTCAAAAAATAAGAAATCAGGAGGTGGTAGATGGTCAACGAAACAATGAAATTGAAGTTGTCAAAAACTATAAGGGTAAAAATAGACAAAGTATTGAAAATCAAGAAAAGAAAAATAATCAAAAAAAGCCGGAAGAATTACAAATTGAAGATATCAATACTTCAAATTGGAAAGAATATTGCAATCAAGAATATGGTTTTTGTGTGAAGTATCCAAATAAAAATTATAGAGTCGTTGACAACAATTTGGCGGATTATCAATTGGTGTATATTCAAAACAACGATACCGGAATAGGCGCAAATAACATTTACGGTTTGCACATTACCGTAGGTAAATACGCTCTTACGAAAAAACAATTAATGAAGCGGATTCAATCAGAAATACAAAATGCCAGTAAAGGAGATTTAGCTGTTACCAGGGTATTAAAGAAAGAAGAAATGAGCATTGGTGGTAAAAATATTCAAAAAGTGATAGCATCTTTTCCAATTGGCTACACTTCCGTAATTTATTTTTTGAGACACAAGAATGAAAATTTTGAGATAAAATGTGTTGAATCAATGAGTACGGATAAAGAAGAGATGTTGTGTGATGCTATGATAGGAAGTTTAATTTTTGAATAGTTTTTTAAATTATGATAATTGATATGATAAAATGTTGAAAAATACTTATTCAAGTTTATGAGTTATTTAAAAAGGTATCTGTTAAAAATGAAATCAATAAAAAGCATATTTATTTTTTAGGAGAATGTATTTAGGGATATAATTATAAAATTTAAATTTTAAGAAATGGGAAAGACTTTTATTTAAGCCAATGATTAAACATCTTCGGCGTGGGCGTTAAATAATTAAATTTTTCTTTAAATTATTATGGAAAAAAAGAAATTAACTGAATTAAATACGGAACAAGACTATTTAGGATTATTGTCAAATTATTATAATAAATTATATCAATCAGAAAAACATGATAGTCCTGATGAAACAAGAATTAGTTTAATCAGGAGATTAGTTGCTGAGATTGGTCTGAGAACAAATGGTATAAGAATTAATATCCTTAATATTGGTGCTGGTCGTCAATCCCTAGAAACGCAATTGGCAAGTGCTCATAAAGATAAAGATTTTTATAAACAGATAATAATGTTTTCTATGGATCGAGCTAATTTATCAGCCAAAAGCTTGTTGCATAAAAAATCTCCTTTTGTACGGTCTGATGCCCAACAAGAACCTTTTGGAAATAATTCTTTTGATTTTGTAATTTCTAATATGGCCATAGATTTTTTACCAAAAAAAGCCTTAAAGGAGGCATCAAGAATATTAAAAAATGACGGTATTGCTTTGTTTAATTTTCATCATCCCGATTTGTTTAGATATGATTCTGACAACAGATATGTGCAAATGGCTTGGGATTATATGAAAAGGAACAATATTTTATATTCTACCGAAGAAGAGATAGTAGAAACTTTGAGGGAAAATAATTTAGAAGTAATATCAGTCGAAAGAAAATATGATAAATACAAACAAGATACCTGGTGGGAAATAAAGGCAAAAAAAATAAAACAAAGTGACTCTATTGTAATTAAAAATTAATTTTCAATATTTATTTTTTGCGGTGATAGTTTCAAATCGGCTTGGGCATCCAGCGTTCGCCAGTTGTTTTGCGGAATGTTTAAAGTGCTATTTTGTTTATGGTAAATGTATTGATAGTAACCGGCAACGGCAATCATTGTGGCATTATCTCCGGTTAAAGATAGGGGAGGGGCTTTAAATTTTAAGTTTTTTGCTTTGATGGCGTTTTCAAGTTTATTTTTCAAGCGAGTATTGGCGGCCACTCCACCGGATAAAGAAATTGTTTGAGCGGGGTATTTTTTAAGAGCTCGGAGGGTTTTGGTCGTCAAAACATCTGCAACAGCTTCTTGAAATTCAAAACTTATTTGTTTTTGATTTGACTCGGTAATAATATTGTTTTGTTGAGTGTAGTATAATACCGCCGTTTTCAGTCCGGAAAAAGAAAAATCAAAATTCGGTTTGTTAATCATTGGACGAGGGAAGAATTTTTTGAGGGAAGTGTCGTTGGGTTGAGTGTCCAATTTAGTCAAGTTAATATTATTTTCTTTGATGTATTCATCAGCCAGTTTGGAAATTATCGGTCCACCGGGGTAGCCAAGATTTAAAATTTTTGCCACTTTGTCAAAAGCTTCACCGGCGGCATCGTCTTGAGTTTCCCCGATGATTTGGTAATTAAATGGTTGATCGGTGTAAATGAGTTGGGTATGTCCTCCGGAAACGGTTAAGGTTAGGAGAGGAAAATCAGTCGGTTTGATTTGGAAGTTAAAATTATTATCGGCAAAGGCAGATAGGATATGTCCGGCGATATGTTGAACACCTACCAGCGGTTTTTGGTGAAAATAAGCTAAGGTTTTGGCAAAGTTTACTCCCAGTAGTAAAGCGGGGATAAGTCCCGGACCATTGGTGACGGCAATTAAGTCAATATTGGATAATTTAACTTTCGCTTCTTTTAAAGCTCGCCTTAGGACGGGAAGAGCATTTTTCAGGTGTTCACGGGCGGCCAGGTTGGGAACCACACCTCCCCATTCGGCATGGAGTTGGACTTGCGAACTGACAATATTGCTTAAAGTGGTAAAATTATTTTTGTCTGCTTGTACAATTGCCACAGCGGTTTCATCGCAGGATGTTTCAATTGATAAAATTAACATAAGGAAATTTATAATTTAATGTTTATGAAATTTTAATGGATTAATCAGTAAAAAAACAGTCCCCAGACCGATCATAATTAAACATAAAAATTGTCCCATGGTCAACCAACCGAAAGCGATAAAACCGAGTTGAGGATCCGGCTGGCGAAAAAATTCCAATCCAAACCTGATCAAACCGTAAAATATTAAAAAAAGCGGAAATAACTTGTTTTGCCATTTTGTCTGTTTGGAAAAATAATTTAAGATAAAAAATAAAACAACTCCTTCTCCCAGAGCTTCGTATAACTGAGAGGGGTGACGCAATTCGGTGGGGTAATCTTTAAAATACATACCGATTTTACTTTCTGTGAGGCGTCCGTATAATTCTCCATTTAGAAAATTTCCCAACCGACCCCAAAAATATCCCAAAGGAAAAGCGGGGATAATAAAGTTCAAAATTTGAGAAAAATTCAACCGGTATTTTTTACAGACTATCCAGCCGGCAATTATCGCTCCCAATAAACCTCCATGAAAAGACATTCCATAAAAACCGGTAAAATTTCCGGAGGAAGAAAAAGGGAGAATTGTTTTGAGAGGATGGGTTACAAATTCAGACCAATTGTACAAAATGGCATAACCGAAGCGTCCTCCCAACAAAGCTCCCAGGAAGGAAAAAAATAAAATATTTTCCAGTTTGTTAACGGTGAGATTTACAGGAGCGTTTTTGTCGAACAATCTATGCCTGAGAAGAAAGTAGATTGTTAGAAATGCCAATAAATATCCCAGAGAGTACCAGCGGAGAGAAAAATTACCTATTGTAAAAACAAGAGGGTTAAGGTGTAGTGGTAAGTTTTGCCAAGCGTCTAACATTGTTAAATTTACGAATTTTAAAAATGGTGTTATAATTTAAGTATAAAATAATAATCAAAATAAAACAATGAAAAAAAATATTTCCAGTGTCTTGTTTGGGTTGATGACTTTGACCAATACCGCTTTGGCGGAATGTACGGTGAATGGACAGGTTGTTCCTTGTGATCAAGTGCCAAAGTGGCCATTTGCTGTAATAGCGGTCATTGCTGTTTTAATGATGATAGGGATGGTTTTCTGGTTTATGATGTTAATTGATTTGGTTAAAAATGAAAAAGATAATGACTTGGTTGTGTGGTTATTGGTTTTATTGTTTTTTGGAATTTTGGGAGCAATTGTTTATTATTTTGCCAGAAAGAAAGGCAGAAATGGTAAAAAATAAATTAAGAAAAATAAATACAAGGGTAAATTTTTAGATATTTATTTTTTGGAAATAATTTTTAAAAGCGTTAAATAATTATTTGAAAAATACAGTTATGAAAAAAAATATTTTTAAAAAAGGCCTTATTTTTTTGGGGTTGATTGTGGTAATAGTTAGCTTATCCGGTTGCGGTGAAAGTATTACTCAAGTAAAAGACGGTATACAGACGGTAAACTCCACTATTCAAGAAGGAAAACAAATGGTTAATGAGGGAAAAGAAATTATTGAAAGCGGGAAGGAATTGATGGAGAGTGTTGATAATGTTAAAAAAGCCACCGAAGGAGTGGTGGATAATAATATAAAAGATGGACGGGATGTTGTTGATAAGGGTGTGGAACTTATAAATGACGGAAAGGAGATGATGGATGATCATGGGGAGGTGATTGAAAAAGGTAAGAAATATTTAGAAAAAGGAGAAGAAATTATCAATTAAATTAATAATTAATAATTAAAAATTAAAAATTAAAAAAATGACAAAAAAAATGACAAAGAAGCATTTAATTAAGGGGATGATGCTGGGGGGATTGGCCATAATGACGGTTAGCTTGTCCGGTTGTGGCAATAAGACGGTTGATAAATTAAACAGTGCTAAAAATGATGTTGTTTCCAAGGTGGAACAGGGGAAAGAGATGGCGGAAGATGGTAAAGGTTTGGTTGGTGGTTTAAAAGAGGCTATGAAAAAAGGATTAACAATGAAGTGTGTGGCGGATAGCCCGGATGGACATTGGGTAACTTATACCAATGGTAAATATTCTCGAACGGAAGGTACTACTGCCGATGGGCATGAAATGGTAATTGTTGTGAATAAGGAGGCGACTTACACCTGGGACAAGAAAACTAAAAAAGGACAAAAGTTGGATAAAAAATGTATGGAAGAGTTTGAGAAGACTTTTGCCGGTAGTGCTATGAATGACACGGAAGGTCCTGCGGAGGAAATGGTTGATGATTTTACTCCGGAAAAATTGGAAGCTAAGGAAAAGTCCGGAGAATTAAAATGTTCTCCGTCCACTAAGGCTGATTTTACCGTTCCCAGTGATGTGCAATTTACCGATCAATGCAAGTTGATGATGGAACAAATGAATAAATTAAAATCTCAAATGCCGGAGGCGTTTTCCGGAATGGGAAAATAAGAGTGATTTTAGATATAATTATTCAATATTTAAAACCGGGTCAATCCCGGTTTTTCTTTTTTGAAAAAAGTAGTATAATAAAGGAAGGTTGTTCGGGGCAATCTTTAAAAGGTGGCCTTAAATAAAACAAGGGATTAGAAATAAAAATAATAAAATAAAAAAATGACAAATTTTCTTATTGGTATTGGTGTACCAAAATTGTATGCCGGAGATGTGGCTTTGTTTTTGATGATGATTTTGGCCGGCATCGTTTTGATTTTTATTGCCAAAAAAACAAAATTGGGAGCTTTTAGTTATGCGATTTATGCCGCTTATTTTCTGACAGAAGTATTATATTTTGATTTTGTTAAAGGGTATTTGTTAAAAGCGATGATTTTTTTGGGTATGGCTTTTGGCTTGCATTATCTATTGTTTAAACCGACGGTAGTGGTAAAGCTTGGGGGAAAAAGTGCTGTTGCCAAATGGTTGCGAAGGATTTTGGTAGCATTTTTAATTGTCGGTTTTGTGGCAACTATTATTTTAGGTTGGATGCCCGCCAAAGAGGTGAAAGATTTGCTATCACCTTTGGGGCGAAAAATTTTTGTTACGGATTTTGCCAGATTGGTATGGGCTGTTTTGCCATTGTTTGTTTTGGCGGTAATTAGAAAAAAGGATTAATGTCGGTTGTTTTGCATTAAATTAAACCATTCCGGTTCCGGAGCGGTAAAAGAATATTTTTGTCCTTGATAGGTAAATTCCAGTTTGTGAGCTTGTAATAAATGTTGGGAGAAATTTTTATTACAGTTTTTTAAAAGACGATTGGTGTATTTGTGGTCACCAACCAAAGGTAAGCCGACCGAACTGAGATGCACTCGAACTTGATGCTTGCGTCCGGTTTGCGGTTGGACTTGAACAAGAGAAATTTCTTTCTCTTGTTTTTTTATTTTTCCCACTTTATAGAGGCAGGGCAACTTGGCTTGTTGGATAATTTTGTAAAGAGTTTTTGCTTGTTTGGGATTTATTAAATAAGCGGGGTTTTTGTTGGTTGCTTGTTTGGTGTGGTCTGATTTTGATTTACCGATAAAATTTTCTATGACTTTATATTTTTTTCCGGTTTGTTTTTTGTCGGAATTGATTTGTCGTTGTGAATGCCAGCAAAGAGCCAGATAAGTTTTGGTGATTGAATGATTTTGAAACATTTTTTTAAATTTCCGAAAGGATTGTTGGGTGCGAGGAATAATCATTAAGCCGGAAGTGTCTTTATCCAAGCGATGAACAATGGCCGGACGAGAAAAATCTTCCCCGATATTTTGCAATTCCGGGAATTTAGCGATTAAACCGCCGGCTAATGTGGGAGGTAAAGAGTTGTTTTGAATGTCAAAAACACTCGGATGTACCGTAAGGCCGGCCGGTTTGTTAATGATTAAAAAATCCGGATATTTAGCAACGATATCAATCGGTACTTTTTTATTGGCCGGTAATTTGGTGACTTTAGTCGGAGGAGTAAGGGATAATTTAATTTCAATACGGTCGTTGTTTTTTAATTTATAACTTGGCGATTTTTTATGCCCATTAATTAAAACTTTGCCCGTTTTTAGACCATCTTGAAAGTATCGTCTGGAAAAAGCGGGATATTTTTCCGCTAAATATTTATCTACTCGTTGAGTGGTTGAATCTTGGTAAGTGATTGTATTCATAAGGCATATCAATTAGCACTTTCAAAAAATTTGACCAGCAAATTTAACAGACCGTTGTCTGTTGTTGTAAAAACAACCATTAATGAGGAATGTGTTTATTGTAAATCAGTTGTTGCCTCCGCGAGCTTCGCTGATTAAAACAATGTTTTTAAAAACAATAGTTTGTCCTTCCGGCGTTTGTTTGACATTTTCCGTAATGCCAAACGAGTAAGTATTGCCGACGGTTGGTTGCAGTTTTTCAAAATCACTTTGAGCACGACTTGGTTGCCCATCTTTTTTGGTTTGAAAAAAACTGTAAAATTGTCCTCCCGATTTTATTACTGTTCTTCCGTTTTCCGATTTAATCTCTTCAATAGGCATTTCCACAAATTTAATATCTCCCATTTATTTTTTTTAATGTTTATTGAGTAATTAATTATAAAACTAAAATCGTTTTACAGGTTTGATGGTAGCATTTAACTCTTGCATTGTCCAGTAAGTTGTGCTATGATTATTTAAGTAGTGACAACGAAAGTTGTTTTTTTAAACAGTTTAAGATGCTTATTTGTTCGAAACGAAAGTTACGACAAATCGGTAATAAAAGTTATGGTATTAACACCACGACAAAAAAAGAATACAATGAAAGGTTTTCAGCGACACCAAAATGATACCGGGTCTGCTGAAGTGCAAATTGCGATTTTAACCAGAAAAATCGATGTTTTGGTTTCTCATTTAAAAAAGAATCCTAAAGATAAACATTCTCGTAAGGGTTTATTGGGGATGATTGCTCGACGGAGAAAATTGTTGGCGTATTTGAGAGACAATAATGAAAAATTGTATAAATCAGTTTTGAAAAAGACCGGTCTTAAAAAATAGTTTTTAATAAAAAATATGTCAAAATTTCCCGAGCAAAGAATTGGGGTCTTGGTGGATATTCAGAATATGTATTACAGCTCCAAGGTGCTTTACAAAAAGAAAACAAATTTTAAAGAAATTTTAAACAGTGCCGTCGGCGATAGGAAGTTGATTAGGGCTATTGCCTATGGAGTGAAAACCGAAGAAGGATTGGAAGAGAAGTTTTTTGATTCTTTGGGAAAGGTCGGCTATGAAGTGAAGACAAAGGATTTGCAAATTTTTAAAGGAGGAATGAAAAAAGGGGACTGGGATGTGGGAATTGCCATTGATGCAATTAAACTGGCTAATAATTTGGATGTAATCGTGTTGGTGAGTGGTGATGGAGATTATGAGCCGTTGGTTAGATATTTACAGTATAATAAAGGAATTAGAGTTGAAGTGATGGCTTTTAAGAAAAGCTCTTCCCATTTATTACTGGATGTAGCCGATGATTTTATAGACTTGGGGGAAGGAAATAAATTTTTAATTGCCAATCGCAGACAAACTAAAAAAAGAGCGACCACTCAACAAAAGCGAGTAAATACTACAAAAAAATATTTAGCATAAAGTGCGTCATAGTGTTTTTTAATTTGTCGGGAGTGAAGTTTTGGATATTTATGATTTATTTATTTAAAATGGGATTGCTTCTAAAATTGAATTTAAATTTTAGATTTTAAATTGTAAATTGTAAATTAAAACAGGGGATGTGGTGAAATTGGTAAACACGCTGGTCTTAGGAACCAGTGCTTCGGCTTGTGGGTTCGCCCGGCATCCGCCGGGCAGTCCGGTGAATGCCGGACGAGTCTGTTAATCGTATTGTAGAATTGTAGAATTAATTTTAAAATAAACGATAATTGAAAATTTAATAAAACAGGGGATGTGGTGAAATTGGTAAACACGCTGGTCTTAGGAACCAGTGCTTCGGCTTGTGGGTTCGCCCGGCATCCGCCGGGCAGTCCGGTGAATGCCGGACGAGTCTGTT
>Ga0256914_1002225_pt1 | contig 16421 bp, 18 predicted proteins | sample HulkmetaG_FD_191571 | JGI IMG/M metagenome (GOLD analysis project Ga0256914, IMG submission 191571) | Hydrothermal chimney microbial communities from Main Endeavour vent field at the Juan de Fuca Ridge, Pacific Ocean - Hulk | ecosystem: Environmental > Aquatic > Marine > Hydrothermal vents ... | reverse complement strand
TGAAGAAACTTGTGGTGCCCGGGGCCGGACTCGAACCGGCACGGGGCGTAACCCCAGGGGATTTTAAGTCCCCTGCGTCTACCAGTTCCGCCACCCGGGCAAGGTGAAAGGCTTGGGCTACAAGGGATTTACCATGATTTGGTCCCTCTCGCAAGAAAGCACCCATTTTCAAAGATAGCTCTCTCTTAATTGATCGGCTACCTCTCGGGTCAATCTAAGGGCCTGTTCAGCCAAATTTTCAGGTAGCGTGCCCATCCCGCAACTGGGTGTAACCAGTGATTGGGAGATTATTTGTTCCGGTGGGATATTGGTCTTTTGAGAAAGTTGGTTTACCGCTTTTTTCAAACGTTCCGTAAGCTCAGGTGACGCCACCTTCTCTAAGGCCTCCGGTTTTAGGGTGGGGACAATACCCCAAGCAATAATACCTCCCTGCTCTAAAAATCTCTTGAGATCAGCGGTAAACAATAGAAAACGATCGAGATAATCAAAGGCATCAAAGCTGATAACAGAGACTCCGGCTTCTACCAAAAGGCGCCATTCGGTATTGGCGCACACATGCGTCCCTGGTAGGGCCCCTTTGGCCCTGATCTCATTGGCTACCTCAGAAAGCACCTGAACAATATCTTCTTCGCTTACACCAACAAAGGCCGAAGAGCCAAAACCAGCCAAGGCCGGTTCATCAAAAAAGATGATGACCGGGACCCCTATCTGGGCTAAAAACTCGGCCTGCCAAGCCCCTTTTAAGGCCGCTAATTTGGTAATCAAATCTCGGAGCTGAAGGTCATAAAAGACGGCTCGATCATCAGGGGTCTTTAATCCGGTGGCCAGGGTAAAGGGGCCGGTTATCTGCCCTTTTACCGCCTTTGGTTTGGTGACCTTTTTTTGGATCTCTTCTACTAAGAGATACATCCCCAAGGCCTCTTCACGCCGGATTGCAAAGCGCGTTTCAGAAAGACTTTGGGCTCCTTCTTGAACAGCCATATATTCTTCATAAAAGGCGAGCATCTCGGCCTCGAATTCTGGAGAAGTGGAATCAAGGACTAGATTTTCGGGTCTAAATCCTGGAAGCCCGGTGGTAAATTGCCTTAGCATCCCTTCCTGAGGATAGGCTGGCAACTGCGGCCAACAAGGCACCTCTGGGCAATATTTAAGCACTTGATTTATGGCCTTGCTGTGGTCTTTTCCTGGAAAACTACCGATAAGTGTGGGATGAGAAAGGGCCTTAAATTCCATAAGCCTCTCCTTGGTTGGGATATATTCGGGATGGCTATAACAGACAAAAATGTTTATGTTAAGGGAAAAGTAAAGCGGAGTCTTGATGTCGGTGGTTAAAGCCCAAAGCTGTACCTGGTTATATCAAGCGGTAAAAGACAGTATACCTCTAGCCCTTTTTATTCTGGATTGTGATTTTGTCATCATCGACTATAACCGCCGGGCCCAAGAACTCCTCGGTTGCCAAGAGGCCGACTTTATCGGTCAGCCGATAAATAATATCCTCAAAGAAGAACTTTGGGATAAGAATTCTTACCTCCTACGGGTAATAAACGAGGGGCTTTTTGTCGAGAACTTCGAGAGTCGGGTCTTTAATCGGCGCGGAGAAAAGATTCCTGTACTGGTCAACGCCTATCCCATTAAGGAAAAAGATTTGGTCATTGGTCTGGTCATTTATCTGGCCGATGCCCGAGAAATCAAACGTTATGAGGCCCAAAAGAAACACTTCATGTCTATGCTGGCCCATGACTTTAAGGCCCCTCTGGTCATTACCCTGGGGTTTATAAGGCGTTTACTCGAAGAAAAGGCCGGTCCTTTAACCGCCAAACAACAAACTTATTTAGAGACCATCTCCAAGGAACTGAGTAAGCTTGAATCGTTAATCCTCTCTTTTTTGGATATGTTACGTTTTGAGACCGGGCAATACCGGCTCCAGCTCATGCCTTGTGAACTCGGGACCATGGTCAAGGAGGTCTGTGAGCGATTTAAGCTCAACGCCGAAAAAAGTGGTATTTCCCTGGTTTATTCCCTACCCTCAGAAGGAATCCAAATTGTAGCGGATCGGCTCCAATTAGAAAGGGTCTTGTCCAATCTTATCGACAACGCCATCAAATACTCTCCAGAAGGGACAGAGGTGCGTGTACGCTTATTAAAGGAAAATGACTCTGCGGTGATCGAGGTCGAGGATCAAGGGCAAGGTATCCCTCAGGAGGCCCTACCCCATATCTTTGATCCATTTTATCGAGTAAAGACCAAAAAAGAAGGGGTCTCCGTGGGGACCGGTCTAGGACTAACCATCGTCAAAAACATCGTTGACGCTCATGGTGGAAACATTAACGTCCAAAGTAAGCCTGGCCAAGGAACGGTATTTACGGTAAAGATCCCCCGTCTATGTCAACTCCGATTGAACAAATAAGCCGAGCTTTTGGTGCGGTAGCCCATGAATATGACGCCTGGTATGAGGACAACCCCCTTTTTGTCAACGAACTAAAGGCCATTAAGGCCCTGGGGCCTTGGGGAAGACCGGCCCTTGAGGTTGGGGTGGGCACAGGACGTTTTGCCACCGCCTTGGAGATAGAGTTCGGGCTAGATCCTACCTTTGAAATGTTGGCTTTGGCCCAAAGCCGGGGTATTCATTGTGTCTGCGGTCTGGCCGAGGCCCTCCCTTTCCACGATCAAAGCCTGGCTACGGTGGCTTTCTTTTTCACCCTTTGTTTCGTCCCTCAAAAAAGGGCCGCCTTAGAAGAGGCCTTCCGGGTCTTGAGACCTGAAGGGCGAGTCCTTTTAGGAATGGTGCCCAGGGAGTCCCCATGGGGGCAATTCTACACCCAAAAGGGTCAAGAAGGTCATCCTCTTTACCGGTTTGCCCGATTTTTGACCATTGAAGAGTCCTTGGCCCTGGCCAAAGAAGTCGGTTTCTCTTTGGGGAAGAGTTCCTCTATCCTCTTTTTTGGACCTAAAGAGCCCCCTCGACCAGAAAACCCGAGATCAGGTCTCGCCTCGGAAGCGGGTTTTGTCGCCTTAGAATTGGTTAAAAGGGCGTGGTGAGGGGGAGGAGGTCTTTCTCATTAAGGGGTTCACACTTACGATTTTCCTCACAAATACCACTGGGAGCAAGGAGAGAGGGAAAGGCCTCCTTTTCTTGCCTCTTTAGATAAGAAAGGATAAGCCCTGAGCCCACCAAGACCTTCTTTTCACCGTCTCGATTGACTATCAACACCGGGACTCCTTTTATCCCCATTAATTGAAGGAAGGCCAAGGCCTTGTCTTTGGGACAGAGTTTGAGGTCGATGTCTTTTAAATTTTGACAAAAGGAGAGCACTTTATGACAATGGGGACAATCTGGGGCGTAGATGAGGATCCATTTTTCGGTGGGTGAGCCGCGGTGGATATGCTTGGTCGAAGCTTGAGAGAGAGACTGGAGAGAGATAGGGGTGAGGATCATGGCCGCGGCGACACCGATTATGGCTCCAAACACCGCTAGTCTTTTGCAGACCAATAAAATGATCCCGGCTGAGACCGTGGTAAAGGCCGCCACTATCAGACAAAAAGGACAGTGGAGATGATAATCGACAAACTGCCGCAGGAAGAGGATGCTTTCTGCGCCGATGGCCATGGCCGCTACTAGGATTACAGGCCGAAGAAAAGAGGTCTTACCCCGCCAGAGATAAAAGGCCCCGAGACCCTGCAAGAGAAAATAAAAGGCGGCAAAGCCTGAGAGGACCGGCCTGGAAAGCAGGGAAAAGGTCTCTACTAAACGGCAGGTTTCTGTCTGACAGAGGGTGCGACCTGTAAAACTTAAGACCACCTCTGTCCCGCAAAAGATGGCCCCTCCAAAGGAGACCAGGGCAACGAGGAGAAAGATCTTCCGATCTATGTGAACGCGACGGTGATAGAGCATCCGTTCTTGAAGCTTCATAGGAACTCCGACCAAGCCCTATCTTCTCCTCCAAAATAAACCCTTTTAAACCTTTTGCCAAAACCCAAAAATCTTTTAGCCCCAAACTTTTACTGTTTATTGAGACTAACTAACAAATATCATCCATTATTAATATTTCGGCAGTGAAGATGATTTCCTTAGAAAGGAGTTTTAGAAGGATAATTTATTAGGCGAAGAATTTATTTCAGGCTGCCGGGGAGTCCCGGCAGCCTGAAAATTAGAGCAACTTCCCGGTCGGCGTCATGTTATCCGGAGGAGGATGTCCCTTTTCCCGCCTATATTTTTTTCGCGCGCATTCTTCGGATTTCTTTCGGTTCTCACAATAAAGCTTGATCCAACCCTGTTTGATCACCTCTGAATTACCCTTAAAATTCTTAAAAAACCCACAATTTTCCAGAAATTCACACTTTTCAGCCATCTTACCCCTCCCGTTTGTTGTTTTTCTCACCCGCCCCTACCAAAAAATAGAAACGAATTGCAAAACAATCTCATTTAATCTTTTAGGCTCTTATCGTCTATTTTGGGGAGGGGCTAAAATTAGCCTCCATGGAGCAAGCGAAGGATGTCGTTATAAAAGACCACCAGCATCAGGGTGATCAATAGGGCCAGGCCGATCTGTTGGGCCACTTCACGCTGGCGCATACTCAAGGGCCTCCCCCTTATGGCCTCGATGGCATAGAAGAAGAGATGCCCCCCATCGAGCACCGGGATGGGAAGGAGATTCAAGACACCAAGGTTTACCGAAAGCACCCCGGTGAAAAAGGCAAGCGGCCAGATCCCCTGTTGGGCCTGTTTGCTGGCCAATTGGGCGATAAAGATGGGCCCACCCAAGGTAGAAAGCGGAAGGACCCGTTCAATGAGTTTGACGAAGGCAAGGAGGGTGAGTTTGATCAAGACTACGACCCGGACCAAGGCCTCGATCACCGCCAGGAGGGGGTTTAATTTTTCCACCGCCGTATCCCCCGCCGCCGTAATCCCAATAATAGGGACCTTGATCTTTTCTCCGAAGATATTGGTCACTTCCTTGAGCTTGGGGGTTACAGTGAGTTCCAAGGTCTGGTCCTTGCGTTTGATCAGGAGTTTTAGGGGTTTCCCTTCACTTTGACGGATCAATTCCGCCATTTCATCCCAGCTCTTGACCGGATGACCGTCGATCTTCAAGACCAGATCTCCTGGCTTTAGACCAGCTTCAGCCGCCGGAGAATCAGGCATGATATTACCTATGGCCGGAAGCATATAGGGCCGCCCCTGAAATAAAAAGACAAAACTAAAGAGCAACCAGGCCAAGACAAAGTTGGCCACCGGCCCGGCGAGGACAATCAAGACTCGATCCTTAAGAGGGCGGTGAGAGAAAGAATAGGGAATATCCTTTGGAGAAAGGGGCTCGTTGGGGTTTTCCCCGAGGAGTTTGACATATCCCCCTAGCGGGATGAGGGAAAGACAATAATCTGTCCCCCCGCGGTTAAAACCAAAGAGCCTTGGGCCAAAACCAAGAGAAAAACGCAGGACCTGCACACCGACCAAGCGCGCCACCAAAAAATGGCCCAGCTCATGGAAAAAAATAAGGACGCCCAAGACGAGAATGACGGCGATGATAGGGTTCATCAGGATGTCTCCCTGGATAATTTTTCGAGCACGGCTTCGGCCTTAAGTCTAGCCAATGTATCGGCCTCTAGCACGTCTCCGATCTCTTTTACCGGGCAAAAGGGATATACCTCCAAGACCTCAGCCACCAAACGAGGGATAAGATCAAAACGCAATTTACCCTTCAGGAAGGCATCAACCGCCACTTCATTGGCGGCGTTGAGTACCGCCGGGGCCGTGCCCCCAATCTTGATGGCTTGATAGGCAAGCCCCAGGGCGGGAAATTTCTCCAGATCAGGCTCTTCAAAAGTAAGGGGAGAGGCTGCGACCAAATCCAACCGGGGAAGATCAAGGGGCAGACGCTCAGGATAAGAAAGGGCATAGGCAATGGGGACCCGCATGTCCGGGAGGCCGAGTTGGGCAATGACCGAACCATCTACGTATTCTACCAAGGAATGAACGATACTTTGGGGATGGATCTTGACCTCGATCTTTTCCAGCGGCACTTGAAATAGATAATGGGCCTCGATGACCTCAAGGCCTTTGTTCATTAGGGTGGCGGAATCAATGGTGATCTTGGCCCCCATCTGCCAATTGGGGTGTTTCAAGGCCTCTTCTTTGGTCACTTGGGCCAGTCTTTCTTTAGACCAAGTCCGAAAAGGCCCCCCGGAGGCAGTCAGGATGATCCGGGCCAGATCTTCTTTACGATTCCCTTGCAAGGCCTGAAAGATGGCCGAATGTTCACTATCTATCGGGAGGATCTTCACCCCGCAGGCCTCGGCCTTCCGCATGACCAACTCACCAGCCATGACCATGGTCTCTTTATTGGCCAGGGCAATATCCTTCCCTGCACGAATAGCCTCATAAGTGGGGATAAGCCCCACCGCCCCGACCATAGCCGAGACCACCAGTTCAACCTCTGGATGAGTGGCCACGGCCAGGGCCCCTTCTTTGCCGGTTAAGAGTTTGGTCTCCGGCGGGATGGCCTCACGAATCTTATCCGCCAAAAGAGGATGTTTACAAGAAATGAGTTTGGGACGAAATTTCCGGGCCTGTTCGGCCAGAAGGTCTACGTTTTCACCGGCAGCCAGGGCCACGACCTCGAAACGTTCAGGAAAGCGGGCGACAATATCAAGGGTGTTGCGTCCGATGGAACCGGTTGAGCCCAAAATGGCCAATTTTTTGCGTCTGACAGAATCGGTTTTCATCCTCTAAACATTCGGTTCAGTCATAAATTTACATCAATTTTAAACAAATAACTAAGAACCAATAGAGCAAAGGAGCGGCAAAGATAAGGGCATCGACCCGATCAAGGATACCTCCGTGTCCAGGAAGCAAGCCCCCGGAATCCTTTACCCCACAGGCCCGTTTGATCATTGATTCCAAAAGGTCCCCGATCTGCCCTACCACGGAGACCAGAAAGGTCACCAGAAGGAGCCACTTTGTTTCTACCAGCCCAAAATAAAGACCAAGACCTGTCCCGAGGCCGGTCCCGAGCAAGGTCCCTCCGATGGCCCCTTCGACCGTCTTCCCTGGGCTTATATGAGGGGCCAGTTTACGGCGGCCAAGGGCCTTTCCGGTATAGTAGGCCCCGGTATCTGTGCCAAAGACCGCGGCCATTAAGGTGAGAAGCCAAAGTCTTCCCTTGGAAAGCTCGGTTAAGGCAAAGAGATGAAAAAAACCCAAGGCCACATAGAGGACCCCGGCCAGGCTCAAGGCCCAAAGCCTAAGAAAGGAAGCCTGGTCAAAATGTCTCAAAAAATAGAGGGCAAATAAAAATAGGCCAATCCATAGGCCAGCAGACCAAGAAAGATTTTCTAGAAAGACACTGGAGGCAAGGAGCCAAAGGGAAAAGAGCCCCAGGCCAAAGAGACCACGAGGAAGGGCGGTCATGCGGGCGTATTCATAAAAGCCTAGAGAGGCCAAGAGGGTAACCATGGCCAAGAGCAGATTTTCAGGGCCTTTGAGGATCAGGAGGACGACAAGGGGGAGCAGGAAAACGGCGGTAAGGACCCGGGCACGGTGCATTTCACCTCTCGCCCTTTATCTGTTCGCTGGTCTTACCGAAACGCCTCTCCCTCCGGGCATAATCACGAAGGGCGGCCATAAATTCTTCTTCCCGAAAGTCAGGCCAAAGCACAGGGGTAATGTAAAACTCGGTGTAGGCGCATTGGTAGAGTAAAAAATTAGAGATCCTCTGTTCACCGCTGGTACGGATGAGGAGATCCGGATCAGGGAGCCCGGCGGTATAGAGATATTGGGCAAACATCTCTTCGGTGATCTCCTTGGGCAAGAGATCTCCTCTTAGGCAGGCCTCGGCAATGAGCCTTGCCGCCCGGGTTATCTCCGCCCGCCCCCCGTAGCTTAAGGCCAGATTGAGGATCATGCCTTGATTTTTGGCTGTCCTCTGGATGGATTCCTTGAGCAAGGCCTGGATGTTTTTGGGGAGCATCTCGGTCTCACCGATGGTACGAAGGGCAATCCCCTGACGATCCAGGTCATCTACCTCTTTACGAAGATAGGTCTCAAGAAGGCCCATCAAGGCCCCGACTTCATCCTTTGGTCGACGCCAATTTTCTTTAGAGAAGGCATAGAGGGTAAGGACCTTGATCCCCAACTCGCGGGCCTTGCGCACCACGACCCTTACGGATTCCATTCCAGCACGATGCCCCATGACGCGGGGAAGCCCCCGCTTCTTTGCCCAGCGGCCATTACCATCCATGATAATGGCCACATGTGTAGGAAGTTTTTCCAGGTCTTCCATCAGACGGTCATGATTTCCTTTTCCTTGGTCTCTAGGATCTTATCGATCTTTTCAATATGCTCGTCAGTGATCTTTTGGAGCTGATCCTGAGCACGATAAAAATCGTCCTCAGCAAGTTCCCCTTCTTTTTTCATCTTCTTTAGGTCATCCAAGATATCACGTCGGATATTCCGAATCGCTACCCGGGCCTCCTCCGCCATCTTGCGGACCATCTTTACCAATTCTTTACGTCGTTCTTCGGTAAGGGGTGGGATGGAGATACGGATTACTTTACCATCGTTGACCGGGGTAAGTCCCAAGTCTGACCTTTGGATGGCCTTTTCGATGGCCCCGATGGCCGAAGGGTCCCAGGGCTGGATGACGATCAGGCGCGCCTCAGCCACGGTGATGGTGGCCATTTGATTAAGGGGCATGGTTGAACCATAGTAATCGACCTTGATTCCATCAAGCAGGGCTACCGAAGCTCGTCCGGTGCGTACCCGGGCTATTTCAGACTGGAAGGCCTTGACCGATTTGTCCATCCGTTTTCGGGCATCATCCAGTTGCTCCTTCATGACTGTTTACCTCCTACCAGAGTTCCCACCTGTTGTCCGCATATAGCCTTAAGGATGTTGCCGGGTTGCTGCATACTGAAGACCAATACCGGTAAATTATATTCTTTGGCCAGGGAAATGGCCGTGGCATCCATTACCTTTAGTCCCCTTTCAAGGACTTCGTCATAGGTAAGAAAGTCAAATTTCTGGGCAGTAGGGTCTTTTATCGGATCAGCGGTATAGACCCCATCCACCTTGGTGGCCTTGAAGAGGATCTCGGCCTTGATCTCCAAGGCCCTTAAGGCGGCGGCGGTATCAGTGGTAAAAAAGGGGTTTCCCGTGCCAGCAGCAAAGATAACCGCCCTTCCCTTTTCCAAGTGACGTATGGCCCGGGCCCTGATATAAGGCTCGGCCACGGCCCTAATCTCTAAGGCCGAAAGCACCCGAGCCGGGACCTTGTGAAATTCCAAGGCATCTTGTAAGGCCAGGGCGTTGATCACCGTGGCCAGCATACCCATATAATCCGCTCGGGCCCGATCAAGCCCCTTGGCTGCCCCGGCTACGCCGCGGAAGATATTCCCTCCGCCAATGACGATGCCGATCTCTACCCCTAAGGCATGAACATTGGCAATCTCCTTGGCCAAGGTAAACATGACCTCCGGGCTGATGCCAAAAGAAGTGGTGCCCATCAGGGCCTCGCCACTCAACTTGAGGAGAATGCGGCGATAGCGGGGCTCATCCATCTTATGCTTCCTCCCCTACCTGGTAACGGGTGAAACGACGGATGACGATGCGCTCCCCGGTCTTAGACATGAGCTCGTTTAGGAGATCCTGAATGGTCAGATCTGGATTTTTGACAAAGGGCTGTTCAAGGAGCACGGCCTCTTTATAAAACTTTTCTAACTTACCTTGGACGATCTTTTCAATAATATTTTCCGGCTTTCCGCTCTCTCTGGCCTGGGCCGCGTAGATCTCTTTTTCTTTCTCAAGCACTTCCTGGGGCATATCATCCCGGGAGATACAGATGGGGTTAGTGGCCGCGATATGCATGGCCACGTCATAGGCAAATTTTTGAAACTCTTCCGTACGGGCCACAAAGTCTGTCTCGCAATTTACTTCAACCATAGCCCCGAGCTTTTTATTAGCGTGAATATAGGCTACGACCACGCCTTCAGTGGTGGCCTTTCCAGCGCGCTTAGCCGCTACGGCTAGACCCTTTTGCCGCAAGAGGTCTACGGCCTTCTCCATGTCTCCACCAGCCTCTTCCAAGGCCTTTTTACAATCCATAAACCCAGCTGCCGTGCGCTCACGGAGCTTTTTGATCATTTCCATGGTTACTTCTGCCATTTCAGAAACCTCCTTTTGATATTTTGAGCCCTTGTAACCCTAGGCCTGGGCCTCGGTCTGAGCCTCCTCGGTAGGCTCGGCTGCCTCAGTGATCTCTTCCGTTCTTTCCGCCTCACCTCCGGCGGCCTCCGCCGCCTCGGCCATTTCTTCTTCAATGGCCTTGTCTGTCTCGGCCTGGAGTTTCTCTTCCCAGAGGGAAAGGCCTTCGAGACAGGCATCGGCGATCTTGCTGGTCAAGAGCTTGATGGCCCGGATGGCGTCGTCGTTTCCAGGGATGATGTAGTCGATGAGATCGGGATCACAGTTAGTATCGACGATGGCCACAATGGGAATCTCGAGTTTCCTGGCCTCAAGCACGGCGATATGTTCCTTCTTGGGGTCCACGATATAGATGGCCTGAGGGAGTTCTTCCATCTCTTTGATACCCCCCAGGTTTCGTTCAAGCTTTTGCTTAAGGCGTTCGAGTTTTAGACGCTCTTTTTTGGGAAAACGCTCAATGGTCCCATCCTCAAACCATTCTTCCAGTTTTTTGAGTTTGTCCACACTCTGGCGGATGGTTCGAAAATTGGTGAGGGTGCCGCCGAGCCAACGATGATTTACATAATACATTCCGCAACGCTCGGCCTCTTCCTTGATGGTATCCTGGGCCTGACGCTTGGTCCCAACGAAGAGGACCTTGCCCCCGTTGGCCACTGTCTCCACGATGAAGTCATAGGCCACGTCAAAGAGCTTTACCGTCTGTTGGAGATCAATAATGTGGATACCGTTTCGCTCACCAAAGATGAAGGGTTTCATCTTTGGGTTCCAACGGCGGGTCTGGTGCCCGAAGTGGACTCCAGCCTCGAGTAGTTGTTTCATGGTAAGCCTTGCCATAGAACAACCTCCTTTGGGTTTTTCCTCCGCCCACAAGGGTGGCCATCCGTTTGACACACGGACACCCTACCACCCTCGTCTAAGGGCGTGTGTTTTGCGCGCTATTTAACACCAGAGCGCCAAGAAGGCAACCAAAAGAAAAAATTCAGGACAAGATTTTCCAAAATTCTAAGGGTGTCTTTAAAATGAAGGCCCCGTGTCCTAAAATATATATTCGTTCAAAAATACGTTAATTAGAGGTCTAATCAGCCATGTCTGAGCTCAAATGTGCCTTAGCCGAATCGTGTGAGTGCCCCTTAGACGTCCTTAAAGATCTCAAGGAAGACCTGGCCCGATATCTTATCCAAGAAAAGGGATATTCTCCAGAAGATATCCGGTTCGATGTCCCCTTGGTGGTGGAAGTAGCCAATAAACGTCTGGAGGCAAGGATAGACCTTGTGGTCTCGGTAGACGGAAGGCCTGGGATGTGTATTCGCTGCCATCCTACCTCGGTGGTGAGCAGGGAACGGGGGGCCATGGCCGCGGCGAGGCTCCTCTGCCCAGATCACGTCCTCCCTTTTGCCGTCCAGACCAACGGCGTCGAATATTCCATCCTTGATTGTGTAAATAAAAAAGTCGTTGGACATAGACGGGAGGATCTACCTTCACGTGAGGAACTCAAGAAACGCCTGGAAAAATTGGTCAAGTTGCCCCCCAAACGTCGCCCGATAGAGGAAAAGATCCTCTATTTTTACGAAGGTCTGGGGTGACCAACTTGCAATCCGGTAGAGGATCTACCGGCCAAGGAAGGATAAGGAGATGGAGCCACTCTATCTCTCTCTTCATGAAAAAGGTGAGCTTAAGGAAAGGGCCGAAGAGGCCTTCTCACGCATGGAGGCCTGTAACCTTTGTCCCCATGAGTGCGGGGTAAATCGTCTGGCTGGAGAAGCTGGTTTTTGTCGGGTGACCGAAGGTCCTATGGTTTCGAGCTACGGGGCCCACTTTGGTGAGGAACAACCTCTGGTCGGTTTTGGGGGCTCGGGGACCATCTTTTTCACCTATTGCAATATGGCCTGTGTCTATTGTCAGAACTGGGAGATAAGCCACCTGGGCCAAGGGGATGTGATCAGCATCGAGGAATTAGCGCGCATGATGCTCGCCCTTCAGGCCCGGGGCTGTCACAATATCAACTTCGTTACCCCGACCCATCAGGTGGCCTATATTTTAAAGGCCTTAGTCATTGCGGTCGAAAAAGGTCTTCGAATACCTTTGGTCTACAACTGCGGTGGATACGAAAGCCTTGAGACCTTAAAACTCCTCGATGGTGTAATCGATATCTACATGCCTGATTTCAAATACTGGGACGAAAAGACGGCCTTAAAGCTCTCAAAGGTGCCTCATTACCCTCAAATAGCTCGAGCAGCCATCAAAGAGATGCACCGTCAGGTGGGAGACTTAGAGCTTGACGACAATTTTATCGCCAAAAAAGGGCTCCTCATCCGGCATCTGGTCCTTCCTGAAAACCTAGCCGGAACACCGGAGATCCTCAAATGGATTGCCTCTGAGATCTCACCTCACACCTATGTCAACGTAATGGATCAATATTATCCTTGTGGTGATGCCTGGAAATACCCCCCACTTGATCGGCGGTTGACCAAAGAAGAATACGAAGAGGCCTTACGGGCTGCGCGGGCCGCTGGCCTTAAGCGTCTCGATGATCGTCGCTTGAGGGCCATGATTTGGCTTGACCTCTAGCCATGGGCAAAATCATCGCCATTGGCGATATTCATGGTTGTCTAAGACCATTAGAGGACCTTCTTGATCGTGTACCTATTGACTGGCAAGAAGATTATTTGATCTTTTTGGGGGATTATATTGACCGAGGGCCTGATCCACGCTTGGTCCTCGAAACAGTGATGGCCTTAAAGGAGACCTATCCTGAACGAGTAATCTGTCTCCTTGGTAATCACGAATGGATGCTCCTTCGCTACCTGAGGGGCTATGATCAAGATCTATACCTCCTAAACGGAGGTAACGTTACTTTGGCCCAATTCATGAAAGATGGTATATTGGATATACCACCTGAACATATATCTTTTCTGCGTAGTCTTTTACCTTTTTGGGAGACAGAAGATTACATTTTCGTCCATGCTGGATTAAGGCCTGGGGTGCCCCTTGAAAAACAGCGGCTGGAAGATTTAATCTTTATCCGAGGTGAGTTCATTTATTCGGATTATGATTGGGGCAAGAAGGTTATCTTTGCCCACACACCGTTTCCAAGGCCTTTCATTGCTCCCAACAAGATTGGTATTGATACCGGCTGTGTTTACGGTGGCGAGTTAACGGCCTTAGTTTTACCGGAAATCGACTTTTATTTTGCCTGGTGCGGGAGGTGAAGAAATGGTCCCACCTCATGATGATGAGCGCCCCTCTTGGCGAGAGATAGATCGCCTTCGTGATCGTTCACCGCACACGCGGCGTCGAGAACGCTCGGAGAGCCATCTGGAAAAGGCCCTACGATCCAAGTGGTTAAAGGAACGGTATCTCAAAGAAGTAGAAAAGTTTTTTAGCGGTAAAAAGGGCTCAGAAGAACACGAAAAGGCCTTAAAGGCCATCCACCGGGCCTACGGTACCAATCGTTTCAACCGAGCGGTGAAAAAATACATCGAAGAATACGGACTCCCCGAAGATTGGGGGACCTTGATCCTACTGCTTGATCACAAAGATCCAGGGATTGTCTGCCAAGCCTTGGAGGCTTTGAAAAACCTCTATCCCCAAAAGGGCTTAGTTGAACAGCAAGGCTTTGTCAGCAAGACCCGGGTCTTGGCCATGACCGCTCGGCAAGAAGAGGTAAGAGAAGCCGCCCAATCAATCCTAGAAGAGATCCAGGCCTGATGTCTCTTGATCTCATCGTCGATGAATATCTGTCTACCCTTGCTGTAGAACGTGGATATTCTTCCCATACAATCGAGGCTTATGCTACGGATTTGAAGGACTTTTTAACCTTTCTGGAACCGCACGGGATAAGACATTATCAACAGGTCACCCAGGCGCATATCCTCCTGTACCTATCTGATCTGCGTCGTCGAGGTTTCAAAGAAGAGACCCTGGCCCGTAGGCTTTCTAGCCTGCGGGGTTTTTTTGCCTTTTTGGCCCTTGAGCATGGCCTTAAGGAAAATCCCCTGGCTTTGATCGAAGGTCCAAGGCCGGGAAGGAAGTTGCCGGTGGTCCTCTCGGTGGAAGAAGTCAAGAGACTCCTTGAGGCCCCTGATCCAAAGACACCTATTGGACTGAGAGATCGGGCCATGCTGGAACTCATGTATGCCTCTGGCCTCCGGGTCTCGGAGTTATTGGGGCTCGATCTCTTTGATCTGAATCTTGAGATAGGCTTTGTCCGCGTGAGGGGAAAGGGCTCCAAGGAAAGGATCGTGCCCACCGGTGAATATGCCCAAGAGGCCTTAAAGACCTATCTACAAGAAGGGCGCCCTAAGCTTTTGAAAAAAGGGCAGGACGAAGCCCGTGTCTTTCTAAATAAACGGGGAAAGCCCCTTACCAGACAGCGCTTCTGGCAAATCATCAAAGACTACGCCAGAAAGTGCGGGCTCAAGCAGGAGATCACCCCCCATGTCCTGAGGCATTCCTTTGCCACCCATCTGTTGGAACACGGAGCTGATCTACGGACGGTGCAGATGATGCTCGGTCACGCTACCTTGGCTACTACCCAGATCTACACCCATGTCCAGGCCGAGACCCTGCGTCGGGTCCATGCCCGTTACCATCCACGGGGCTAACGGCTCTTAACCGGGACTCAAGTTCCTTTCCCTGGAAAAGAGGAGATGGTATCATCCTCCGGCATGGGCAAGTTGCGGCTCAAGGATCTAGCGGCCATCCCGCCATTGACCATCTCGCCCAAGGCCTCGCTAAAAGAAGCGAAAAGGCTCTTTTCTCTCTCCGGTGTCCAAGCCCTAATAGGGGAAGAAGGCGGAAGATTTTGCGGGCTCCTTGAGCGCCTGGTCCTGGACAAGGCCCTGGCCTTTGGTCTTGCTGAAACCGTGGTTGAGCTCCTCGATCCAGAGGCCCCGGTCTTGAAAGCCGAAACCGAGGCCAACCCTGAGACCCTTGCCAAGGCCCTTTTGAGCCCCTCTTCTTTGGCCGTGCTGGAGGAAAACGGTCGAATAATCGGAAGCCTTTCTATTAAAAATTGGCTATGGTCTGGTCTTATCCCACCAGCACCTTTAAAAATTGCCCTCAACGACTTCTCTGAGGAGATAAGGACCATCCTCTTTGCCGCCCAAAAAGTGGCCGAAGGGCTAAATACCGCTGTGTTTTTGGTAGGCGGGGCGGTTCGAGATCAACTCCTCAAACGATCGGTCTTTGACCTTGACCTCGTGGTCTGTGAACAGGCCGAAGCCTTGGCCCAGGAATTGGCCAAGGCCCTTTCTGGCAGGCTTATGGCTCGTTCTTTGTTTGGCACTTACAAAGTGGCTCTTCCCAAAGGCCAGGTGATAGACGTGGCCCAAAGCCGTTGGGAATACTACGAAACCCCAGCGGCCCTTCCTAAAGTGAGCCCTGGTCCCCTGTGGCAGGATCTCTTTCGGCGTGACTTCACCATCAACGCTATGGCCCTGGTCCTGAACGGCCCTCTGGCCGGCACAGTGGTGGACTTCTTTGGCGGGCTTCAGGACTTAGAGGCCAAACGGCTGCGTGTTCATCACGTCATGAGTCTGGTTGATGACCCCACCCGGATCTTTCGTGCCGCGCGTTATCTCACCCGTTTTGACCTTACACCGGGAAAGACCTTTTTTGTCTCCCTTTCCTTGGTGCATCGTTATCAGGTCCTTAAGGAGCTTTCACCAGCCAGGGTCCAAAGAGAATTTGAACGCATCCTTGATGAACCAGCACCAGAAAAGGTCCTCTCTTTTCTCTTTGACCTTGGGGTCTTTGATGACCTCTTAGGGGTAGAGACCAAGTCGGTCAGAGACGAGATCAAGGCGCTCTTTACCGTGATCCAAGGGCTTTCTTTGACCAAAAGGGATCTGGTCGAGGCCTTGGCCCTGCTGTTTCACAGGATAAGCCCGCTTTGGTCGAGACTCCTTGACCTTCCCAAACCCCGGGCCGAAACCTTGGAGAGGGGCTTACAAGACTTAGAAACTAAGGTTCCCTTTCTCCTTTCCGGGGAGAGATTGAGTCGCAAGGTGGCCCTATTAGAAAAGGCCCCACTTCCTGTCCTGTTGGTCCTTGCCGTACAATTTCCCCTCGTCAAAGGCCTGGTCAGAGATTATTTTGAGAGGCTAAAAACGGTAGGGCCCAGGCTTAAGGGAGAAGATCTGCTGAAAGTCGGTCTTAAACCTGGACCGGAGATCGGGCGTATCCTTAGGCGACTTAGGGAGGCCTGGCTTGACGGGGAGAT
>Ga0256914_1002224_pt1 | contig 16424 bp, 19 predicted proteins | sample HulkmetaG_FD_191571 | JGI IMG/M metagenome (GOLD analysis project Ga0256914, IMG submission 191571) | Hydrothermal chimney microbial communities from Main Endeavour vent field at the Juan de Fuca Ridge, Pacific Ocean - Hulk | ecosystem: Environmental > Aquatic > Marine > Hydrothermal vents ... | reverse complement strand
GTGCCCAAAAAAATGATTGAACAAGCTGTATATGAGGTTTTGGGAAATATAGAGAATGTTGTTGAAGTCACCATAGAAGTGCCCAATGGCCAGGATCTGGCAAAAAAAACATTGAATAAGCGCCTTGGCATACTTGGCGGAATATCTATCCTAGGCACAACGGGAATAGTCAGGCCCGTGTCAGCCGAGGCTTGGAAAGCCACGATTACTGCTCAAATGGACGTCTGCATAGCGTCGGGTTGCCGGGCCTTGGTGTTGGCTACAGGACGAACGTCTGAAAGGGCTGCACAAAAAGAACTTCAACTTCCGGAAGAATCCTTTGTAACCATGGGAGATTATGTAAAATTTTCTTTTGAAGAAGCTGGAAAACGCAATTTTGAAGAGATATATCTTGCGGCTCAGTGGTCTAAAATGGTTAAAATAGCCATGGGGTGCGAAAATACCCATGTGAGGTTTGGACCTTTGGAACCCGATGAGGCTATCAAATTTCTGACCATGCTATGGAAGGATAAACAGCTTGGATTTGACCATCACAGGCCAAACACCGCCAGAGAAATTTACACACAGGTTGAATCAATGGGCAAGCAGGGAATAAAGTTGATGAAGATGGTCATGGCTGAGGCAGGAAAACAGCTGATTCCCATGTTGTCCAGTGGCCAAAGATTGACCATTGTTCTGGTTTCTTATGAAGGAAAGACAGTTGCCAGGTTAAACGCAGATGACGTGTAACGGATGCCGCCATTTCTATATTACTTGGGACAAAGATCACCCCTATGGCTGCCATGCCTTTGGTTTCAAATCACAAACAATACCATGCCGGGTCGTTTACAATGAATCCAAAATGGAATGCTCACTGTATGATCCAAGAAAAAACGACCGCTCTACACGGAAAAGGGGTGGTGTGACCTCATGAGTAAAGCTAGCCCTATATATGTGATAGGCGTTGATGGAACAGGGCCTTCCAACCAAGGGAGAAAGGCCCTGGAAAGGGCGCAAGTGGTCTTTGGTGCCAGCCGTTTTGGAAGGTACGTGCCTTCAACGGCACAATTCCGCACAATAACCCCCATAAAGGAGATGATCGAATACATTGGTGGCCCTGGTGCAAGGGAGCCTGTTGCTATTCTTGCCTCAGGTGATCCTCTTTTTTTCGGAATCGGATCCAAGCTCATGGACATCTTACCAAAACATAGGCTCTTTTTTTTTCCTGCTCTCACTTCTGTTCAAGAGTTGTGCGCCAAAACAAAAATTGTATGGAGTGATCTAACGTTTATTTCATTGCATGGCCGTGGAAAAAACATCGAGACGCTTCTTCCAGGTAAGATCAGGCACGACGGCACCATTAAGGCAGCCTTTTTGACTGGACCTGGAAGCGGACCAGCTGAAATAGCCCGTGCATGCATTAATATCGGCATCGATAAAGGTTCCGTGACCGTTGGAGAAAACTTAGGAATGGATACCGAGAGTGTCTTTACTATTTCTTTGCCAGAGGCAGTAAAAAGGTCAAATTTTGCCCCCTTGAACTGCGTGATACTGAATGCCAAGGCACCAGCAAGACCTTCTGGAATGTTTGGAAGGAGAGAAGATGCCTATTCACACCAAGGGGGCCTCATCACCAAGCGAGAGGTAAGAGCCGCTGTGCTGGCAGCACTTGAACTTCCCTCAAAAGGCGTCTTATGGGATATTGGGGCTGGAAGCGGTTCGGTCTCAGTGGAGGCCTCGGGACTAAGGCCTGGCCTTAAGATCTTTGCTATTGAGAAGGAAGATGCCCGTTTACGTGATATCAAAAAAAACAGACTTACACACTGCGCATTGGGTGTTGAGGCAATAAAAGGGATTGCTCCTCAAGCCCTTGGCCCTCTTCCAGACCCGCAACGCATATTTATTGGTGGAGGCGGAAAAAACCTCGGCCCCATAATGGATGTGTGTTTGGCACGGCTCAAGGGCAAAGGCCCAATCGTGGCCACAGCTATCTGTTTAGAGACTTTAAACGACATGCTCGAACATTTCAGACAGGCATTGTTAGAAGTGGATGTATGTCGAATATCCATATCAAGGATGACTCAGCTTGGTAGCGGCCATTTTTTCAAGCCCGAAAACCCGGTTTATTTAGTCAAGGCAGTCAAAAAATAAGAGTTTTTGGGAAAATAACCATGGAAAGGGCACCAGCTTCTCTGATATTGTATAACCTGCTCCAGTTGGCTGGTCTGCCAGCTGCCCCCCTCTATCTTTCATATCTTGCAAGCAAGAAAAAATACCGGCGTCAAATCGTGCAGCGCATGGGGATTGGAATAAACAATTCATGCCTAAAGGGGAAAAGACCAATATTCTGGGTACATGCCCTTTCTGTAGGCGAATTGAATGCCGCCACCCCACTTGTGGAAGCAATCTTGGCCAAATGGCCATCGGCAGGATTGGTATGTTCTTCCACCACTGCCACCGGCACAAAAGCCTTGATAAAACGTTTTGGACAAAAGGCTGACCTGCTTGTGCATCCCCCTTTTGATTTTTGGATCACAGTCAAAAAGGGTGTTGATGCCATTAAACCGGACATATTCATCCTTACCGAAACCGATGTCTGGCCTAATTGGCTTTGGTACCTAAAAAAGCAGGGAACAGTAATGATATTTGCAAACGCCAGTCTTTCATCGAAGGCTGCCAGAAAAATTCAGAAAGCTCGTGTTGCAAGTTTGCTATACGGCAGCTTTGACGTAATAACCCCGCAGTCCAAGGATGACCTTGCAAGATTTTGTGCTGTTGGTGTCAAGCTCGAAAAATTAAGTTATCTAGGCAACCTGAAATATGATAGAAGGATGCCACACATGTCTGAGGAAGATAAAAGTGAATGGAGAAAAGTACTGGGACTGCGTGAAAACGTCCCGATTCTTGTTTTTGGCAGTACCCATCCAGGCGAGGAGGAAGTCATCTTGCAGGCGCTGGCTGATTTGAAAGGCCATATCGCATTTCAGGCTATAATAGCGCCTCGCGACCCCGAAAGGGGTGAAGAAGTTTCGGAAATAGCTGCAAGGCATGGTTTTAACACAATCCTAAGGAGCCAGGGGCCCCTGACCCAACACGGGATGAATAGTGTGGTCATCCTCAATACCCTTGGAGAATTGCTAAAATGCTACAATGTAGCCCATATCGCCTTTGTGGGCGGCAGCCTGGTGGATATAGGGGGCCATAACCTTTTGGAGGCAGCTCATTACCATGTCCCTGTGCTCTTTGGCCCCTTTGTTGAGAGCACGAAAGATGTGGCACAAGCCCTTCTAAAAGAGAAAGGTGGGTTGGAAATCTGCACGGTCCGGCAGCTCAAACAGGCTGTGACTGTACTTTTGAGCAACAAGCAGCTTTACGGCGAATATGCTGCCTCAGCCCACAGAGTTGCCAGAGAATACAGCGGCTCACTTTCGAGACACATTGATCTACTTGAAGCAGTCCTCAAGCAGAAGGGATTTAATTGAGTCATGAATACAGAAGCAATAGATCTGTTGTTCCGCCTTGCCAGGCCTCTATCCCCCTTCTATGCCTATTTGATGAAACTCCGCCTCAGAAGCTACGAAACCGGACTCCTGGAAAGCCGTAAACTACCTTGCCCAGTCATAAGCATCGGCAACATCGTTATGGGCGGAACAGGCAAGACCCCTCATGTTATTGCCGTGGCAAATTTTCTCAAAACGTCTGGCAAAAAACCAGCGGTCGTTTCAAGAGGATATGGTGGAAAACATGGTGCAAAGGCTATAATCGTGCATGATGGTCACAATCTGCGTGCCAGCCCAGATGTTGCTGGAGATGAACCTGTCATGATAGCTGAAGCACTTGAGAATGTACCAGTTGTAGTCCATAAAAGTAGATATGTCGCCGGACTGAAGGCAATTAGGGAGCTAGACGCGGATTTGATTATCTTGGATGATGGCTTTCAGCACCTTTCCTTGAAACGTGATTTGGACATTGTGTTGCTGAATGCATTTCGCCCGTTTGGAACTCGCAGAGTGTTTCCTGGTGGAGACCTCAGGGAAGACGTTGGTGCTTTGGATAGAGCTGACATAATTGTGCTTACCAAAAGTGAAACCATTTCTTTGGCACAAAAAGAAAGGTTGAGGCATCAGTTGCATGGAAAATGGCCAGACAAACCAATCTTTTTTAGTGAAAACAAATACACTTCCTTCAATCCTCTGGACGATGAAACCCTTTCTTTGGATTGTGTGCGAGAAAAAACGGTGGTGGCATTTTGTGGCCTCGCCCATCCAGACCATTTTTTTAAGGCGCTGAAGATGGCTGGGGCGCATATCGTTTACCAAAAGGCCTATCCAGACCATTACACTTACAAGCGTTCGGAAATTCACAACTTATGTCATAAAGCTAGACAGCTTGGAGCAAAGCTGATAGTAACCACGAGAAAAGACGGAACCAAGCTTAAGAGATTGGCAACGTTACCAACCAAGCCTCCCATATTGCAGTTGAATATGAAAGCAGTCCCAGAGGCTGGATTGTTCCATTTGCTCAGGGCTAAACTTGGCTTTTAGAGCACTGTTAACTTGGTGGCCTGCTCACTATTCACCCTTGAAATCTGGTTTTCTTTTTTCGAGAAAAGCCTTGGTTCCTTCCTGAAAATCTTTGCTTGAAGCGACTAAACCGAAATAGTCAGCACCAAGTTCTGCTGACTCCTTCCGGCTCATATCCCACCCACGTAACATGGCCTTCCATGTCATGTGAAGGGCAATAGGTGAATTTTGAAGCAATTCATCGATCATTTCTTGTGCTTCCGATTTTAGTTCCGGCCCAGGGACCACCTTGTGCACTAAACCAATCTTGAACGCATCCTTGGCATTTATTACACGGCCAGTAAGCAGCAATTCCGAGGCCTTGGCAAAGCCTACCAGCCTCGGAAGACGTGTGGTGCCACCCCAGCCGGATACGGCACCAAGTTTCACCTCCGGATGCCCCAAAACGGCAGACTCTGCAGCTATTCTGAACATACAGGCTTCAGCCAATTCAAGGCCACCGCCTAGAGCGAAACCATTGATCAAGGCAATGGTCACTTTGTCGAGTTCTTCCAACATAAAACATATATCAATGGCAAGCTTGGCAAATTTGCGCACCTCTAGTGGTGAAGCCTCTTTTAGAGACTCTATGTCTGCGCCTGCACAAAACGCCTTTTCGCTTGCACCAGTAATAGTTACGGCCTTTATAGAAGGATCACCCTTTATTTGCAAAAGGATATCTTTGATGGAAAACAACATATTCCAATCAAGTGCATTTAAAGATTCAGGCCGGTTCAATATTATAGACGCTGTATTTCCCATCTGTTCGAAAATTATTGGCTGTCCATTTGAATCCATCTCGACTTAGACCTCAAATATGTGGCTCACAGGATTCTAGACCAAACAGTCAAGAATCATTTGATATGTTAGAAATCTTGATACTGCCTAAGTCTATTTTCCTGTCGGAACTCCCTTTATCTTTTTGGCTTCCGCATCCGCATCCACAAGAAATCCCCTCATCCGCCTCAGCAATTTTACACTGATCTCTTTTTTCAGCAGAACAAAGGCGCTTTTTAGCTTTCTCTATGACGGGTTTAATGGAAAGTATTAAAAGAACCAAAGCACCCATCAACCTGAGCCAATAAGGTAGTAACCTGGATGCCTCTCCTGCTGTGGCCGCTGCTGAAATCCCAAAATAGGTATAAATCTCATCGAGCAAAAGACCTGATATTACAGCACAAAATGCTATTGAGGCCAGGTAGATGACTGTACCCCTTTTCCCAAGTATTCCAACTATTACAGAAAGTGAAGTGACATTGGTGGCCGGACCAGCCATAAGGAAGACGAGGGCTGCGCCTGGGCTCGCCCCCTTGATTATAAGGGCGGCTGCAACCGGTGTTGACGCAGTGGCACATATATAAATGGGTATGCCCACCGCCAGCATGAGCAGCATGGAAGAAAGCCCCCCTCCCAAATGACTACTGAGTAGCTGCTGGGGAACCAATACTGTGATTACGCCTGCTATCAACAGGCCCAAAAGAAACCATCCTGCCAAATCAGCCCAAACGTCAGTCACTCCATATTTTAGCCCTATATAAAGTTTTTCCGCAAAGGAATGGTGCGAGGCATGCTCTTCTGGCGGACATTCTTCACCGCTGCAGCAACTATCCACAGGGCATGATAGATCCGGCTTTCCTGCAACTGACAGGCCTCCATTTTTTTCCAGCAAGTTTTCCATGATACCGGCAAAAAAGGCAGAAAAAAAAGCTGCAACTGGCCTCGCCAACGTCATGATGGGATCAAGCAACGCATAGGTTACAGCCATAGAGTCCACGCCAGATTCTGGTGTGGAGATCAAAAAAGCTGCAGTGGCTCCCTTATTGGCTCCCTGCTTTTTTAATGAGGCTGCCGCCGGCAGCGTGCCACAAGATCACAATGGCAAAGGAATACCTAAAATGGCTGCCTTGAATACTGATGAAAAGCGGCCATGACCTAGATGGCGGGATACAGCTGCAGGGCTCAAAAATACCTTCAAAAGGCCAGCTGCAGCAATTCCTATCAGGATGTAAACTCCTGCATCAAGTAGAACATCCCAGGATGCAACAAATATTTCTAGTATAGAATTCATTATTCTGGCCTCGATCCATTCCTTTTTGTGATTATTTTAGTCTCAATGGCTCACCTTGACAAACTAGTGGCAAGGGAATAGTTGTGTAATAGATGTTGAAAAGGCCATTTGTAAACACCAATGAAGTTTTTTTGGATATTCAAGCTCATCGTCTCCGTCAGCAGCACCAAACAATTCAATTAAAAATGGCCCTTTGAAAATACGCTCATTAAGGCTTATTCCCCGTATGAGAGGTGATACAGTGGCAACTTCTCAAAAAGAAAAACAAAAAGGCGAAGCAAAAAAGCTTTTAGCTTTAATACCGCGATTCGTGGGACTGCTCGTAAACCTCTTGAAGGACCCGAGGGTATCAAAAGCCGACAAGGCTATTCTTGGGGCAACGATAGCATACGTACTCAATCCAGTTGATTTGGTCCCAGATTGGGTTCCTTTTTTCGGCTTGGTTGACGATGCCTATCTAATTGCCCTTTCAATTTTCCGACTGATGCTGCGGACAGATCCCTCTGTTTTGATGGAGAATTGGCATGGTCCTGAGGATGTCTTAAAAACTGTTAGGAAAACAGCAGATCTTATGGTATTTTTCTTGCCTTCCAAGGTCCGCAGGGCCTTATTGGGAAAAGTGACTTTTAATAATGGAGGCCAAGTTAATGAGTACTCCTAAGAGATTTATTGTAGATCTTCCGTGCGGCGTTTTTTATGACCTTGAAAATCTGGTCCTTGACCTCAATGGTACATTGACCTCTGAAGGCAAATTTATAGATGGTACAGTGGAAAGATTGAAAGAGATTTCAAAGGCCCTCAACATATACATATTGACTGCAGACACATATCAAACGTTAGATGAGCTCAAGGCTGAATTCAAGGATGCCGAAAGAATCGAATTCAAGCCCCTTGAATCTGGCAGGGGCGATCTTCAAAAATTGTCTTTTCTGGAGGAGCTGGGCAGGGAGCACACCGCCGCCATTGGGAATGGTTGTAACGATGCTTTGCTCTTAAAGGAGGCAGCCCTGGGAATCTGCATCATCGGTAAGGAAGGAGCTGCAACCGAGGCACTCTTGGCAAGCAATGCCACATTCAACAATATATGCGATGCCTTAGACATCTTCCTTCACAAAAACCGTATGATAGCCACATTGAGGAAGTAGCCTAGACCGCCCTTTATGTGTTTTATCCAGATTTTGCGCCTAGCCCTTTTTCTATCAAGGGCACCAACATATCTTTCGTGACCATGCCCATAAAACGTTTCATGATCTTTTGATCCCTGTCTATTAGAAAACTCACCGGCAAACCATAAATATTGCCGTAATCCTTGATTACCTTGGATGTCGCTATCAAGACCGGAAAATTTAGTTTCATAGCTTCTGCAAATCTAGGAAGCACTATTTGGGGATTTTGATCTACAGAGATTGCCAAAACCACGAATCCCCTGGGACCATACTCCTTCTGAAGTTCAACAAAATCTGACATTTCCAGGCGGCATGGAGGGCAATATGTAGCAAAAAAGTTTACGAGAACCACCTTGCCTTTGTAATCAGACAAGGAAACCAAATCGCCTTGCAGATTCAAAAGGGAAAAATTTGGTGCTCTCGCATCATCTGCCTTGCTTTGACAAGCAACCAACACCACAAAAACGAGAATGGCAAAAATTATCCCTGAAACCTTAAATATTTCTTTTACATAGATCCTCTTATCCATTTATTTAAAAACCTTTCTCCATCTTTTCTATTTTTTTTATCAAGTCAGCCAAATATCGGCCTTCTCTATCCAATATTGCTTTACCTTTTTCAACGGTTGCTTTAGCCGGATCACCCCATACACCATTAGGCCAGAAAGGCCTTTTGTCCCTAACCAAAACGTGCTTAGGAAACGATGGGAATTCCCTTTCGGCTGAACCCTTCACCCATTCTGGCCTAAGATGCAACATAAGGGACGTTTCCACTTCTCCGGCATGGGAATCTCCTTCGGTTTCAACCAAATCTTTGCAACATCCAGCGACCACATCAATAATGGACAATACTGCTACCCTACTCTCTTCGTATTCGGACAATATTTGTTCCCCTGCATCGATCAGATAAGCCATGTGGGTGGAACCGGCATGGCCAGAGAGGATTATAAAATTTCTTAGGCCTTGCCCATATAATGATCCCACAATTTCAACCGCAAGTCTTAGCAAGGTTAGTCCGCTTACAGAGACAGTGCCAGGATGTTGGCTGGTACTCTTGCACAATCCATACCAAATGGGTGGACATACAAAGACATCGACATAGGTGGCCGTGGATTTGGCCAACTCATATGCGTGGAGGGTATCAGTTCCCAATGGTAAGTGAGGCCCATGTTCTTCTACTGAACCAAAGGGAATTATAACGCTTTTACATTTTTTTACTTTGTCATGGAACTCATCCATATTCATGGCTTCCAAAAGCATGGGGCAACTCTACTTATCATCACGAATTATGTCAATTTGCCTCGCATGTCGACTTTTCCACTTTTTTGTGCTTGATGATAATTAACACTTGTCATCTCAGTGACTTTTGGACTAAAATTGCATAATTCACCATCAATGATTAATGATTGTTCAAAAAGGCGGGATTGGTCCTGCTATGAAAAAGAAAACACTTTACGATTCCTTAAGGAAAAGAAAATGGGAAAGATCATAAGTATAACACGTCGCACTAAACCCAGGAGGGGTACGCCCAAACGTCTTGAACAAATTAAAAGGGAACTCATACGCTCCTATGGTATAGATCTGGACCAACTCTTGGCATCCGAGCCAGCATCTAAGCTCACCATCGATGAATTTGAGGATCTTACAGAACGCCTGTTGGCCACCGTGGATGAATTTTGCGAAGAGCATACAGAGGCAACAGTACACGATGTCCTTTACACCTTGGAGAATGTTAAAGACATCATAAGAGAAACTACTGAACCCGAATAAATGTTTTTGCTTCAAGGCAAGGTTTTTTCTATAGAGGCTCCTAATCGACCTTTTCTATCTCTATTTCCCTGGCTTCATCGTGCCTCAGACTGACATGATACCCTTTGACGCGGTATTCTACCGGATCTTTCAAAGGAGCATATTTGACCACTTCCACCTCTGCTCCGGAGACAAACCCCATTTCCAAAAGTCTTTTTTTGAAGGGTCCCTTTGCCAGCAGCTTGAGGACCCGTCCTCGTTCGCCTGTTGTAAGGTCATCTAGTGTCATAATAGTCCCCTGTCTGTTAACCTTTTTGCTGCGATATTGATTGAACTATATTTAAATTGACGTTAATTTGCATGTCACCTGGAAACACCTCAAAAAGGAGAAAAAAACTATGGCCAAAATTGCCGTGGGTGGCTCTAGATCTTTTGAAGATTATGAACTGGTAAAAGAGGTGTTGGACAAACTGCTTATCGAAGGAGATGTAATCTTGTCTGGAAATGCCCCTGGAGCTGACAGACTTGGAGAACGTTACGGCTCGGAAAGTGGTCTTAAAGTCAAAATCATTCCATCTGAATGGGAGAAACATGGACTGAAAGCCACCATGATGCGTAACGAGGTGATCGTCCATACGGCAGACCTGGTTATAGTATTCTGGGATGGAGAATCCAAAGGAGCTAAACACATGATCGATATTGCCAAAAGGGCGAAAAAGCTCCTTGCACAGGTGAGGCCCGATGGCTTTTTGAAGTTGTGGCTCAATCCCCGCAGGCTGGAACATTAGAAACAGATGCCCCTCTACTGCTGAGCCTTTTGGGCTAGGCGTTTTAAGACGGGCTTTATACCAGTTTCAGCTTCTATCTTTTTCTTCACTCTTTGAGCTTCAGACATTGATTCATATGGACCCAGAAGAACCCGATAAAATTTCTTTGAGCGTAACAGTTTCTCTTTGAGATAGGCCGGATAACCTTTGTTACGCAAAAACTCTACTTGAGACACTGCCCGTAATCGTTGGGAAAAGGCGCCTACTTGCAAAACATAATGAGGGATACCGCTTAAGCAACAATTAGGTTTCTCCTTATTTGGTGCAAACAGAGGCATCCTGTAAGCCAAATTACGACATGCCTCTTCCACCATGTTCAACATGACACTGTTTCTCAAGTTGAGGCCTGAAAAAATAGATATCAAGGGAATTGCCAATGGTGACAGAGGGATACCGCCACCGTGGCTTGTGGCTATATAGCTATCTTTCCACACGGCTTTGCCGCTTCTGGCTTCAACAACCAAAATCTCAACATAGAGTGAGGCCCTTGAATAAACAGCAACATAGAGACGCTCCTTTGACCTAACCCTACCAAAAACCAAATAATCCAATCCAAGTTTGCGCCCCAGCCTCATAATGGCCTTTTTATTGGATGAGCTAATGGTCTTTATCCCAAGGTCCTGCAATGCTTGGTCTATTTGGTTAAGCTCCACATCTTTGTAAGGCCTAATGGTAAGATGGCTGTAAAAACTTGCACGCACAAGCTGGCTGATATCCTGATCACTGGTACTATTTTGAAAAGGCAACACACCTATCACTCTTGGCGAGCCTGCATAGGAACACCATGAGGCCCGTGAGAGGTTCCTTGCAGGGGTATGGTATGAACAACCGCCCGATACCACACAACAGCTTGTCAACATTAAAAAGAAGAAAGCTAAGAAATAGTTGCAGCCAAAAGAAGATCCTGTTTCCAATGCATCCCCTGGTCCTCTCCCATGATTTTCTCCTCCTTGCGGAGAGATAATCACCTATGGCATCAAGCAAGTCAAGACCAAAGCAATATGCATGTCGTTTGGCGCAACCCTTGACCCTAAACTGCCTGTGCCTTGCGCCAGCCTTCCTCCTTAAGGCGCTCCATCCTGGCATTTGCCCAACGCCTTATCTCCTGGAAGTAACGTTTTGGATCTTCCTTCATCAAGGCAACCACTTTTTCTTTCTCTTCGACAATATCTTCTAACTCACCCGGATATGTCTCCTTCCAAGTCGCATACCCTTGATCGAAAAGGAATTCGGGATTCACATCGTCCCTGCTCATGCCCAATTTGTTTTCAGCCAAGGAACTAGCCAATATCATGTCATATTCTATGACCCAACCATTGTCATGGATCATAGCCATGGAATCCAATTCAATCTCTCCAGAACAACTTGGACAATAGAGCTGTGAGATCACCTCAGGAATCATCACATTGTCCCGCAAATGAAAAGATGCCTCTTTTCGTCCACACTTACATACCTTTTTTATTTCCATGCACATACCAAGGCTCCTATTTAGTTAATGAAACTCATTTGCTATAATGATAAAATAAACCAAAAATCTTTTCAAGGATTTTTTGTTCATGATACCAAAAACAATTGACAATAATGAAACCATGCTAATAATTATTTTATTATAGATTAACATAAAAAGGAGAAGGACCATGGCAGAAAAGATCAAATGGGAATCAGATTTCAATCAAGCACTGGAAAGGGCTGCATCTGAACAACGGCCGATACTCGTCGATTTTTTCAATCCAGGATGAATCGGCTGCCAACAGATGGAATCGGTCACGTTTCCTAAGGATGAAGTCGTCAATTTCGTAATGAAAAATTTCGTGCCTTTGCGGCTTGCACACGACACCCAGCCTCATGCCACAGATTTCAATGTCAAATGGACTCCTACGATTGTCATATTGGATTCCAGAGGGAAGGAACACCACCGCATAGTGGGGTTCATGCGCGGAGATGAGTTCATCCCCTTTCTCATACTGGGTATGGGCAAAATACACTATGACAACGGCGAATATGAAGTTGCGATAAATTACTTCAATCAGGTGTTACAAGACTATCCAAACAGCGGTTCTGCGCCGGAGGCAGTCTTTTTGCGTGGTGTATCGTCTTTCAAAAAGACCAATGAAACGGAACCACTAAAAGAGACATACAAACTTCTCACCGAAAAATATCCAGACAGTGATTGGACCAAACGTGCCTTTCCGTATAGCCTGCTTTAAGCTTGCTCACCATTCTCAGGCCTCGCTTAAATATGTTGAAGGGGCCTGAGAATGCCGCGAGACATCCCCCTTGGAAATGGCCGGCTTCTTGTCTGTTTTGACAGTGTCTCCCGAATACGGGATCTATACTATCCACACGTGGGCCAGGAAAATCATGCCACTGGAAACATCATGCGTTTGGGCATATGGGTAGATGGCAGCTTCGACTGGATAGAGCCGGGAAGCTCATGGCGGTCAGATCAGATCTACGAAACAAACACCCTTGTTGCCCAAACAGTGCTTTACAACAAAGAGCTGGGGGTTATTGTCCAATTCGAAGACTGTGTGGATTTTCATGAAGACTTGTTGATAAGGTCTTTCACGATAAAGAATCTTAAGCCAGCGTCCAGAAAGTTCCGCATATATTTTCATCACGACTTTGATATATCAGGCAACAGCGTTGGTGACACAGCGGCGTATGATCCGAAGTGCCGCGGAATAGTCCATTACAAAGCAAGACGCTATTTTCTTGTCAACTGCATGGCCACAGATGGCCAGGGTACCTATGAATTTGCCACAGGTTTGAAAGACCCTGTAAAACGTGAAGGAACCTATTACGATGCGGAGGATGGTAAGCTTTCTTGCAATCCCATTGCCCAGGGGTCGGTTGATTCAGTGATTTCGCTTTATTTCAAGATTGAACCAGGCGAAGAAGCCGGAGGCCACTGCTGGATTGCAGCTGGCAAAAATTGGGAAGACGTACGTCGCACAGATTCGCTGGTAAAATTCAAGGGCCCTGAAAAGTTGATCAAACGAACCCGTGACTACTGGCACCTTTGGCTGATAAAAGAAACCCCGCCTCTGGAACTTCTACCAAAGGAAGCACGCCGACTATACAACCGCAGCTTGCTGATACTGCGTACACAAATAGATCATGAAGGCGGCATAGTTGCAGCAAATGACTCAGATGTCATCCAGTTTAACAAAGACACCTACTCGTACGTGTGGCCTAGAGATGGTGCACTGGTTGCAAATGCCCTTGACCTTGCTGGATATCCGGTGCCTGCTCAAAACTTTTTCAACTTCATAAGCCGGCTCATTACAAACGAAGGATATTTGATGCACAAATACAATCCTGACGGTAGCCTCGCATCTTCGTGGCACCCCTGGGTCCATAAGGGCAAGGAACAGCTTCCGATTCAGGAAGACGAGACAGCCTTGGCAATATGGTCTCTTTGGAATCATTTTGTTATCTACAGAGATATCGAATTCATAAAGCCGCTTTATAGGCCCTTTGTGAAAAAGGCTGCTCAATTTCTATGCTCATACAGGGATGCAACAACAGGCCTTCCCTTGCCATCCTATGATCTTTGGGAAGAAAAAAGAGGTGTGCATGCCTTTACCGTTGGAGCAGTTTTTGGCGGGCTTACGGCTGCTGCCCTCTTCTGTTCAATTTTTGGAGAGGAAGACAGGGCGCAATATTATAGGAAAGTAGCAGCAGAGGTCAGAGACGCCTGTTCCAAGTACATATGGCGGCAGGAAAAAGAGTGTTTTTGCAGAGGCCTGGAGATGGAAAATTCTGCCATAATTTCCATTGACCATGCTTGCGATTCCAGCGCATGGGGCCTTTTTGCCTTTGGACTCTATTCTGCTGCTGATCCCCGTATCAAAAAGACTTTGGAACGAATCAGGCGCAATTTGTGGATCAGGACTCCGGTTGGCGGCATGGCCAGGTATGAAAATGATGGTTATCACCGGGTATCGGAAGACATCCCAGGCAATCCCTGGTTCATCTGCACGCTCTGGTATGGAGACTATCTGATAGATATAGCTAAAAATGAAAAACAGCTAGAGGAGGCCAGCGAAATACTCGAATGGACAGCTAGGCATGCTCTACCATCGGGCGTGCTTGCTGAACAGGTTCATCCTTACACCGGTGTGCCCCTGTCTGTCTCCCCTTTGACCTGGAGCCACTCGACCTTTGTTGCCACCTGCCAAAAATTTATGAACAAAGTGCAAAAACTCCGTACTGGCCAAGGTTACAAACTACCCAAAATGCTTTCTAGACGTGACGCAGACTGGGTTGCCAAGCTATTTTCCCAGGAATGCGATAATATACACAAAACTTGTGCCATAAAATAGGGGCGCAGGCCACATGGTTAATCTGATTTGGCACTACCTAGTTCTTCATATGCCTTCAAATGTTTATTAATTTTGCTGCTTAACCTTCCTTTAAAAGGTATAAAAACTGTATATTCATAGGAGAAAATGTATGGAAATCGCAATGATTGGTCTTGGACGCATGGGCATGAACATGGCGAGAAGGTTGCTCCGGAAAGGCCACAAGGTATATGCCTACAACCGAACCAAAGATAAAACAGATAAAATAGCAAAGGAAGGGGCCACTCCCTTATACAGTCTGGAAGAGATTTCACAAAGGATGAGGGCGCCAAGACATGTATGGATGATGCTTCCTGCAGGCGAAATAGTTGATTCCCATATAAAAAAGTTAATGGAAATCCTTATTTCTGGTGACACCATCGTTGATGGCGGAAACTCCTTTTACAAAGACAGTATGCAAAGAGCAACATGTTTGAAAGAGCGGGGAATCAATTTTGTAGATGCAGGTGTAAGCGGTGGAATTTGGGGCCTGAAAGAAGGTTACTGTATAATGGCAGGGGCTGATCCAGACGTTTTTGAAACCATTGAGCCTGTAATAAGGGACCTTGCACAGGAAGATGGATATTTGCTATGCGGACCCCCTGGTTCCGGGCACTTTGTAAAAATGGTCCACAACGGCATAGAATATGGAATGATGCAGGCCTATGCCGAAGGTTTTGATATATTGAATGCGTCACCTTTCAACCAGACGCTGAACTTCGAAAAGATTGCCAAATTGTGGAACAGGGGCAGTGTGATACGCTCTTGGCTGCTGGAATTGTTACAGCTTGCCTTTGAAAAGGAGCCTCACCTGTTGACCATTGCTCCCTATGTGGAAGACTCAGGAGAAGGGCGCTGGACAGTCGAACAGGCAATTGAGACGGGAGTGGCCGCTCCTGTTATCACCCTTTCGCTGTTCAACCGTTTCCAATCTCGGGAGGAAAATTCCTTTAGAGACAGGGTACTGGCTGCCTTGCGGCAGGAATTTGGAGGTCATAAGGTAAAACGGATAGAAAGGACAGGCAAATCCAAATGATCCAAATTCATGAACAGGCTCAAGGGGCATCATGCGTTCTGGAAGGCCCCCTTGACCCATGCACCATAGTGATTTTTGGAGCCACCGGGGATTTGGCTACCAGGAAGCTGATTCCTGCTTTGTTCAAACTTTATTCAAACCACGCCTTGCCAAAAAATTTTCTCATAGCTGGATCTGGACGCACTCACCTCAACGACCATGAATTCCAGACAAAATTGGTGAAAGCGTTGTCAAGCTCTAAGAACCCAGACCCTCTCAAAATCGCCGATTTTCTTTCCTCTGTCCATTATCATCCTGTCAACTTTCATGAGCCGGCCTCCTTTGATCAATTCGCAGAGTGGCTTGATGATCTTGAGCAGCGCAAGGGGCTGTCCGGCAACAGGCTCATCTACTTTGCCTTGCCTCCTGCCCTCTATGCACAAGCTTCTCAACTCGTAGGAAACAGCAAACTGTGCAACTCCCACAAAGGTGAATGGATCAGACTGGTTGTGGAAAAGCCCTTTGGACAGGATCTCAAGTCTGCCCGGGAACTTGACCGAGTACTTCACCGTTTCTTCAAGGAGGACCAAATATTTAGAATAGACCACTATCTGGCCAAGGAGACTGTTCAAAACATTCTCATATTCCGCTTTGCCAATTCAATTTTCGAACCACTTTGGAATAGGAGGTATGTGGACCATATTGACATCATA
>Ga0256914_1002223_pt1 | contig 16425 bp, 5 predicted proteins | sample HulkmetaG_FD_191571 | JGI IMG/M metagenome (GOLD analysis project Ga0256914, IMG submission 191571) | Hydrothermal chimney microbial communities from Main Endeavour vent field at the Juan de Fuca Ridge, Pacific Ocean - Hulk | ecosystem: Environmental > Aquatic > Marine > Hydrothermal vents ... | reverse complement strand
GTTTGCTTGTATGGATGCCGGCGACAGCACACTAAGGTTTCCCCACCTTATTTTGAGGATATGCCACCTGCTGCGACCAGCGTATCATAGTGGGCTCCCAGATAGTGTTTCAGCCGGCTCAGGCCCAACTTTTGTCTTCGCGAGGCCTCTCTCTCGGACACTAGTGCCGGAGCCAGAGCCGGAGCCCATGAGGATCTATCCTTGCCAACCCCTTTTGAGCCTGCGAGGGACTGCTTGGAAGGAGTGTTGCGCCTACTCCCAAAGCGACGTTTTCGTCTCTCCTTGCAGAGAAGTTCGTAGTTGTGATATGCTTGTGATATCTATGGACTACCTTTTCTCAAAATATTGAATCCACTCTCTTTGGGCAAGATTTGACATTGCTAGAGATCACCTCTATAATAACTCTGAATGTTAAGAAATACCCTCTCTTGTCAATCCCAGTCTCGCTGTGGGCTTTGTAAATCTGAAAAAGATTGGCGATGATAGGATGCCCTGCTTCAATATCACTGGTAAATGCCACCAATATTTAGGACTCTCCCGGAGGAATCATCTGAATGCAGGAACAATATCCACCTGGTATTCCAAAGTGATATTAGTGTAAATGTATTTTATATGGAAGTTGGTGAATATGTGATGGAGAGGTGTGGGTTGGGTATGTGAATTATCTTCTGAGATGTTGGGATGGCCTAAAACTAGGTGTACCTAAAGGGCGGGTATTTACGTAGATATGAGCGGAGTTACTGCATAAAATAGAGCGAGGGATAATTATGCGTTTAAGGGTAATGCTCAAGGTCATTATCTATATAACTTTGGGGTCATTGATGGCAGGTATGTTATTGCCTTCCGTGTGGGCGTCTCCAGTTCCTCTTCAGAAGCATGAAAAAATAAAGATCCCAGTACAAGACATCATTTTTCTCATTGATAACTCTGGTAGCATGGATTTCAAGCATTATAATCCGACAGGAAGCGAACTTTTACCTCCCAATGACCCAAAGCTTCTTCGGTATAGAGCATTGGCAGCGTCAATACATGCTTTAGCGTTAAACCCACGTAAGGATGTTGCTTATAGAGTTGGGATAATTTCCTATGCTACAAACACGGATGTGTTATGGCCGTTAGGAGATCAGGTCCTTCCGAAGGGATTAATTCCTCTTAACCTACAAAAAGTGTGGCAGAATGAAGAAATTGGAGACATAGATAGAAATCATACAAATCATGCTGCAGCGTTAGATACTGCAATTCAGTTGTTGCAACAATATCCAATAACTAAAACTACAACGTCATTGACTATGTATCCACCTGTTATTATCATTTTAACGGATGGGAGTGTTAGAACATCAGGTGTGGATATCAAGGAACCAGAGCATAATCCTGGGATGAAGATTCAGTTGCTTAAGCGGAGGTGGGGAGCCACGGTTCACGTTATATTGTTAGGTGATGAACCTTCACGTGATATAGATACGTGGGAGAAGTGGGGGGCAGAGGTTTATGTCGCCGAGCGAGCAGAAAATTTAACCAAATTCTTCCGTAAAATAGTGGATCTGGCCGCCGGAGCGTTGGAAGGGGGGCCAACAGAAACACCTGAAAAGGAACCAATGCCACTTAAACTTGACAAAGATAATCCAGGAAGAGTTGTGTCGTTTCGGGAAATTATAAAGATACCCCGCGAAAAGAAGTGGCTCGTCGATTCAGTTATTGTGACACTAGTGAGTTCTGAACCTATTAGCAATGAGAGAGTTGGCTTACGGTTGTGCTACTTAAAATCTGATTCTGAAAACGGGTGGGAATGTGATAAGGAGAAAGTTTTTTCGCCTAGAGAAGTGTTGAGCATAGAGGATGAATACATTGTCTCGTGGGAAATTCCGGCAGATATTGTTAGCGATAACGTTGGTATATTTGCTTACCTGCAAAGCAAATACTTAAAAGAAAAAAATCCTTATGCTGAATTAGGGTATCTTGTCACGTATATACCTATACAGATACGTTTGGTTCAACCATCTGCTTCTGATTATATATCATATGTTTCTGGAAATGTAAAAGTGCATTTGGTAGCAGAAGTTAGAAATCAGAACGATATAGCTTTAGATGTGCCCGAGAATGCTTTACGTGTTAGTGCTTATTATTGTCTTAGTGAATCTAATGAAGCAGTGTGTAGTGTGCAAAACAGTATTAGCGTTCCGTTGGTTCAGAATAAAAAAGTACATTATAGGTTTGAGGGAGATATTGTATTGGATAAGATTCATTCTGGGGGAAAATGGTTACAGATACGAGTTTATGCTAATTCGCGCGGGATTAATGTTGGACCATTGCCTGAATATGCGCCGTTCGTTGCGTTGCCTATCGTTACTTTACCGCGTGTCGTACGGATTATAACAGATCCGCCGACTGAAACATTTGTAGGTGAACCTGTTTCGGTTGATGTGATAATAGAGAGTGGTGACGTACATGCAGAAAATTTGAGGCCTTTTATTGTTATAAAGAACGAAAATGGATCTATTATTGAAAGAAAGCGCCTTAAATTTAAGAGTAATGATACACTCTCTCTTCAAGAGCCCATAATTTTCAAGAAACCTGGTTACTATACTATAGCAACAGAGATTTCTGGCTATCTCCCCTCTTATGGCTTTTCCTTTGGACCTGGCACCCAATATTCTATTCCGCAGCAAGAAACTCACTACCATGTAGTTCTTAATCTCCCGAGAGTATCTCGTATTTGGACCGATCCACCGGTGATGGCCGAAGTTGGTCAGCCGGTAACTGTTACAGTATCCATCGATGAGGGCCGAGAGGGCGCGGAATTTGAAGTTTATATATTACTTAAGACTGAGGATGGACAGATTTTACGTCGCTTGAGTACGCGGTATGTGACCCAAAATACCTGGCAAGTAAAAGAACCTATAGTATTTCGAGCGCCAGGAAAATATAGACTAGAAACGGAAATAGTTGGACGCTACCCAGATTTGGATCTTACTTTTGGACCAGGAGGGCTTTACAATATTCCTTCAAAGTATGTAGATTATGAGGTAAAGTTAACGCTACCTCGATTTAATAAGGTAGCGGTTAGTCCTCCTAATCAGGCAGAGGTGGGAGAGCCAATACGTTTATCTGCTATTTTAGAACGAGGAAATGAGGGGTCAAGATCCATTGTAGTTAAAAAGGTGACGGTGCAATTCAAGCGAGAGGGAGAATCTACTGTTGAATGCCAGGCAGAATTGCAACCTTCTGAGACAGGGGTTGTGTGGACTTCTCCGCCCATTCAATGTAAGAAGGCAGGGCATTACCAGTTGGTATTTATGGCTTCCGGTACGGCTGGATTTGGTACGGTGGAATTCGGTCCGAACACGTCATATGTAGTCAGTCGAGAAATCCCGTACAATCTAGTAATGCCCTTAGGTTTTGAAGTTGTTGGAGTTCAATTAGATGATTCTGAAGAATACCAATTAGAGCGGGGGAAATTGTCTCCTTTGTTTGTAGAACTTAAAGCAGGGGCAGGAAAGCCTGTCACTGTAGAAGCATGGTGGACTCATACGCCAGAGTACAAAGTGCAGTTACATAATGATGGAATATCACCGGATATAGACGCTAATGATTTGGTATGGTCAGGATATATAACAGCTCCACTTTCCACGGGAGTATATACAACAGCGGTTCAAGTTGTCGCCCAAAGTAAGTATGGCGTTTTAATCGAAGGCGTACCTTATATGGTATCCATCAAAGTAATTCCTAGGTGGTATGATTTATCCAGGATTTGGAAATATATTATAGGGGGAGTAGGGTTGATTTTAATTGCTGGTTTTGTGTATTGGCGTGAGCAGAATAAACCGCGTCCTATGATTGGGGAATTGGTTGTAAGGAGTGGTGATGGTTATTTGTTTGGTGGTTCAAGTGTTAGTGAAATATTTTCTCTCTCCGAGTATACCCGTCCGATAACCATAGGTTTTGATAAAGGTGTGTTTAATATCCCTACTCCTGAAGGTGAAGAACCTGGGATAAAGGCAATTTTGATAGGGGAGAAAAAACGAGGACGTTTTAAGGAGACTGTTGTTCGTATCAAACCCTATAAGGGGGCACACATTAGAGTAAATGGTCGTTTAGTGCCCAAGAAGGGTATTTTGTTAAATGATGGTTATAATATTGAGATCGGAGAATATAACAGCGTTACAATTGAATATAGGCGCGAGGAAGGAGGTGGGGGAATGTATAGCAGTTTTTCATATTGAATAAATAAATACTTTTAATTGCAAATTTCTTAAACCTTGCACATAGATTACAGGGGGGAGCCATGAATGAACGAACACGTGGTTTGTTAAAACCTACAGATTTGCGTCCTACACTTATTATAGGATTAGGTGGTACTGGAAAGAAGGTATTAACTCGACTTCGTGCTCTCTATCAGTTGTACTTCGGAGATGTACCTAGAGAACGGGTTCGCCTTCTGGAGTTAGATATCGATCCCGCGCGAGAAATCGCTCGTCTTGATGATCAAGAAGTCGAACTTCGCGAGGATGAAAAGATAGACTTAGGCGATGTTCCTGCCCATCAGATTATTGAGGATGTGCGAAAGGGCAAACATCCTCCACTTCAGAATTGGTTGCATAAAGATATACGTTTAATGGAAATGAATCTCCGGCGTGGTGGTCAGCAGATACGCCAACTTGGGCGGCTCGCTTTTGTGTGGCATGCTGAACCTACAGTTGATACACAAAATTTACGTGATAAGTTCGAAAAAGTTATCGCTTCACTTACTCGGCTCGAAGTTGTTAGTACTGAACCCTTAGCAATTCAAATTTTCGTTGTTTCATCCTTGTGTGGAGGCACTGGGAGTGGCATGTTTATTGATGTAGCATACATGCTACGGGATATTTTGGAAGGGCGTGGATTGTTAGGCAAAAGCTTTATTACAGCGTTCCTGACCACTCCCACATTCTTTAGTAGTGCACCACAAGAAAATCTACGTCCTAACGCGTGGGCTGCCTTACGAGAGTTGGATTATTTTATTCGTGTTCAGGGGAATGAGCGGCGCGTTCAACCGCCTGAATTTCTATATTTTAGAGATAGGCGTATCTCTACAGAGAATAGACCGTTTCATATTACGTATCTTATAGATGCTATTGATCATGAAGGAAGAAATATTGCGACCCCTGAACATATGGAGCGTTTGGTGAGCTCCGTTATTTTTGCACTAAGTGCCTCACGTATCGGCGAGGAAGCGGCTTCACGCATTAATAATGTACGTGCCACCCAAGATGTGGATCGAGGTACGGTTTACAGTACTCTAGGATATGCGGCTTATGTCATCCCGATAGATGAAATTATTGGTATTGCCGCGGCACGGTTGTTGGAAAGTGAGTTATTGAAACTGATAGAGGGTCCCAAGAATGAGGAAGGGCAGCTTAACTTAACACGACAAGTAGAGCGTGTTTTAACCGAAAACCGAGAGCGATTACTTCTTGATGTTCGATCTATGGCAAATCGGCTAAAACCAGAACAGGTGGATCGGTGGCGTGCTATTGCTCGGGTGGAGCGCGGCCATCTTGAATCTTTGGAACGAGAGGCTCTTCTCTCTTCTATTCGCCGTCGCCTACAGCAATATCGTCCAAAATTGGCAGAAGAAGTACATCTTCACGTTAGTGAAGGCGTTAATCAAGTACAAGAAGCTTTTCGAGATGTGTTACGAGAGATTATTGAGGAGTATCTCTCTGGTGAACGCCTTCTTATGGACACTGGAGGCATTCCCTTTTTAGATCTTTTCTTAGCCCAAGTACATGTTCATCTTGATAGGATGTTCACTCAGGTGACCTCAGAACGGAATGAAATGCGGACGAGATTAGAGCGTTTAGAGCAAACCGTAGCTATTGAGGAAAGAAAACTTCAAGAATCTATTGAAAGGAGCGGAGGATTTCTCAATCGGCTATTTTCCAGCCGTAGCGTATGGGAGGATGCGGAGGCATATGTAAACATATTTGGCGATCTTTTGCAGGTTGAAACAGATCTGAACATTTACGATGGGTTACGCCGAATTCTGGCATCTTTAGTGGGTTGGGTAGAGGAGCAACAGCAGAAAATTGCTAGACTTAAAGAAAACATTGAAAACGTTGTGCGTCAAGAGGTGCCTCTTTATATCCGAGAGATGGATGAGCGAATTTTGGGGATGGACCCTGTGCGTGAGTTTCCTTTGTTGTCACGAGAAGAGCAATTTAAGTCTCTATATATGAAATATTGGGACAAAGCACTCAGTAATTGGAGAGAGCGTTTAAGTAATACAGGGGTAATTTCTTGGTTGGATATAAATAGTGCTGACTCGCTTTTCCGAACGCATCTTTTGAAGACGGCGCGCCAATCTTGGCTGCATCTTTATGACGCACCTGAATTCTATGTAGAGGAGGTAATTCTGTCCGGCCGTGAGATGACACCGGAAAAATATTTGAAACACCTGAATGAACGTGCTTCATATTTCTGGCAGACTCTCACAAGTGAAGCCGTGGCACGGGGCGAAATTCGAGAGGTGATCAGTGTATATGGTGTAGCAGATCAGGAACAGTCTATTTTCTCGCAATATCTGACAGAGCTTATGCAAGAGCAAGGCAACTCAGTAATTTCTACAGGTGATCCTTATCGTGTAACAGTAGTGAAAATGGCACATGGTATTACGTATGATACCTTATCCATGCGAGATTTGTACATTAATGACTATGCGCGTGCCATTGAACGGGTTCGTCCTATTCATGTGTTCCCCGACTTTTATTTGGGCGATGTAGATGCTGTTGAGCGCCGTCAAGCAGTAGCTCTTGCTTGGGCTTATGGGATTTTAGAGCGAGAGATAGATAAGTTCTACTTTAGTCCTGTTTCTATGGCAACGTCATCAGAGCAATCGGCTACATCACGCTTCGAACGAGAGTTGTTGACTGAACAAGGTTTGTTCCATCTATTATGGTTGGTTGCCCGTGACGATGATCTGTATCAGAAGATTCAAACCGAAATAAGACATTTTGAGGCCCGTATTCCCTTGGAGGAACGTTTGCCTCTTCTGGAGAAGTTTGAACCCATTTACTCTGAGGATAAGGTGTTAGAGGAAGGATGGTTGGCTGAGATTTTACAACGTGATATACGTCGTCTGTATGATAAGTTGAAGCCATATGTATCTCGAAAGTAATTTTGTATTGTAAAAAATCGCACACGTTATGTTCCCATCAAAAGGAACATAACGTGTGCGATCCTGGTGCGCTTGGAACGACAGAGTTGAGGAGGCGGATCTTTTGTGGTACAAATTAATATCACCATAAATTTATCCGCGGGGAGGGATTGGATATGTATGTACTTGTTGGTCTTGGGGCGGCTGGTGTACAAATAATAGATCCTCTGAAATCCGACCTAGAAGATCAAGTAGATGTCTTCTACGCAGCTATAACGGAAGACGAACGGGAAGGATTGCAAAAGGTGAATTTAATAGATGGTGTAGAATTAGAGAACATCCCCAAGAGAACTGTGCTACAAGGACCTTTTCCTCTATCCGTAGATTTAGAATCAGCGTCGGTATTGGAATATTGGCGACGTTATCGCGATGAAATTGCTTGGCGTATTCTGGCCGGATTAGAATCTCATATGCGTTCAATGGATGTTCAAAGTGTAGGGGCGCTGGATTTTTTCATAATAGTTGATGCTCATTCTCCTGTTTCATTGGTGGCTTCGGATTTTATAAAATCTATCATTGCGGGGCGCAAAAAATTTTCTTCTATCTCGCCACTTTTGTTGCAAAGATTTACTATATGTTTGGTTCATGGTAAACGCACAGACAGTCCTTACATATACCCTGTTTTGGAATCTTTAACAGAGTTCCAAAAATTACCAGATTCTGGAATTAGTGTATTTTTGTTAGATACTGATGATGTATCGCCACATGTTGATTTAGATGATATTGTTGAAATGACAAGACAGTGGATAATATTAGTATTGAAAGGAAATCTTAAGAAAGAAGACAGTTATGATGGTGTGGGTAGTTTTGGTCTTGTGCGCAGATCTTTACCAATATCTCCTTTTATTGAGTATTTGGGATATAAATGGACGGAGCGATGTCTAGAAGATTTTATAGGCGAAACAAACAGTGAACAAAAAAGGCTTAATATCATTGATCTTCCTAAATTTGCTTCTGTTGCTAAGGTTGATATCCCGTGTACCACAAACTTAATATCTGGAAGTAAGTTGGGAAAACGTTTGCCAGACGACGTCTATCCGGAAAAGATAATCATCGACGAGTTATCTATTAAAGACCCTGAAGCAATATCAGAGATGAGAAATCGAATGAAAAAAATATTAAGTGTCGATATGCCAACGATTGAGCGTACTATTAGGTCAAACGCAGAGATAGAAAAAAAACAATTTGTAGAACAGATTAGAGAACATGTTTCTGAATTATTGGGAATGTTTGGAATAAAAGGAACGATTCGCAAAATAGAGAGTTTGATAAAAAAGATTGAAAATGAGGCAGAAAAGGCACAAAAACAAATAAGTGTCGCAAAAGAAAGAATGGATGCTACTTTGGATTTTGGGGAGGAACAGTGGCTGTACGAGGCATCATTTGCAACGATAGCTAGTTTTATAATAGCATTGCTGCTGTATATTACTGTGTGGTCAAAATTTGGTATAAATATAATTTTTTCCATTTTGGCGCCGTTATCATTTGTGTTTGGGATTGTGTTTGTATTAATAGTTGTGCGTTTAGTGAATGTTGGTAAGCGCTCGAACTCTTTGTATTCAACTATAGATTCTTCTGGTGTGGCCCTGGCTTTATTATTGGCAATAATGGTGGTAATACCCATTATATCGTGGCACCTGTTATTCAGATCTCTTCCGCTTTCTGCGGTACTTTACTTAATAGTGCCTTTCGTTCTGTTGTCGTTTGTGGTTTTGCATTTTCTCGGAGAAATTGCACTATTATTTAGAATTATTGGGTTACCTGGATTTGCGGGAATGAGCAAGGATATTCGCCTTTCCTTATCATACAAAGACGCTGAGGATAAAGTGCATGCATATATTGAAACGTTTGATAGCTGGATGTTTTTAAAACGCGCCTTCGTTATTACAGTTCTGGCGGGTACCGTTGCCTTTATAAAAGAAGCACAAAAATCGATTCCATTTTTTGATTTTCTTAGTATTATCAAATTGCCGTTTTATATGTACTTAGCATTTGAGGCGGCCTTTGTAGCTTTAGTAATTGGCCTCGTTTATACCTTTGTATTATATATATGGTCTCTACGAAATATGCAGAAATATAAGCAAGCTTGGCCTGTCGGTACGTCGGTTTTCTTCCAGCGCGTTTTATTCCCCGCCTTACTGGTCTTTGGCATGATCAAAGGTTTGCATTTTTGGGCGCCAGTCTTCCTTCTCTCATTGTATCCGGATGTTAGAAATACTATAGGAATCCTGATACTGATCTATCTACTTATAGTCGGCCTTCTTGATATCGCTAGAGCAAATCAGATATTTAAAGAATGGATTAGATGGTTTGAACTGAATCAATGTTGGTCCTTATATGGGACATTATGGAAATCTATTTTGGAAATTTACAAATATTGGCTTAATGAATTTACCACCTTGATAAACAATTTGAAGGCAATAGAAAATCATGCTGAAACAGAGAAGAATACGTTGCATCAATTGGCAGAACAAACTAAACGGGCGGCCTTCTCTCCGCCTCGATATTCTGTTGGTTATTTACATGTTGAGAACATATGGCAGCATTGGGAGAAAAAATATCTTGAACCGGATGAACAAGTTATTAAAGCGACGAGAGCGTGGTTCGGTGATATTTTCAAAAATAAAATCAGCATACGTTCGCTTCGGAACAGAGTAAAGACATTAATTGATAAAAATCACATAAACGATAAATTGAAAAAAGAGTTTAGTGTTTACAGATATTTTTTAGAAATGGATAGAAAGCATGGATTATCTGGCTCTTTAACTTACGATTCTGATGAATGGACGAAAGTTTGGAATATTATTCCTGCATTACCGTTTGAGAATTGGAATATGTTACTTAGGGATGGATCTCGTCCTCGATGGGATTGTAAAGATAGTATGACACGCCGTGTATATCTTGGTATTCCCTTAAGTCTGAAGGGCAATAGCGCTTTTCGAGATGCCATTAAACGTGTGGTAGCCGGGGCGATCTCTGATTTTGACGAAACAGAAGAGGCGCTTAGCGTGGTTCAATATAAAGTAAACGTCTTTAGTTACGAGGATATTATATATAACCGTGTTCAAATATGTCCTCGCCTTGCGAAATGGAAACAAGCGACAGAAAATGCTCGCCAGTCCGGAAGGGAAGATACTACTTAGGGAGATTGTTTCATATGTAAGGGGGACCCTATGAATGGCAAAAATAGATATAATTTGAAACTCCCTACATTGTTTATAGGGTTGGGGCGAACAGGACATGATTTGATTTCTTATCTTTTTCATCATTTGCATTTATTGAGTGGTCTAGAAGAAATTCAATGGGCACGTTTCATCATCATAGATTTCTCCTCCTCAACTCTTGAAGAAGAGGCGGAAATTGAATTTTTTGATATGAGTGGGGCATCAGCGGAACGTTTGGTGAGACAATTCTCAAACCGACGTAAAGATAAACCTTTGCGTGGTTGGTACCAACGACAACATATTGACGGATTGAGATTTTTGCGGGATTGGGGCGGAGATCGACAAATTGCTCGTGCTTTGTTTTTGTGGCACGGAGATAGCCAACAAGGCTCTTTGTATATTAGAGAAAAATTGCGTAAATCGATTCAGAACATGATGTTGCATGCCCAGAAGATTTCTATGACCCCAAAAGCTCAAATTTTTGTGATTTCATCTGTGGGTGATGGTTTTGGAAGCGGTATTATTAACGATATCGGATATCTTATTCGTGATATATTGGACGAAGATAACTTTTCAGAATATGTCCCTGTGTACGGCATATTTACTATACCTATTTTAGACGATGAGTCTCGAATGCTTAAAGAACGCACTTACGCTAATGTTTGGGCCACACTTTCTGAAACCGATTATCTACTTCATACCTCGATTAAGGAGAGACGAGGCGCCTATCCTGTATACTACTTTAGTGGCCGTAAAGTGGAAACAAAATCAAGTCCATATACTGGAATATATTTGTTAGATCACATAGATAACCGGGGAAATACTATTAGAGACCAATTTTTGTTAAATCGTATAATTGGAAACGTGCTTGAAATATTGACAACACGTGATGGAGCTAGATCTTTATTTTCGATATTCTCGTCAGAAGGCAATAATAGGGTAGCATCTTTTGGTGTGGTATCCGTTAACGTACCGATTGCCGAAATATCAGAGTATCTATCTATAGAATTAATTACTGATGCGCTTCGTAGTTGGTTGGCCGATAAAGAATATTATGCGATAAATAGTAATAAAGTGATTATGGAAATTGAAAAGCCCCAAATACTAGAGGAAGTTGAGAATATTGTTCCTCCTCTATTTGGTTTAGGGAAGGACTCTATTCGTGAATATATACAAAATATGGCTTTACAGGTAGTAGATAAGTGGAAATCTAAACTCTTGGAAGATATAGACAACAATTTGCACCTGTTTTTTGTTGGGGACAACGCATCTTTTAACTTGTCACAGAAATATCTTTTGGAAGTTGTAAACGCGATAGAGAACTTAGAAGAATCTTTACGGAAGGATATTGACAAATACATAAAAGATGCGCAATCTAAAATAAATGAGTTAGAAATTGCATTTAATAATTTTCTCGAAGTGCAGGATGAATTATCGTCGCCGGATAGTAACGAATACCAACACAATGGATTGCTAGATAGTATATTGAACATACTGACGAGAAGGAAAAAGCAAGAAGGTATTCATAAAGGTGATGCGAAATCGGAGCATGCGGTATTATGTTTGCACCTTCAGGAAGAATGGCTTAAGTTAATTTCGTCTATAATATTGCGACAATCGATAATAGAGATACTTCCTGGTATAAATGACGAACTTGAAAAACGAATGAAAGTTATCGGTAATCTTCATTCTCTTTCAAAGGATTTACTAGAGAATGATTTGCCTGAATGGCGGAACGAAATTGATGCGAAAATGAAATCTCTCTCTTCTTATCCGTTCTATATCCTTTTGACTAAAGATGATTTTTATGTATATAAAACAAAGAACGGTGGATGGGTTAAAAAACTGCAGTTATATAAAGAGCGAGTTGTAAAAGAAAATTTTCCGTTTCTGTCGCATTTAAAAAATAGAAAAGATCTGCTAGGGTTTTTGCGGAGGATAGCAAGTGGTGTAACTTATTATGTATATGATGATCCTGATCTTAAGGCTGTTAACTTGTTAGATAGAAGGGTTGGTGGTATTACATCATTTAATTTGCGCAATATGTATTATTTGTGGCCTCTAAATCGTACACGTGTTGTCGACGAAATTGAATCCCGGATGATGAAGATTTTGGGTGTAGAAAGGGCAGATTCTCTATCTGTTCATAAATGGCCGGATCTGTTCGAATTCGATGACTTTCATAAGCTATCAACTGGCGATCCCTATAATATCATTGCTGCCTATATTTATAAAGGGATATATCCATACTTTTCTTCTCGAGCAAATATATTTGTTCGAGATTACACAGATTATATTTTGAAATCTTCTCCTCTCCATGTATTACCAGATTTCGACCTTGGTGCTTATGATGACGATCTCTCTAATCGTCTTAATATAGCTGCTCGCGCCTTATCTTATGGTCTTGTCCATCCTGAGTCTGACGGTTACGTGCTTTTGTTATCTCAAGAGCAACATCATCATGTTCGCGGAACTTTATTCGACGCTCTGTGGACCATTGCTCATAAAAAAAAGATTCGTCAATCCTTAAGCGAAAGAATAACGTTAATGGAGCTGAGCTCTTCTCCTCAAGAATTGGAACGTAAACGTGAAAGTTTGCAACGTTTATCGGAATTACCTCACGATCCGGGTGGTGTGGCTCTTTCATTGTGCAAGAAAATTTTGCAAGAAATGGAGAAAAAGAGTTGAGGTTAGCATAAATTTTTATTAGCTTTATGTTTTAAGGTATTGAGAATGAGAGAGGGATATGTTGTCGAGGAAAATTTTTTTAACTTTAGCAATAATAAGTATAATAGGCACGGGTGTTTACCTTTTTTTATCCGTCACGATCCAATCCCATATGTTTATGGTTAGGGAAATCACCCGTGGAAATTCTATGACCCCTTCTTTTATTGCAAGTACTCCTTTGCCATCCCTGCCAACTCCGGTCCCATCTGCCCATTTAACACCAATGTTTACGCCCACTTTATTCTCCCCTCCAACACCAACGTCATCTCTTCCTCTTGCTACTCCACTCCCTACACCTACATTGCCCTCCTCCCCGGAACCAACGATAATCACCCCTCTTATTACCACGGCCACTACAACGCCACGTACATTAATTGTGCAACGTTTTGCTTTAGAAGATTATGGAGGAAGTACAGCGGTAGTGTGGGCCCTTGGCCTTGAGCAAGAACGTTTGGGAATTTATCGGTATAGAGAGTCTACAGGAAACTGGGAGGAAATGTCATTTAAACGATCAGTGGATTTTATCCGAAAAATACCCGGAATTCGGTTGAGAATGTGGCCATTTTCTGATGGATTATTGATTCTAGAAAATACATCGTGGGAAGGTTTTATCCTATTAGATAATCCTCAACAAAAAGGTGAGTTACCATGGACGGCCCGTTTGTGTGGGCAGAAAGAGGGTTCTATCAGATATCTTCTATCGGATAACAGAGACGGTTCTTTTTGGATGATTACTGGTGACACAATATGTCGTTGTTATCTCTACAAACATGGATTTTGGCGTTGTGATTCTAAAGTGGAAATAAAATGCAATGATAGTAATCGGGAAGCTTGTATAGTCACAGGAGATTGGATATTTCCGCAAATAGAATTTTTCGTAAAGAGCTCGGACACGTTATGTGCTTATGTTATAGATTATGCGAATGGTCGTTCTTCTATTTTTGCATCTGAGAGTGTTCTTGGAGATTGGGAGCGTGTTTCTGAGGTATTAAATCCACCAGCTGTGCAGCCGGTGGGATTATGGTGCAATAAAAAGCGACGGCAATGGTGGCTATTAACCTTTAACGGTGGAATACAAAGTAATCGGAACATTAAGCGAGGACCGATTGTACAGAATGTTTTTTTCAAGAAAGCGGATATATGGCTGCAAGATGATAAAATTGTAGGTGTTGCTCTGCGAGAAGATGGAAAATTATTTGTTATAAACGACGACGAGTTAGAAAGTATAAACATACCATGTTCTCCTGTATCTGATATGGCAGTTGCTATGAAACGAGACGTATATGTATTGTGTAATGGGAGTATTTATGTTGCATCTAATATTTGGAATGTAACAAACGAAATTAAGTGGAGAGTTCTTCCAAATACTATAGATTCGGGAACGGGTATGTAGGCAATGCGTTCAACACTAAAGATAAGTATGATCTTTTTGTTTATCCCAACCCTAATAATTTACGTATTTCTTTTGTCAAAGCCAAATAATGTATCCGCGCAAAATACTTTTCCGGGTGTAGATATTATTATTTTAATGGATACTTCCACATCAATGTGTTCTCCACAACAACCGAACTGCTTGGGACCTGCTCGTTCTGATCCTAACGGATTACGGGATCTAATAGTTCTTTCGTTTGTAGCACAATTAAAGGATCAAATACGCTCAGGAAAATGGCCGCAGAATACTCGAGTGGGCTTGCTTTCTTTTGGAAAGCAAGTACAAGAGATTGTTTCTCTTAAAGATATCCGAGTATGGAATCCGCGTGAGGAAATCAAGTTAGAGAACATTCCTGCTGAAGATGCGACAAATTTCCTTGATGCTTTTAGAATGGCCATCAATATGTTCAGTAAATCTCGTACATTCGAGTCGAATCGTTTGCCTATAATTATTTTGCTGTCAGATGGCGTTTTAAATCCTTTTCCTGGCACTTATATGACTATAGACCAGGAGAGAGAACGTATCGATAAAATTGCTGATTTATTGGCCAATTATAATATATTTATTTATTGGTACCGTTTTCCGACAGGAACTCCTAAATATGCATACATTAGGGAACTATGGCTGAATGCCATGAGAAATTATATTGTAGAAGACGTTCAGGTTTCTGTGCCACCTGGCGAAGATTATGTCGAATACGTACGTAAAATAGTAGAACGTAACTTGACATCTCTATCTAGAATAATCAACGAATCATATGATGACATTACATTTTATATGTTAGGGATAGATAGTACAGAGGTAGTTGGTTCTTCGGACTGGCAACTATGCGGGATAACCAGGCGAGAGAATGTAACTGCTACAATAACTACTGTTGAAGTGCGTATTTTTATTCAGCCACATGGCAATGTTTTTAGTTATACACTAGTTGCCCCAATGATAGTTCAACATGGTAACCTTAGCTGTATGGATGTAAGTCCACCGTATGAAGAAAATTTAGTAGGTGCTCGTGCAAATGTCATTACTCTTACAGTAAAGGGAGAGATATTTGATACGGAAAAACGGCATCCTTTTACTAAAGAAAAAACATTCTATAAGGATATTGTATTTATTCCCCGTATCAATGTAGAACTTATCGATTTTCCGTCATTTATTGTCGCTAAGTCCCCCGTGTCATTTACAGTAGCTATAAAAAATGCATATTATATGCGAGATAATGTTGTTGATAATATACATATATGGCGCGATGATGAGCAATTAATTGTAGGCGATGAGTGGATAATAGAGAGAGCATGGAGTCGCGAAGAAGATATTTACGTAACTATTCGTCTTAATCGACAAGTAGTTTCGTCACCAGGAGATGCTGATTTATCTGTTTGTGTCGAAGATGGATTACACTCCTACACGCCATGCACGCACAAAAAATTGTTGGTATTTATGCCCATATCATTGTATTTACAGCCTAAAGTAACAAAAGTATATATTGGCTCTTATATTTCAGTTGATATAACTGTAATTAACGGTAAATATATCCTTCAGCATTTGCCTGATTGGATCAATATTTCTTTTGTGAGAAATGGCGATACGCTTCATCTAAAAGAGAATGATGACTGGAAAATTGTTTCGGAGCAAATAACAGGGGAAGATATAGAATTGAAAGTAAGAATAAACACTAGTAAGATTTCAGAGTTTGCCGAAAATGTTTACAATATCCAATTAAATGTGTGTCTTAATTTTCCACAAACACTTTATATTTTTTCTGAATCTCGCTGTGATCATTCTAATCTGTTTGTATTGTTACCACCAACGCCAACGCTAGTGGAAATTACACCCACTTATACTATAACACCTGGGCAAGATAGTGATATTTCAACAAAAAACAGGTTGTTACCATTATGGAAGTATTGGGG
>Ga0256914_1002222_pt1 | contig 16430 bp, 14 predicted proteins | sample HulkmetaG_FD_191571 | JGI IMG/M metagenome (GOLD analysis project Ga0256914, IMG submission 191571) | Hydrothermal chimney microbial communities from Main Endeavour vent field at the Juan de Fuca Ridge, Pacific Ocean - Hulk | ecosystem: Environmental > Aquatic > Marine > Hydrothermal vents ... | reverse complement strand
TCAAGTGGCAACCGCCCGAACCCATCGTACCCTACAAGCAGGATTTCGGGCGTCCGCAACTGGACTGGGACGCCATCGTCCAGGGCATCAAAACCCACGGCATCCGTAACGGCGCCCAGACCACTATTGCTCCCACCGGCACCATTGGCACCGTTACTGGCTGCGAGGGGTACGGCTGCGAGCCAGTCTTCGCCCTGGCCTACACCCGCTATGTGAAAGAAGCTGATGGCGATGTGGCGCTGGATTATGTGAGTCCGCAGTTTATGAAAGCGCTGGACGCCGCGGGCGTGGAGGAAAGCGTCAAAAAGAAGATCGTCGAGCAGGTGAAGCATGATGGCACCTGCCAGGATGTGGATGTCCTGCCCGAGCATATCCGTCACACCTTTGTAGTGAGTATGGATATCGAACCAGAAGAGCATGTCATCATGCAGGCCGCGCTACAACGATTCGTTGATAACAGCATTTCGAAGACTATTAACTTCCCCCCCAACGCCACGGTGGAGGATGTGAAGAACGTGTATCGCATGGCCTGGGAGCTGGGTCTGAAGGGGCTGACGGTGTATGTCACCGGCAGTCGCCAAGAGGTCGTGCTCGAAACAAAAGCGGTAGCCGAAGCCAAAAAAGGCGGCAACGGACTCACGCCACAGGCCCAGCAAGCATCTCTGGAAATCCATGCTCCCAACCGTCGTCCCCGTCCCTCTCGTCTGACAGGACTCACCTACCGCCGGGCCACGCCTCTGGGCACGGCCTATGTCACCATCAATCAGACCGAGGAGCGAGAGCCATTCGAGGTGTTCCTGAATGTGGGCAAAGCTGGCTCGGATGTGGCGGCAGTCTCCGAGGCTTTAGGACGACTGATTAGCTACATCCTGCGTATGCCCAGCCATCTCACCCCGACCGAACGTCTGCACCAGGTGGTGTATCAACTGGCGGGCATTGGCGGCGGCAGACCTCTGGGATTCGGGCCGCAACGAGTGCGCTCCCTGCCCGACGCCATTGCCCAGGTGCTGGATGAATATCTGCACGAAAACATCGTAGTGGAAACCATCCAGCCCGAACAAGAACCCCTGCCCGCGGGCCAACTGGAACTGCCTCTGAATCAGATCGGCGATCTCTGCCCCGAATGTGGGCAGGCCACCCTCCTGAACATCGAAGGTTGCAAGAAATGTATTAATTGCGGATACAGTGAATGCTAAGAATGCTGCAAGAATTGATCGCCAAAAGGGACGTAATCCGACTGCGTCCCTTTTTTATTTCTTCGCACGTTTCCGCAATTCATGCTATACTTTGCTTCATGAAAAAGTCAACGCTATTCATATTCCTTACACCGATTGTCCTTTTTCTTTCCATCCCATTCTCGCACGCCATAGCTCAGGGGCCGATAGAGCTAAAAAGCCTTACCATCAAGCTCTGGCCCGAATATGACGATCCGCGCCTGCTGGTGATCATCGATGGCGAGCTGACGAATCCTGGCAGTGAAATCCGGCTGCCGATTCCCGAAGGAGCTACGCTGAACGCGGTGGCTTCGGCGAACAGTAGCGGAAGACTACTGAAAAACGACTGGCATGAAGAGAAAGCCGAAGATGGCGGTCGTCTTCTGGTGATGATCCCAGAAAACCCTCTTTTCCGAGTCGAATATTACACCAACTTCCCCAGTGACGGCGCCAAACGCACCATCAAATTTGAACTGCCCGCAGGATATTTCAATACAGAATTTGCCTCTATCGAAATTTTACTGCCCCCATCCAGCAGCGACATCACCCTCTCACCGCCCGCTGATGAGTCTGGTGCGGATGGAGAAGAAGCGCATCTTTTCCAAAGGACCCTGGGTGAGATAAAAGATGCGCCCATCGTCCAGGAAATCACCTATGTCAATCCTGAAAACGCACTGACCGCGCCCAGACCCGAGCCCTCAGCTCCTACGGAGCAAGAACCGCCTGCAGCGCCCCAGCCTCAGGCATCAAGCCCCATCTCAAAATCGTCGCTGAATCCATGGATTCTCATCTTAGGCGTCGCCGCTCTGTTACTCATTGCGGGCGGTGTTGTGGGGTTATGGCTCACACGAGAGAAAGAGCCAGAAGAAACGTATGCCGCCCCAACCAGCCCCAAAAGCAAACGAAAGAAATCTCATATCGTTTCAGCATCGACATCAAAAAATCTCGATCGGTTTTGCCGACAATGTGGTAGAGAATTCGGGCCAGATGATCGTTTTTGTCGTTATTGCGGAGCACCGCGTCAATCATTGTAACAGATATCATCAGCCTGTGAGGCGTTGAGAGCAATCGCCATATTTGCGCATCAGTCCTCGGGAGGTGGTCAGCAGAATGTGGGCTAGTCGCTTTTACAAAAAGTGCTGACTTTCCCTGCGTCCCCCACTTCCCTACGATCTTCCCGCTCTCCATGCGCGCCTCAAAGAAAAACAACTTTTCTCTGACTGATCCCATACGGAAGCCATACGAATGAACGTCGTAAGTAATAGATGCGAAAGCTTTCTGCATCGACCCAATGAGGTTGCAGCGTTCCGTAGCGCCCGACGCCTCGAACAATGGGGCCATCATGACTGACGAGGCATCGCTGCTGCAACGTGCACGTGAGCGAGACCCGGCAGCCCTTGCCACCATTTATGATACATACGCGCCTCAGATTTACGCATACATCTACCGGCGTATTCGCGATCCTCATCGAGCAGAGGACCTGACCTCAACAGTCTTTCTAAAAATGCTCGAATCTCTGGACAAAAACAACTTTGCCAGAGAGCGACTTCAATCGTGGCTTTACCGCATCGCACACAATACCATCATCGACCATGTGCGATACCAACAACGCCGTCCGGTTCAAACCCTTTACGAAGTCGTCGAAACACACAGCGAAGAGGACCCCGCCTCGCTGGTGCAAAAACAAATGCAAGATGAAGCGGTTTGGAACGCGATTCAACAGCTTACCGAAGATCAAAAAAACGTCATCATTCTTCGCTTCGGCGAAGGCTTAACAGCCCCACAAGTTGCGGAAATCTTGGACAAAACAGAAGAAGCCGTACGAGCGCTGCAACGTCGAGGGCTGGCGAATCTAAGAAAAATTTTATCCCCATCACAAGCTGACCTTTTCTAACCTCTTATGACTTCTCAGCGCGAAAAAGACTTCCTGCTTGATCAGGCGCTCAACAACCAAATCGCTCGTGACGCGCTCGATGAAGAACTGGCTTCGTTACTGACAACGGCATCACGTGTGCACGCATTTCTCGAGGAAACGCCGCCTCCACCCCACGGATTGCGACCAGGAAGATCGGCATTTCTCACCGCAGCGGCCCAGTCATCAAAGAAACATTCACGCAAACCTCTCATTCCGTTCTTGCCTTCTTCCCGACGCCTTACCCAGGCGCTAGGATGGATCATCCCTCTGGGGGCGGTGGCGGTTATGGCTATCTTCATGAGCACCATGCTGCTCACTTCCAACCTGCGCGGACATCCTGAGTTGCCAGGTGAAAATAATCCCCAAACGCTTACAACCCCGGTTGGGCACCCCAACAACACCACGCTAAAAGCGCAAGACCATCAGAAGGCAACATCAGAGGATTCCGAGGCGACACACAATGCCGCACAGCAGGACTCAGAGAATCCCTCCCTAGAAGACATTCCCAACCTCACCAAACAATGGGAGCGGAACAACAGCGAGCAGGCATCGGGCAATACCCCCAGCACCACAATAGACGCTCTTCAGGTGACTAATGGGCCACCGACCAAGCCTCAACCTGCTGACAACGCCACACCTCCTTCCGATGGGCTTGTGCTCACGGTTATGCCGCCTGGTTTCACCCCCACACCTCCCAGGGACGCAAGACCAGCGATCAAACCATCGCCTGTAATCTCTGTTTCCATCACCATCACTCCCTCCATTACGCCAGATCCATCCCAAAGGCGCCGCAGGCCGCCAAGACACCCCAAGCACTGATCCTCCCCCGTAACACGCATCAGCTCCATCCCACATAACCCCACACCTTGATTGACACCACTCATTACTCGCTCTCGCCAACGAATAAAAAAGACTTCCGGCTCTCGCCACATTGCCGGAAGTCTTTTTTATGTTTTTTTGAATCACAGAAAATATATCCCTGAGGAAAGACGACTCCCAGATTTTGATGACTCCGCTCGATATTAAAGCTACACTTTGGGAGAATAATCTTCTGTTTCGGATGTTTCTTCAATGCGTTGCTGAACCTTCGACTCCACAGGATCGTGATCGTGGGGCAAAAGATGTGCAGGCTCTACCTCCACTTGTGCGGGCGCTTCGGGGATCACCAACCAGGCCATCAAATAGAACAACAGTCCTCCTCCCCACCAGAGTGTAAGGAAGACTGCCGCCAAACGAACCAGGGTGGGATCGATATCAAAATATTCGCCCAAACCGCCGCAAACGCCGGCAATCATGCGGTTGTTGCGAGAGCGATAGAGTTTCTTTTTTGGCATGTTCATATCTCCTTGATACCATGAATGGATGAACTGTTGCGGCCTATCTCATATCTGGCCATCCATGCAAGATACGCAACAACGTATGACAAGGTTGCAACCGTCTCTTTTCATCTTCCAGAACGAAGGCCCGCACCGCACAGTCAAAAAAACGAATCTTCCAGAGATTTTGGTAAGTTCTAAGAAGTTATTTGATTTTCATGCCTTGTTTTGTAACAACGCAAGACGAAAATAGATGAAGGAAATTGTCTACATTCGTCCATCTCGATCGACATCCGTCTTTGGCAAGTCGCCAGACTCCTATGTTGTCAGCACAGGCGAACAGCTAGCCACAGCCCCCAAGCTCTGATTGTAATCGGCGGGTAACCGGGCATGAAACTTGCGTCGGGTAGCTCGATACAAAAATAGACGAAAGTTGACGATTTTACTTCAGCCAGTTTCCGCTTCTCGTCAACTTTCGTCTTAGCGTCATTGCAATAGATCGTCAAGAATTGAGTGGCTTTTGGGAAGCGCCCACCCCCTCAAAATTGGAGAAATACTACAAACCAGCGGCTCGTAGATGAGAATGAAGAAGGATGGGCTTGATTTCCGTCGGGTCGTAAGCGACCTCAATCTCACCACTTTCGGGATATATCTTCACTTCTTCGACGCCTTCCAAATTTAGCGCTTCTTGCGCTCGATCCTGCCAATCGGCTCGATCCATGCTATCGACCCAAAGTGAGGTGTGAAAAATGGGATTGCTCATTGCATCTCGCTCCATTGCATTAGATGATGTGAATTCGATTGCAGAGGCGGCTTCATTATATCAAAACTCGTTGGCGTGAGAAAAGCGAGATATCGTTTCGTCGATAATTGACAAACAAACAGGTGGTGGTTATAATGCGATGCGTTGAGTCGATATCCAATACAATGGCCCATTCGTCTAGTGGACTAGGATGCAGCCCTCTCAAGGCTGAGACACGGGTTCGAACCCCGTATGGGCCGCTAAGATGACACACCGCCCCACAAGGCGGTGTTTTGTTTTTTTGTAGTGGTGCGAATTTGATTAACGCCATCGGCAGTGAAAGGCGCCTATCAATGCTCAGAGACGATAGACCAGGGGCGACGGACGATTCACGCCGCCAAACAACGATTTTCAGTAGATCACGATTTGCCATGATGCGCAGAGCCGGATCCGTGATCCGGCGGTAATTCGAGCGTCGAACCCGCCGGATTGCGAATCCGGCTGGACACACACTCTCGCAATCGTGATCTACTGATTTTCGTCATCTGTCGTCTATCGTCAAATGGTGCGAGCGCGAACCATGGCAACGAGCAGAAAGGCAACCATCAGTGAAAAATAACCTGGCTACCTGACACAAATTGGCGTTGTTTGCTGCCACTGGCTGAATGAATTCGGTTCTTGGGGCTGCGCCCCCCTTTGCTTCCTTTCCCCGCTCCGAGACGGACGGGGAAGGCGATTTGGAAAGGAATGGCCTGCGCCGCTCAGCCCCCTTCGGGGACGCTTTTTTCGCCCGATTTGTGTCGCCGTCTGGCCCCCAAGACGCTGTCGACGCAGGTCATCAGGCGGCCGCAGCCCCTCAGCCCTGATTTCAATCGGCAGGAAACATGAACATGAAATTTGTATCAGGTTGCCCAAAAAACCACTCCCTGTTTGTATTGGGATTTATGCCGCGTTGTGTTAAGCCAGATAATGGGGTTATCAAAAAAAAGAGGGGTGTGATAAAATAGCTAACAAGTTGTAAGACTAACGACAATGTTAGTCACACACAGATGCAGCGTCGCATTATTCACCCAAAACATCATAACAAAATGTGAGGTATCAAAATGGGCAAAGACACATTTACCATCATTGACAATCGCACCGGCAAAAGTTACGAAGTTCCAGTAACTGATGATACTATCCGGGCGATGGACTTAAGGCAGATCAAAGTGAACGAAGATGACTTCGGCACAATGAGTTATGATCCCGCCTTCAAAAACACCGCCTCAACTCGAAGCAAGATCACATTCATTGATGGGGCCAAGGGGATTCTGCGTTATCGCGGTTATCCAATTGAGGAAATTTCTGAAAACGCCACGTATCTGGAAGCAGCCTATCTAGTGCTTTATGGCGAATTGCCGACTCGGGAACAGTACGAAAAGTGGGTCTTTGATATTACTCACCATACGCTGATTCACGAGAACATGCGCCAGTTCCTGGACGGCTTCCGCTACGATGCGCATCCCATGGGCATGTTTATCAGCACCGTGGCCGCGGAATCCACCTTTTATCCCGAAGCCAAAAATGTGTTTGATCCGGAATCGGTGGAGCTGCAAACGCGTCGTCTGGTCGCCAAAGTCCCTACCATTGCGGCCTTCGCCTATCGGCATTCGCTGGGCCTGCGCTATTCGTATCCAGACAACGACCTGAGCTATGTGGGCAATTTTCTGAACATGATGTTCAAGATGACGGAGTTGAAGTACAAGCCCAATCCCATCATCGAACGGGCCCTGGAAATCCTGTGGATTCTCCACATCGACCACGAGCAGAACTGCTCCACCACCACGATGCGCGTTATCGGAAGCGCTCAGGCAGACCCATATGTGGCGGTGGCTGGCGCCGCGGCCGCGCTTTCGGGCCCGCTGCATGGTGGCGCCAATGAACGCGTGTTGCGAATGCTCAAGCGCATTGGCAGCGTCGAAAACATCCCCGAATATCTTAAATATGTGGAAAGTGGCAAAGAGCGACTGATGGGCTTCGGACATCGCGTGTATAAGAACTATGACCCGCGCGCTCGAATCATCAAGAACTTTGCCCACGAGGTCTTCAAGGTTACGGGCAAAAATCCGATGTTGGACATTGCCCTGGAATTGGAGAAACGAGCGCTAAACGAGGAATACTTCGCCAAGCGCAAGTTGTATCCCAATGTGGACTTCTATAGCGGCATCATCTATCAGGCGTTGGGCATCCCCACCGAGATGTTCACCGTGATGTTCGCGATTCCGCGCACTGTGGGCTGGTTGGCCCAGTGGCGTGAGATGCTGCAAGATCCGGAACAAAAGATCGCTCGGCCTCGTCAGATCTATGATGGCCCCGGCGAACGCCATTTCATTCCGATGGACGAACGCTAATTCCTACGAACAACTACTCAAGGCATCGACGCCCCCGGTCTCTCACTGGGGGCGTTTGCATTCACTTATGCGATGAAACGCAGATACTTTTTCATCACCTCTGGCATCTTCCTGCTTCTCATCCTGTTGTGCGGATTAACAGGAGCCTGGGCTTGGGAGAAAACCGCTCCCTCATCCCCCGTGCAGAAAAAGGTCGCTCGTGAGGTCAAACCCTACCAGTTCGATCTGATCGGCTACGAGGCCGGTGCGATCGCATCCAAAACGAAAGATTGGATCACCCGGCCAGGCACGCGTCTCTCACCTGAAGCTCAGCAAAATCTGGTCGAAAATTACGTGGCGCTGGCTCAAGAAGCCCGACGCCTGGAATATGAGATCAATCGCATCTATGCGGATCCGGAGCAACAGGATCCTGCCGCAGCCAGCGCCGATCTACAACGGCGGGAGAAAGAAAGCAAACGTCTCATGCACGAAGTGCGGCCGATGGTGGAGACAATCCTGGCGCGACAGGTCAGCCAGACACTGGAGGACATGGGGCTGGGAACGGCGGGAAGGTTGTGGCCCCCCCTGGTCTTCAACTTCAGCGCCCTACCCAGCTATCTCATCGTTTCTCCGCGCGATCATATCGAGCTCGAAGCGGGTGTGCACCTGCGCCCCGATCTCACCATCCCCGAAAAAGAAAGCATCGAGGATGATGTGGCCACGAAATTCGATGTTTCCACCCTGGTGGAGGAGCTGGGGGGATTGGGCGTGTGGCCCACCATGCTCACCGACGATGCCGACCTCTCATGGATTCTCGACACCATCGCCCATGAATGGTTGCACACCTACATGGCGTTTCATCCTCTGGGGTGGCATATGTTTGACAATCCCCAGATGGACACCATCAATGAGACGGTGGCCACCATCGTGGGGAACGAGGTTGGGGCGGAAGTGGCCTGGCGCTACTATGGCATTCCCAAACCCAAACCCCAGCCACTGTCTGAAACTCCCACGGATCTACCTCCGCCAGACCCCAACAAGTTCGACTTCAGGCTTGAGATGCGACGCACGCGACTCAAGGTGGATGAGCTGCTCAAGGCCGGTAAGATCGAAGACGCTGAGGCTTATATGGAGGCCAGGCGCAAGCTGTTTGTCGAACACGGCTACTATATCCGTAAGTTGAACCAGGCTTACTTCGCGTTTCATGGCTCCTACGCCACATCAGGAGCCTCCACCGATCCCATTGGCCCCAAGCTACGTCAGCTACGAAATCTAACGCCCGACTTGGCCACATTCGTCCACGAAGTGCAGCGCATCAGCAAACCTGCCGACCTGGATGCGTTGCTGGCGGAATGGCAAGCCGGGCATCGATAACTGCGCTGAGGGCGGTTCAGCACACGTGCATTGCGCTTTCTGTGTATCACTACCTCTCGAGAATATCGAAGAAAACCTGGGGTTTGCGGCGTTGGAGATGCCGCTCTGCAGCCAACGCCAACCGGAAAAGCGAGACCTCATCCCAATGACGCGCCATCACCTGCATGGCAATGGGCAGGCCTTCCTCTGAGTAAGCCACCGGAAAGCTCATGGCAGGATGTCCGGTTAGATTAGCGAAAGGTGTGTAACGCATGATTTCGGTCAGTGTGGAGAGATCAGAATCGCCATCGGGCAAAGCAGATTCGGGGATTGATGGTGCGGTCAGGCCCGCGGCCGGAGTCACGATGACATCCACTTCCTCGAATGTCCGGGCGAAGTGAGCCATCAGCCGGGTGCGGACGCGCTGCGCCAGCACAAAGTCGCGAGCATTGAACGCCCGCGAAAGCGCCAGACTGATGCGGACATCCAGCCCCAAATCCTTATGATGAACGTGATAATCCCGATCCAATGCTTGATTCATCTCGGTGGTAATAGTAATGACATGGGCAATACGCGCGGCCTCCAGATCGGGAATAACAATCTCTTTCACCTGCGCGCCCAAGTTCTCGAATTGCGCCAACATGGCCTCGTTGCCCTGCACCATGTCGGGCGTGGCATGCCGAAACCAGGGCCAAAATACGCCAATGGTGAGATCATGCAGGTCTGCGTTATCCCAACCCTTCAGGGTGGGCAAAGGTTGTTGAACGCTAAGACGATCCCGTGGATCTGGCCCGGCGATGACGGCGTAAGCCAGGGCCAGATCGCGGACCGAAGACGCCAGCGGGCCCACATGCGCCACGCTAAAATCCAGGGCGAACGAGCCAGATTCGGGGACGCGACCATAAGTGGGTTTGAGGCCCAAAATGCCGCAAAAAGCAGCAGGCAAACGCACCGACCCTCCGCCATCCGCGCCCAGGGCAATTGGGGCAAACCCAGCAGCCACGGCTGCGGCAGAACCGCTTGAGCTGCCACCGGTGTAGCGGGTGGGATCATAGGGATTGCGTGGTGTGCCAAAGTGGGGATTGAATCCTGTGACGCCAATGCCGATCTCGTGCATGTTGGTTTTGCCCAACAACAGCGCTCCTGCGGCCCGCATACGCGCTACTGCGATCGCGTCTTCGCTCACAGGCCGTTTGCCCAAAAAGGTTGTGCCCATGTGCGTGGGGTATGGCGTCATATCCAGCTCATCCTTGACCGCCACTGGCACGCCATCCAGCGGCCCGAGGGCTCGACCCTCTTGCCAGCGCTTGGCCGAGGCTCGAGCCTGCCGCAACACGTCGGCACCATCTTGCTCGATGAAGGCCCTCAAGGGAGGATCATGCTTTTCACTGGCTTCCACCGCAGCCAATATGCGTTCAGCCACACTGACCGGATCCAGTCGTCCCTCGCGATAGGCCATGGCGTAATCGAACGCGGAGGGAAAACGCCAGCCGTCAGGATGAGATGCGACCTCCTCGGGCCATTGGGCCTGAGGCATGGTTTTCGCGACGGCCATGGGCTCCCGCACAGGAACCAGCGGCTCGAAAGTTGGCCAATCCTCGAAAGGCTGTTGGCGCAGCCAGGGGACGCCTGCCTGTTTCAGCAGATTGCCGAGCACCAGGCCGCCAGTCGGGCCATCTAGCAAAGAAACAAAAAGCTTGAGCCTACTGCCAGAGAGATATGGCATGTCGACAGATTTTAGATCATAAAGCTGTTCAGGCGTTTGCTTGGCCATGGTTATCATTCACCTTGTGGAAAAGAGTTGCGCCCTGACAAAACTGCCAGGGCGCAAAAGTATAAGCCATTGCTTCAACATGAATCACGCGCACCACTAATCCTCTGCGCTTTCGGATACAGCATCTACAGCGTCAGAAACAGCGGCCTCCACCGTTGTCGACGCCGAAGAGAAAGCATCAACAGCCGACTCCACCACCTCAGGGGTTGGCGGGGGCGGCGGCGGCGCACTTTCTTCGACAGGTTCCACGGGTTGCGTCTTCTCAGGCGCAATGGGTGGAGTCAATTGTTCGGTGGGTGTGACAGGAGGCTGCGATTGCTCAGTTTCATCTGGAGCGGGCGGAGGTGGAGGTGGGGGCGGAGTCGAGATCACCGGAGCGGCCACCCTCTCCAATCGCGTCTCCATTTTCTCCATCAACGAAATAAGTTGAGCTGTTGCAGTGGCATTCGCTCTGGTGTTGTATTCCACATCGGTGAACAGAGAAAGAATGCTACCAAAGATGTAAAACTGAATAAACGTATAGATGCCGAACGGCAGGAAAAGCACCCCGGTCCAATTCCGCCCAGCAAAACGCAATCCGGCAATCTGCTCACCTTCCACCCAGAACCAGATCGCGATCGCGATACTGAAGATCAAAGCCAACCAGGCGATTATCTTGATGAGTAATGCCAGGAAGCGCAAACCGGCATATTTGCGACGAACATTCATTAAGCACTCCTTATCGAGTTGTCACTCGCACATCGACTCGGACCACGCCAGCTACAGAATCGCGTAGGGCGAAGGCAGTCACACCTTGTGCGATGGGGGAATGTTATTGGGGGAATTCTAGCGTCACTTCGCCATCAATTTGATCCAACATCGGAAGCAGCATCTTCATCAATTCACGCTGCTTCTCGTAACCAGGCATGAAGTAAAGCTGAGCATAGAGATCTGCAGCTTGATTCAAGTTGTCGTCACTCCATGCCAGATAAGGGAGTTGCTCATCATTGATCCAGAAGACCAGTCCCTCAGGGGTGGATTTTGCCGTCACCTTATAGATGCCGGCATCCTGCAGAGAACGCATGGTTTGAGGAGCTAACCCTACATTCTGCAATCCAGCAAATCCTGCATCTCCCAGTTCCTTGGTCGAAACGCCCAAAATTGAAGGCACGCCATTTTCATCGAACGAAATGCGAGCTTTTACCACCGCCAGGGTTTCAGCTTCGCTCATGGTGGGCGCCTCGATGGGGGCATCCACATCCCGCATGGGAATTTCTTCAGCAGTTGGCTGCTTGGGGAAGGTCAAGACAATATCCAAGCCGGTGTGCTGAATGATGGGGATGAGCAGATTCAGCACGGTCTGGAATTCGGGCTTCACCATTTGTAGCTTTGTCAGGGTGTCGGCCAGGGTATCCAATTCATCCGTCGACCATGCCAGATGCGGCATGAGCACGCCATTGACGAAGATATACATGCCGTCGTCTTTCTGCACCAGTTCGATGTGTTGGACGTTCGCCTGGGTGAACCACTCCACATAGGCGGGATCCATGGCGAACTTTGAGACATCAATGCCAACCAAAGCCAATAATTGCGGGCTAATTCCAGCGACCGATGGCATGCCATTGCTATCAATCTCGACGACCAGACGTGGCAAAGCCAAAACGAAATCAGCATCTTTGTCGGCAAGATTCACGGGCTTGCCACCGCAAGCTGTCAAGATCGATGCTAGGAGCATCAAAATCAGGAAGGAGAAAAGTAATCGCTTGGAAAGTTTCATGATGAAATCACCTCCTGGAGAGAGCCGACCGGCTCCAAATTGAGTTTAATATTCATTGCTATTCCCGGAACCTGTTTGACATGTGATTGCGAACGATAAAGCAATAACAATAATGCGAAACATTTGACAATGGCATTCAGGATAAGATATTTGACATATCAAATGATATTATGCCGGAAACTAAGAAAATATGCAACAAACCCACAAGGGGCTCCCGAATAGCTGACAGAGGTTCGGAATAATGCATTGCCAACGCTGACCATAGATAAGTTGCTGTCCTACCTGAAGCCAAATAGGACAGCAACTTCAAATTATTTAGAGTTCGATCTTCGCTCCCATCACCTCCAGGAGTTTGGCGATCCATTCGGGATGGGCGGGCCAGGCCGGGGCGGAGACGAGATTGCCATCGACATAGGCCTTGTCCACCGGAATCTCGACGTACTCGCCGCCAGCGGCGTTGATGTCGGGCCCGACCGCAGGATATGCAGTGAGTTTGCGGCCATTAACCACGCCCGCGGCCACCAAAATCTGAGCGCCGTGGCAGATGGCGGCAATGGGCTTGTTGGCCTCGGAGAAGTGGCGGGCGATCTCCAACACCCTGGGATTCAGTCGGATGTATTCGGGCGCCCGTCCGCCAGGGATGACCAGTCCGTCATAATCTGCGGGATCGATCTGATCGAAGGTGGCGTTCAGAGAAAAATTGTGTCCCCGCTTCTCACTATAGGTCTGATCTCCCTCGAAGTCGTGAATGGCTGTTCGCACCACGTCACCCGCTTTTTTATCAGGACAGACGGCGTGAACCGTGTACCCCACCGCGGCCAGGGCCTGGAACGGCACCATAACTTCATAATCTTCTACATAATCGCCAACAAGAAATAGCAGCCTCTTTGCAGCCATATTAGCCTCCATGAAAAGGGTAGGGTTGGGTGGGATAGAATCAGTATCTACGTCCTATTATAAGTTACCATAACGATTTCGTCAATGACAGCAAACCCGCATTGATCAAAAAAACGTCCCAAGGCAGCGCCGGGGGACGTCGAAACAGGTACCCGCGACAGGATTCGAACCTGTGACACCTTGCTCCGGAGGCAAGTGCTCTATCCACTGAGCTACGCGGGCGGATTGAATTGTTTTGGGGGAAGCAAAAACCATCAGCCGGAGATTATTTTAGCACAATCATTTTTGGAATCAAAAAATAGTTGCCGGGCGCATTCTTGCCGCCAATTGCATCCTGTACTAGACTTGATCATGTTAAAGCGCCTCATTACATCTCTTCATTCCCCTTTCCACTACAATCACAATGAGCATTATCCACCTCATCATCGATCCTTTGGCTTACCCTTTTATGGTGCGTGGATTGCTGGCGGCGATCCTGGTAGGCATCGTATGCGCCACAGTAGGCACATACATCGTGCTGCGGGGCATGGCTTTCTTCGGCGATGCGCTGGCGCACGCCATCCTGCCGGGCGTGGCCGTGGGCTATCTCGTTAGCAGCGGCTCCCAGACCGCGGTTTTCTGGTTCGCCCTGGCCACAGCCATGCTCACCGCCATCGGCATTGGCGTCGTGAGCAAGGGAGCGGAACTGAAGGAAGACACCGCTATTGGCATCGTTTTCGCGGGGATGTTCGCCCTGGGCATCGCGCTCATCTCCACCGTGCGAGGTTACGCGGTGGATCTGGCGCATTTTCTCTTCGGCGACGTGCTGGGCGTGAGCAATCAAGACCTGTGGCTCACTTTCATTTTCGGCATCATTGTCATTGTCACCATCATCCTGTTCTACAAGGAATTCCTGGTGCTTTCTTTCGACCCGGTGCTGGCGGAGACGCTGCGCATTCCCGCCAACTTGTTGAACTATCTGCTCTTTGTGCTGCTGGCCATCACCATCGTCGTCTCGTTGCAAACCGTGGGCGTGGCCCTGATGCTGGCCATGCTGGTGACGCCTCCGGCCACAGCTTATCTGCTCACCCGGCGTCTGCCGCCTATGATGGCCCTGGCCGGGGCCATTGGCGCTTTCTCGGGCGTGGCGGGCCTGTATCTTTCGTTTTACATCAGCATGGCGTCGGGAGCGGCTATCGTGCTGGTCAGCACCAGCATTTTCCTGTTGACTGCACTCTTCGCGCCGCAGCGAGGCTGGGTGTGGCGAAGACGCAACGCCTTCAGCGAAAAACAGCTGACGCCTCATGTTCACTAAGCTTTCGCCTTTGTTTGGTCGCTCTGCTGTTCGCAAAGCCAGACAAGTAACGAATCATCTGCTGACGCTTTTCTTTTTTGCCAGCGCCCTGGCCAGCGTCATCCTGCATCTGCATCCTCAACGCGGATTCACCAGCCTGCTGATTTGGGTTCCCAAGGTGGTGGCCGCAACTTTTACGCCCGTGCTCACCTTGATCAACCTGGCGGCTATGGCGCTGGGCTTTTTGCGGCGAGACTGGCGGTGGATGCTGTCGGGCGCGGCGGGCGCCAGCCTCAGCACGCACTATTTCTACCAAATCCAACGTCCGTCGCCTGGTTTCGATGAGGTTTTCGGGCCCGATTGGCAAGAGCGTGCGCCCATGCGCCTGCGCTCCTCTCTGTTCCCTCGTGGGCGCTGGACCATGCTGCTGCGCGCGCCCAGGCATGTACGAAGGGAGTTGGATGTGGTCCTTGGCAAGAGTGCGGCCACGGGCAAGGATCTCATGGCCAACATCTGGCTGCCCCCAGAGGATGTGCGCCCCAATCGAGCGGCAGTCATCTATGTTCACGGCGGCGCCTGGATCTATGGCGACAAGGACAACACCCAGCGCCCGGCCTTCCGGCATCTGGCGGGGCAGGGATATCTGGTGATGGATGTGGCCTACACGCTCTGGCCCGATAGCGACATCCCCCACATGGTGCAGGAGGTCAAACAGGCCATTCTGTGGCTGAAGCGCAACAGCGAGCGTTACGGCATCGATCCCGAGCGCATCACCCTCAGCGGCGCGTCCGCAGGGGGGCATCTGGCGCTGTTGGCCGCGTACACGCCCGGACACCCCGCGTTTCAGCCTCCAGAAGAGGATGGCGACGCATCGGTGCGCGCGACTATTGTCTTCTATCCTCCGGTGGATTTTCGGGCCATGTATAACGATATGGAGGATGTCTTCGGTGGGTTCATGCGCGATCGCCGGGTCACCTTTTTGGCCAATCGCGCCGCGGACGCCCTGAAGAAGATGGGCTACATTCCCGAAAACTACCAGGTACGGGGCGATCTCAATATCATCCGGCGCATGCTGGGCGGCTCGCCCGACGAGATCCCCGAGGTGTATGCACTGCTCTCCCCCATCCATCACGTCGATCCCCACGATCCCCCCACCCTGATCTTCCAGGGCGAAGATGATTTCTTCCGCCTGGCTCCATCGCTGCGAGAGCTGCAACGTCGGTTGAAGGCCGCGGGCGTGCCCACTATCTACATCGAATTTCCCTACACCCCCCACGGTTTCGATCTCTTCCTCCCCCAGATTTCTCCGGTGGCGCTGCGCTCATTTCGGGAGATGGATCGTTTTCTGCATCTGATCAACTTCACTTGATAAACGCCAGCTATGAGATTTTTCAGCATTCTGCGTTCCACCTTCACCGCCATCCTGCCCCAATTCCGGCGGATGGCGAGCCAGGGCCGCGTCATTCTGGATATCGACTCCTCCATCAGCGAGGATACGCCAGTGGAGGAAATGGTGAGCGAGACCAAACAGGCGCTGCTGTGACTGAAACAACACGCGGCCAGTTACGGCGTCGATCCTGAGCGCATCGCGCTCATGGGTAGCTTCGCGGATGGGTCATCTTTCGCCAGATGTCGTCAAACGCCATAAACCATGCTCGTCACAGGCCCCCACTACCATGTCACACCCCTTCACATTTCACGCTTCACGCCTTGGCAGCCAGAAACACTCGCTTCAAGGCGAAAGTTACGGTCAAACATGCTACCTTAGTCATTACCTTATTTCAAACGCTTTACACCGACACGCGGCGATGTCAAGATGAG